>TARA_R100001244_G_scaffold61654_3_pt1 | contig 21836 bp, 18 predicted proteins | sample TARA_R100001244 | Tara Oceans TARA_R100001244 (sample SAMEA2621564) | marine metagenome | biome: marine biome (ENVO:00000447); feature: mesopelagic zone (ENVO:00000213); material: "saline water (ENVO:00002010), including plankton (ENVO:xxxxxxxx)" | depth 790 m
CCAGTATTCGCCGTCATCCGGGGCATCCAGCAAGCCGAGGATATTCAGCAGGGTCGACTTGCCCGAGCCCGACGCCCCCACCACCGCCAGGTAATCGCCCGCCTCGATCTCCAGGCTCAACCGATCGAGGCCCATGACCCGCTGCTCGCCGACCTGAAAGCCGCGCGACAAGCCGTGCAGGCGAATCATTGCGGCGTCCCCGCGCTGATCACCGTGCTGCCGTCCTTGAGGCCTTCCTGATCGAGGCTGGCGAGAATCCGTTCGCCCTCCGCCACCCCATCGAGCACCTCGGTCCAGCGCCAGTTGGCCAGCCCGGTGTTCAGCGCCACCTCGTGCAGCTTGCCGCTGCTGGGGTCGTAACGCAGCACGCGGCGTCCTTCCAGCAGGGTTTCGGTGGGAATGCGCAGGCTACCGGCGCTCTGCTCCAGGAGAATTTCCACGTCGGCGCTGTAACCGGTGAGCAGCGCCACATCCACCGGCAGTTGGACGAAACGCACCTCGATATCGACCGTGCGCGCCTGCTTCTCCAGCTCGCGGACAAACGGTGCGATGCGGCTCACCTGGCCAGCGAAATGGCGGCCGCGGTAGGCATCCAGGCTGATGCGCACCGGCATGCCGATGCGCACGCGGCCGGCATCCACTTCGTCGATGGGCGCATCCACATACAGGCAACTGTCGTCGATCAGGTCCACCGCTGGCGGCGTGGGGATGCCCGGTGGCGAGGGGGTGACGAACTCGCCCAGCTCGCCATTGATCTGCGCAACGATGCCGGAAAACGGCGCACGCAAGGTGGCCTGGTCGAGCAAAGCGCGTTGCAGGCGCAGATTGGCTTCGGCTTCGCGAATCGCCACCTCGCTGGACGCGCACGCCAGCTGAGCCAGGTGCGCCTTGGTTTCGGCTTGGTCGAGGCGGTCGGCCGAGGCCAGCTGACGCTCGGCCAGGTGGTGCAGCCGGCGGTAGTCGCGTTGCCCCAACGCGGCAGTGCGGCACTGCTGTTCGCGGGCATTGCGCCGGGCGTCGAGGCGCGCCTCGGCTTCCTGCACCCGCGCCAGGCGGTCATCCTGGCGCAGGCGCATGAGCACATCGCCCTCCTTGACCGGCTGGCCCTCGTCGACCAGCAGCTCGCTGACCTGGCCGCCGAGGTTGAACGACAACCGCGAGCGTCGGCAGGACTTCAGCGTACCCGCGCGCGTGTTGGCGACCAGGGTCTCCACCGGACCACGCTCTACGGCCACCAATTGCACGGCGATCGGTTGCGGGCGCTGCCACCACCAGAGGACCGTCAAAAAACAGCCTAATACTAAAAACAGGACTGATAACTTGCGCATGATGTGCCTCATTTTTGACACTCGCAGCTTCAGCCTAGGTCAGCCCCCCTTGCGCAACAACGCGACCGACCTGCTGTTGGTCGCCTGATAAATATTCTTAATCCGAATAGCCCTGTGCGCCGCGCGACGTCCTTAGTAACTGTCGCGCAGGCGGTAGCCGACCCCGGCTTCGGTGACGATAAAGCGCGGCGCGGCCGGGTCGTCGCCGAGCTTCTGCCGCAGGTGACCGACCACCACGCGCAGGTAGTGACTGTCTGCGCCATGGCTCGGCCCCCAGATGTCCTTGAGCAGTTGCTGCTGGGTCACCACGCGTCCGGCGTGCCGGGCCAGTTGCGCCAGTACCGCGTACTCTTTGCGCGTCAGGGCGACCTCGACGGCGTTCAGGGTGACCCGGCGGTAGGCGAAATCCACACTCAAGGGGCCGCAGACGAACGTCGCCGGCGGTTGCGGCTCACCGTTGCCGGCCTGGCGCAGCAGCGCGCGCACGCGGGCGAGGAACTCCTGGATGCCAAAGGGTTTGCTCACGTAGTCGTTGGCGCCACCGTCCAGGGCCAGCACCTTCTCGCTCTCGCTGGCGCGCACCGAGAGCACCAGCACCGGCACTGCCGACCACTCGCGCAGTTCACGCAACACCTGCTGGCCGTCCATGTCCGGTAGGCCGAGGTCGAGCACCAGCAGATCCGGCTTGCCGAGCGCCGCCTGGGCCAGGCCTTCGCTGCCGTTGGCGCCTTCCAGCACCTTGTAGCCCTGAGCGCTCAGACTGATGCGCAGAAACTTGCGGATCTGTGGCTCGTCGTCGATCACCAGGATGGTCGGTTGATTGCTCGTCATCTCATTCATCTGCGTAGGGTGGGCGTCTGGCGTTCCGGCACTTGGCCAGTCAGGGTTCATCGTCCAGCGGCGGCTGTGGGTGCAACGGCAGGTGCAGGGTCATGCACGTACCGCGGCCATCCAGCCCCTCGCCGACGCTCACCCGACCACCGTGGGCGCCGAGCATGCCCTGACAGATCGCCAGACCCAGACCGGTGCCCTGACCGCCACGATCACCGCGCGCGGCGGTGTAGAACATATCGAAAATCTTCGCCCGCTCGCTCTCGGGAATCCCCGGCCCCTGGTCGCTGACGGCGATGCGTAGCTCGCTGGCATCGCTATCCAGCACGACTCGCAAGCGCCCGCCCACAGGCGAAAAACGCGCGGCGTTCTCCAGTACGTTGACCAGCGCCTGCTCGATCAGCGCCGCATGCACATAGAGCAGCGGCAGCTCGGCCGGAGTCACCACCTCCAGCGCCAAGGGTGCCAGCACCGGACGCAGGCGCTGGGTGGCGCTGGCAACAATATCCACCGGCGCCACCCAGTCGCGCGCGAGCTTCAGCCCGCCGTGGCCGAGCCGGGTCATGTCGAGCAGATTCTGAATATAGCGGTCGAGGCGCTCGGCTTCATCGCGGGTGCTTTCCAGCAGCTCGCGGCGGTCGCCGGCAGCGAGTTGCGTGTCGAGGGTCAGCAGGCTGTCGATGGCGCCGCGCATGGCGGTCAGCGGTGTGCGCAGGTCATGCGACACCGAGGCAAGCAAGGCGCTGCGCAGCTGTTCGGTTTCGCCATGCAAGCGCGCCGCCTCCAGGTCTTCGGCCAATTGCGCGCGGGACAGCGCCTGCGCCAGCGGTTGCGCCAGTGCCGCAAGCAAACGCCGCTGCGCCGCTGGCAGCGCACGCTGGTCTTTCGGGCTGACGCCGAGCAACGCCAGCGGCCCCTCTTCAGCGGACAGCGGCAGCCACCACCAGCGGCTGCCAGGCAGCGTGTCGGTGCCCAGACCCGCCGCCTGATCGTGCTGCCAGGCCCAGTCGGCGGCAGCTCGCTCGGTGTCGGCGAGCTGCCGGGAGACCCCGGTCTCGACCTTCCACAGCCCATCGGCGCTACGGCCCAGCAGGCTGATCTCCAGCTCATGCCAGCCGGCGAACTGCTGCGCGGCAGCGCTGAGCACCGCTTGCCGGTCGGTGGCGGCAGTGAGTTTGCGCGACAGTTCGAGCAAGGCCCCGGTTTCCGCCTGGGTCTCGCGTAGCGCGCGCAATTGCCGGCGCTGGCGGGCCGCCAGGTTGCCGGTCAAGGCCGCCATCAGCAGGAAGAACAGCAAGGTCAGCACGTCTTCCTGACGCTGAATGGTCAGCGAGAAGGTCGGCGAGATGAACAGAAAGTTGTACGCCAGAAACGACAGCAGCGCGCACACCAACGCCGGCCCCGAGCTGGTGCGCACCGCCACCAGCAGCACGGCGGCGAGGAGTACCAGGGAGATATTCGGCAGTTCCAGCACCTGCGAGACGCCCCAGGCCAAGGCGCTGGCCAACAGGGCCGCGCACACGGCCAACGCATAGTCGGCCCAGACCAGCGCCGCGCGCGCGCGCGGCGGTTTCGGGCGGGCCATGGACTGGGCATCCAGCACACTGATTTCGAGCCCCTGGGCATGCCGCAGCAGGCGCTCTGCCACGCCCTTGCCGAACCAGCGACGGCGTGCGCGCTGACAGCTACGCCCCACCAGCAGCACGCTGGCGCGGCGTTCGCCGGCATGCTCGATCAAGGTTCTGGCCACCTCGCCGGCCCGCAGGCTGACCACTTCGCCGCCCAGGCGCTCGGCCAGCCGTTGCGCCGCCTGCAAATACGCCAGCGCTTGTTCGTCGCGAGCACCGCCGGTGTCCACGTGCACCAGGCTCCAGGGCAGATGGCGGCGCTGCGCGACGCGGCTGGCGTGGCGCACCAGGCGTTCGGCCTGTTCGTCGCCATCCACGCCGACCAGCAGGCGGCCGCGCACGCTCGGCGCCTGTTCGCCAAGCAGGCGGTAACCCTGGCGCAAGTCGGCATCGACCCGTGCGGCGGCGGTCTGCATCGCCAGCTCGCGTAGCGCGGTGAGGTTGGTCTGGCTGAAAAAGGCGTCGATCGCCGCACGCGCTTGCTCGGGTACATACACCTTGCCGTCGCGCAGGCGTTCGAGCAGCTCGCGCGGCGGCAGGTCGATCAGCAGAATTTCGTCGGCTTCCTGCAACACCCAGTCGGGCACAGTTTCACGCACTTGCACGCCGGTGATGTCCTGCACCTGATCGTTGAGACTTTCCAGGTGCTGCACGTTGACCGTGGTGTAGACATTGATGCCGGCGTCGAGCAGCTCCTGCACATCCTGCCAGCGCTTGGCGTGACGGCTGCCCGGGGCATTGCTATGGGCCAGCTCATCAACCAGGGTAAGCTTCGGCGGCTTCGCCAGCAGCCCGTCGAGGTCCAGTTCGCTCAGTTGGATGCCGCGGTATTCGCTGCGTTTCAGCGTTTGCTGCGGCAAGCCAGCGAGCAATGCCTCGGTTTCGCTGCGGCCATGGGTTTCCACCACCCCAGCGCGCAGGTCGACACCCTGGCGCAGCTGCGCCTGCGCCGCCTGCAACATGGCGAAGGTCTTGCCCACACCGGGCGCCGCGCCGAGAAAGACTTTCAGCCGCCCACGCCCCTCACGAGGCATCTCGGCCAGCAGGGCATCGGCACGCGCAGCATCACTCATACAACTCACTCAGCTTCGGCAGAGCGGCGATTGTCGGCCAGCGCCTGGTTCAGCGCCAGTACGTTGACCACCGCCGGCCCCACCAACGGTTGCTGCGTGAGCTGTTCGACCAGGCGCTGCAGATTGGCCACCGGGATACCACGCGCGGTGGCGACACGGGCGATCTGGAAATGCACAGCGGCCGGCGACAGGTGCGGGTCGAGGCCACTGGCGGAGGTAGTCACCAACTCCATCGGCACCCCGCCCTGCCCCGTTGCCTGCAAGCGCTGAGCCTCGCTGGCGATACGCTCGGCCAGCGCCGGGTTGCTCGGCGCCAGGTTGCTCGCACCGCTGGCCACGGTGGCGTAAGCGCCGGCCGAGGGGCGCGGCTGGAACCACTCGGCGCCGTCGAAGGCTTGCGCCAACAACGCGCTGCCACGCACCGCGCCGCTGTCGTCACGCACCAGGCTGCCGTTGGCCTGCGCCGGAAAAGCCAGCTGAGCGAAGGCGGTGACGCTGAGCGGATAGACCACGCCGGTGACCAGGGTCATAAAGGCCAACACGCCAAAGGCCGGACGGATTTGCTTGAACATGATGTTTCTCCAGTTTGTAGGGTGGACAACGCTGTGCTTGTCCACCAGCCCGTAGGATGGGTTGAGCGCAGCGATACCCATCATCCAGGTCATCTCGTTGGGTATCGCTACGCTCAACGCCAACCGACGAAAACCCGGGCTCGTCACACCAACCCCAGCGCCACCAGCAGCAGATCGATCAGCTTGATCCCGACAAAGGGCGCAAGCAGGCCGCCCAGGCCGTAGATCAGCAGGTTGCGGCGTAGCAGGCTGGCCGCGTCCAGCGCCTGCACACGCACGCCGCGCAGGGCCAGGGGAATCAGCGCGACGATGATCAGCGCGTTGAACACAATGGCCGAGAGGATCGCGCTCTGCGGGCTGTGCAACTGCATCAGGTTGAGCGCGCCGAGCTGCGGGTAGATGCCGGCGAACAGCGCCGGCAGGATGGCGAAGTACTTGGCCACGTCGTTGGCCACCGAGAAGGTGGTCAGCGCGCCACGGGTCACCAGCAGCTCCTTGCCGACCTGCACCACGTCGAGCAGCTTGGTCGGGTCGCTGTCCAAGTCGACCAGATTGGCGGCCTCGCGGGCGGCCTGGGTGCCGTCGTTCATCGCCAGGCCGACGTCGGCCTGGGCCAGCGCCGGGGCGTCGTTGGCACCGTCGCCGCACATGGCGACCATCTTGCCTTCGGCCTGCTCGGAGCGAATGCGTTGCAGCTTCTTCTCCGGCGTAGCCTCGGCGATCAGGTCATCGACACCGGCTTCGGCGGCGATGGCCGCGGCGGTCAGCGGGTTGTCACCGGTGACCATCACGGTGCGGATACCCATGGCGCGCAGTTCGGCGAAGCGTTCGCGAATACCCGGTTTGACCACGTCCTTGAGGTGGATCGCGCCGAGCAGCTTGCCGTCGCCGGCCACTAGCAACGGCGTGCCACCGCTCTGGGCGATTTTCTCGATCTCGCGGGCCAGAGGCGCCGGCACTTCATCGCGACTTAGATTCAGGTAGTTGAGTACCGAATCCACTGCGCCCTTGCGATACACATGGCCATTGCAGTCGGCACCCGACAGACGCGTTTCGGCGCTAAAGGCGATGGACTTGATCGCACTGCGCTCAGGCTCCTGCATCGGACTCAAGGCCCGCAGGTACTCGACAATCGACTTGCCTTCGGCGGTGTCGTCGGCCAGCGAGGCCAGCAGCGCGGCGTCACTGAGTTCCTTGCTGCTGATGCCTGGGGCCTTGCACATGGCAGTGCAACGGCGGTTACCGAAGGTGATGGTGCCGGTCTTGTCCAGCAGCAGCACGTGCACGTCCCCCGCCGCTTCCACGGCGCGGCCGGACTTGGCGATCACATTCAAGCGCACCAGACGATCCATGCCGGCGATGCCGATGGCCGACAGCAGGCCGCCGATGGTGGTCGGGATCAGCGTTACCAGCAGCGCCGCCAGGTACACCAGCGGCAGGTCGCCACCGGCATAGCGGGCGAACGGCTGCAGGGTCGCCACCACCAGCAGGAAGATCAGGGTCAGGCCGATCAGCAGGATATCCAGCGCCACTTCGTTGGGGGTCTTCTGCCGTTTGGCACCTTCGACCAGGGCAATCATCCGGTCCAGGGTCGACTCGCCCGGGTTGGCGGTGATCTGCACCAGCAGCCAGTCGGAGACCACCCGGGTGTTGCCGGTCACCGCCGAACGGTCGCCGCCGGACTCGCGGATTACCGGTGCCGATTCGCCAGTGATGGCCGCTTCATTGACCGCGGCGATGCCTTCGACCACCTCGCCGTCGCCGGGAATCAGCTCGCCAGCTTCGACGCGGACGATATCGCCACGGCGCAGGCTGCTGGCCGCTACGGTCTCGAGCTGCTGGCCCTTCTGCCGGCGCGCATTGAGCCCCTGGCTGCCAGCCTTGAGACTGTCTGCACGGGCCTTGCCCCGGCCTTCAGCAAGCGCTTCGGCGAAGTTGGCAAACAGCACGGTGAACCACAACCACAGGGCAATCTGCACGGCCAGGCCGGTAGACACCTGCGGGTTGGGGATTAAACACAGCACGGTGGTCACCACGGCGGTCAGCTCCACCACCAGCATCACCGGCGAGCGCAGCAGCTGGCGTGGATCAAGCTTGACGAAGGCCTGGCGCAGCGCCGGCTGCCACAGCGCGGCGAACGCGGTTTTCGGTTGTTGCTGGGCGCTGTTCAGCACCGGGCTTTTTACTTGAGTCTGGGCATTCATCATGGCTCTCCCTTAGAACCTGCTTCAACGCCTGCTGCGCGTCGGCCATACGGCGTTGAAATCAGGCTCAAAATGCTCATTTACGAGCAGTAAACTGCGCTTTCTCGCCAGATTTCGCCTTGTCTGGCTCTAGCTCGCGAGACGTTGAAACTGGTTCTAGAAGCCCTGGAACAGAGTCATGTGCTCGGCAATCGGGCCCAGGGCCAGTGTCGGCAGGAAGGTCAGGCCACCGACCAGCACAATGGTCAGGGTCAGCAGGGTGACGAACAGCGGGCCGTGGGTCGGGAAGCTGTTGCTGCCCAGCGGGGCGCGCTTCTTCGCCGCCAGGCTGCCAGCGATGGCGAGGATCGGCAGGATGTAGCCGAAGCGCCCGATCAGCATGGCCAGGCCGAGCATCAGGTTGTGGTACACCGTGTTGGCAGCGAAGCCGGCGAACGCCGAACCGTTGTTGGCCGTCCCGGAGCTGTAGGCATAGAGCAGTTGGCTGAAACCGTGGGCGCCCGGATTACTCACCGAGGCGGCAGGCCCAGGCAAGCTGGCGGCCAGCGCGCCGAGCACCAACACCCCGACCGGCATCACCAGCAGGGTCGCCACCAGCAGGCGGACTTCACGGGCTTCGAGCTTCTTGCCGAGGTATTCCGGGGTGCGGCCGATCATCAGGCCGGCGAGGAATACCGCAATCAGCACGAACAGCAGCATGCCGTAGAGGCCAGCGCCAACGCCGCCGAAGATCACCTCGCCAAGCAGCATGTTGAACAGCGGAATCATCCCGCCGATGGCGCTGAAGCTGTCATGCATGGCATTCACCGAACCATTCGACGCTGCGGTGGTGGTGACCGCCCACAGCGCTGAACCGGCGATCCCGAAGCGGCTCTCCTTGCCTTCCAGCGAACCGCCCTGCTCGATCGGCAATGCAGCCAAGGCCGGGTTCGGCTGGTACTCGGCGTACAGGGTCACGCTCAGGCCGATGGCGAACAGGATCAGCATGCTCGCCAGCAGCGCGCGGCTCTGACGCAGGTCCTTGACGTAGTGGCCGAAGGTGAACAACAGAGCCGCCGGAATCAGCAGGATCGAGGCCAGCTCGAACAGGTTGCTCCAGGCCGTGGGATTCTCGAACGGGTGCGCCGAGTTGACGCCGAAGAAGCCGCCGCCGTTGGTACCCAGCTGTTTGATCGCAATCTGGCTGGCGGCAGGGCCGAGCGGGATGGACTGGTCTGCGCCGAGCAGGGTTTTCGCCTGCACGTAGTCCATGAAGGTCTGCGGCACGCCTTGCCAGACCAGCAGCAGCGCCAGAAGCAGGCACAGCGGCAGCAAGCCATAAAGCGTGGCGCGAGTCAGGTCGACCCAGAAGTTGCCGACACTGGCGCTCGAACGGCGGGCAATGCCACGGCAGAACACTACCAACACGGCCAGACCAACCGCCGGGCTGACGAAGTTCTGCACGCCGAGGCCGACCATCTGGCTGAAGTAGCTCAGCGTCGCCTCGCCGCTGTAGGCCTGCCAGTTGGTGTTGGTGACGAAACTTACCGCCGTATTGAACGCCAGGCTCCATTCCAGCCCCGGCAGCTGCTGCGGGTTGAGCGGCAGCGCGCCTTGCAGCAGGAGGATGGCGAACAGCGTCAGCAGGCTGACCAGGGTAAAGGCCAGCAGCGCCAGGCTGTAGGTTTTCCAATCCTGCTCGGTCTTGCTGTCGACCCCGGCAAGCCGGTAGCAGAGACGCTCGACCGGTTGCAGCACGGGGCTCAACCAGGTTTTCTCGCCTTCCATCACCCGGTACAGGTAACGCCCGATAAAGGGCGCAGGCAGCAGAACCAGGGCGAAGAACGCCAGGATCAACAGATAATCGTAACTGTGCATGCTCGCCCCCTACGCCCGTTCGGCGCGCAGCAGCGCGAACACCAGGTAAATGAATAGGCCTGCGGCCAAGACCAGGGACACGCCATCCAGAATACTCATCGAACCTCTCCGTCATGCGGGACTCCCGCTTAGTCGAAATTCTCCGCAGGTCGGCGTAAAGGAACGAGACGCAAGGCGGTCGCGGGGCGTAAAGAAGCCGTAAAAAACCGCGTGGCATGCGCGGCGAGGGGTTTCACGGCTAAAGCCAAATGCGCCATGTCTGCACGCAACACATCAGGCGAACAAAAAAAATACCCCGCAGAGTGCGGGGTATCGGGGTAACGCAGGGGGCGATTAGGACGGCTTATCCGGTGGCGAACCGCCAACAGGCGGGTTGGTTGCTGGCCCCTTGTCGGCCACCCAATCGTTGAGCAGGCTGTAAGCCACCGCGAGCAGGGTTGGACCGAGGAACAGGCCCATAAAACCAAAGGCCAGGATGCCGCCGAACACCCCGAGCAACACCACCACCAGCGGCAGGTTTCCGCCACGGCTGATCAGGTACGGCTTGAGGATATTGTCTACGCCACTGATTACGAACATGCCCCAGATGCCCAGGAAGACCGCCATGCCCACCTCGCCCTGCCAGACCAGCCAGGCTACCGCGGGCCCCCAGATCAGTGGGGGCACCATGATCAAGCTGAAGCCGAACGTCATCAGCCCCAGGACCAAGGCTGCCGGTACGCCGGCGATGGTGAAACCGATGTAGGCCAGTATCGCCTGCGCGGCGGCAGTGCCGATGACCCCGTTGACCACGCGCTGCACGGTGCCCGCGACCAACTCCAGATAGTGCTCGGCACGGTCGCCGATCAGGCGCTCAAGCACGCTGTGAACGAACCCGGCCAAACGCGGGCCGTCGCGGTAGAAGAAAAATACCAGCACCAGGCTCAGGGCCAACTCCAGCATGCCGCCGCCAATCTGCGCACTGCGCGCCAGCAGCCAGTTGCCAACCTGGCCCAAGTACGGCCGCACGGTAGCGAAGAAGGCGGCGCCCTGTTGATCGATGGTCTGCCAGAAGCCAACCAAACGCTCGCCCACCACCGGCAACTCGGCCAGCCACTCCGGGGGTGGCGGCAGGCCGTCGACCTGGAAATCCTTGACCAGGGCCGTGGCATCCTTGATGTGATCGGCCAGGTTGAAACCGAGCATCACCAGCGGCACGGCCACCAGCACCGTCCAGCCGAGGGTCAGCAGCCCTGCCGCCGCCGCTTGCCGACCACGCAGCAGGCGTGTCAGCCAGCGCATCAGCGGCCAACTGGCGAAAGACAGCACCGCAGCCCAGAACAGCGCCGACCAGAACGGCGCCAGCACCCACAGGCTCGCGCCGAGTAGCCCGAGGAGCAAAATCTGCACCAGCAAGCGGTCGTTATTGAGCATGCACACGGCTCCGAACAAAGAAAAGAAACGGCTCTAGGCTCCGTACTTCAGGTAGGGAGCCTAGCGAATTTATCGGAGAAGAATGCCTGGCTTGCGCAGAGGCCGGCAAGCCAGTTCAAGCAGCAGTGCGGCGCGGCTCGCAGCAAGGCCATGGACCGCGCGCAAACCCGGTCGCTAGCGCAGCACGCTTATGCGCAACCCCGAGGCCGTGGCATCACCCAACTCCAGGCGCGCGGCACGCACCCGCTGTGCGATCAACGCTTCGCGCCAGGCTTCGGCCTGAGGCCCGGCCAGACTGACGCGCAGGGTGCTGTCTTGGTTGAGACTACGCGCCAGCAGAGTGGTCCAGGCCTCGCTCGGCTCGGCCTGTTTGGGCAAACGCAGCTCGCCACTGCTTTTCAGTTGCCGCAGCAAGGTGGCAGGCGTCGGCAGCACCTCGGCCAGTGGGGCATCAGCCGCCAGCAGCTCGGCATGCAAATAGGCGCGACGGTTACCGCGAGTGATGCTGTAAAGCGCCAGCACACTGTCCTGCCGTGGTTCGGCCAAGCGCATCAGCACGTAGGCTTGTTGATCATCGGAGCCATACAAGGTGGCGTTGCCGAACACCGCGTTGGCCCACAGGCTACTCGAACCGCACTCGCGCCCCTGGCACCAGTAGAGCAGCTCGGCATCCTGCGCCTGCATCGCTTCGCGCGCAGCGGTAAACACTTCAGTGGCCGAATGGGTACGCGGCAACTCGTAGGTCAGCGAGGTCAGCGCGCCCTGTACCTGCACCTCGCGTTCATAGCGCAGACGCCCGCTGATACGACGAATCGCCCCTTGCGGGTAGATCCGCTCCTGTTCGGCGACCTGCTTGAAACTGACGATCTGGCTGCCGGGAAAGCGTGGCAACACCTCCAGGTCATGGCTGCCGGGAATATCTGCCGCCAGCGCCGCACCACTCGCCAGCACCGCTCCCATCAAACTGAACCAACGCATGCAGCCCATCACCGTACCAACATCGCTTGGGCGGTTTTCACGGCATTCGCAGTATCAGTTTCTCGCTGCGGCACCAACACCCCACGCTGCACAGCGGGACGTTGGTCCAGCGCCTTCATCCAGCGCTGCAAGTGCTGTAAGCCATCGACCGAAACACCCGACCAATCGTGGATACGCACCCAGGGATAGGTCGCAATATCGGCAATGCTGTAGTCGCCGGCCAGGTAATCGACCTCGCCCAAACGCCTATCGAGCACCTCGTAAAGGCGCCGGGTCTCGTGCTGATAACGGTCGATCGGACCTTGCAGTTTTTCCGGGAAATAGCGGAAGAAGACGTTGGCCTGGCCCTGCATCGGGCCGACTCCGCCCATCTGGAACATCAGCCATTGCAGCACTTGCGAACGCCCCTTGACGTCCTGCGGCAGCAGTTGCCCGGTCAGTTCGGCGAGATAGATAAGAATCGCGCCGGACTCGAACACGGCGAAGTTGTCGTTGTTGCGGTCGACGATGGCCGGAATACGACCATTGGGGTTGATCGTGAGAAACGCAGCGGTTTTTTGCTCTTTCTTGTCAAAGCTCAATGCATGCACGGTGTAGGGCAGCTGCAGCTCTTCCAGGGCGATGGACACTTTGTGACCATTGGGGGTCGCGGCGGTATACAGGTCGATCATGCGATTCTCCATTTGCAATCGGCCCCACCTTCCCCAGTTGCCTTTGGCAAGTCAAGGCGAGCGCAGGAAAGGATTGAAACAGTCTGCTACGAGCTGCGCGCCGGCTTCATCGTCCAGGTGCAGGTGATGCCCACCCGGCAAGTGAGTCAGGTTGATCGGCAAACCGCTGAGCAACTCGCTGAAGCGCGATTGCGTCAGGAGCATGCCCTGCTCCGCCATCACCAGATTGACCGGGCATTGCAGGCGCTGGACGAAAGCCATGGCGTGGGCATGGGTCAGGCGTAGCGGCGACGGCAAGGTCAAACGGCTGTCGGTACGCCAGGTGTACCCACCCGGCACCGGCATCAAACCGCGCTGGGCCAACAGCTCGGCGGCCTCGCGGCTGACCGCGCCGACGCCGCGCATGCGCGCCTCGACCGCCCGCTCGAACGCGGCATACACCGGCTTGCGTTTACCGGCCAGGGCCATCTGCGCCTTGAGCGCTTCGGCCAATTTCTGCGGCGCGCTATCGGCCTCGCCGGTGTAGGGAATCAGCCCGTCGATCAACGCCAGACGCACGACCCGCTCGGGCAGCGCAGCGGCCAACATCACCGAGACGATGGCGCCCATCGAATGCCCGAGCAGGGAAAAGCGTTGCCAACCGAACTGCTCGGCCACCTGCAACACGTCGTGCACGTAATCCCAGAGCGCATAACCAGCCCCGGCCGGGCGGTGATCGGAGTGACCGTGACCGGCGAAATCCAGGGCGACAATCCGCAACCCCGCGAGCTTTGGCGCCAGGCGGGCGAAGCTCGCGGCATTGTCCAGCCAACCGTGCAAGGCGATCACCGGCTGCCCATCTGGCGGACCATAGAGGTGCGCAGACAGCTCGATATGCGGCAGACTCAGGCGCACTTCTTCGAATGGCAGATTCATGCCGACTCCTCGCTACGCGGCTGGCCAGCCCAGCGGCTGAACAGCGATTTCAACAGCTCGGCGGTGTCTTGCGGGCGCTCCAGAGGGAACATGTGCCCACCCGGCAACGTCAGGTACTCGCCTTGCGCCATGCGCCGGATCAACCGCGCGTGATGCGGCAATACCACACGGCTGTGGCGGCCACGGACCATCGCCAGCGGCACTTGCAGCTGCTGCGGGCGGCCGGGGCTGGTGTGCGGCACGCTGCGGTAGATGCTGATTTCCGTGGCCGGATCGAAGCGCAGGCGCAGGCTCTTGCCGGTGCTGTGCAGGCCGTGTTGCACATAGGCGTCGAGGCATTCCGGGTCGAAACGGCGGAACAGGGTCTTGCCGGCGAAGTAGCGACGCGCCTCGACCAGGTCGGCGAACTCTTCGCGGCGGCCCAGCGTGCGCCCGGCCGGGGTGATGCGGTCGATAAAGCCGAAACGCTTGGCTGCACGGATGACGATTTGGTCGGCCAGGGTGAGGATCGGCGAATCGAGCATCACCACGCCGCGGTACAACTGCGGCTTGAGCAGCGCGGCGTGGTAATGCAACAAGCCGCCGAGGGAGTGGCCGACGCCCCACACCGGTTCGCTGCGTTGTTCGAGGTGATGCAGCAGCTCATCGACCAGGTTGCTCCAGTTGTCGTTCACCGGAAAACGCGGGTCATGGCCATGCAGCTCCAAGTGCTGCACCGCATACTCGGGCGCCAAGGCACTGAACAACTTGCCGTAGGTGGCCGAGGGAAAGCCATTGGCATGGGCGAAGAACACGGGTTGAGTCATGGTGGCTGGCTTATGAAAGAGACCGACGAATTGTCCGGCAGCCGCTGTGCGGCGGCAATGACTGTAACTGCCAGTGATGATGGCTCTAGTGCCATAAGCCATGCACAACCCGACGGCACGCTAAGCCCGTAGGGGGGACATGGCGCAGCCTTGTCCACCGAACTTTGCGGCGGACAAGCCGCGCTGCGGCATGTCCGCTCTACGTGGAGCACGTCTCCGACAAGACGGGGACAGCCTCTAGGCCATGGCATCGCTCGCTAGTTTGTTCAACGGCGCTGTTAGCGCTGCGCCGGGCCGTTCTCGCCGAGCGGCACGATGGCCATGGTCAGTCGCGAGATGCAGCTGGCCTTGCCGTCCTCGCTGCTCAGGCGAATGTCCCAGACATGCGTGGTACGCCCCAGGTGCACCGGGCGGGCGATCGCCGTGACCCGGCCGCTACGTACACCACGCAGGTGGTTGGCGTTCACCTCCAGGCCGACGCAGTAGAACTTCTGGTTATCGATGCACAGGTAGCTGGCGGTCGAGCCGAGGGTTTCCGCCAGCACCACCGAGGCGCCGCCGTGCAGCAAACCGTAGGGCTGATGGGTGCGCGCATCGACCACCATGCTGGCGCGGAGGGAATCGTCGTCGAACGCTTCGAAGCGAATGTCCAACTGCTCGCCAATGGTGTTTTTCAGGGTCGCATTGAGTTGCTCGATATTCGGAGTTTGCCGCCACAGGCTCATGGGAAATCCTTTCGACAGAGAGGCCGCTGCACGCAGCCCGGAGAAATCCAGCGTAGATCGACGTTGGCCAAGCGCCCGCCAGGGCACCCGGCCAGCGCACCGGTCACTCGTGCCACAGCACGGCTTCGCGGCGCTCGACCCACTCGGCGAACTGTGGCCCGTAGGTCCCTTCGACCACGCTGCGCTTGATCTTCAAGGTAGGCGTGAGGAAACCGTTGTCCACCGCCCAGACCTCCTTGACCAGCACCAGGCCCTGCAAGCGCTCGTGCTTGTCGAGTTCCTGGTTGACCTCTTCGAGCAGGGTTTTCAGGCTGTTTTCCAGCTCTGCCCGCGCATCATTGGCGGCCTCGTGGCGGCCAACATCGGAGAGCACGCACAGCGCCATCGGTTGCGCCATGCCATCGCCGACCACACACACCTGCTCGATCCGCGAATGCACGGCCAGACGGTTCTCGATCGGTGCCGGGGCCACGTACTTGCCTTTGCTGGTCTTGAAGATTTCCTTGATCCGCCCGGTCAGGCGCAGGTTGCCCTCGGCATCCTGTTCGCCCTTGTCGCCGGTGCGCAGGAAACCATCGGCGGTGATGGTTTCCGCGGTTTTCTCCGGGTCCTTGAAATAACCTTGCATGGTCGCACCGCTGCGCACCTGCACTTCGCCATCCTCGGCGATGCGCACTTCCACGCCGGGGCTGTTCTGGCCAATCCAGCCGCGCTGGAACTTGCCCGGCCGGCAGACATGCGAATAACCGCAGTTCTCGGTCATGCCGTACACCTCAAGCACTTCGAGGCCAAGGCGTTTGTACCAATTGAGCAGGCTCTCGGGCACCGGCGCCGCGCCGGACAGGGCATAGCGCACGGCATCCAGGCCTAAACCAGCGAGGACCTTCTTACCGACAACGCGCCCGATGATCGGCAGCTTGAGCAGGAAATCGAGCTTTTCCGCCGGCATCTTGCTGTATACGCCCATCTGGAATTTGGTCCAGATGCGCGGCACGCCGAACATCACGGTCGGCCGCGCGCGCTTGAGGTCGTCAAGGAAGGTGTCCAGGCTCTCGGCGAAGAACACCGTCTGCCCGCCATAAATCGACGCCAGCTCGACGAACATGCGCTCGGCTACGTGGCACAGCGGCAGGTAGGACAGCACACGATCGTCTTCGCCGACCCCGAACAGCTCGATGGCATGCCCAGCGGCGAAGCCGAAGTTGCTGAAGTGCTGCATCACGCCTTTCGGCGTGCCGGTGGTGCCGGAGGTGTAGATGATGGTGGCCAGTTGATTGGCCGCAGGCTTGGGATCGTCCTGGATCGGCGTGCAGGCTTGCAGGTCGTCCCACAGGTAGCTGAACTCGCCTTGCGGGCGCAGCGGCAGGCCGATGGTCGGCAGCGTTTCGGGTACGCCCGGCGCCATGCCCGGCCAATCGTCCAGTTTGCCGACGAACAACAGCGCGGCCTCGGAATGCTCAAGCACCTGGCGCACTGAATCGGCGGTGAGGTTCGGGTACAGCGGCACCGACACGTGGCCAGCCATCCAGATCGCCAGGTCGCTGACGATCCAGTGCGCGCAGTTCTTGGAAACGATTGCGATGCGACTGCCTTGCGGCAATTCGCGGCTGCGCAGCCAGTTGGCCGCCCGCCGCGCCTGCTCGCCGACATCAGCCCAGCTCAGCTCCTGCAACTGCCCGCCTGGCAGCGGCTGCACCATATAGCGCTTGTTCGGGTGACGGGCCTCGCGTTCGTAAAACATGTCCAGCGGCAAACGGATAGCATCGGCCACAGGTCTTCCTCCCTTGTTGTTTTTGTGGAGCCAACCAAGCAATTGCTTGGTTGGACTATTCCACGCACAAAGGCGAGCCGCAAGTGGAGAAATGTTTCGGTGTGTAGTGGTGTTTCAGCCTCGCCGTGGGTGCACCACGGCAAGCAGATTCATGCCCCCGGCGGCGATCATCTCGCCGTCCAGTTCGGCCAGGCTGGCGGTCTGCATAGGCAACGGCTGCTGCCGGTGCCCATGCAACAACAGCCCTGCCACGGCGCCCACCAAGGGTTGATGGGTCACCAGCAGCAACTCGCCGTCAGCGTAACGGTCGAGTTGCACCAATACCTCGCGTGGGTCGCTGTCGGGGGTCAACCAGGGCACTGTGTGAATACCCGCGGTGAAGCCCAGGGCATCACGCACCAGAGCGGCGGTTTGCTGGGCCCGCACATAAGGGCTGGCGAGGATCGCGCTCAGCGTTCGCCCCTCCAGTTGCACGGCTGCCTGGCGTACGTCCTCGCGGCCGCGCGCGGTCAAGACACGCTCGGCATCGCTACGCGCGTGCGGTTCGGCTTCACCATGACGCAGTAACCACAGCCTCATCGCCCTGCACTCACAGCTTCGGTTCTTCGTCGCGCACCGGGTGCGCTGCCGGCGGCACGCTGTGCGGCGTCTCGCCTTGCGGTGCTTGCGGGGTCGGCCAATCAGCGAACGGCCACGGCTTCTCATCGCTGTTGAACGTGCCGAAGCGGCCGATCTGCGCCAGGTACTGGCTCAGGCTGTCGCCGAACCCGAGCAGGCTGGCGCTCGGTGCACCGTAAAACACCCGGTAAACGAGTTGCAGCAGCACCACGGCGCCCAGTACCAGCTCGGCCAGCTGCCACACGATGACAAACAGCAGCATCCACAGAACCCGCAAGAGGATGGACTCACGCGCCAACTCTTTATGCTCTTCGCTCATGACACTCTCCCTATGAATTGGCCCCGGGTTCAGAAACCCGTGGCTGGAATAAAATCGACGTCGGTCTTTGGTTCGGCACGCATCAGCGCGGCAATGACCTGATCCAGCGTACGCCCCTCGAAGACAATCGCATGCAAGCCGGCGACCAGGGGCATGTAGACCTGTAATTCCTCGGCTTTGGACTTCAACACCTTAATGGTGTTCACCCCTTCCGCCACTTCTCCCAGACGCTCTACCGCATCGTCCAGGCTCAAACCCTCGCCGAGGGCGAAGCCGACCTGATAATTACGGCTTTTCGGTGACGAGCAAGTGACGATCAGGTCGCCGACTCCGGCCAGGCCGAGAAAGGTCATCGGGTTGGCTCCCAGGTGCACGGCAAAACGGGTCATTTCCGCCAGGGCGCGGGTAATCAGCATGCTTTTGGTGTTTTCGCCCATGCCCAGCGCGGCGGCCATGCCGGCCATGATCGCGTAGACGTTCTTCAATGCCCCGCCCAGCTCGACGCCGAAACGGTCGCCGCTGGCGTATACGCGAAACGTACGGCCATGCAGGGCAGCCTGCACCTGCTGGCAGAGCGCCTCGTCCTCGCTGGCGATCACCGTGGCGGTCAGCGCATGCTCGGCCACTTCCCGGGCCAGGTTCGGCCCCGACAACACACCGATACGCGCCTGTGGGGCGATTTCTTCGAGGATCTGGCTCATCAGTTTGAAGCTCTGCGCCTCAATGCCCTTGGTCGTGCTGACCAGCAATTTACCGCTGAGCTGCTCAGCCACCGGTTGCAAGGCCTGGCGCAGGGCGCTGGAGGGCAAGGCAACAAACACCAGTTGGCAGGCCTGCAAGGTTGCCGACAAATCAGTCAGCGGCTCGACGCCGAGGTGAATCTTCACCCCTTTGAGGTAGCGCGGGTTCTCACGGGTAACGCGAATGGCCTCGGCCTGTTCCGGGTCACGCATCCAATGCAGCACGCGCTGGCCATTCTCCGCCAGCAGGTTTGCAATCGCGGTGCCGAAGCTGCCGCCGCCAAGCACGGCGATGGGTTGCTGCTCAGTCATAACCAATCCGTAATCAATGGCGATCAGCGGGCATTATACGGAGCGACAGTCCTGCGGCCAGCTTTAGCTGGCCCTGCGACCGTGCATAAATGCCATGCGGCCGGCATGCCCCGACTGGCAAAGCCGCTCAGCTCGGTTAACATGCAAACCTTTCAACGCGAACAAGGCCGTTGCGTGATTATCCGCCCCCGCGCCCCACTCTCTCTGTCGCTGCTGGCGCTGTCTTGGTTGACCCTGCTGGCCGGCGACGACGTGTGGGCTGAAGACCTGTTCGACGGCGCGCAGGCCATGCCCCAAGTGCTCACCGCCACGCGCCTGAAACAAGCGCCCGCAGCCGTTCCCGGCAGCATCACGGTGCTCGACAGTGCCTTGATCAAAGCCAGCGGCGCGCGCGACATCCCCGAGCTGTTGCGCCTGGTGCCCGGCATGATGGTCGGCTACCGCAACGGCAACCAGGCCACGGCCAACTACCACGGCAGCAACGTGACCGAAGCGCGGCGCCTGCAAGTGTTGGTCGATGGCCGCTCGGTCTACCACCCCGGCCTGGCGACAGTGGATTGGACGGACATTCCGGTGGCCATCGAAGACATCGAGCGCATCGAAGTGTTTCGCGGGCCGAACACCGTCAGTTACGGCGCCAACGCCTTGATGGGGGTGATCAATATCCTCACCCGCACACCGGCCGACAGCCGCGGCACACGCCTGAAAACCACCCAGGGCCAACGCGGTATCAACGATTGGTACGCCCGCCACGGCACGGCCTGGGCCGACGGCGCAGTGCGCCTGTCGCTCTCCGGGCAACAGGACGAGGGCTTCGATCACAACGAATTCGACCGCGATTACCGCGACAGCCGGCGCCTCAACCGTTTCAACCTGTCCGTCAGCCAGCAACTCGACAGCCGCCACAGCCTGGACTGGCAACTGGCAGCCAAGGAAGGCAGCAACCAGCGCCCGTACAGCTACAGCCCGGTGTTCGGCAACATCGAGCCAGGCGACAGCGGCTCGGACGTCAGCGCCCGCGACTATGCCGGCTCCCTGCGCTGGACCCTCGACTTCAGCCCCGAGCACAGCCTGCAACTGCAAAGTTCGGCGCAGCATTGGCAGCGCGTGCAGGACTGGCGCGCCTGTGAGGCAGAAATCGCCTTCAGCCCGGCGCTGGGCCAATTGTGGGACCTGAACCCCGCCTATGTGCTCGCGCTCGCCGAAAACCCATTCAGCGTGCCGGCCGGAACGGCGCAAGAACAGGCACTCGCCGGCACCGTACAAGGACAGTTATTGGCTGGCGCGACCAACGCGGTGTGCGGCGACGTCAACCAAAGCATGCGCGAGACCCGCTACGACGTTGAGCTGCAAGACACCCTGAGCCTGTCCGACGACCTACGCCTGCTCAGCGGTGTGGGCTATCGCTATGACCGGGCCGATTCAGAAACCTATTTCAACGGTGCCCTGAGCAACCACATCTGGCGTTTGTTCGGCCATCTCGAATGGCAACTAAGCGAGCACTGGCTGTTGCAAGGCGGTGCCATGCTGGAAAACGATCAATTGACCGGCGACTCGCTGACCCCGCGCGTCGCCGTCAACTACCTGATTACTGCGCGCCACGGGCTGCGCGCGGTGTATTCGGAAGCCGTGCGCTCACCGGACATGTACGAAAACAACGTCGACTGGCGCTACCGCGTGCGCAACCTGCAACCGCTGGCGTTCGGCCAGAGCAGCGCGACCTACTTCGCCCGCTCGCAGGGCCCCGGCAATCTCGACCAGGAAATCATGCGCTCGCGTGAGCTGGGCTATAACGGCCTGTTCGCCGAAGCGGGCGTCGCCCTGGACATCAAGCTGTTCTACGACGAAATCCGCAACATGATCAGCGAACCGCTGCGCAATGACCGTTTCGCCCCGAGCAATGCCAACCACATGCGTTTCAGCGGCGCCGAGACCCAGATCGACTGGCAACTCAGCCACGCCGACCGCCTGCGCCTGAGCTATGCCTACGTCGACTTCACGGCCAGCAGCAAGCTCGACCAGCGCCTTACCGCGCGTAACAGCGGCTCCGCCGGTTGGCTGCGCGACTGGGGCCAGGGCTGGTCCAGCGCCCTCTTCTACTATGGCGCCGACCAACTCAACGAGCGCCGCTTCGAACGCCTCGACGTGCGTCTGGCCAAACGTATCGCAATAGGCCAAGCCACGCTGGAGTTGGCCGGGGTGCTGCAACAACGCCTCGACGATGAGCCGCTGACCTGGCAGGAAAATAACTACGACGAACGACACCTGCTGTATGTCAGCGCGGAGCTAGAGTTCTAGGATGCGTTGCCACCCTTCACGGAAGAGTCCCGCACGAGGCCCATGGATGCGCCACTGGCTCTTACTCTGCTGCCTACTCTGCACTGTGCCGCTACAGGCCGCCGAGATCATTCTCAGCAGCGTCGAAGACACGCCGGCAATCCGCGCGTTCAGCGCCGCCTTGGCCGCACGGCGGCCAGATGATCAGGTACGCTTTTCGCCCCTCGCAAACCTGCCGACGCCCGAGCGGATTGCCCGCGACACCCGCCTGATCCTGTTCGGCCCGCAAGCCCTCGACTGGCGACTGGCGGCGCCCGAAGGGCCGCCGACCCTGGTCGTGCGCATCGGCCGTGTGCAAGCACAGGCCTTGCTCGGCGATGCGCGCCCGGCCCACCTGAGCCTGCTCTGGAATGACCCGGACCCCGCGCGTCAGTTGCGCCTGGTGCGCTTGCTGCTGCCGCAAGCCAAACGCATCGGCGTGCTCTATGACGGACACAGCGAATTTCTCCTCGACGAACTACGCCGCGCCGCCGCACCGCTGGGCCTGGAGATCGTCAGCCAGGCCTGGCCCGACAGCCGCGATAATCGTCCCGTACTCGCCCTGCTACAGCGCAGCGATCTGCTGCTCGGCCTCAACGATGCCGACCTGTTCAACCCACACACCGCCAAGAGCCTGCTGCTGACCAGCTATGCCCAGCAACGGGCGTTGATCGGCCCCAGCGCCAGCTTCGTGCGGGCGGGCAGTTTGGTCAGCAGTTACAGCGACCAGAGCGACTGGCTAGCCAGCCTTGAGCATTG
>TARA_R100001244_G_scaffold44203_1_pt1 | contig 21748 bp, 22 predicted proteins | sample TARA_R100001244 | Tara Oceans TARA_R100001244 (sample SAMEA2621564) | marine metagenome | biome: marine biome (ENVO:00000447); feature: mesopelagic zone (ENVO:00000213); material: "saline water (ENVO:00002010), including plankton (ENVO:xxxxxxxx)" | depth 790 m
TCAGCGTGGGCTGAGTGTCCGAATGGCGTGGAATCCGCAGTCAGCACGCTTGATTAGTCCTGCGATGTGTTCAACATCACGACTGAGACGATCCAGCTTAGCCACTACTACAGGCAAACCGTGGGAGAAGGCTTTGGAGCCTTCGGGGCGCTCCAGGGGATGCACGGAGCCGCTGACATTAATATCGGTGTACTCAGCAATGATGTTCCAGCCTTGGGCCTTGGCTGTCGTAGTGACGTACTCACGCTGAGCTTCCAGACCTAGGCCAGAATCCCCTTGGGCTGATGTGCTCACTCGGTAATAGGCGACTACGTTCATTTGCTGCACCTCGTCTTGTATGAGTGCAGTTTATCAGCAGTGTTTCATTTCTACAACGAACGTTTAAGCTATGTTACACGCGCATTGGTGGCTCGATTGAAACATCGGGAGGCGCAAGCACCTCCCTGCTCTGGAACCTTACGCAAGGTGAAGGCTTAAGCGCTTCGCTGCTCCAGCACCTCCATATAGTTGTAGCCCGCTTGCGTGAGAGCCGGTTCAAGTACGCTGAATTCGCTCCCTTCTGAGCCGTCGACGCCAGTTATAAGCCGCTGCTTGTACAGCGACTCAAGCGCTCGGGACTGAATGCCATCTGGGCCGTCTATCTGCCCTGGGCTGTCGCTGGAGACCTTCTTAAGGAAAGCCAGTTGTTCTGCTTGCAATAAATCTAAGGGCATCAGGGGTATTTCCTTGCTGGGTGGGGTAAGGGTGTGGTTGCCGTACATGCATATCCTAGCATTTTTGGCAAGCATTATTTTACCACACTTGGAAAACTGACCTTTTGCCATAGCCGACAGCTATCGGGGCGTAATACCTCGTAAGTGAGGTATTGGTGCGGCTGGAATGAAAAAGAGCGCGGGAGAATCTGTTTAGTTTGGCAGACAAGCTGCATCCCCTGCGGAAATGCTGGGCACTGCGACACTGGAGTGTCTTGTAAAACAAGAAAACCCTTGGAGGGCTGGCTATTTTTTAACCAATTCTTCAAGGGTTTCTCTCGGGACTATTGAGGCTTGGCATCCTTACGTGGACGGCCAGGGCCTCTCTTCACTACTGGTGCCCAGATTCCACGGATGTGGGCAGCTCCAGCAAAGACTTGATCAACGTATGTTGGTTCGCCTTCGTACCCTACGGGGTCAGCCAGCCTGATTGGCGGGTGGGCCGCATAGTGCGCCATTAGCCATGCATCGTGTGCTTGAAGCACTTCTTCTATTGTCTGTGTACTGCTCATGCTACAGCTCCGTGGTATTGCTGACTTACGTGCACGATTAGTTTGGAAATCATTGCACTGCCAAATTTTGCTTCTCGACACCGCGATGTAACATCAGCAACTAGTTGAGCAAGGGTTTCGTATGTACTGCCATGTGGCAAGGGGAGGCCCTTGGCCTCTGTAGTGGCCTTGCTCACGCTTGTCTTGTGGGTGGCTTCATTCGATGCTTGGGGCCTGACTGCAAGGGCCTGTAGGGCTGTTGTAGCTGCCTGTTGCATGGCGTCAGAGCCGTGGCGTTGCAACAGCAAAAGACGTGTGTAGTCTGCGGTTTGAGTTGTCATATCGTTCTCCGTGAGTATGTTTGATTTTTAGGTTGGGAAGCCAAGAAGCGTGTTAGTACATTTACAGCCGGTTCAACTTCTGGCTGGGTAGACTTAACAGTGAACAAGATGTGTTCAACATCATCTTCTACATCCTGTTCAATATCATCTAGCCAATGTGGTATGCGTTCCGCATGGTGGATAACTGGGGACAGTTGCTTTTTCTCGCTCCTGGTGAAATTACACTGAAGAAGCAAGTTTTCCTCTTCAAGAATCGGGACACTTTCAGGAGCAATAGGCAGCACTAGGCTTTCAGAGGTGGCGGGTGTTGTTGAATACGTATTCAAAACAACTAAGAAGTCTTCGACACGACCACCATGCAACAAATCAAACTGTGCTTGGCGTAGCGGTGCCAGTGGGGCGAGTGCTTCCCTGTATGCAGATTCAGAACCACCAAACTTTGGACGTGACCAATCTAGGGCTAGGATGTCCCCCAAGATTAGCGGCATAACCTCTAACCAAGGTTCGATTATTTGCTGAAGCTCTGGGCGGTGTTGCGACAGTCGCTTTAGTTCAGATAGAAATACTTCATTTGAATTGATGCCGCTGGATGGCAAGTATCCGCTACTCTTCCCGCTGATTTCAGACTTCAACTTTGAAAGTGCGGCGGTGGACATATCATCTAGTACGGCTCGTGCTGGCACACGCGCATCACCACACTGCAATAACCAATCGAGAGAGGCTTGACGCTTGGCGGGTTGCAACTTGAGCTTAACGGCGATTGTTGCTGTAAAGTCTTCCCCAAGGTATTCAATGATCTTGGCAACTACAGAGCTTTTCGAGGCTTCAGCATCTACCCACCACTTTGCAGATAAATCTAATCGGCTTATTTTGTGGCCAGCACCCTGTACGAATGAATTGCTATGCTTGGAATTTAAGTCGCGGTAACTCACGCATAGATTTTCGGCATACATGGTGCCTACATAGAAAGTATTTTTTGTGGGAAAAATGTGGCATAGATTGAACTGGTCGTATTCGCCATATTCATTACTTGCGAGTGAGTATTTATAAAGCTTGTGGAGTTTTTCTAGTTCACTGAGAGTCTTTGGCAGCACCTGCACTGTTCCACTTCTGCGGCAGGAGTCAGCAAGATAAAAGACAAATGCGCTGGTACTAAATCTGTACTTTCGTTGCTTGTCGAGTCTATTGGAGCGAGCACGCTGCCACGCCTTCTTGTGGGCTTCAGAGCAATATTCAGCTTTCTTGCTTTTATACGCGAACGGGGAAAGGCATTGCTTACACAGTTTGGTTTTCTGGGTTAGGTCTTGCATATATCATTCCTTCTGGATCATGAATTGAGTTGTATTTTCTGCGGCACTGGCCACAGCAGAATGCTTGAGGGCGATGTACAACAATCTGCTTGTGGCATTGGCGGCATGTGCAAATTATGGATTTCATTGTTGTGTCCTCTGATAGAGCGGCAGTTACGCCGCTTTTTGCTGGTGCTCGACACGGCAAAATAGCGAGCAAAATGGAACTTGTCCTTTCGTCAGCTCGCCACAGTTTTTACACTCGCTCAAGGTGTCGTCATGCTCTTGGCGGGCATGCCAACTTAGAATTCCTGGGCGAGTGATAAACATGTACTCTTTGTTAGCGTGCTGCCTGCTCATACAAACTCACCAAGTGCTTTTTTGGCTGCAGCAGTAGCAGCTTCTACTAACTTGGTCCGTGCTTCAGCGGCCTTTTTCGCTTCAGCACGTTCGGCCATTGCAACCGACTCTTCTACAAGTAGTTGTAAGTGGGTGTCATAACGGGCTTTCAGTTCTGCTTTGTACGCTGCTGTCACTTGTTCGGTGATCACAGCAATATCCGCATCTTGGATATGTTGCGGTTTGACAAGGTAACATCTATAGAACTGCGTCCCGTTGCGTTGTAGAAACTCAACAGGCAACTTTCCGTGGCGTGTATAACCTTCTGCAAGTTTGGCTGTGTAAGCATCTAGGAACTGGCTCGGGTAATCTGCAAATAGGCTTTCTACAGCCCCGACTACATTCCCGAAAGTGTCCGCGTTCTGGTATCTGTGAACGGCTTGACTAATCAGTAGGTCGAGGTCAGCTTGTACATAGTTGTGCGTTATCTTGTGGGCGCTCATTTAGTTTTCTCCTGTGTGTTTGTTGGTGTTTGTTGTAGTTCGGCTCTCAACTTCTTCCTGTAGCGGCAAAGCGTTTGACGACACGAGGCCGAGCATGTGTATTTGTTGCGGTAGACGAAACTAAATCGAGCGCCGCAAACCGGGCACTCCTTAGCGTGATTAAGCTTCAGTTTGTGCGTGGTGAAATCAAGTAGGTGATCTAGCGATGTATCAGGTGTAGGCATGGCACAGCCTCCTTTAAGTAAGGTGTAATAAGATTTTGGTTTGGTGTTACGTGACTTGGAGTGACGGAACGTCACGGAAGAGCCAGCAGGTAAAAGAAAGGCCCGACAGGGCCTTAATAAAGCAGGAAACCACCACAACCCATTCGCCACAAATTTATTGAATGGTGGTTTCCGTACACGGAGGAATTAGTGATCGTCTTTTGCTGCGGACGATCAAACGCAAAACCACAGTAAGTAGCAATGTCGATAGAAGACCTTACGGAGGTTCAGCCTAGTCGGTGGTTACCAGCCCACGGCCAAGCTAGCAGGCGTTAAGCGCCGGGGTGCAGGACGCACCTTCTGATTCGGTAGAAACCCATCAGCGGGGTTGAAGCTGCGGCCCAAGAGAAAAACCGCCCTACCTGACGAGAGAATAAAGTCTTCTCTAGTCTCTACTATTGTAAGAGATGATCTTGATTTTGTCAAGCAGTGTGACACATAAATCTATCACTTGAATGAAATAGATTTTGCCTCGCTGATGTGTAAGATGTACGATCATCGCTCAACCAAATCTTACGAGGTGTGCAGCATGGCTAGTCGCGAATGGTCGTTGGAAGAGATGGAGCATGTGCTAGATCAGTACAAGGTTTATGGCAAAGAGAACATTGCCGGCTTCCTCAATGAGTACAAAAAAGCATGGCCGGAACTCAAGCAACCAGCACGGGCAACCTTCGTAAGTTGGCTGGGGAAGTCTGGAACCAGCAACGCCCCAGCTGAAAAGCAGCAATCGATTTCACAGGTTTTGGCAGAGGCCAAGGGCAAGCTGAATGCTCGCAAGGCTCAGTTGGAAAAGGAGGTTGCTGGTCTGCAACAGAAGATCGATGCGGTTAAGGCTGAGATGGAAAACATCGATCAGGCACTAACCAAACTCTGACCTGTGCGTTGATGACCTAAGGCCCGCCAATGAGCGGGCTTTTTCATTGGGGGCCTACATATTGTTGTCACAAACAAAAAAGCTGGGATCAAGGCCTGATGGGCATGAAAGTCGGCGGCAAGCGCAAGCTCTTCGTACCCGCCCACCTCGCCTACGGCGACAGGCAGATCGGCGAGCACATCAAAGCAAACTCGAACCTGCTCTTCGAGATCGAGTTGCTCGAAGTGCTGACCCGAGACGACTGAAGCGCCCTCATCGATCCCACGCCCGGATAGACCGCCAACGCCTTACGCCTGCATCGCCCAGCCATGCACATTCATCGCCGCCTGACGCAGGGCTTCGGAACGCGTTGGGTGCGGGTGGCAGATCAGCGCGATGTCTTCGGCCGAAGCGCTGAACTCCAGAGCCACGCAGTATTCGCCGATCAGTTCGCCGGCGCTGGGGCCAATGATGTGCACGCCGAGTATCTGGTCGCTGCGCTCATCGGCCAGCACTTTGACGAAGCCTTCGGCCTCGTGGTTGATCTTCGCCCGGCTGTTGGCAGTGAAGGGAAACTTGCCCACTTTATAGGCGCGGCCCTCGGCTTTTAGCTGCTCTTCGGTTTTGCCGACGCTCGCCACTTCCGGCTTGGTGTAGATGACGCTGGGAATCGCCCCGTAGTTGACCTCGGCGGCATGCCCGGCGATGCGTTCGATGCAGGCGATGGCTTCGTCTTCGGCCTTGTGCGCGAGCATCGGCCCGGAGGTCACGTCACCGATAATCCAGATGCCCGGTACGCCGCTGCGGTGCTGCTGGTTTTCCAGCATGCCGCGCTGGTCCGCGGTGATGCCGACGGTTTCCAGGCCGAGGCCTGCGGTATAGGCGCGGCGGCCGATGGCAACCAGCACGTAATCGGCCTGCAATTGCTCGGCCGCGCCGCCGGCGGCGGGCTGCAGGCTAAGCGTAACGCCCTTGGCGTCGGCGCTGGCCGCAGTGACCTTGGTCGCCAGCTTGAAGCGCATGCCCTGCTTGGCCAGGGTGCGTTGCAGGGTCTTGGCGGTTTCGTCGTCGAGGCCCGGGCAGATGCGATCCAGGTACTCCACCACCGTCACTTGGCTGCCGAGGCGGCGCCACACCGAGCCCAACTCCAGACCGATCACTCCGGCGCCGATCACCACCAGATGCTTGGGCACCTCAGGCAAGGACAGCGCGCCGGTGGAGTCGAGAATGCGCTGGTTGTCGATGCTCACCCCAAGCAGCGGCGTCGGCTCGGAGCCGCTGGCGATGACGATGTCCTTGGCCTGCAACTGCGTCTGGCTGCCGTCGGCATGACTCACGCTGACCTTGCCCACGCCATTCAGACGGCCCCAGCCCTTGATCCATTCGACTTTATTCTTGCGAAACAAAAACTCGATGCCCTTGGTCAGGGCCGTAACGCTCTCATCCTTCTGCTTCATCATCTGCGCCAGGTTGAGCGTCGGCGTGACCTCGATACCGAGGTTGTTGAGCTCACCGCTGGTCGCCGCCTGATACAGCTCCGAGGCATGCAGCAGCGCCTTCGAAGGCATGCAGCCGACATTCAGGCAGGTGCCGCCGAGGGTTTCCCGGCCCTCGATGCAGGCCACTTTCAAGCCCAGTTGACCGGCACGGATGGCGGCGTTGTAGCCGCCAGGGCCACCACCGATGATTACAACGTCATAGCTGCTCATGGCAACGCTCCAGTGCTTTCAAGAAGGAAGTTTCTGCGGGGCCAGCGCCGCCAGTACGGGGCGCGGACGCAGCAGGTAGAAGGCGCTGAACGCGGCAGCGGCGAACAGGCCATGCAGAATGACCATAGGCCACGCCGTGCCATCTTGCAGAAGGCTGAGCAACACACCGCTACAGGTCGCTCCGGCCATCTGCGCAAAGCCCATAAACCCTGCCGCCAGGCCGGCACGCTGGGCATTGGGCATCACCGCGCCAGCTACGGCGGCCGGCAGCAGCATGCCGCCGCCCAGGGTCACCAGCACTTGCGGCAGCGACAAGCCGAGCACGGAGAGGCCGAACGCCAAGTAAATCGCCACAGTGGCGAGCGCGCCGGTAAAAACCAGGGCCACACCGATGCCGACGATCCGCTGCGGTCCCAGGCGCATGATCGTGCGCTGGGTGAACACAGCACCGGCGATCAGCCCGGAAACGATGGCGCCGAAGGTTATGCCGTACTCGGCGGAACTCAGCTTGAGCAGGCCGATATAGGTGGCCGACGAACCGGCGATCACCGCGAACATCGCGCCATAGGTGCCGGCCAGGGTCAGGGCGAACATCTTGAATGGCCGTGCGCGCAGCAGATCGGCGTAGTTGCCGACCAGGCTGCGCAGTTTGCCGGCCTGCGGGTCGAGGCTGCGATTGCTCTCGCGGTACAACGCCAGCACCGCGAGCACGGCAGCGCTGCCAACCAGCAAGGCCAGCAGGATCGGTGCCTGCCAGCCGAAAAAGACAGTCAGCAGGCCGCCGATCATCGGCGACACGACAATCGCACAGAGCATGCCGATCACCGTCAGGGCCAGGGCCGGTGCCGCCTGGGCCTGCCACACGTCACGCACGATGGCGCGCGCCAGCACCAGCGCCGCGCAGGCACCGAGGCCCTGCAACACCCGCGCGCCGATGAACTCGCTCATGCTGCTGGCCGTGAGCATCCATAACGTGGCCAGCAGGTAGACCAGCAGGCCGGCAATCAGCACCGGGCGCCGGCCGATGCGGTCGGACAGCGGCCCGAGCAGCAACTGCCCGCCGCCAAACGCCGCAACGAAGGCAGACAACGCCAGCACGCTAGTGCCCGACTGCGCGCCCATCACCCGTTCGATGGCGCCCAGGCTGGGGATGATCAACTGGGTCGAGATCTCCCCCAGCGCCGTGAGGGCGACGAGGATCAGCAGCAGGGCCCGCGAGGGCAATGGATAGCGATGCATGATGCGCCTCCTCCAGGTTCAGGCCGACGAGGACGTTGTCCACGTATTTATATTTCAACCATAATATAAGTGATCAAATGATGTCTATAATTCAAATGACTGGTCCATCACTCGCACCCAGGAGGCACCCCATGCACAGCCCATCACGCGACGAAAAACTGGCCACCTGGCTGGCTGCGGAACAAGCCATGCGCGCCAAGCTGGCCGCCCCCGGCACCATGAGCCTGGCCCAGGTCAGCGAACTGCAACCGCAGGCGTTCTTCGACGGCATCGGCAATGGCGAGCTGCCCAGCCCGCCCTTCGGCCATTTGCTCGACTTTATCCCGCTGGAATGGGAAGCCGGTCGCTTCGTGTTCCAGGGCACCCCCGATGCGCGCCACTACAACCCGCTGGGCAGCATCCATGGCGGCTACGCGGCGACTCTGCTCGACTCGTGCATGGGCTGCGCCATCCACACCCAACTCCAGCGTGGCCAGGGCTACACCACCACCGACCTGCGCATCAGCTATGTGCGGGCGCTGAGCAGCACGGTCGGGCCGATCCGCGCCGAAGGCCGCATCGTGCATGTCGGCCGCAGCACTGCGCTGGCCGAGGGACGCATCTACGACATCGACGACCGCCTGTATGCCGTCGGCTCGACCACCTGCCTGATTCTCAGCATGCACGACTGAACTCTGCCGCCGCCAGGGATGGTTCCATCCGTGTAAGATGACGAACGGCATCTAAAACCCCACGGGAATTGAAGCGCCATGCGTTATTCGGAAGACCACAAAGCCCAGACCCACCAGCGCATCATTGAGGAAGCGTCGCGCCTGTTCCGCCGCGACGGGGTGGGTGCCACCGGCCTGCAACCCTTGATGAAAACCCTGGGTCTGACCCATGGCGGTTTCTACGCACACTTCAAATCCAAGGGCGAACTGGTGGAAACCGCGCTGCGCCATAGCGCCCAGCAACTGGATGCAGCCACCGCCGAGATCGCCGCTGGCGAAGCGCCGTTGGCCGAACTGATCCGCCGCTACCTGTCTTCGGCGCACCGCGCCAGCCCGGAGGAAGGCTGCCCGTTGCCAACCATCTGCGCCGAACTGGGTCAGCGCGGCGAAGCCAGTCCGATCACCGACGAGGTGATCAATAACCGCCTGGCCATGCTCGAAGCCGGCCTGCCCGGCCCGGATGCCGCCGAACAGAGCGTGCTGGTGCTCAGCGCCATGGTCGGCGCCCTGCTGCTCTCGCGGAGTGTCAGCGACCCCGACCTGGCCGACCGCCTGCTGCAAACCACCCGGCGCCTGCTGATCGAGCAAACCAGCGCAGACTGATCTGCGTCACACGATCATCGTCCCACCAGCGCCTTGTGAGAGGGGGCTTTAGCCGCGAGCGTTGTCGCGGCCAAGGTAACCCCACAAAAAACGCCCTGGGCGTTTCCGACCAGGGCGTTCTGCCAACACATTCGCTTATTTGTAACGCGCCGCCGCACGGCTGTGCGACAGGTTCGGCCCGAGCTTGCCGCGAGCGTCGACGAGCGCCTGCCAGTCGGCCGCCTCAGGCAGCGAGGGGATAGTGACCAGTTCGCCCTGATCGAAACCCGCCAGCGCGGCGTCGACCATTTCGCCGACCTCCATGATCATGCTCGGCGGCAACGCCGACTCGTCCATGCCGCTGCGCTCCCAGATCTCGGTGCGGGTGATGCCCGGCAGTACCGCTTGCACCTGCACGCCAAGGGCGCCGACTTCGCCTTGCACGGTCTGGCTCAGGCTCAGCACATAGGCTTTGCTGGCGCTGTACACGGCGTTGAACATCTCCGGCGCCAGGGCCACCACCGAGGCGATGTTGATGATCGCGCCACGCCCCGCCGTCGCGAAATTGGCAGCGGCAGCAGCAGACAGGTGGCTCAGCGAAACGATGTTGAGCAGGATCAGGCGATCGACGGTATCCAGATCCGCCTCGGCCAGCTTGCCGTTCATCGCCATGCCGGCATTGTTGACCAGCAGACTGATCGCCCGGTCGCTGCGCAGGCGCTGTTCGACGGCGTGCAGATCGGCCTTGTCGGTCAGGTCGGCCTTCAGCGTCTCGACCTTCACTGCATACTCCCGAGTCAGGCGTGCAGCCAGGGCGTCGAGACGGGCCAGATCGCGCGCCACCAGCAGCAGGTCATAACCGCGACGGGCCAGGCGCTCGGCGTAGGTGGCACCGATGCCGGATGAAGCGCCAGTGATCAGCGCGGTGCCTTTAATGTTTTGCGTGCTCATGCGGTGTCTCCTGGGATGTACGGTGGGTTGAACGTGTCTGTTGGTATAGTGCGCCAAATCATATTACACACATAATATAAATATTATATGTCGACCATAATAAAAATCAGCAACACCTCATAACGAACCACTCGGGCAAAAAACCAGGCAATAAAAAAGCGGACAACCCGGGAAGGTTGTCCGCTTGGCTCACGCGCAGAGCGCTTAGTGCATCAGTTGCTGCGGATCAGATGATCGAAGGCGCTCAACGAAGCCTTGGCGCCCTCGCCCACGGCGATGACGATCTGCTTGTAAGGCACCGTGGTCACGTCGCCAGCGGCAAAGATGCCGGGGACATTGGTGCCGCCTTTGGCATCGACGATGATTTCGCCACGCGGCGACAGCTCGATGGTGCCTTTCAGCCAGTCGCTGTTCGGCAGCAAACCGATCTGCACGAAGATGCCTTCCAGCTCAACGGTGTGCAGTTCGTCGCTGTTGCGGTCCTTGTACACCAGGCCATTGACCTTCTGCCCATCGCCTTTGACTTCGGTGGTCAGGGCGCTGGTGATCACCTTGACGTTCGCCAGACTGTGCAGCTTTTTCTGCAGCACGGCGTCGGCACGCAACTGGCTGTCGAACTCGATCAGGGTGACATGGGCGACGATACCAGCCAGGTCGATGGCCGCTTCCACGCCGGAGTTGCCGCCGCCGATCACCGCCACGCGCTTGCCCTTGAACAGCGGACCGTCGCAGTGCGGGCAGTAGGCCACACCTTTGCCGCGATATTGCTGCTCGCCCGGCACATTCATCTCTCTCCAGCGGGCGCCGGTGGCAAGAATCAGCGTTTTAGCTTTCAGCGAAGCACCGCTGTCGAATTTGACCTCATGCAGACCGCCCGCTTCCTTGGCCGGAATAATCGCGCTGGCGCGTTGCAGGTTCATGATGTCGACATCGTATTGCTTAACGTGCTCTTCCAGGGCGCGCGCCAGCTTCGGTCCTTCGGTCTCCTGCACGGAGATGAAGTTCTCGATGGCCATGGTGTCGAGCACCTGACCGCCGAAGCGTTCGGCAGCGACACCAGTGCGAATGCCTTTGCGCGCGGCATAGATAGCCGCTGCCGCGCCGGCTGGGCCACCACCGACCACCAGTACGTCGAACGCTTCTTTGCCATTGAGCTTTTCGGCATCACGGCTGGCGGCGCCGGTGTCGATCTTGGCGAGGATTTCCTTCACTTCCATACGCCCCGAGGCGAACACTTCACCGTTCAGGTAGATGCTCGGCACGGCCATGATCTGGCGGCGCTCGACTTCTTCCTGGAACAGCGCGCCGTCGATCGACACGTTGCGGATATTGGGGTTGAGCACGGCCATCAGGTTCAGCGCCTGGACCACGTCCGGGCAGTTCTGGCAGGACAGCGAGAAGTACGTCTCGAACTCGAAGGTGCCTTCAATGGCCTTGATCTGCTCGATGGTCTCCACGTCAAGCTTGGACGGGTGGCCACCGACTTGCAGCAGGGCCAGCACCAGCGAGGTGAACTCATGGCCCATGGGGATGCCGGCGAAGGTCAGGCCGATATCCGCGCCTGGACGAACCAGGGAGAAAGACGGACGGCGGGCGTCGTTGCCGTCGGTCTTCAGAGTGATCTTGTCGGTCAAGCCGACGATGTCTTGCAGCAGTCCGAGCAGTTCCTTGGATTTTTCGCCGTCATCGAGGGAAGCGACGATCTCGAACGGCTGGGTGACCTTCTCGAGGTAAGCCTTCAACTGGGTTTTAAGCGTGGCATCCAACATGACGGGGTTCCTTTAACGAATTTCGGACAAACAAACGCCCGGACGGATCGCGCCCGGGCGTTCGGGCGCGCTTACAAGATCGGGTATGACCTGTCAGCGCGTAAAACGGAGCGGGAAACGTAGCGAGCGTTGCTGAGGCAAGGCGCAACGACCAGCGGGAGTAACAGCCAAAGGCTGGCCCGAAGGGCGAGTGCCAGCGAGTAAATCAGGCGAGGGCGCGGAGTTTACGAGCTGTAAATGAGCAGCCCGAGCCTGATTTCAACGCCGCATCAGCGACGCGCAGTGGTTTCCAGACCGTTTTTAGATCTTGCCAACCAGGTCCAGCGAAGGAGCCAGAGTGGCTTCGCCTTCTTTCCACTTGGCCGGGCAAACCTGACCTGGGTTAGCAGCGGTGTACTGAGCCGCTTTCAGCTTGCGCAGAGTCTCGGAGACGTCGCGAGCGATTTCGTTGGAGTGGATTTCCAGGGTCTTGATCACGCCTTCCGGGTTGATCACGAAGGTGCCACGCAGAGCCAGACCTTCTTCAGCGATGTGCACGCCGAAAGCGTTGGTCAGCTGGTGGGTCGGATCACCGATCAGCGGGAACTGAGCCTTGCCAACGGCCGGCGAAGTTTCGTGCCAGACCTTGTGCGAGAAGTGGGTGTCGGTGGTGACGATGTAGACCTCGGCACCGGCCTTCTGGAACTCGCCGTAGTTGTTGGCGGCGTCTTCGATTTCGGTCGGGCAGTTGAAGGTGAAGGCAGCCGGCATGAAGATCAGCACCGACCATTTGCCCTTCAGGGACTGCTCGGTAACCTGGATGAACTCGCCGTTGTGGAATGCATTGGCGGTGAACGGTTGAACGTGAGTGTTGATGAGGGACATCTCTGATTCCTTTGAGGGTTAACTGAGGGTTAGGAAATTTACAGGACGCATCTTAGACCGAGACGATCTAAAGTCCTTATTGATTGAAACCATGGGTTTGATATGCAGACTCAATCGAGCCCGACGAAAAGCTTTATAAAACAAACAGCTAGATGATAGAAAAAATATTCTCCATGCCCGCATATTCCAGCGTAAAAGCGGGCCATACCCGCGATACTCTGCGTTGAAAATATCGCGGGCACGGGCTAGGCGCCCCGCCGCTCCTATGAATAGTGCATAACGCGTCTACCGATCAGCTCAAGCTCTCGTCGATCACCAGCACCAGCTTGCCATTGACCTGATTGCTCGCCAGTGCGGCGAAGGCCGCTTGCGCATCCTTGATCGGGAAGCTGCGCTCCAGCTGCGGCTTGAGACGGCCCTCGGCAAACAGCGGCCAGACCTGTTGCTGCATGTCGCGCAGCAGATCGGCCTTGAACTGCTCATCGCGGCTACGCAGGGTCGAGCCGATCAGTTGAATGCGCTTGCCCAACAGCAGCGCCAGATCCAACTCGGCTTTGCGCCCGCCCATCAGACCGATATTCACCCAGCGGCCATCGCGCGCCAAAAGCTCGAGATTGAGCGCGGCATAATTGCCACCAACCGGGTCGAGAATCACATCGAAGGGTGCAAAATCGCGCAGGGCTTGCAGATCATCATCGCGCAGCACGCCGCCCTGAGCACCCAAGGCCTCACAATAGGCCAGGCGCTCGGCCGAACCGACACTGACCCAGCAGGGATTGCCAAAAGCCTTGCACAACTGAATTGCCGCCGAGCCTACACCGCTGGCGCCGGCATGCAGCAGCACCTTCTCCCCCGGTTTCAACCCAGCCAACTGGAACAGGTTGAGCCATGCCGTGGCATACACCTCCGGCAGCGCAGCCGCCTCGTGCAACGACACGCCGTCCGGCACCGGCAAGGCATGCCGGGCATCGATCACCACCTCTTCGGCCATCCCGCCGCCGGCCAGCAAGGCGCAGACCCGGTCACCGACTTTCCAGTCGCAACCCGCGCCGACCTCACTGACCACCCCGGCGCATTCCAGGCCAAGAATCTCGCTAACGCCAGGCGGTGGCGGGTAGAGACCGGCACACTGCAACAGGTCGGCGCGATTCAGTCCTGCGGCCGCTACACGGATGCGAATTTCCCCTACATCACAGGCCGGGATGGGCTGCTCTGCCCATTCCACGCGCCCTTCAACGCCTTGCAATGCCTTCACGCTGCCTCCATAGTGCATTTGAACCGAGCCCGGCGCTAACCGCCGGGCTTTGCATTGCGCCGATGGAACCTGGCGCCCTTAAAGACGGCCTAATATGCGTTATCAACTGCCCCTACGTCGAATCAGCATGAAGCGTTCACTGCTTAGCGCCACCCTCGCCTTTGCCCTCGGTTTAAGTGCGCTGCCACTGGCCGCGAAGACCACCAACGCCGATCCCTGGGAATACTTGCAGCCGGATCGCGAGCAGGTGATCGCCAGCCTCAACGTCGTGGAATTGCTGAAACGCCACCACTACAACAAGCCGCCGCTCAACGATGAGCGCTCGGTAAAGATTTACCAGGGCTACCTGAAACTGCTCGACCCGGCGCGCAGCTACTTCACCGCCGGTGATATCGCGGAATTCGACCAATGGCGCACCCGGTTCGACGACCTGTTGAAGAACGGCGATCTGGAGCCGGGCTTTGCCATCTATAAACGTCACCTGGAACGCCTGCAAGGCCGCTTGCAGTTCGCCCTGAACATGCTCGACAACGGCGTCGGCAACATCGATTTCAGCGTCGACGAAAGCCTGTTGATCGACCGTGAAAATGCACCGTGGGCCAAAGATCTCGGCGAACTCGACGAACTCTGGCGCAAGCGGGTGAAAGACGAAGTGCTGCGCCTGAAAATCGCCGGCAAAGAGCCAAAGGCGATTGAGGAACTGCTGACCAAGCGCTACAAGAGCCAACTGGCACGTCTGCAGCAAACCCGCGGCGAGGACATCTTCCAGGCCTACATCAACGCCTTTGCCATGTCCTATGACCCGCACACCACCTACCTCTCGCCGGATAACGCGGAGAACTTCGACATCAATATGAGCCTGTCGCTGGAAGGTATCGGCGCGGTGCTGCAAAGCGACAACGAACACGTCAAGGTGGTGCGCCTGGTGCCGGCCGGCCCAGCCGAGAAGAGCAAGCAAATCGCCCCGGCGGACAAGATCGTCGGCGTCGCCCAAGGCGACGGCGAGATGGTCGACGTGATCGGCTGGCGCCTGGACGAAGTGGTCAAGCTGATCCGCGGCCCGAAAGGCTCGTTGGTGCGCCTGGAAGTGATTCCGGCAAACAATGCGCCGAACGATCAAACCAGCAAGGTCGTCAGCATCATCCGCGAAGCGGTGAAGCTGGAAGAGCAGGCCGCGAAGAAATCGGTACTGAAACTCAACCACGAAGGCCGCGACTATAAACTCGGCGTTATTGAAATCCCGGCCTTCTACCTGGATTTCAAAGCCTTCCGTGCCGGCGATCCGGACTACAAGAGCACTACCCGCGACGTCAAACGCCTGCTCACCGAACTGGAGCAGGAAAAAGTCGACGGCGTGGTCATCGACCTGCGCAACAACGGTGGCGGCTCGTTGCAGGAAGCCACCGAGCTGACCGGTCTGTTCATCGACCAGGGCCCGACCGTGCTGGTGCGTAACAGCGATGGCCGGGTCGATGTACTGGCGGACGAAAATACCGGCATCTACTACAAAGGCCCGATGGCCGTGCTGGTCAACCGTCTATCCGCCTCGGCTTCGGAGATTTTCGCCGGCGCCATGCAGGACTACCACCGCGCACTGATCCTCGGCGGCCAGACCTTCGGCAAAGGCACCGTGCAGACCATTCAACCGCTCAACCACGGTGAATTGAAGCTGACCCTGGCCAAGTTCTACCGGGTTTCCGGGCAAAGCACCCAGCACCAAGGGGTGATTCCGGACATCCAGTACCCCGACGTGATGGACACCAAGGAAATCGGCGAAAGCGCCCTGCCCGAGGCCCTGCCATGGGACAGTATCCGTCCGGCGATCACACCTGAGCTGGACCCGATCAAGCCGTTCCTGAGCGAGCTGCAAAACCGCTACGACAGCCGTACGGCGAAAAACCCGGACTTCACCTTCGCCCGTGAACGCCTGGCCTTGGCGCAAAAGCTGATGGACGAGACCACCGTCAGCCTCAATGAAGCCAAACGCCGCGCGCAACATGCCGACATCGATGCCCAACAATTGGCCATCGAGAACAGCCGGCGCAAGGCCAAGGGTGAAGCGCTGCTGAGCGAGCTGAAAAAGGAAGATGAAGACGCGCTGCCGGTTGAGGACGAAAAAACCAAACCCGAAGACGATGCCTTCCTCTCGGAGACCGGGCACATCCTGCTCGACTTCCTCGGCCTGAACGCAACGCTGGCGAAACAGTAATCGCGCAGCTGTCATCAAAGGGTCACTAATCTGTCGTGAAATGCAGGGGGCTGATAGCACTATCAGCCCCTTCGCTTTTTCTGGATATCGAGACCCTCATGACCGTCACCGAGCAGTTGAGCGCCCTGGACAACATCCTCGCTCACGGCGACTTACATAGCCTGTTTCAGCCCATCGTCTCTCTTTCCGAACGGCGCATTCTCGGCTACGAAGCCCTGACCCGCGGCCCGTCCAACAGCCCGCTGCACTCGCCCATCAACCTATTCGCGGTGGCCCGTCATGCCGGTCGGCTGAGCGAACTGGAGCTGGCCTGTCGGAAAAGCGCATGCAAGCGCTTCAGCGAGCTGAAACTCAGCGGCAAGCTGTTTCTCAACGTCTCCCCGGACTCGCTGCTGGAGGCCAATCACCAGCCAGGCCGCACCCTGCAATTGCTCCAGGCCTTTGGCATTCCGCCGAGCCATGTGGTGATCGAGCTGACCGAGCAATCGCCCACCGACGATTTCGCCCTGCTCGACACCGCCCTGCACCATTACCGCGCCATGGGTTTCTCGATTGCCCTGGACGACCTCGGTGCCGGTTATTCAAGCCTGCGCCTGTGGTCGGAACTGCGCCCGGACTACGTGAAGATCGACCGTCATTTCATCGACGGCATCCATCAGGATGCGGTCAAACGTGAGTTCGTCGGCTCGATTCTGCAAATGGCCAAAGCCTCGCGTGCACAAGTGATTGCCGAAGGCATCGAGCTGGCAGAAGAGCTGGCTGTACTCTCGGAGATGGGCGTCGATCTGCTGCAAGGCTATTTGCTCTGTCGCCCGCAGGAACAACCGCCGCGCGATGCACGCAACCTGCTGCCGAAACTCGACACCACGCCCACCGCCCTGACGGAGGAAGGCCGCGACCTCTCCGCCTTGCTCAACGAGCAGCCGGCCGTGGCGATGAACACCGCCACCGCTGACGTGCTGGAAGCTTTCCGCGCGCAGGCCAATCTCAACTCGCTGGCCGTGCTCAACGAGCAACAGCAGCCGGTCGGCATCGTTCATCGCCACTCGCTGTCGGAAGCGCTTCTGAAGCCCTTCGCCACCGAGCTGTTCGCGCGCAAACCGATCAGCCGGCTGATGAGCGATGACTTCCTCTGCGTCGAACTGGGCCAATCGCTGCAGAAAGTCAGCCGCCTGCTTACCAGCCGCGCTCGACAGCGCATCGAAGAGGATTTCATCATCACCCTCGACGGCCGCTACCAGGGATTGGGTCGAGTGATCGACGTGCTCAAGCTGATTACCGAGCTGAAGATCCAGCAAGCCCGCTACGCCAACCCACTAACCTTGCTGCCGGGCAACGTGCCGATTCAGCAATGCCTCACGCGCCTACTGCAGCAAGCGCGTGAGGCGGTGATTTGTTATGTGGATATCGACAGCTTCAAGCCGTTCAACGACCTCTACGGCTACGCCAAGGGCGATGAAGTGCTGCTGTGCCTGGCGCAATGCCTCAACGAGCGGGTCGACCCGGCGCGCGATTTCGTCGGCCATATCGGCGGCGATGACTTTTTGCTGGTGCTGGGCTCAGAAGACTGGCGCGCGCGTCTCAACCGACTACTGGAAGACTTTCAAAGCCAGTGCCGCCGCTTCTACCGCGACGAGCACCTGCACGCTGGCTGCTTCGTCGCGCACAACCGCCAGGGTCAACGCGAGGAATTTCCACTGCTGTCGCTGTCACTCGGGGTCGTACATTTGCACTCGGAGCAGTGCGGGCAATTAGATGCCGGCCAACTGGCGGGCCTGGCCTCGGAAGCCAAACGCCACGCCAAAGCGGTGCCGGGTTACAGCCTGCACATCATCGATACACGGCAGCTGCACAGCACCCGCGAAACTGCCTGACGTAGCTAATGGCCAGGGCGGCCGTCAGCATATTGGGCAATGGCTGCACCTTGGCAGCAATTGTGCCGGTATCGCGGCACTAGAGCCCGTGTTGACGGGCCTGCGCAGCAAAGTACGCGGCCCGCTCGGCGTCGACCTCAAGGCCTTCGGCGCCATCACGGTACAGGTCGGCCAAACGGCGACTGGCCAGCGGATGACCCGCAGCCGCCGCCAGCGACCACCAGCGCGCAGCCTCTTGGCCATCCGGTGCTTGCCGGGTGTCGCCCGCCAGGCTCAATCGCCCTAATTGATAAGCCGCCTTGCCATCACCGCCCTGGGCGGCCAGGCGCAACAGGCGAATCCCCTCCTCGCGCGCGCCAAAGCCCTGGCCGCGAAACAGCAGGATATGCCCGTAGAAGCTTTGGGCGCAGACATCGCCCAGGTTGGCCATGCGCGCGAACTGTCCTTCGAGCCACTGCCATCCGCGCGGCTGCTTGACCAACCAGGCCCAGTGAAACAATCGCCGGGCCAGCACATAACTCAAACGTGCGCGCAGATGCCACAGCACCTAGACCTCCTCGGGATAACTGAACTCGAATACCCGCACCACCTCGGCGGCATGCCAGGAGGCGGCCGCCACGCCATCGGAGGCACCGTTGAAGCGCCCCAGACGGATCACGCAATCGAAGAAGCCGGTACGCGGCAAACGGCTGGCGCCCTGGCTGATCACCAAAGCGCTGCGCAGCGGCCGCTCGGCTCGCGCATCCAACGCCGCCAGGTGCTCCAGTGCCGCCGTCAGGGTTTGCATCGCCGGGCTCGGCAAAGCCAGGCGCTCAATCAGCGCGCGATAGGTCAGCAGGTGGCGCTGACGGCGTGCGTCTTCCAGTTCGGTGAGCAACGCTTGCCAATGCTGACGGCTGATACGCACGCTCAAGACGCCGACTCCCAGCCGGCCACATCGAGATGCCAGGCCAGGGCGCGTCGGATGGCATCATCCGGCTGGCGTTCGCCGCTTTCGATCATGCCGAGATAATGCGGGCTGATGCCCACGGTACGTGCCAACGCGTCCAGCGACAGTCCCTTGGCTTCACGCAGACGCGTCAGTTGGCTCAGCGCCGGCATCGCGGTGGTCGGCTCAGCGGTCGGTGCAGCCTGGCCTGCAGCCAACAACAACGCCTGGTAATCCGCCCAGGGCAACACCGCATACTCGGCGTCGCCATCACGCTTGATCACTTGCACATTCATTATTCGACTCTCCGTGGGAAGCAGTACCGACAGCCTCAGCACCTTCCTTGAGCGGCTATCTTAACAGCCCGGTATCGCAAAGGGCGTGATCTATGCTGCCCTGGCGTCAATCGCCTGATGTTCAGGCGAGCGCATTGCTGGGTGGCTAAAAGATCGCAGGCGGCGCCACGGAATCGATGGCATACACGATGTCGATGCTCACGCACAACCGCTAGCTGCATGGCAGCTCGGCACTCCGGTCGGTTGGCACCCGAGAATGGCTTTGCGGTTCGTCAAAACGCCGAACCCCGCATCCAGGCGCGGGGTATCCACTTGGCCCGCGGCTGCAACGGCGCGTTGATCAATCAAGAAGAGCGCGACAGCAAGTCCCAATCACCTTCTGGCAGAGGGCAGGCAGCCACAACCTGGACCGGTCGTAGAGTGCCTCGCGGTGACTGATGAGAACCTTTGCGACCGATAAGGGCGCGCTGACCTAGAACGGCCCCAAGCAACGGCTTCAGGGAGCAGGTTTGTCCAACGCCAAGGATTGCGGGTCCGGCAAGCGCTCGATGATCTGCAGAACCTCCGGCGCCTGCGCCTCGCGCCAGGCGCGAAACGCCGTCAACTCATCGTTCCAGGTGCGCAGCACCCAAGCCAGCACAGCCAGGTCATCGATCAGGCCGACCCCAAGCAGCCAATCCGGCAGCGCATCGAGCGGCGTTACGAAATACAGTAACGCTGCTACCACGGCCAGTAACGCTTGCGAACTGATCCCGCGGTACTCACCACGCAACCAGGCCAGACACAGGCCTTGCAATAACCGCAGATCGTCCTTCAAACCCGCAAAACGCAGGCCCTGTCTGCTGCTCTTGCGGGCCACCGCCAACAGCAGTGCAGGTAACCGCCCTCGTCGCAGAAAACGCTGCGCCAAAGGCAGGTAACGCACAAAATTCCACGGCGCTTTCATGGTCGCTCCTCGTCAGCCCGCATGCTTGCTGGGCCGGCCTGGGTTATCCACTAAAGCTGTGGATAACCTTGTGAACAGATTCTGGATGAGCGTGCCAAACGCCCGGCCCATGCGGCCTTGCTACAGATCGGGCGTTTTTTACTCAGCCAATAAAAGCTAGTTAAATCAATCACTTAAAAATAGCAAAGGGTTTCTGGCCGGTCGCCGTCAGACGCTAATGCGAAAGACTGCAGAAATGTGCATAACCGTAACACCTGCTTTGCACACCACCCTCTTTCAGACTCGCGAGTCAGCGACTGGTTCGTTTTGTGACCGACAGAAACGACAACGCCCCGTCGAAACGGGGCGTTGTCAGGACCGGCGACGATTACTGCTGTTCGGCAGCCGCTTCGGGGTCTTGGGCGGCGTCTTTGATGCTCAACAGTTCCAGCTCGAAGACCAACACCGAGTTGGCCGGAATGGCCGGGCTCGGGCTCTGCTCGCCATAAGCCAACTCGCTTGGGATGAAGAGCTTGTACTTCTCGCCAACGTGCATCAATTGCAGGCCTTCGACCCAACCCGGGATCACCCCGTTAACCGGCAGGTCGATCGGGCTGCCGCGTTCGACCGAACTATCGAACACGCTGCCATCGGTCAGCTTGCCTTCATAGTGCACGGTCACCACATCGGTGGCCTTCGGCTGCGCGCCTTCGGCTTTCTTCAGCACTTCGTATTGCAGACCCGAAGCGGTGGTGGTCACGCCTTCGCGCTTGGCGTTTTCTTCGAGGAAGGTCTTGCCGGCTTTGGCCGACTCTTCATTCATCGCCACCATGCGCTCTTCGGCACGCTTTTGCAGGAAGGCGAATGCTTCGATCAGCTCTTCGTCTTTCAGGCGCTGTTCCTTTTTCCCAATGGCGTCTTCGATGCCCTGGGCAACGGCGTCCGAGTCCAGATCATCCATACCTTCCTGAGCCAGGCTCTTGCCCATGTTCAGGCCGATGCCGTAGGAGGCTTTTTGCGCCGGGGTTTCCAGCTTGACGCTGGTTTGCGAATCACAACCCGCGAGAACCAAGCCAACCAGGGCGACCGCCGCCGCTAAACGATGCTGTTTCATGCTTATTCCTTGTTCGGTAAGCGGGTCTGTTCCCGTTTCATTCGCGAGCCACGTTGCAGCGCAAAATCTCGCCAGGTTAGGCGTGGGACGCCGGGAATGGTATTCCCTTGCCAAGTCCCACAACGACGCATGGCGAGATTTTTCGCGCAACCCGGAGGGCCGGGCTTGTTTTAGCGCGATGCTGCGTTCCTCGACACTCATTTGGAACACCAAACTTCGTGTCTCATGCCTTGCCTCGCGCTAAAACAAGTTCCGGCGCGGCCGTGAATGAAACGGGAACAGACCCTGGGGCAATCGAGTGAAGGCGCGAGCTTAGCAGGCCGCCACGATCACTGGCTACCAGGATACGAACCAAGAAATGCGTATAAGTTCAGGTGTTTAGCAGGATTTTCGAAGGAGTACAGCGAAACTGACAGGCGATGTAGCGGAGATGTGAAGCGAGGAGAAAAATGGCGCAGCGGACGGGACTCGAACCCGCGACCCCCGGCGTGA
>TARA_R100001244_G_scaffold2541_1_pt1 | contig 21438 bp, 51 predicted proteins | sample TARA_R100001244 | Tara Oceans TARA_R100001244 (sample SAMEA2621564) | marine metagenome | biome: marine biome (ENVO:00000447); feature: mesopelagic zone (ENVO:00000213); material: "saline water (ENVO:00002010), including plankton (ENVO:xxxxxxxx)" | depth 790 m
TCCCAGAAAACGTGCATTTTCTAGTTTTGCTATGCCCCGGTCCTCGCCTTCCCCTCCGGGTTCGCGAAGAGGGGCATTTGCCCTAGGACCAGCACTCCGCCCTTCCGTGCGTTGCACGCTCGACATGCGCACTGCACGTTTGCCCACGTGTGGCCCCCGCCTAGTGCCAAGGGCACGCGGTGGTCCAACTCCGGAGCGTTTGGCTTCGTGGACCCGATCAGGCGCTTTGGGGTCCTTGCTCCACATACCTGACAGCGCCATGCGTCTCGATCAAACACGCGCGTTCTTTTGACCGGCTCATACTCCACGCCCGCGCGCCTAGCCCTCGCTCTGTGGGTCTTCCCAGACCCGTGCCTCCGATTGGCGCATCGCTCGCTGCACAGTAATTGTCTGCCATGCACCGGCGTGAATGGACTGCTGCAATGGACGCACTCTCGTAGAGCGTGCTCGCCGCATTGGCGCGCCAAGATGCGGTACGCGGCACGCGCGGCGGCGGCTGAAGCGGCCGATCTACAGGCGTCGCCGCAGAACTTCCAGTTGCCCCGCTTCCGATAAGGCGCGCTGCAGTATGCGCACTCTGCCCGGCTCGCCAGCAGCCCCAACAAACCTTTACGAGCTGCCGCGAGCGCCGCCTTCTCGGCGAGGCACGCAAACGCACACGTTCGAGAGCAAAACCTGCCCGCGTCGCGATTGGTGCTGCGTCTCTTAAACGATACTCCGCAGTGCTCGCACTCACCCGCGCTGGATGCAGTGGTCGCCGCCATCGCGGCGCAAACCCGAGAGCAATACAGGTGCCGGTCAGTCCGCTGCTTGAAGAGCCCCGCGCACTGTTTGCACGGGACGGGGAGACGGCGTACATAACGTCGAGCCATTCGGGTGCCACCATCACTCGTTGGTCAGGCTCGGCGCGGTGTTTCCAGCACCTCGTCGAGCCGCTCAATTCTACCTTATTCCAGCTACGTCAGCCACTATTGCCCGCGTGCGAACCCCTGATCCCTCACCGTCCGTCGCGAATGACAGGGGCGGCACAGGCTGCGCAAGTTGGACCGTGTGAGCCGCAGGTCTGGCCTATCTGCTATCGGGATGATGTGGTCGACCTCGCGTGCCGGGGTGGCGTCGCCGCGCTCAGCGCAGAAGCGGCACATCGGTTCCTCTGCCAGCACGACGAGGCGGGCGCGTTCCCAGTCTGCGTCGTACCCGCGCTGTCGTGCGTTGCCGCGTCTCTTGTCCGCTTCCCGCTTCCGCTGCTCTGGTGGCTTGTAGCCGGCTGGGCGGTGAACGGGTGGACGGCTCGGCATCCCTACTCTGCCGCCTCTTTGCTGCGGAGGTCTGTCACTGGCCTGCGTATGCGAGAGGCACGATGTGGTACTGGCGCTCGATCCCCAAGCCCCTTACGCCTGCAGGGGTGATGCTCGCCTCCAGCACGTCCTCGTGATGGTGGTAGCGCACATCGACGTAGCCGATGCCGACCAGATAACCGATGTCGCCACATGGCCAGCCGTACCAGCGACGGCGCACCGGACGGGCTCGCCAGCTTGGCGAGCGTTCGGCGGTCGGTGGTACGCAGGTCCGGCAGCGGCATCTTCACGTTCCCGTCATCCGTCCCGCTACCTTGACCCTTGCGCCGCTCGCTATGCGTATGCGCGTTACGGTGGACGGAGGGATCTCGTCTACTGAGGTGCGGGAGGGGGTGGGCGGCGATGCCGGAGCGTCGGCCATCAGTCCCGCGCTCCCTCTGTGCGGCTCCACGCCCTGCGCTTTGCGTGGCGCAGCAGAAGCGCGAACACGCCAGCTAAGACGATGCCGCCGACTAGGCTGACCGACACTCCGACTAGCGTCATCAGAAACGGGTCAAACTGTTGTGCGACGTATGCCCATGCAAAGCATTGAAATTGTTCCGTTACGGGGATTCCCGTTTCGATACACCCCGCAGCGGTAGCCATCAGCCTTCCCAGGTGCGCAGTGCATTGGCGGGAAGCGTGGGGAGGTCGTCGGACAAATCCGCAGCGATCTCGTCCAGCGTGGGCAGGTCGTCTGCGTCCGCCAGCAGGTTGGCCACATGCTCCTCAGCGTACTCGACGGCGCCAAGCAGCACCATCGCATCGGTGCCGCCCATGTCCGCCATATGGAAGCCGTCGAGAAACGCCACCCTGATCATGTCAGCCAAGGCGGCGGATTCGATCTCGACAGTGGCCGACGGCGCGCCACCCCATCCCTCATCCGCCACCCTCTGCGCCTTGGCTTCGGTGGGGGCGGCGGCGTGGTCGGGCTCGGCAATGGCCGCTAGCCCTCTGCCGCGCTCGATGAGATACTTTACCGTGTCGGCAGCAGCGGCTTCATCGTCCAGCGGCGCTGCCCACTCTGTGCCAGCAATGCCCACCACGCCCGAGATGCGCTGGCGGCGCCATTCGGCAACCTCAGCTTCGGTCGCAGCCCGCTTTGTGCCGTCCGGGAAGAACATACGATAGGTCGGCGACCGCCCGGCTTCCTGATGCGAAATGACGAATGCGCCCGCGCTCTCCGGCTTCGGGTCTACCGGCGTCGCTGCGATGCGGTAGAGGTCGGGCTCGGCGGGATAGTCGCTCATCGCGGGCTCCCGGAATCACGCGAGGCCTGCGCAGCGGTGCAGCAGGCCGGATTTTGGACGCGCGGGTCCTTCGCGCGAATCATCTTAGAGATTCCACCTTGCATGTCAAGCCCTTCGCCTGCGATTGGTGATCCCGAAGTGAGCCGCTAGCCGGTCCAGCCCCTCGATCACCTCCGCGATGGGCGCGTGCAAGTCGTACAGGCACAGCGCGTCCGTCGCCATGATGAACGACCCGATGGAGCGGGCCGCGTCTCGGAACGCCCGGTCACGCTCGGCGAACTCGTCGCTGATCTCGCCCATGCCGCCGACGGCGCCGTACCGGAACGCGCCCTTGTCGAGCTTGCCGGAGTTGAACGCCATCTCGCGGTACATCTCGCCGGCCTGGTGCTGCAGGTCAGTGATGCGGCGATGCTCGTGGTAGGCGTCCAGCTTCAGTGGCGCCTCGTCCTGCCACGCCCGCACACCGGCCTCGATGGTCTCGACCTCGCGGAGGTGGGAGTGCTGGCGGCGTTCCGGTGTCGGGTCTCCGTACTTCGGCGGCGGGAGGACGGCCTTGCGCTGGCGACGCTGGCGCTTGCTCATGCTCGAAAGTCCTCCGTAGAGCGTCGTACATTCGCGGGAGCGGTCAGGGGTCCCCGTACAGCGGCCAGGGCGTCGCCGCTAATCCTGGGCGACGCTAGGCGGCAAGAAACGGCACCCTGCGCGTTGGGCTCGCTCATGCCGGCGCCGCCACCGCTGCGTCGTATGCCGAGACGTACCCACGCGACACCGCGGGGCCGTCGTCGGGGTCGGCAGCCCATGCGCGGATGGTGCGCGGGACGAAGCTCGACACCACCGCCCCCACGAACTGGATCGTCAGCATCGTCGCCGGGTCGTATCCGAGATCCAGCAGCACCCGCGCCGCAGGACGCACCGCCTGCCTGCCCCGGCATAGCTCCGTCCCGTCGGGGAGGCTGGTGACGTACTGGCCGGGGGTGTCGCCGCAGCGGCCGATGAGGATCAGGGGCGCGGTCATGCCGGCAATTCCTCCCAGTTCAGGATGACCGCATCGCCTAGCCCGTCGTATTCTCCGGCTAGGCATTCCTTCAGCCGGTCGTGGAGGGCGAACATGTCTGCTGCCGCTCTGGGGGTGGGGCAGTCCTGGAACACGCACCAGCCCGTCGACACGCCGGTACTGTGAGAGCACTGGAAGACGATGTAGAGGCTCATCACGCCTCTCCGTCGCTCTGCGGGGCGGGGGTGGCTGCGCGGATCATGGCGCGATACTGCCTAACCGCAGCGGATGCCGTCGCGTCCTGCCACCTCTCCACCGTGGACGCTGGCGCACTGGCGTGGCCGATCCAGTCCGTCGCCGCCGGGCGGACTGCGTCCACCATCCCCGCGGTCGGCACCCGCGGCACGGTGACCAAGCCCTGCTCCGCGTCCCATGCCCTCACGGCGGCGATGGCGGCGACAGCCTGATCGGCGAACGCGGTCCAGTCGGTATCGACCGAGAAGGACCCGTCCTCCATGATCCGCTCGGCGACCTTGCGAACCAGCTTCTCGTCCTCGCTCATGTGCGTCATCCGATGTCCATGCCAGCCTGCTTGCGCACTTCCTGCTCGACGCACTCGCGGCGTATCGGGCAACCAATCTCGTCCAGCACCACCAGCGCGACACCCGCTCTCAGGCCCTCGACCTGCGCTCGACGACGCGAGGCTCGATGCTCAGCAGCCGTCAGGATCGAGGGGCTGTACTTCCCGAGGTACGAGCGCACGGCCATCAGCCCTGCCCCGCCATCACGCGCGCCTCGTAGCCGGCTCCGCAGCCCAGGCAGCCGGGGGTAAGCGCCAAGTGCCGTTCCCAGTAGTCCGCCGTAGCGTTCCCGCACCACGTCGCATCGCCGGGCCAGGGGCGTTCGCTCCCGTCCAGTTGACGCGCAGGCGGGCCGTGGCGCGTGCTCGGGTCGTCCGTGAAGCACGCGGGGCGGGCGGTGTGGCGGTTCATGCCGGGTCACCACTGCCGAGCACGTCGTCAATCATGCTGGCGATGATGCCCGCCACGTCCTTTTTCTCGACCGGCCGAAGCTGCGCCAGCATCCACCGCCGGTTGCTCGTCAGGCGATCGAGGCGTGGCAGCAGTTCGGCCCATGCCGGGAACCACGGCGATTTGTCCGCATGTGTCCGGAGCACGGCCATAACCACGTCGGCCGGGTAGCGGCTCAACTGCTGCTCCATCACGCCGTACTCGAAATCGAGGTCGGATTCCGACGCGGCCCGGCTTTTCGTGAGAGCCCGAAGGACGGCGAGCGCCTTGGTGATCTCCTCGCGCGGCGCTGGCGTCATTGCCAGTTCCACCGCCTCACGGGCCGCGGCCTGATCGGCATGCTCGGCAAGAGCGACCGCGCCACCGTCGTTCGTGCTCTCGAAGCCACCGCCCTCGGGATAGATGGTCCTATAGGCGGGCTGCATGGACACGCCGTAGCGCGACCTCAGAGTAGCTAGCAGGCCCGCGTCCGTTTCCGCGGGCCGCAGCTGCATGAGCCTTTGGGCCGCGGCGACCGTCCTCGATGTCGCGACGGACCCAATTCCGCCATGTGGCTGGCCAATCGGCTTTTCGACCAGCCGCACCGCCCTTTGCGACCCAGGAATCCCGGAAGATTTCGGCAGTGGCTCGGATTTCGTCATCGGTAAACCCCTTCGACCTTGCGAACTCGACTTCGGCTTCCCCAGGCCACCAATCGCTTGGCAGGCTGGTCGCCCGCTTGGCAGGCGGACCCGTCGCGGCTTCGTGGGGGGGATCCCCCGAAGGGGGATGGGGTTCTTTCTTTTCTTCTCTGGTATCTGGCTTCTGGAGAACGCGCGTGAGTGGTAGCTCGACTACGGCTATGTTATTGTTTTCGCTTGCGGCCGCTGCGTTTTCGGCCTTTTTATTTCCGCCTTTCGCGCCGTTTTCAGCGAGTTTTCGCGCGATTTTCGCGGCGTTCTCGATCTCTTTTTCAGCGCGGGAGTTGGTCAGAAAGCCGTCTCGGCAGAAGATTTTGCCGGCATCGATGAGGCGCTCGCGGATGGTGTTCCACTTCCTGACCGAGCATCCGCAGACGCCGGCAAGGTAGCGAGCGTCGTCCGGTATCGGGCGGCCGCGGTCATAGATCAGGTCCAGAAGGATGCTGTACGCGCCCTTCTCCTCCAGGCTCATCCCGAGCGTGCCGGCGATGAAGTCGGACGGGTACCGCTTGTACCAAGGGCGCTCGCTCATTGGCGCCACTCCCCAAGCAGCTTGAAGCCCTTCGACTGGTTGCACGGCTTGCACGCCACGGTCAGATTTTCGTGGTCGTCAGTCCCGCCTCGGACGAACGGAACGATATGGTCAATCTGGAAAGGCCCGGTCTCGCCGCCGCAGTAGCGGCACCGCTGCCCGTCTCTCTCGATGATTGCCTGTCTCACCGACTGCGGGAGCGGCGTCCGCCCCTGCATCTTGCGGTATTCGGCTGGCCAGCGTTCCAGATGCCAAGCAGTGATCTCGTCGCCGTCGACCGTGAAGAACGCCATCACGTCGGCGGCCACCCGCCGCCATTTGATCGTGGACAGACCGACGATCCGTGCCAGCTTCTTCTCGTCGTTGGGGAGCGAGCCGCCCGCACGCCACATCGCCATGAGCAGCAAGAGGTAAGCCCCATGCTGCTCAGTGCTCAGGTGCATCGTGTCGCCCAGATAGTCGGCGACGTAGAGCTGCATGAAAGGCGTCCCGCTCACGCGCTCACCCCTCTCCGCGCGTATGAATGCCGGCCTCTTTTGCGAGGGCGGCGGCAAAGCGCTGCTTGGCGTTGATCGCGTCCATGACGGTCCAGGGGTTGGGGTTGGCCGCAGCGACCTCCTCCGCCTGCCTGGCAATCCAGCGAGCGCGGTCCACGGCGCTGATCTCGTATTGCGTGGGGAACGGGAGCACCGTCACCGCCAGACCCTCCCACCGATGACGCGCAGGCCTTTCTCGGCAGGCCTCAGTTCCTTGGCGGCAAGATCGGTGCTCGGCGCGTAGACCGGCGTGTCGGGCACGGGCTGCGGCGCGTTGCTCTCCGATGCCTCTAGGGCCTTCTGCAGGCGCTCCCGGCCGGTCACGGATAGCAGTTCACCCAGCACCCGCTTGGCGAGGCTGCCGACGAAATGCGGCTCGTCTACCCGCTCCCCGGCGTGCGCTGACCGGTACGACTTCGCGGCGCCCATCACGGCAGTGCGGATGACATGGTCGAGCGGGTCTTCGGTCTTGAAGTCGACCACCTCGCCGACGGCCGCGGGCTTGCTCGGCGCTGGCGTGACCGTGCCGCTGGAGCCGGGCTTGATGTACCGCTGCCAATGCGCGGCGACGAGGTCGATCGCGTCGCGTTCGGTCAGCTGGCTGGCATGGGCAATCGTGCTTTCGTCCAGGATGCGATGCAGGCCCCACTCGCATTCGCACATCCGCCACATGATGTACTCGCGGGCCACGGCGCGGGCTTCGTCGGTGATGGTCATCGCCAGACCCTCCCGCCAATGACGCGGCCCTGAACGGCAGGGCGTAGTGCCACCTCCGCAGTCAGGGATGCGTGCGTAGCGACCGGCTTGCACTGCTTCTCCTCGCCCGGCGCTGGGATCAGGTTCCGATCCTGCGGGATCCCGTTCGCCTTCATGTGCGCTAGGATGACTGCCCGCGTCGTCCGGTGCTTGGCGGCAATCTCATTGCGCGTCATGCCGGAGCGGTAGTCCTCGCGGATCTGAGCGGTGTTGAGATAGACGGCGTTCATCGCCACACCCTCCCGCCGAGCACGCGCGCCTGTATGGCTGGCTTCAGGGGAATCTCGGACAGCATCGACGTGTCCACGTACGGGCTTGCGATCGGCTGGGGAGGCTCGGCAACCCGCGCGGCAAACTCCAGCTTCTGCTCGGTGGTGCGAGCGCCGCAGCTGCGCGTCGGCACGCCGGCAGCCTTCAAGCGGCGGTGAATGGTGGTGTGGTTCACGCCGTACTTGCCGGCCAGTTCGATCATCGTGGCGCCGGCCAGATAGTCGCGGGCGAGGTCGCGGTGGTCGTCCATCACCATGCCCCATCGACCTGCGTGGCAACCTGGGTGAGGTAGAGCGGCGCACGGCGCGGATCCGACTGGACATCCGCAGAGTCAAACCGCATGCCCGCCCATATCGCAGACGCGCCGGGCTTCTCCCGGATCGGGCTCTCGAACTGCCACTCGTAATCGGGACGGGAGAGCCGCCGGGGCTGGGTGAAGCCGGTAGCACCGACGCCTGGGATCTCGACCTTCCGCCGGTTGCTGCCGAAGCGGTGGATGATAATGCGGCCACTGCGGGCGAGACGCTTCACGCCATTGGTGGACACATGCGACGTGATGCCTAGCTTCTCCTCGATCTCTTCGGAGCCGGGGCACGGGCGGCCTTCAATGGCGGCCTGCTTCAGGTAATTGAACAGCGCATCGTCATTGGCGATCGGCTGGACAAAGCGCGTGCTGACCTTCAGCTTCTGCGCCCGCTTGCCGACGGCGCCGAGCGTGCGGCCGATTTGCTCCGCGGTCACCGCGTCCTCGATGCCGGCAGCGCGGTTGGCGCGGATGGTGTCGTCTTCGTCGATGCTCCAGGGCCGGGTGACCATTCCAGGGTAGCCGGGCATTATGCTGCCTCCTTGGCGTTGATGCCGTCGGCCAGCGCCTCGACCATGACCACGGTCAATGCCTGCGGGCCGTAGCGTTTGGTGATCGTCAGTTCCGCCACTTGCGCGTCGTCCCGGAAGGCAGTGCCGTTCAGGGCGTCCTCGACGAGCTTGGCGAGGTTGCTGGCATCGGGCCGCGACACATGCGGGGCACCCATTGCCGCCACCTGCTTGCGCCTCGACCACGACGCGGGGATCTCGAAACGGAAGTCCATGCGGAGGCGGATCGGGCCGTCCAGCGGTGCCCGCCCTGCCATCTCCTGCATGGCCAGCAGCCGGATGAACGACTGCTGATTCCGCATGTCGGTCGGGGTGTACTGGATCCGTCCGGCCTTGCCCGCCCGCTTCCACGCCATGGGCTTGCCGGGGAATGAGGGCACGCTGGGCTCCGGGGGCGTCATGCTGCCACCTGAGTGGCGATCGTCGCCGGCTTCCGCAGCCAGTGCGCCGTGGGCGGCCCATGATGGTCCTGCGACCAAACCATCCAGCAGTAGTTGACGGATCCGCCCTTCGCATCGATCTCGCCGGCCAGGAATTTGTCGCCCGGCGGCATCGACGGGCGGTCGCTCAGGAAGTAGATCCTGGCCAGCGGCGTCTCGGTGAACAGCGCGTGGCGCTTGCCGCTGTACAGGAACTTCTCCTGCAGGATCATCGCGACCTTGTGGTTGGTGACCTGCAGCGCGCGGCGGATGAACTGCTCGGCAATGCCGTAAGGCGGATTGCAGATGATGTTGTCGTTGAGCACGACGATCGGAGACAGGGGCGCTAGGAAGTCCGCGACGATCTGCACACCCTTTCGGGCCACGATGTCCTCTTGCCGGGTCGTGATGCCGCGCTGGTTGCACACCCGCGGGATGGTCCCGCTGCCGCATGCCGGGTCCAGCACGTCGCCGACGAACCGCTCCGCATCGAGCAGCGCGTGGACGCACCATTCCGGCTCGATGAAGAAGTCGTGCGGATCGGCATCATAGTCGCGGCGAGGCTTCGGGCTGGGGTGCGCCATCTACTCGCCCTCTCGCGTGTCGGGACTTCCGCTCATGCTGCGCCCCCCGTGGGCAGGCCAAGCTGGACCGCCTTCTTCGGGGGCTCGCGGCGAAACTCGTTGCGATGCTCGGCAAGGTGCTCCGCGCGTGTCAGCGCAGTGAGGTTGCCCAGATCGTCGTTCAGCGGATCGCGGTCTTCGTGGTGGACGACCATCCCCTCGGGCAGCGGGCCGTTCACCGCTTCCCAAACGACAATGGCGCGCTCACGCCAGACGTTCGGCTCGGCCAGCTTTACGAACGCGCGGCGGTGACCGCCTTTGCACGTTCGGACCGTCTCGGAGCCCACTGGCATCCAGTTGCGGCCGCGCTGGCCCTTCTTCCATTCCGTCGCGGGGCTCAGGCGCAGGCCCTTGACGCCTTTGTTCCAGGGGATGAGCCCGGTGACAAATTGCCCCGCCGTCAGGTTCGCGTCGGCGCGCCATGCGTGGTAGCAGGAAAGCCGACAGAAGCGGATCGGGCGGCCGCCGGACTTATGCCGGCTGAAGGCCTGCCCGCACTGCTCGCAAGTCCATCGGTCCCCGGCGGGGCGGCTCATCGCTCGCCCTCTCGCGTGTCGAGCCAGTGGGAGATGCGGAGGGCGTACTCCGTAAGGCGTTCCTGCACTTTCGGATCGGTGTGAGCCGTCTCACACGATGCCGGCGCAGGGCGGCGCACATTGCCTTCCAAGGAGACGGGGGGGCTTACCATTGGGTGCGAAACTCCATCAGCGGATCGCGCGGCGCGGCGGGCTTGTCAGACGCCCGGCGGCAGAACGCCTCGGCATCGGCAAGCGCGTTGCACACGTCGGCGAGATAGCCGGGGGTCGGGTCGGTGCGGATGGCGCGAGAGGTGCGACGAGCATCGTCGGCAGCGGCAGCGCGCATCTCGATATCCTGGATTGCGGAGAGCGGCCCCATCGATCAGGTCCCGCGCTTGGCGTTGAGAGCGATGCGCTTCGCCACATTGGCCCGCTCGTCAGCGTCGCTCTCCGGGGCCTTGGCGTAGGGACGGAAGATGCTGAAGTCCTCGTCCACACCGGCCCGCGTGCGCTCCAGATGACGCACCAGCAGCACGCACAGAACGAGCGCGGCACACACGGCGAAGAAGGCGAGAGCGGCTGCGGTCCAGGCCATCTACCGGTCCTCGCTCGTGCCGGTGGCCAGCATGACCACGCCGAGAACAGCGAGGGCGATCCAGACGACGATGACGGTGGTCATGGCTAAGCCCCTGAAAGGTTTGAGAGGGCAAACTGTCCGGACACATTTCGGTCACAAAAGCGGCATTCGGCCTTGCGCGTATGTCCGTTCGGGGTACACCCTTTGGGTTCCGCCGGGCTCCCGGCCGAACATCCAAGGGGTGCAGGATGCAGCCGAAAGCCCGCCATCAGACCGCATCACCTCACGCCGCGTTGCGACTGGTCGTCGACAACAGTTCCGGTGGGACCGAAACGCCACGCGACTGGCATTCCAAGAAAACGCGAAGGTGCAGCCGGTCGGGGAACCTGCCCGCGGCCTTCCAGTTGCTGACGGCCGAAGGCAGCACGCCAAAAAGATCGGCTACTGCCTTGTTGCCGCCGAGCGCGGCGATGATCGCTGAAACGTCCATGTCCCGAGTATATTCAAGCCACTTGAATGAAGTCAAGCAGCTTGAACCTGAACTGACTCCCGCTGTGCGTTGGGGCACACTCCTGCGCATGGAACTCATCAAGCACGCAGCCCCGAGATCGATTGACGCGATAGCCGAACGGCTCCGCGTCACGCGCCTAGCGCTCGGGATGCGGCAAAATGCGTTCGCCGGAGCCGCAGGGGTGGCGCCGAACGCATATAACCAGTGGGAGCGAGCCAAGGGGCGTCCGGACATCGACGGCGCGCAAGCGCTATGCGATGGGCACGGCTTGACGCTGGACTGGATCTACCGAGGCGACGCCAGCTCTCTGTCTGCGGGGCTTGTCGAGAAGATCAGGGCGAAGATCCCGAAGGTTGCCGCCGCCACCAGCCGGGTTGCCTGACCCCGCCATCAGGTACGCCGCGTGCGCCTGGGCTGGCGTGTCGTGCGTCCCCAGGCCCCGCACCCTGCCGCCGATCATCCTGTGCGCAGCAAACCGGCCGCTCTTAGTCGCGGTTACGCCCATTGGCAGATCCGACTTACGCCCTCTCTGATTGGATGAGTTTTCGGCAGCGGTCGCGATGAATACGTTCCCGACCGCATACGGGCCTTCGTCTCCCTGACGGCACATGACGTACCCCTGGCCGCGCCCGCGCCTCTGCCAGTGGCCTGACTGCTGCCAAATGGTCCACCACTCCCAGAACGTCATGCGCCACTCGATCCCGCGCGTCTTCGCGTTGCCGCGCTGACTCTGGTAGGTCCGGACGATCCGGTTTGTCCCGCCGCCGATACGGCGAATCTCCTTCATCTGATCGACCGTGCACCCATAGCGCCGTAGGCAGGCTGCCTCGCGGCTGGCTCGCACCCGAGCGGCACGAACGGCAGCCTGCACGGCCACCCCGCCATCCCGACGGGTTGTCTCAGTGTATTTCTTGAGCAGCTGGCGGACGCGCTCGCGCGAGATGCCGTAGTCGGCGGCGATCGTTTCCAACGAGTACCCGGCGCGATACAGCGCCTCCATCCGCGGAATCCGCTCTGCGTTCTCAGCGTGCCTTGCGCGGACAGACGGGTGATCGGCCGAAACGCCGCGGCGCGCCCTCGGCAAGGATAGGCCGGATCTGGCCTCGAAGACTGCGATATCCCGCCGCGAAATCCCAAGCTCACGGACGGCGGCCGCGACCGTCACGCCTTGCGCCAGCGCCTCGCGCAGACGCGCGGCCATTTTTTCGGCTCGCGCCGTCTCTGCGATGAATGCGCAGCCGTGGCGCGCCTCGAAGCTCCGAACCGTCACGAGCGCCATGCCCGTCTCTTTGGCCGCCTGCTTGACTGTTAGCCCGCGCTGCCATGCAGACAGCAGGATCTGATCGCGCTCCGCCCTCGTCACCATCGCGTATCGCTCCGCCATTGCGTCGAGCCCGCCTGCGCGAGCCGTCAACGGCATATAGCGAAAAGACACGTTCAAGCCACCTGAATTTTTTGTTGGACAAATTCAAGCGGCTTGAATATTGTTCTCCGTACCAGCCACACGGAGAGCCGCCATGAACACCATCACCGCCCGCAAGATCCGCCGCGCCGGCATGAAGCGCTCCGACAAGCCGGTCGCATCCGAGGCCAAGGGGACGATGCGCCGGTCCGCGTTGCGCGTCGTCGAGTTTGGCGACCGCGAGTGCTGGTTCCACGCGACGAAGGGCTGGCGGTTCCTGCCGCTGTCTGAGCCGCGCCGGGCGAAGCGCATGGCCGCCATTCGCGCCGCCTAACCCACCACGGAGAGCGATATGCCTCGTCACCTTTCCACCGTTCTCGACGCCGCCGGGCTGTCCACGCAGGAGCTTTGCGCGAAGGCCCGCATCGAGGCTGCCGTGAACCCCGATGGGTTTGAGCGTGCCGCCGAGATGGTCGCGTCCGGCCTGACCACCGACCCTGCCGAGCATGCTGCTCTGGTGAGCCTCATGGTCGAGCAGAGGGATGCGTACTGATGGGCGATCTCCCGAACAGCCCGTACCTGGACCTGCATCTCCGGTCGTTGGCGGAAGTTGCCGAGCAACGGCACCGCAAGCTGGTCGATGTCGAGGTGACCTACGAGCGCGCGTTGACCGATCCCGCGTCCGTCTCGCCCTACGACCGGCGGAAGGCGCAGAAGGCCTACGTCGCGGCGCGGGCGTCCTTCGACATCGCATACGGAGCGGCATCGCACGCAGAAGCCGCCGCATCCAAGCGCGCGGCGTAGGAGGTGAGGATGGCACACAAGCCCGGACCCTGGCGCTGTTTCCATTGCGACGAGGTTTTCACTGACGAGGACGCCGCTCGCGAGCACTTCGGCACGGTCGAGTGTGAAGACCCGATCTGCGGCGTGACGGCGGAACGGTATCGCGAGGTCGAGCGCCAGCTTGCCTCCTTCCTGTCGGAGACCGACGCGGCATCGACCACATTCTATCGGCTGGGCGCCGAACATGCCGCCAAAGAACGCGCTGCCGAGCAGAAGGGCTACGACCGCGGGTTGGCTGACGCAAAGGCGCACCCCGAGACGCTGGGCCTAATGCTCGCCACCGGTACGCCCTGATGGCGCGCACTGTGGACGAGATCCTGCGGGATGCGGGGGTGACGGCAATTGAGCGCCACGCGGACCGCCTCATGCGCGACTTTCACGGCGTAACCAGGGACATAGCCCTGTCCCATGCGGCAGCCGCCTACGTCGGATGCCCCACCGAGCGCGCCGCCCTCGTCGAGCACATGGTGGCGAGCAGAGACGGGAGGGAGTGATGAACAGTCGCCGGCAAGCCTACGCCATCGCCACTTCGCTCCTCGCCAGCGGCCGGTTGCACGCCCTTCTGGAGGCGGACCGGGGATCTGATGACGTGCTGGCGGAGGCCACTGAAGAGCCACAAGCCGCTCCGCCACCGAAGCCCGAACCCGAGGTCAACAACAGCCGGCAGGCCCGTCGGTGGCGAGCCCGGCAGGAGTTCAAGCGGCTGCCGCGCAAAGCCTGACGTATCGCCGGCCGCGGCTCCGGTCGCGTTCGGACGATGCGCCAAGCATCCATCGCAACCAGACGAAGAAAGGCCGACTGCACCGAAAGACTCGCGGGGGGACTTTGGCCGGTCCCCCCGGCATCCCAGACGGCCACTGCGGTGACCGTGCGGTATGCGAATGGAGAGACGCATGAACCACTACAGTCCACTCCGCAACGATGGGCTCGACGGCGAGCGCCAAGACTGCGCCAAGGCCGCGCAGCTTATCGCGCTCATGGCCGACGACATCCGCAAGCTGCGGAAGATGCCGACGAACACGGACACGCTCGACGCGGCGCGAGACCAGCTTTGCGACGCGCTGTCGGACGCGCTGAGCGACTTCGTCGGGCAGACGGACAGCCTGCCGCGCCCCAACACCTACGACGCCACCAAGCAGGCCGAAGCGGACCTGCACGCTTACCAGCGGAGGGCACTGTGATGGACGGCGGTATCAGCGAACTGTTCATGGCGTTCGCAGACTGGGCCAATGCCCGCGGCGTTGCCGACTTCGACGGCCCAGGTCTCTGGAAGGCTGAGACTGACGAATGGGAAGTCGAGTTCAACCGGAGCCGAGCCGAAGTCGATGGCGTCCCGCCATACAGCGCGAAGCTGATCGGTAAGAAGTTATTTCACATCGCACTCATCAATCCGACGGGCGGCATCATCGGCGGCGGCGCCAACGAGGATGCGATGATCCGGCACTTCAAGGAAGCTGCCAGCGTCGCACAGGTGCAGTCATGACCGGCGTCTACACCCCCGGCCCTGCCACCGGCCTTTGGGAGCGCATGGGCCTCAACCGCCGGGAGCGTGCGCAGGTCAAGCGGGCGGCGCTCGGGTGCCTGTTCGTGCTGATCCTGGCGGCCGGCGCGGCCGGCATGTGGGTGGCTGGGTTCCAGGCGATGGACGCCGAGGCGACCCGGCAGCAGCAGGTCATGGAGGCGCGGAGATGAGCGAGCCCGAATTGAAGCCGTGCCCGTTTTGCGGGGGAGCGGCGATGTTTCGTAAGGCGCTTTGGCCCAGCGACGGAGACACGGATGCCGTCATCCACCACGGCCCGGCGGATTGCGGGATGGTCTGCTTCTACTCGGATAGGACGGACGAAAGCGTAGTCGCCGCCTGGAACGCGCGAGCCACCGACGCCCGTATCGCGGCGCTGGAGGAGGCGCTGCGGCCGTTTCAGAACTACGCGAACGCGACCTTGCACCGGCACTCCAAGCATCAGCCTGACAGCGAAGTCATTCACAACATCGACGGCGCGAAGATCACGCTCGGCGACCTCCGCCGCGCCCGCGCCCTCCTGGACGCCAAGCCATGACCCCCGAGCAGGACATGGAGAACAACGCCGCGATCACGCACTGCCCGGTCTGCGGCGCCGAAACGACTTTCGTGCACGACCACAAGCCCGACGAGTCCGGGCTTGATGACGGCATCTGTTTCCTGCCGGGCCAAGCGCCCCGCAAAAGGGCAGCGCCGAAGCCGCCGGAAGTCATGCGCGAGATCCGGAGCCGGGCATGGGCAACGCGCCGCATGCTGTACGGCCAAAGGGGGCACCGATGACCGCTGAGACCATGACCGACCAGCAGATGGCCGACGCCCTCGCTGCGAAGGGCTGGCTGGTACGTCCCGCCCCCACTCGCCCGCAGATGATGGAGCAGATGGCGACGGTCGCCGCTCACCACGCCCGGTGCATGGCGGAGAAGATCGATGCGCTGATCCCGTACGTCGATGACGACACGGACGCGAGCGATTGGGCGCGGGCGAAGGTCACGGAGATATTCCTCGCCCGCCTGGCACTGGACCGGCTGGAGGCAGCACTTAGGGCGCGTGATGCGCGGAAGCAGGGGAGGAAGGCAGCGTGAGCGACGGAATCAGCGAACTGTTCATGGCGTTCGCAGAGTGGGCCACGGCCCGCGGCGCAGCGGACTTCGATGGCCGCGGTCTTTGGAAAGCCGAGACCGACGAGTGGGAAGTCGAGTTCAACCGGAGCCCCACAGAGGTTGAGGGCGTCCCCGGCTACAGCGCGAAGCTGACCGGGAAGAAGTTCGTCCACATCGCGGTCATCAACCCGATGGGCGGCATCATCGGCGGTGGCGCCAACGAGGGCGCAATGATCCGGCATTTCCAGGAGGCCGCCAAAACTGCCCCGGTGCAGTCATGACCGCCCACATGCTCGCCAACGAGGCCGCCGAGAACCCGCGCGCTGTCGTCGGTGCGAACCAGCCCCCGCCGGAGCCGTTCGACCTGTCCGCAAAGGAGATCGGCGACCTATACGAGGAATGCGCGCTATGGGCAGACGGCAAGCCCATCGAGACGGACGAACAGGCCGCCGATGCCGCCGCGCTCCTCCGCCTCATGCAGGCTGCGAAGGACCGGGCCGACGAGCGTCGCGTCGAGGAGAAGCGACCGCACGACGACGCGGCCGCGGCAGTCCAAGAGAAGTACGCCCCGCTCGTCGCCGACACGAAGAAGGTGAAGGGCAAGGCCGTTCGCGCCATCGAGACCATGAAGGCGCTGATCGGGGCGCACCTCGCCAAGAAGGCTGCCGAGCAGAAGCGTATCGCAGACGAGGCCCGCGCGGAAGCCGACCGGCAGCGTGAGGCGGCGCAGAAGGCCGTGCGCGAGGTGGACCGCACCAACCTTGCTGAACGTGAGGCTGCGGAGAAGCAGCTTGCCGATGCGCAGGCCGCCGAAGCCGAAGCGACGAAGCTGGGCAAGCAACGCGCCCAGGCCAAGGGGTTCGCCGGCCGCGCGGTCAGCACCACCACCCGCTACGTCCCGACGATCACGGACAAGTGGGAGTTCGCCCGGTGGATCTGGGTGCATCGGCCCGACGACATGACGGCCTTCCTCGCCCGCATGGCCGACGAGGTTGCCCGCACCGAGAAGCGCGACGTGGACGGGCTGAAAGTCGAACCCAAGCAGGTGGCGATATGAGCGAGCAGACAGAGCAGCCGGTTCTCCGGGCAATCGCCGCAATCATGGGCGAGGTCGGCGCAGTCGAGAAGAAGGGCAAGAACACCTTTCACAACTACGAATACGCGACCGCCGCCGATATCGCGCACGCGCTCCAGCGGCTACAGGCGACGCACGGGCTCGTCATCGTGCCGCACCAGCGGAAGATGGAACTGCTCGCCAGCGACGCCGTGATGGTCATCGAGTTCGAGTTCCACGTCGCGCACATCTCCGGCGACCGGCTGGAGCCCTCCCCGGTGTTCTCCGGCATGTGCGCCGCGAAGAACAGCAAGGGCGGCTTCGACGACAAGGCGGCCAACAAGTGCCTGACAGCGGCGACGAAGTATTTCGCGCTCAACCTGTTCCGCATCCCGACTGGCGACTACCACGACGCGGACGCGGACGAAGCCCCGAAGAAGCAGACACAGACTGCCATGAAGCCGGTGACCGAACAGCCGGCCCCGAAGGCTGCGCCGGGCGAGTTCCCGTACTCGGCGCCCTTCCGGCTGAACGTTCCCGCCACTCCGAACGGGTCGGATTGGAATGCGTGGGCGCCGGAGTTGGGGAAGCGCGCCAAGCAGTCTCGCAACATGAACGAACTTCTCGGCTGGACCGACTTGAACGCTGCCGCGCTGACCAACTGCCAGCGTGAGGCGCCGAACCTCTATACGCGCATCAAAGCGACCATCGAGGACACACGCGCGGCGCTGGAAAACCAGACGCCCGACAACGGAAAGGCAGCAGCATGAGCGGCAGCGTCAACAAGGTCATCATCGTGGGCAATCTCGGGCGCGACCCTGAGATTCGGCACCTCAACAGCGGGGAGAAGGTCGCCAACCTCAACGTCGCCACATCCGAAAGCTGGCGCGACAAGTCCAGCGGCGAGCGGAAGGAGCGGGTTGAGTGGCATCGGGTCGCGATCATGAACCCGAACCTTGCGGACATTGCCGAGCGGTTCCTGAAGAAGGGCAGCAAGGTCTACATCGAGGGCCAGTTGCAGACCCGCAAATGGCAGGACCAGTCGGGCGTCGAGAAGTACTCGACCGAGGTGGTGCTGACGCGGTTCCGGGGCGAAATCACGTTGCTCGACGGCAGGTCGAACGACGGTGACGCCGACACCGGCACGCAGGAGCGCACCGAGCAGCGTGGCGGGGGGCGCAGGGGAACGCCGGTCGAAGACCTCGACTCGGACATCCCCTTCTGATGTGGACGTGCAAGCTCTGCGGCGAGCAGAAGCCGCAAGACCAGTTCTACGCCGGGGTCAAGTCGCGCTGCAAGGAGTGCCACAAGGCAGCGGTGCGGGCGAACCGCGCCGAGCGGATCGACTATTACCGGACGTATGACCGGGCGAGAGCCGACGAGCCGAATCGCGTCGAACTCCGCCAGAAGCGTATGGACCGGGTGAAGACGGACCCGGAACTGCGGGCGCACGATAACAAGCGCTCTCGCTTCTGGAGAGACCGGAACATGGTCAAGCGACGGGCTCACGTCATGGTCGGGCATGCAATCCGCGCCAAACGATTGGTGCGCCCGGATATCTGTGAGCGATGCGGCGCAAACGCCCACGTCGATGCACACCACGAGTCCTACTACCGCCCCATGGAGGTGACGTGGCTATGCGAGCCATGCCACGGCCTGCGTCATCGCGAGATCAACGAGGAGATCCGCAACGGCGCTGACTACCGGACGCGTGGGTTTTAATGACCCGCCGCCGCCTCACGCCCCGCCAGCGCTCCGCGATCCTCGCCGCCCACGGTGGGCTGTGCTGGCTCTGCAAGCGCCCGGTGGGTTGCCGGTGGGACGTGGAGCACATGGTTGCCCGCGCCCTGCTCGGCAGTGAGACGGACGACAACCTCGCCCCGGCGCACCGCACCTGTCACCGCGTGAAGTCGTCGGTGGACGTGCGGGAATGGGCGAAGGCGTTGCGGGCCGGCGCCAAGCACCGCGGCGAGAAGCGGCCCAAGGGCACCATACGCAGCGCGGGGTTCCCGAAGCACCTGCGGAAACGGATGAATGGGACTGTCGAACGGAGGATTGAGCGGTGAGCAAGAGCACGGCACCGGAACGCATCTTCGCCACCATGAACGGAATGTCCACCAGCTTGCCCGGCATGCGGCGATCATGGGTTGGCGGATGGTCCGAAGATAGCGAGATGGAACGCGGGACCGAATACGTCCGCGCCGATATCGCACGCGCCCGTATCGCTGCCCTTGAAGCGGCGCTTGAGCAAATCGGCGTCTATGGGTGCGGTATGCTGAACCAGCCCGCCGCGATGAACGGCCCCGAAGAAGCGTGGCTGCGGAAGCGGATCGCGCGGTACGAGCAGGTCGCTCGCGACGCCCTCCTGGAGCCGCAGTCGTGACCGCCCCCGCCGTGATCCGCGCGACCTTCACCGAGTGGCGCATGGTAAAGACGCGGAGTGCCCTGCAGATCGTGCTGGAAGTGCCGATCGAGCAGACCGAGGAAGTGCTGGCGACGCTCGGCGCACCGATGCCCGGCAAGGAGAAGTGGGTGGCGGTGGCGCTTCTGGACGCCAAGGCCGTCGCGCGACAGGTCGACCCCGGCGGCGCGAGCACTTCCGGCCGGTCTGCCCCTGCCGAGACGGAGAAGCCCCGGCGCAAGTTCACCGAACTCCGCCTCAGCGCGCAGGCCGGCATTCTCTGCGAGCAGGACGACTTTCGTGGCTGGCTGGCGGAGGAATACCCGAACGCCGTCAGAGCGGCCAGCGGCGACATAGCCGGCGCGCTGCGGCTTGTCCTGAAGGTGCAGTCACGCACCGAGTTGGACGACGCACGCAACACGCGAGAGCGGGCGGCATGGTCTGCGCTTCTGACGCAGTTCCAGCAAGAAACCGGCCGCATGGCGCGCGACCCGCGGGACACGGCAGCATGACCGAGCCGCCCGCCATCACCCGCGCAAGAGAGCGTTACGGCCTGCTCCTGGAGATGGACGACCTGCGCGCGATGGTGCGCCTGATCCGCTCCGGCCGGCGCATCTATCTTCGCCCGTCCGACGATGGCTGCGAGATCCACGCGATATCGTATGCCGGGATATGGCTGCCGGTGGTGTGGTCCACGGCATCGGAGTGGATCGTGACGATCCTTCCCCCGACGCATCTTCCATTGAAGCGGCATCGCAGGCGCATTGCGCGACGGAGCCCGCGCGACTTCCGAGAGGTAGCGATATGACGATAGAGCCGGCGACGGACGCGCGCATCGAGGAACTGCGCGCGATGGTATCGGACCCCGATGGGCCGAAGCGTAAGCGCTGGGACGACGTGCGCGCCCTCATCGCCACCATCGGCACCCTGCGCGAGCGGGCGGAGAAGGCGGAGGCGACGATCAACGCGCTGATCGACCAAAACCGAACCTACAGGAACCAGGGCATCGCAGTGGCCGAGCGGCTTGAGACCGCCGAGTCCGAGGCCGCCGCCCTGCACCAGGAGGTCGAGAGGCTTGCCGAGGTGGTGCGGGTCGCGCGGGTCGGGTTCCTCGGCATCCGCGACATGATTGAGCACGGCGCGAGCAGTAGGACCGTCATCGACTGGATGAGGAACAACGCGGGCGTTCACGCGCAGTCCATGCGCAGGGCGATCGAAGATGACGCCGCCCGCGACTGCGAGATGGTCCCGCCCGACACGCGGGAGGCGCTGGCCGGCTACGGCAGGGATAACCTGATAACGCTTGCCGCAAAGCTGCGGGAGTCAATCAACAACCCGCATAGGGCCACCGATCAGTCTGAGAAGTTCAAGCGCCTTATGCACGACTGTGCCGACGCACTAGCCGCCCTCGCACGGATGGGAGGCGGCTCATGAGGGCGTTCATCGTCCAGGAGACAGACGAAGGCACCGGCGGCGTGATCTTCGCCAAGAGCAATATCGCTGCCCGAAAGGCCGGCGCCAACGAATACAACGGCGGCGAGATCGGCGGCATGTCTGTCCATCGTGCGCCCGGACTGGACCAGTACGCCGAGATGGGTGTCCCTGCCCGCGTGATGGTCGAGGAAGGCTGGTGGTTCGAGTGCTCCGGCTGCGGCATGCGCATCAACGAGGAGAACCTTTCCGAGGATGGGTTGCCGGTTTCCGGAGTGGTCGGGGTTATGGATAGCCTCGTGTTCTGCTGCGCGCACTGTCACGAACAGTGGACGGAGACGCAGCGACGGAAGCGAGAAGCGGGCGACGCATTCCTGACAAAGCTGAAGCAGCACGCAGCGCGCCGCCTTGGCGCCATCGATTTCGTAGCCGGCGATTTCAAGGAGCACATTTATGTCGTGGAGGTCGACGGGCACCTGATCGTTCGGCAGGCCATCGTGTCGTTCAAGTTTCCGGGCATGGCGGTCGGACCGGCCAGCCTTCGCTACGACGAGGCCCATCAGGACGGTCCGCAGCCTCTCGTTTTCTACTGCTGCAACGGCGACAAGGACGCATTCGAGGCCTTCGCAAGCGCCGGCCGCCGAGCCCTGGAGGACCGCAATGGCTGATACGCCCGACAGCAACCTCGTGGCGGAGATCCGGCAGATGCGTGATAACGGCCGGGGATCTGTGGTGGTGCTCGATGGAGACGGCGGCGATGGTTGACCTCCCCGCACCGGAG
>TARA_R100001244_G_scaffold39766_12_pt1 | contig 21354 bp, 19 predicted proteins | sample TARA_R100001244 | Tara Oceans TARA_R100001244 (sample SAMEA2621564) | marine metagenome | biome: marine biome (ENVO:00000447); feature: mesopelagic zone (ENVO:00000213); material: "saline water (ENVO:00002010), including plankton (ENVO:xxxxxxxx)" | depth 790 m
AAAGGACGCGCCGGCCGATCTTGGCGATGGCGCGGAAGGAGCGGAAGAGATGCCCGCCGAAATGCTCGGCGAGCTGGCCAGTCTGGGACTGGTCTAGATCTTCGCGAACAGGGCTTCGCACCCCGTTCCAGCAAGAACTGCGTTGACCTGCGCCTGGCTGTCCGCCGACAATCCGGAATGAGCCTCGCGCAGCGCGACCAGACATTTGGCCTGATAGGGGAATGGCGGTTGTTGCCAGTGCCGCCCGTCGATTTCTGTTTCGACATTCTCGGCACCGGCCTGGACGGCCTGTGCGTTGGCGATCAGAAAAGGGGCATAGGTTCGGCCGATTTCGGTCAGCAGGCCGTTGAGCGAACCATATTGCTCTTCCGCCAGCCACTGGCCCTTCTGCTGACCGGACAGATCATCCATCCGGTCCACCCAGGCCCGCACCCGCAGCGACAGCTTCCTCGATATTGCCATCGCAGTCGGCTCGACCTGCGTAAGTTGTGTCAATTGCCCGTAAAGGGCGAAGTCGCAAGCGGAAGGCCGGCCACCCAGCACAAAGCCCTGCTTTTCAATCAACCGGTCGAGCAGAGCAAGCAGGCGGATATAGCTGTCCTCGATGGTTTTGGCGGTAATCCCGTTTGACCCGACAACATAGAGGCGGTCAATCTGCCGCTTGGAAAATTGCGCTGCCATCATGCCAACCTGGTTGTCCGGCAGATTGGGATTGGCCCAGTGGATCAGCAACGGCCCGGCATGCTCGGCGTCCGCCTCGAACGCCCAGCGGAAATGGAACATCACCTTGGTCAGCCACTCATCGGCATAATCCTCGATCAGCAAATCCAGAAAGCGCAGCACTTCATGGTCGGGAATGACCGACGGACCGGGATATTGGCATTCGAGCCGCCTGATGATCGGCGTGCTATCGACCGCGGCCTCCAGCTTGCCTTCGCCATCACGAAAATAGAAGGTCGGCAGCAATTGCACCTTGGGCTTGGGATAGCCTTCCGGCGCGCCGGTCACGCCACCCCAGATCATATTGTACGGGATATGGCGAAAACGCAGCAGCGCCAGCATCTTTCTTGTATAGGGCGAGCCCGGCGCACCCGTCAGTTCGAGCCGCTCGGTCATTGGGTTTTTCCGTCCAGCCAGTGCCGCAGCAGATCATGGGCAATGGCGAACGGCGGCGGCGCGACAAACGGTGCGCCTGCATCCCCGGCCATCGCCGCCTTCACCTCGTCCAGCGAAAACCAGGCCGCTTCCTCGATTTCCTCTTCGTCGAGCGTCAGGGTCGGATCATCGGTGACGCTGGTGCAGGCTATCATCAGTGACGACGGGAACGGCCACGGCTGGCTGGCGACATAGCGGACATCCCGCACCTTGATACCGGCTTCCTCGAACAGTTCGCGTTTCACGCACCCCTCGATGCTTTCGCCCGGCTCCAGAAAGCCGGCCAGCGCGGAAAAGCTTTTCGGCGGGAAGCGGGGCTGACGCCCGAGCAGCACCTTGCCCTCGCATTCCGACAGCATGATCGCCACCGGGTCGGTGCGCGGAAAATGTTCCGCTCCGCAACCACCGGTTTCCGGATCGCACAGACGCGCCCAGCCGCCCTTGCGCGACTGGGTCGGCTTGCCGCACTGCGCGCAAAATTTGTGGCGTGCATGCCAGTCGACCAGACTGCGCGCGGTGGCGTAAATGGCCGCCTGATCGGCGGGCAGGCTGCCCAAGGTCTGCCACAACGCCCGGTTTGCAGCAGGCCCGGCATCGCCGGCGCCGTTCAGCTCGGCAAAATAGGACGTATCGCCCTCGATACCGAGCAGCAGCAGATCATGGTCTGGCGAAGCATCAAAGGCCGCGCCCCAGGCCAGATCGCCATGATCGTCAAAAACCGGGTTCAGGCCGTCCAGCTTGAGCAGCTTTGCCCGCGGGTTCATCATCGCGGCGCGCAGCTTGTCCGGGTTGACCCGTACCTGATCGGCACGGTCCAGCGTCCCGCCGGCAAAGGTCGGCACTATCGTGTTTCGGTCTGTCAGCATTTTCTCTCCGGTATATTATTATCTTTGCCGCCTCCCGTCCGGAAGGCGATCGGGATCAGGGACTGGTATTGCCCGCGCCGGTCTGGGCACTGCCGATCAGGTCCGCATAGACATATTTCGGGAAATCCGACTGGAAGGGGTAGCTGTTCGACGGAATATATTGCGTATAGCCGCCGGCGCGGAGTCCACGTACGGTGTCGACGAAGGCCGATGTTCCGGCCGCGCCGCCCCAGCCGAAGGTTCCCGCCGGACTGACCTCTGTGCCAAGACCGGAGCGCCCGCCCGCGCCAAAGCCGTGATTGGCGACCCATGTGCCCTTGGTGCTGGCGGTTTCCGGCAGCAGATTCGACATGCCGAGCTTGACCGTCTCCGGCTTCATCACCCGGACATTGCCGACCGTGCCGAAGCCGAGCAGCATTTGCAGGAACTTGTCATAGTCGCCGGCGGTGCCGACCAGCCCGGTGCTGCCAAAGGCAAAAGCGGGCTTGTCGAGAAAAATGCTGGTGGCGCCGGGATCGATCGGGATCAGCGCGCCGGCGAACGGCGCATAATTGTCGGCGAGATCAGCGGCCCGCTCGGCGGGCACATTATAGAATATGCTGGTCATGCCCAGCGGTCCGAACATCCGCTCCTGGAGAAACTGGTCGAGCGGCTTGCCGGACACTTTCTCGATCACCGCGCTGAGCACATCGTGGCTGAGCGAATAGCTCCACTGGGTGCCGGGCTGATAAACCAGCGGCAGTTCCGAAAGCCGTTTGACAAAGGTCATGATGTCCGGCGTAGGCGCACCGGCGTCCAGGCCGGGGATCGGATTGCGGCTGACCCGTCCGGGCGTCAGGCCCGCAGCGAGATAGGCTTTCTGGATCGGTCCTTTCGAGATGATCGTATAGCCCAGACCGGCGGTGTGCGTCTGCAGCTGGCGGATCGTGATCGGAGCCTTGGCCGGCTCGACATTGTCCAGCGCGCCCTCGGGATCGACCAGAACCTGCATATCGGCAAATTCGGGAAAGATATCGGACAGCGGCTGGTCAAGCGAGAGCAGGCCGTCTTCGACCAGCATCATCGCCGCCATGCCGGTGACCGGCTTGGTCTGCGAATACATCCGCCACAATGTGTTGCTGTCGACGCGCTTTTCGCCGCCGAGCTGCAGCGAACCGGCAGCGATTACCTGCGGAGGCGCCTGGCCGAAACCGATCATCGCGAGCATGCCCGCAACCTTCTTGTCCGCTACATATTCGTTGATGATCCTGGTCAGTCCCGGAAAAGCGGGGCCCATTTCCTTGGCGAAGGCAAGACCGGGCATGCCGGCAAGCAAGGCACCGGTGCCGATGCCGCCAAGCACGGAGCGCCGCGAAAAGGAGGAGCCGGGCGACAAGCTTGCAGATTTTTCGGCGATCATGTTTCTTCCTTCAGTTTCCATTTTACCGCCTTGGCATAAAGCGTTGGCAATCCCGCATCCGCTATCCCGTCGAGCGGCCACCAGAGATCGTGATCCATATCAGTAACGATTTTTCCATCCTGATAAACTGCCAAATCGACCTCAAGTGAAAAATGGGTGAAGCTGTGCTGGATGATATTGTCGTGCACCCGCCATTGGCCGGCGATCGGCGGCTTCGCATGACCGTCATTGCCCGCTGCCCAGCCATCATCCGGCAATGCCCGCATCCCGCCAAGCATGCCTTTTGGCGGCCGGGTGGCGAGCAACAGTTTGTCCTGCTGCTCGATCCAGAAAAAGCGTGCCCGGCGAACCGGCTTCGCCTTTTTCGGTGGCTTGACCGGAAACGATTCCATGGTGCCAAGCGCATGCGCCGCGCATTGTTTACGGACCGGACAGATATCGCATTTGGGATTTCTTGCGGTGCAGATGGTCGCACCCAAATCCATGCAGGCCTGGGCGAAATCTCCCGCCCCGCTGTCAGGCGTGATCGCATCCATCGCCGTCCGTATCTCGGTCTTGCCCCTGGGCAGCGGTGTATCGATGGTAAACAGCCGCGCCACCAACCGCTCGATATTGGCATCCACCACCACCGCGCGTTCGCCAAAGGCGATCGCGGCAATCGCGGCTGCCGTATAGGTGCCCACGCCTGGCAGGCCCAACAGTTCAGACTCTTTCTGAGGAAAGACTCCATCCAGTTTTTCAGTGACATGCACGGCACATTTGTGAAGATTTCGCGCCCGCGCATAATAGCCGAGCCCGGCCCATGCCGCCAGCACGTCCGCTTCCTCCGCAGCTCCCAGTTCCTGCACGGTCGGCCAGCGCCGGGAGAAGGTCTCGAAATAAGCTTTGACCGCCCCGACGGTGGTCTGCTGGAGCATGATTTCGGACAGCCAGACATGATAGGGATCGGGCAAATCGCCGCCCGGCGGCGACCGCCACGGCAATTTTCTGGCGTTATCCACATAATGTGCACCAATATTGGCAGAAATTTTGCGTGCCTTGGCGGAGAAACTATCGACGGCCATGGCCGCGCCATGCCATAAACAGTCATTATGGCGAAGAAAATTGGCACAAATGGCGATGAAAAGGCAAAAACCGCGCACGGCGGTGCGGCCGCGCCCAAAAAACCGCCAAAAAAATCGCCGAAACAGACAACCCTCCGCAAATATCAGAAATACCAGCGGCCGCGCGGCGGTCCGGCGAAAAGCATATCGGACCTGATGCCCGAAATCGGCCGCGCTGCTTTTCGGCGCTATGGTTTCATCCAGTCGTCGGTGGTCAGCCGCTGGCCGGAAATCGTTGGCGAACGCTATGCCGCCGTGTCCCTGCCCGAATCGATTCGCTTCCCGCGTGGCGAGAAAGAAGGCGGTACGCTGCATCTGCTGGTCAGCGGCGCCTATGCCACGCTGATGCAGCATATTGCGCCGGATATCATCGAGCGCGTGAACCGGTTTTTCGGCTATGGCGCTGTCAGTCAGATTCGATTCAGACAAGGCAATGTAACGCCCAAGAAAGACAAGGAAAAAAGGGTCTCTCTGCCCGCCTCGCTCAAGCCCGCACCGATTCAGCTAGGCGAGAATCTGCGCGATATTGGCGATCCGGAACTGAACCGGGTGCTCGAATCGCTGGCATCGGCAGTTGCAAAGGCGGAGGCGGACCCTAAGAACGATACCAAATTGAGCATAAAGGTCGTCGGCAAAATCGGCGGCGGCGAGAAAAAGAAGGACCAGACATGAAGTTCAGAAGCGCGTATCTTGCTTCGGCAGTGATGACAGCAGCGGTATTGATCCCGCCGGCATCGGCCCAGCAAACCGACTGGACCAAACGGGTCACCGTGTCGGCCATGGGCGGCCATGTCTTGGGCAACCCGCTCGCGCAAAACCGTCTGGTGGAATATGTCAGCTATACCTGCAACCATTGCGCGGACTTTGAGGTGTCATCCAATGGTCCTTTGAAAACTGGCTTTGTTGCAAAGGGCCATGTCAGCGCGGAAGTGCGAAACTATGTCCGCGATCCTCTGGATTTTACCGCGGCGATACTGGCGCGATGTGGCGGCCGCACCAAATTTTTCGGCAACCATAATGCGCTGATGGCCTCTCAGTCTGTCTGGCTCAAGACCGCCCAGTCCATTTCTCCCGACAAGCAGAAAGTCTGGTACCAGGGCGAAATCATCGACCGGCTGAAAAAAATTGCGACGGATATCGGTTTTTACCCGATCATGGCCAAACGCGGCATCACCAAGGCGCAGGCAGACACGTGTCTCGCCGACAAGAGCGCCCAGGACCAGATTCTGGCGATGAGCAAATATGGGTCAGATACCGTCAAGATCACCGGAACACCAAGCTTCACAATCAACGACAAACTGCTAGACGGGGTGCATAACTGGCCCGCACTCAAGCCCAGGCTAGCGGCCCTTCCGCAATAGCGATTCGAACATTTCAGGAAACAGGAACAGAATATGCGCACATTGAACTACATCGCTCCGCTGGCTTTGGCTCTGGCACTGGCCGCCTGTGGCGAAGCAACCGAAAGCGAAAGCGGAGCAAGTTCCTCCGATGCCGTCGAAGCGGTGGAAGCCCCGGCCGGACAAAAATGGTCAGAAACAGTATCGAAAACCGATGCCGGCGGCATTGTCATGGGCAATCCGGACGCACCGATCAAGCTGGTGGAATATATGTCAATCACCTGCTCGCACTGCAAGGATTTCGGCGAACAGGCCTTTGTCCCGCTCCGCGACAATTATGTCGACAGCGGCAAGGTCAGTTTTGAAATCCGCAATTTCGTTCGCGATCCGCTGGATCTGTCTGCTGCCATACTTTCCCGCTGCGGCGGCGAAGCGCCGTTTTTTCCGCTCACCGAACAGGCGCTGAGCTATCAGGGCACGATGTTTGAAAAAGCCCAGTCCATGGGCGAAGCCACCTATAGCAGCATCTTGCAATCCGCACCCGAATCACGCTTTGTCCGCCTGGCGGAGCAGCTCGGCCTGATCAGCTTTTTCCAGCAGCGCGGTATTTCCGAAGACCAGGCCAAGGCCTGCCTGGCGGATACGGCAGCGGCTGAAGCATTGATGAACGATACCCAGGCAGCCGCCGAGGAATATAATATCGAGGGCACCCCGACTTTCCTGATCAACGGTCAGAAGATCGAGGGTACCAACTGGATGATGGTCGAAACCAAGCTGAAGGAGGCCGGCGCCCGATAGGCGCTGGTCCAATCGCCAGAGGGGGCGCGATTTGAACGGGGTGAATGACAAGATTCGCATGGGATCCAGACCATGCAGATAAAGAAGCTCCGACTTTCGGGCTTCAAGAGCTTTGTCGACCCCACCGAACTGCGTATTGAAAAGGGACTGACCGGCGTTGTCGGCCCCAATGGCTGCGGCAAATCCAACCTGCTCGAGGCAATCCGCTGGGTGATGGGCGAAAATTCCGCCAAGTCGATGCGCGGCGGCGGCATGGAAGACGTCATCTTCGCCGGTACCCAGGATCGGCCCGAGCGGCAATTTGCCGAAGTTGCGCTCACCGCCGAGCGGGAAACCGATGATGTGACCTCGCTGCATGTCGGTGACAATGACAGCGAGCTGGAGATCGTCCGGCGGATCGAGCGCGGCGCCGGCTCCGCCTATCGCGCCAATGGCACCGACGTCCGGGCCAAGGATATCGCGCTGATATTTGCCGACGCTGCCACCGGCGCGCACAGCCCGGCGCTGGTCAGCCAGGGCAAGATTTCCAATATCATCTCGTCCAAGCCCGAAGCCAGACGGGAAATGCTGGAGGAAGCCGCGGGCATCTCGGGCCTCCATGTTCGCCGCAAGGATGCCGAGCAGAAATTGCGTGCGGCCGAAAAGAATCTGGCCCGGCTCGACGACATATTGGGGGACATGGAACAGCGCGCCGCCAATCTGCGGCGGCAGGCCAAGCAGGCCGAACGCTACCGGAAGCTGAGCGCCGAAATCACCCTTGTGGAGGGCCGGCTGATCTACGCCCGCTGGCAAGAGGCTGCCGCTGCATCCGATCTTGCCAAGGCCGAGGCGGAAGCCGCCGAAGCCAGGGTCGATGCGGCGCAGAACGAGCAGCAGGCGGCCGTCGCGGCCCAGAACGAAAGCGCCAGGGCACTCGGCCTGTTGCGCGCGGAGGTGCAGCGGGCGCGCGAGGAAGCCAGCGAGTCCAGCCACCGGCTGCTGACCCTGACCAACGAACGCGACAACCTGAAATCCCGCCTGTTCGATCTGCAGGCACAGGCGCAGCGCATCCATGATGACAATGCCCGCGAGGACCAGCTGACCCGCGACGCGATGGAAGCCCTTGACCATCTCGAACAGGACGAAAAGCGGCTGGCCACGGAATTGTCCGAGCTGAACCGGGAACGGCCCGATCTCGAGCGCGCCGCCGAACGCGCCGAGCGGAAGGCCAGCGAGGCCGAGGTGGAACTGGCCAAGGCGGTCGCCGAGGAGGCGCGCATCCAGGCCGAGTTAAAGGTTGCCAATGCCGCCGTCGACGCCGCGCAGGCCCGCCATGACCGGCTGGCGGTGGAACTGGGCCGGCTGGATAGCGAACGCGCCGAAATGGGCGATGAAACCGAGCTTGAATCCACTCTTGCCGAAGCGATTGCGGCGCGGCAAGCGGCGCAAAAATCAGCGGAGAGCAGCGGCCACAGGATTGCCAGGCTGGAGGAACAGCGGATCGAAGCCACGGCCACCCGCGACACCGCGCAATCCGCCCTTGCGGCGCTGAAGGCGGAACTGGCCGGGCTGCAATCCGAACATGATGCGCTCAACCGCGAACTGTCGAGGACGGAGAGCACCAACAAGGCGATCGACCGGATCAAGCCCGCGGCGGGCTTTGAACGGGCACTGGCAGCGGCGCTGGGCGATGATCTGCTGGCCTCCGTTGGCGAAGAGGGCGACCGCTTCTGGGGTGGTGGCGAACCGGTCGCCGCCGGCAACGCGCCGGCAGGGACCGAGACCCTGCTCGACAAGGTGCAGGCACCGGCGGAATTGCACGGTCGCCTGTCACAGATTTTTGTCGCCGATCACGACGAGGGCCAGGTTTTGGCCGTTGGCCAGCGGCTGGTGACAAAAGGCGGTGCGCTGCGCCGCTGGGACGGCTTTGTTGCGCGTGACGACGGCAACGCCAGCGCCGAACGGCTGGTCCGGGCCAATCGCCTGCGCGAACTGCAGGAGCTGCTGAAACCCGCCGGCGACCGGGTGGCAGCGGGCGAAACCGCGCTGGCCAAACAGCGCGACGCCATTTCCACCATCGAAACCGAACTGTCCGAAGCCCGCAACGCGCGGCGCGAGGCCGAGGAATCTCTCCGCCGGACACTGCGCGAAGCCGATCAGGCGGAAGAAGCGCTGGCCTGGCTGCGGAAACGGACGGCAAGCCTCGCCGAACGCGATGCAGCCCTGAAAACGGAAACGGCGACTGCGCGCGCTGAACTGGAAGCTGCGCAACAGGAACGCAGCAGCCAGCCCGACGGCGCGGCCCAGGAACTGGCACGATCCGCGCTGCAGGACCAGCGCGATACCGCGCGCGGACAGGTGATGTCGGCGCAGGCGGCGCTCTCTGCGATCGACCAGAAACTGGCACAGGTAAAGGAACAGAAGGCTGTCGCCAGCGCGCAGATCCGCTCGTGGCAGGATCGCTCCGGCGAGGCCGAGGCGCGAATGAAGGAAATGGCCAAGCGCGGCGCGCTGATTGAGGCCGAGGTTGGAAATCTCGCCGATCGTCCGCGGGTGATCGAGGTGGAAGTCACCAGGCTCACCGAACAGCAGGACGCGCTGAACACGGCAGTGAGCGAGAAAGACGCGGCGTTGCAGGCCGCCGAACTGGCCCAGCGTGACCACGAGGACCGGCTCGCCCAGGCCAGCGAGATGCTCAGCCAGGCCCGCGAAACGCGCGCCGGCGCCAAGGCCCGCGCCGAGAACCAGGACCTGCGCCGCATGGAAATGGGCCGGATATCGGCGGAAAAATTCGAATGCCCGGCGCCGGTGCTGCCGAAGAAGCTGGAATTCGACGAAGATACGATCGGCGATGCGTCGCAGGAATCGGCGGAGCTGGAACGGCTGTCACTGAGCCGCGAGCGGATCGGGCCGGTCAATCTGGTCGCCGCCGACGAGCTGGCCGAACTCGAGACCGAGTGGGAGAAATCAACGAAGGAAAGCGAAGAGCTGAACGAAGCGATCCACCAGCTGCGCGGATCGATCGGCAGTCTCAACCGTGAAGGCCGCCAGCGCCTGCTCGCCGCGTTCGAGGAAGTCGACCGCCATTTCCAGCGGCTGTTCGCGACCCTGTTCGACGGCGGCAAGGCGCATCTCGAGATGATCAACAGCGACGATCCGCTGGAAGCCGGCCTCGAAATCATGGCGCAACCGCCGGGCAAGAAACTGACCTCGCTGACTCTGCTGTCGGGTGGCGAACAGGCTTTAACCGCCGTGGCGCTGATCTTCGGCCTGTTCCTGACCAACCCCGCCCCGATCTGCGTCCTTGACGAGGTCGACGCGCCGCTCGACGATGCCAATATCGAGCGTTTCTGCGACCTGCTCGACAAGATGGTCGCCGAAACCAGCACCCGCTATCTGATCGTCACCCACAATGCCGTGACCATGAGCCGCATGCACCGGCTGTTCGGCGTGACCATGGTCGAGCGCGGGATTTCACAGCTGGTCTCGGTCGATCTGGATGCCGCGGAAGAACTGCTGGCGGCGGAGTGAAGACTGCGGGGGCCGACAAACGCCCTTCGACAGGCTCAGGGCTAACGGTCGTCATCGTCCCCCAAGCCCGTCACACTCCTATTTCCGGCCCTGCCCACCGGCCAGTACCCCGGTTTCCGGCGTCGAATGGCGCGCCGGCGGGATATTCTGGAAGCTCCCCTTGTCCGCGCTGTCCAGCTTCTCGCGCCGCAGGATACGCCAGATCGAGAACAGCAGGATCAGCAAATGGGCACCCATCATGGTCACGAACAGCGCCAGCGGACCGGACAGGGTGATCGCGAGGCCGCCGATAAACGGCCCGATGATCGAACCAATGCCGAACACCAGCAGCAGCCCGCCGCTGGTAGTGATATAGTCGCCCGGACCGGCATGGTCGTTGGCATGGGCAACCACGATTGGATACATGGCGTAGATCATCGCGCCCAGCGCCGCGCCCAGCAGAAGATTGGCATTGGCCGTTTCCGGCCGCATCAAAAGAAAGCCGCTGCCCGCCGCTATCGCGATCAGCGCCGTCAGCACCAGCACCTTGCGCCGGTCGAACCGGTCCGAGGCGCGACCGACCGGGATCTGGGCAACGGCGCCGGCCAGTATCGGCAGACTGCAGAACAGGACCACCGTGGTCAGGTCGAGGCCGATTCGTTCGGCATAGACCGGCGCCAGCGCGCCAAAGCCGCCATTGGAAATGCCGATCATCAGCACGGCAAACACCGCAACCGGAGAATTTTGCCACAGCCGCAACATCTTGAGCTTGACTTCAAACAGCGGCGCTGGCGCTCGCCGCGTGCTGATCGCGGTGGGGATCAGCGCCAGGCAATAGAAGATCGCGGCAAGCATGAAATACCAGGCGGTCGAGACATCCGCACCGATCAGCAGCAATTGCCCGCCGGTCGACCCGGCCAGATTGATCATCGTATAGGTACCGAAAACCTGGCCGCGGATCGAGGAATCCACTTCCTCGTTGAGCCAGCTTTCGACGATCATCGCCGCTCCGGCAAAGCAGAAACCGGAAACGGCGCGCAGCGGAATCCAGACCCACGGGTTCGGGAACATCGACGACAACAGAATGACGATGGCCGCCGTCGCGGCAAGGACGCTGAACACCCGGATATGTCCGGCGCCGGCAACCAGAACCGGCGTGTAGACGCAGCCGAGTACATAGCCGGCGGCCCATCCGGTACCCAGCAGCCCGAGCGAAAAGGCGCTGAAACCCTCGCTCAACCCACGGATCGGCAGAATTAGACCATTTATTCCACCAGCAATCAGCAGGAACAGGGAGCCAAGCAACAGCGCGCTGAGAGGAAAGAGTCTGCTAGTCATGTCCGATTGCTTCCTGCTCGCTATCTCCGTCCCTGTCCAGAGAAGGGTCTGCTGGCTAACCGGAACCGTTCCACCCGCTACCCGAGAAATACGCAGCCAATCTCGATCTTGACGGCATTTTTCAAATCCAGTCCCCCAGCACCAGCTGCGGCCAACAACCGGACACTGCACGGAAAACGCTAGCAATCGCCTCGTTTCTATTCGAGGATTTGGTTGGATTTGACCTTTTCCTGTTTGGCGACAATGGCAGCGCTATTCGGTGCCAGTTTCGCCAAAATCCATGCCCCTATCGTCACAAAAATGGCGATGAACATACTGAAAATGAGGCAAATGGCCGTAGAGACAAGGACGGCCGCCAGACCATATACATTGGTTTCGTTGAACTGCACGGCATCATAGCCCGCAACACCCAAAGCGCTGACAATCGCCCAAAATGGCGCAAACATCACCAATGCGCTGAAGAATGTCAGCTTGAAGATCGAGCGTTTCTTCATGTTTCCAACTGATATTTGCATCTGGTTTTCCATATTATTGATCCCGCAGTCATATTTCGCACAGGACATTGTTTTCCGCCAGCCCTCAATCCCCCAGCACCAGCTGCGGCCCCGGTCCTTTCAGTCCGGCCCGGTCTTCCGGATTGTAAAGCCTGCATTTCTTCAGGCTCAGGCAGCCGCAGCCGATACAGCCGTCGAGCCGGTCGCGGGTGCGCTCCAGTTCGGCGATCCGTGCGTCGATAACCTTGCGCATCGCCTTGCTGATCCGGGTCCAGTCGGCCTGTGTCGGCGTGCGCCCGTGCGGCAGTTTCGCCAGTTGCCGCTCGATCTCGCCGATACTCAGCCCCAGCTGCTGGGCGATCAGGACAAAGCTCAGCCGCCGGATATCCGAGCGCAGGAAGCGCCGCTGCCCGCCGCTCGATCGGAATGGTTCGACCAGCCCCTTCTCCTCATAGAATCGGATCGCCGACACCGACAGCCCAGTGCGGGCAGCCAGCGCGCCGATGGTCAGGGCATTGGTTTCGGGCATTTTTGGTTCCTTCCATATGTGCTCCGCACTTGATGCGGAGCCCGGACGTCGTCAGCGCAGACCTCCCAGAGCTCCGCATCAAGTGCGGAGCACATTCTCAAAATATATCTTGACCTCAACTTAGCTTGAGGTTGTACGAATCGCAAGCATGGAGAATTGGCGGGCTCGAACAGCCAGCTGCAAGGCGGCAAACATGCTTCCAATTCTTCCAGAAAACGAATGCTCTCATTGCGAGGAAACACATATGAAACTCAATCAGGTCACCGTCGGATGCCTGGATTATGATCGATCACTCGCCTTTTATCAAAGGCTTGGCCTGACCCAGATCGTCCACTCCCCACCCCGCTATGCCCGGTTCGAGACGCCGACCGGCGAAACCTTCTCGATCCACGCGGTGGAAAAAATCGGAACGCCTTCGACCCTGATCTATTTCGAATGCGACGAACTCGACGCAAAAGTGGCGGACCTGCAATCTGCCGGCATCGCCTTCGCCACCCGGCCCACCGACCAGAGCTGGGGCTGGCGCGAAGCGCGGCTCCGCGACCCGGCGGGCAATCCACTCTGCCTGTTTCACGGCGGCGACAACCGCCGCTTCCCGCCCTGGCGGATCAATCATCAACCCAAGGAAAAAGGAAATGAACCATGAAGATCGGAAAACTGGAGCACGTCAACATCACGGTCAGCGACCCCCAGAGAAGCGCCGCCCTGCTGCGCGATCTGTTTGGCTGGCATATCCGGTGGGAGGGGCCATCAATGTCGGATGGCCATACGATCCACATCGGCACGGATGATAGCTATATCGCCCTCTACACCAACCCCGAGGTGCGGGCGGCTGATCCCGCCTTCCGCAAGGGCGAGCCGATGAACCATATCGGCGTCACCGTCGATGATCTCGATGCGGTAGAGGCCAAGGTCGTCGCCGCAGGCCTCAAGCCCTTCGGCCATGACAACTATGACCCCGGCCGCCGTTTCTATTTCTTCGACTGGAACGGCATCGAATGGGAAGTGGTGAGCTATGGGTAGCACCCCGTCATCATGAACTCGTTTCACGGCCCAGAGCGGCAACCGTCCCATTGACGCTTTGCCGCTCTCGACCCCGGATCAAGTCCGGGGTGACGAATGCAGATTGCAACGCGCTATTTTCTGCACGGCCGCGGATAAATTCTAACCATATGCCCATTGCTATCTGCGTTGACGGGGTCGCCGATCCTGCAGCCACGTACCATCGCTATTGGCACGCTCTTTCGACCTACTTCGCCGTCCGTCGCCAGAGCGACGACGACAACCCTGTCAGCTTTCGACGGACCCGGGCGGCTGATGTCATGTCCAAAAGCCGAAATATTTGCCTTGATAGGCAAAAAGGTTCCACTGGTTCGTTGCCGATTTAGTGACGAGAAGTAAATCGCCCCCAAGAACAGGATCAAGATTGCAACAATCAATTTCCATTCCGGGATGAGCCATTTACTAATCACGCACAGTTCTTACAAACTAGGATTAACCAGCACCTTCTCGCCGGTCGCCTTCTTCTCGTAGCCCTTGGCGATCTCCGGATCGATCATGTCTATCAGGCTGATCTCGCTGGAATAGTCGCTCTTGAAGATGCCGTTGCGCTCTTCGACGGTGTACATGCGCATTTCCATCATCCGCTCGCCGCCGACCTTTTCGAGATGCGGGGTCAGCAGCCAGCCGCCGACGCCCCAGTAGAGCCCAAGACCGCCGCCGAGGATGGTTTCGCCGGTGTCGAGACGGCCATAGATATAGACCTGTTTGTTGACGGTCGAACCGTAGACGCTGAATTCCGCGCCACGCACCGCCGCCGCCTTTTCCATCGCGGTCAGGATATAGCTCGCCATCTTGCCGCCGCCGATCGCGTCGAAGCCCAGCGTCGCGCCGGTTTCCGCCAGGGCAGCGATCAGCTTGTCCATGAAATCGTCCTTGCTGCTGTCAATCACATGAGTCAGGCCGATATCGGTGAGGATTTTCTTCTGCGCATCGCTGCGGACGATGGCGACCAGATCGACGCCTTCCTTGAGGCACAGCTTGGCCAGCATCTGCCCGAGGTTGGACGCCGCCGCGGTGTGGACCAGCGCTTCATGACCCTCGGCGCGCATGGTGTTGAGAAAGCCCTGCACGGTCATCGGATTGACGAACAGCGATGCGCCTTCCTTGGCAGGTGCGCCTTCGGGCAATGGCACGCACATCATCGCCGGCATCACCCGGTGGGTACGGTACATTTCGCCGCCGACAATGGTCACGACCTTGCCCATCAGGGCCTGCGCCGCATCGGACGAGCCGGCGGCGACAACCGTACCGGCGCCTTCGTTGCCGGCAGCCAGTTTCTTGCCGGCGCGGCCCTTGAAGAAAGGCTGCATCGCGGGTTCGACATCGGCAACCAGCGCCGGATGACCATCGACCGTCTCGCTGCGCACCGTGTCCATATTGGCAGCGGCGGTCAGCAGGCCGAGATCGGACGGATTGATCGGAACGGCTTCCATCCGCACGATGACTTCATGCTCCTTTGGTTCGGGCACATCATAAGGCTCGACCGACAGGATCGACTTTCCGTCTTCGGTAACGGTGGTGAACAGCTGTTTTGCATCGGGAAATTGGCTCATAGGGATATTCCTCTCTCTTGTTTGTTTCTAGAATTCTTGTGCGGCGCTGTGCGCGCCCAGTCGTTCGGTGATCGCGAAAAATTCGGCCACCGTCTCATCGATAATCTGTCTGGCAGTTTTTACCTCGTCGATCAAACCGGAAGATTGTCCGGCGAGGCCGACGGATGCTTCCATGTCGCCGCCGAAATAGACGTCCATGATGCCCTTGAATGTATCGGCCGGCATCAGGCCGTCTTCGTAGATCTTGGCGGTGCGCTCGGTCTTCAGCGCGCGGATGCAGGGCGAAGCCTTCTTGTTCAGCACATAGGTGCCGGTTTCCTTGGCATCGAGTATCGCCTGCTTGTAATTATGGTGCACGGGGCTTTCCGCGCTCGACACAAAGCGCGTGCCCATCTGGATCGCTTCCGCGCCCAGCGCGAAGGCCGCCGCCATACCCTTGCCGTCGGCAATGCCGCCGGCAGCAACCATCGGGATATCGGTCTGCCGGCGGATTGCCTGCAGCAGCACCAGCGTCGACACTTCCTCGGGATTCTTGAAGCCACCGCCTTCTGCGCCCTCGACAATCAGGCCATCCACACCCGCTTCAACGCAGCCCATCGCCGCAGCGACGGTCGGAACAGCATGATAGACGATGATCCCCGCCTCCTGCAGCGGGCCGACAAATTTGCGCGGGCTGCCCGCCGAAGTGGTCACGAATTTCACGCCCGATCCGCAGATATGGTCGAGGATCGCGGGGTCCTTGAGGAACATGATCGGCAGGTTCACGCCAAAGGGCGCCTCGGTCAGATCCTTCATCTTCTCGATTTCGGCCATGCAGGCTTCGGTTTCGCCGGACGAAGTCTCGATGATACCGAGCCCGCCGGCATTGCACACGGCGGAGGCGAGTTGCGACCGCGCAATCCAGCCCATCGGCGCCTGCACGATCGGATATTTCGCGCCACTATGTTCGAGAAATCGGTTCATAAGCTGTCTTTCTTCCCTGGCACCTGCCGATCAGCCCATCGGATACATGATTTCCCGGCTGATCTTGTATATCCGTTTCATGATCTCGTCGCTGAGCACCAGATCGGCGGCGGCGAATATCTCGGGCAGCTGGTCGGTATGGGTCGCGCCGACGATGGTGGAGGCGACAAAATCATGCTGCTTCGACCAGGCGGTCGCCAGCGTCACCGGCGCCACGCCCAGTTCGTCGGCGATCGCCATGAAGCGCTTGGTCGATTCTTCCGACTTCGGATTGACGAACCGCTCGGCCATTTTCTTCTGCCGGCCACCCATGCCGAGATAGGCCGAGAAACGCGCACCTTCCGGCATTGCGCCATCATTATATTTGCCTGACAGGGCCCCGCCGGCGAGCGGCGAATAGGGAATCAGGCTGACCCCTTCCTGATTGCAGACCTGCGCCAGCTCGTCCTCGAACCGGCGGTTGTTCATGCTGAAATTGTTCTGGATCGTACAATAGCGGGTGACGCCCAGCCGTTCCGACGCCTCGAGCGATTTCATCAGGCCCCAGCTGGTTTCGTTGGAACAGCCAATGGCGCGGATTTTGCCCTTGCGGATTTCCTCGTCGAGCACTTCCATGGTCTCGTCATAGGCGGTGCCATGATCGGGCCAGTGGGTCTGGTAAAGATCGATATAGTCGGTCTGCAGCCGCTTCAGACTGGCATCGAGCGCGCGCACAATATTGTGCCGGTCCATCGCCGTCATCCCGGCGCGCTGCGAGGAGGCGATCCAGCCATGGCTCGGACCCGAAACCTTGGTCGCGATGATCAGGCTGTCGCGATCCTTGCCCTTCATCCAGCGGCCGACAATATTCTCGGTTTCCCCGGCCCATTCCCGCTTGGGCGGCACCGGATAATTTTCCGCCGTATCGAAGAAATTGATCCCGGCCTCGACCGATTCATCCATGATCCTGTGCGACATGGTTTCGTCGGCACCGCTGCCAAAGGTCATCGTTCCCATGCAGATTTCGGATACATAGATCGGGCTTCGGCCCAGGCGGCGTGTTTTCATGCAAATATCTCCGGGAGATTGGCGGTGGCTTAATTGTGCGGTTAATCAGCATAGCCTTTTTGGGTTGCGAAACGCAATCCAATTTCTCGGCTGCCTAGCCCGCTTGGCCAAGCACCAGGCAGGCAAGGAACATCAGCAGACCGGCAAAGCGGTTCGAGCGGAACTTGGCCAGCGCATCATCGCCGTCATCGCGGTTCAATGTCACCACCTGCCACAGCAGATGCAGCCCGAGAGGAACCAGTGCCAGCAGCCCCAGCCATTGCGGACGCAGCAACCAGAACGCGGCCGCCCAGCTTGCCAGCGCCGTGACATAAAAGGCCAGCACGCCGAACCGCACATTTTCCCCCAGCCGCAGCGCACTGGACCGGATGCCGACCAGGGCATCGTCCTCGCGGTCCTGCAACGCATAGATGGTGTCATAGCCGATCACCCAGAATATCGATCCGGCGTAAAGCAGCACCATCGCCCAGTCGAATGCGGGATCGATTGCAAGCCAGCCGACCAGCGCACCCCAGCTGAACACCAGCCCCAGCCAGGCCTGCGGCCACCAGGTGATCCGCTTCATGAACGGATAGGCGGCAACCAGCGCCAGGCTGCCCAGTGCCACCAGCTTCGCGGTTCCGTTGATCTGCAACCAGGCCAGCAGCCCGATCAGACAGAGCATGGCCAGCCAGATCCACGCCGCCTTCAGCGACACTGCGCCGCTCGCGACCGGTCGCGAGCGGGTCCGTGCCACCTGCCGGTCCAGGTCCCGGTCGACGATATCATTGTAGACACAGCCCGCGCCGCGCATCGCGATCGAGCCGAGCAGCAGCCAAAGCAGCAAATCCCACCGTTCGATCGCGCCTCCGGCCAGCGCCACACCCCAGGCGCAGGGCCAGAACAGCAGCCACCAGCCGATCGGGCGATCAAAACGCGCGAGCAGGGCAAAAGGCCGGGCGGCGGACGGCAAAAGGCCGATGACGCCGCCATGTTGGGAATCGGGGACGGTCTGGTCTGAGTGGTTAGACATGTCAGTCGCTTATCGTCATTTCTCTTATTCGTCATCCTGAACTTGTTTCAGGACCGCGATCGAGCATGGGCTTTTTTTCGCGAAAGCGGCTGTATCAAATTCAGCATGACGAGACCCAAAGGTGACGCTAGACAGTATTGATGCCCGCGACCCCTGCCTATCCCCCGCACAGCGCCCCGCGCCTGTTCGTTGACACCGAACTCGGTGAAGGTGCCGAGATTCGTCTGGACGGCAGCCACGCCCATTATCTGCTCAAGGTGATGCGGATCAAACAGGGCGATCCGGTCAAGCTGTTCGATGACCGTACCGGCGAATATCTGGCCCGTGTTAGCGCATTGGGCAAACGCGATCTGATGCTGTCGATTGACGGCCGGACCCGCGACCGGGAAAATGTCCCCGATCTCTGGCTGTGCACCGCACCGATCAAGAAGGACCGGTTCAACTGGATCGTCGAAAAGGCCACCGAACTGGGCGTCGCGAAAATCATGCCCGTGCAGACCGAACGCACCCAGGGGCAAGGCCTCAAGCCGGAAAAATTGCGCGCCCACATGATCGAGGCGGCGGAACAGTGCGAGCGCACCGCCCTGCCCTCGCTCGATCCGCTGACCAGATTGACCGCCTTGCTCGATCAATGGCCGGCAGATCGCCATCTGTTCTTTGCCGACGAGCGCATCCATGCAACCGGCGAAGGCAGCTTTCGCAAGGCGCTGGTCGCCCATGCCGGTCCGGCCGCGATCCTGATCGGACCGGAAGGCGGCTTTTCCGATGCGGAAAACGAGCGCATCCGGGCCTTGCCCCAGTCCGTAGCGGTATCGCTAGGCCCCAGAATATTGCGCGCCGACACGGCGGCGATTGCGGCGATCAGCTTGTGGATGGCAGGCCGCGGCGACTGGAATCCCGCCTAAACTCTGGCCACAGCCATCCCTGTCCCGGCCCCTCGTCCACCGGCCAGCAAAACATCCTGAAATCCCTTCAAACCCGGATTGTCCGTGCACTGTGGTTAACGATTAATTAGCCCATTCCGGATAGGGAAAACCATGATTTTGGGAAAATCTTTCGGGGGCCAGAGCCGATTGACATTCCGCAGTATCCTTCGGGGATGGCTGTGCCTGTGTCTGATCGCGCTCATTCCCGCCGGAACAGCCCAGGCCCAGACCGTCACCACCTACAGCAACACGACGACAGCCGCGATCAACGGCTCGACCACCTGCACGGCGCCTCTCGTCCGCAATTTCACGGTCGGCACGAGCTATGTGGTGTCGGATGTCGATCTGGGAATCATCGCCAGCCACAGTTGGCGCGGTGATATTGGCCTGACCCTGCAATCACCGGCGGGCACCAGAGTGCAGCTGGTTACCGGAGACACGACCAATGGCGGCAGCGCAGACAATCTCAATGTCCGCCTGAACGATAGCGGCACCGAAGTCGTCAACGTGACAAACAGCAATCACAACACCAACAATCCGCCCTATGCCAATAATTTCATCCCCAATGCGCCGCTCAGTGCTTTCAGCGGAGAGAATTCGCTCGGCACATGGCGGCTTGAAATTTGTGATAATTTTCCAGGCTCTGATGACGGTTCCTTCCGTCGTGCCGATCTGTACCTGACCAGCACGCCGGCCAACTATGCGGACTTGTCACTCACCAAGACATTTGGCGCGACATCGGCCAACACCGGAAAATATACCCTGTCGGTAACCAACGCCTCGGCATCGACCTTGTCTGCGACAGGCGTCACCGTGATTGACACATTACCGAGCGGGGTGACGCTGACCAGCACGTCCGGCGTCGGCACTTTCAGCGGTGGAATCTGGACTTTGGGTACAGCGATTGCTCCGGGACAGACGCTGTCGATCGATCTCAACGTCACCATCACCGCGACGTCGGGCACGATCACAAATATCGCACAGATCCGTTCCTCTTCCGCTGTCGATATCGATTCAACTCCCAACAACGGAGTCACCACCGAGGATGACTATGCCAGCGTCAGCTTTACCGCCGGCGGGCGCCTGCCGGGCTATGTCCCGCCCCTGACTGCGGTATGCTCGGTTGCCAATCAGATCAGTTTCAGCTGGGCCTCGCCCACCACTTGGTCGCCTTCGGGTTCGTTCAGCCACAGTTACAGCGTCACGGGTCTGGGCAATCTGGTCTTCAATGTTACACAACCGCCGAACGGATTCGCCAACAGCACGCCGGCCATCACAACCGACAATAGCGGCGGCGGCGCAGCCGGCACCCAGGCGCTCTATTTCTATATGAACAACGGCAATGAAACGCATGTTTCCAGCACCACTTTCACCCTGCCAACCGCGGTGCCGGGTCTGCAGTTCAAGATTTTCGACATCGACTATGCCGCCAACCAGTTTACCGACAAGGTGACAATAACCGGCACCTACAACGGGGCCACTGTCCTCCCGACCCTGTCCAACAACACCGCCAATTATGTCAGCGGCAACAGCGTGATCGGCGATGGCGCATCGGGCGCGACCGACCCGTTCGGCAATGTCGTGGTGACCTTCACATCGCCGGTTGATTCCGTGACCGTCATATACGGCAATCATCTGCCGACAACCCCGACAGCCTCCGGTAATCAGGCGATGTCGATCCATGATATCACCTTCTGCCGTCCTTCGGCGACCGTGAGCGTCACCAAGATCAGCTCGATCCTCAGCGATCCGGTCAATGGCACCACCAATCCGAAGCGTATTCCGGATGCGGTCGTGCAATATTGCATACTTGTCAGCAACAGCGGTTCGGCGACCGCCAATTCGCTTGTCGCAACCGACAGTCTGACCGGTCCGTTCACCTATACGCCGGGTTCGATGAGAAGCGGCAGCAATTGCGGATCGGCGGCGACGGTGGAAGATGACGATGCGACGGGCACCGACGAAAGCGACCCTTATGGCGCGTCTCTGGCCGGCTCGACGATCACGGCGACCGCGGCAAGTCTGGCTCCGGCAAGCAGCTTCGCGCTGACATTCAAGGTCACGCTCGACTAGTCGCGGCGTTTCAGCCGCACCAGGATTTCATCCAGAGACGACAGAAAGCGGGACCGGTCGGCCTTGCTGAACGGCGGCGGACCACCGATATTCTCTGTCCCCATCCCGGCGCGCAAATCGGCCATGATCGCCCGTGTCGCTACTGCGGCTCCGATGGAGTCGGCGGTAAACGGCTTGCCGTTCGACCCGAGCACGGCCGCCCCCGCC
>TARA_R100001244_G_scaffold36778_2_pt1 | contig 21341 bp, 28 predicted proteins | sample TARA_R100001244 | Tara Oceans TARA_R100001244 (sample SAMEA2621564) | marine metagenome | biome: marine biome (ENVO:00000447); feature: mesopelagic zone (ENVO:00000213); material: "saline water (ENVO:00002010), including plankton (ENVO:xxxxxxxx)" | depth 790 m
CGAGGTTACCTTTAGCAGTTGCATTAGCAAATACAAATCTGTGAAGGGCATGAGGACCGCCGCCGAATGAGGGTACTATTTCTTCATGTAAAGCCATTTAATATACCTATGTGGTGTACTCCCCTGTGTCGTCTGCTATTCGAGCGCCAAGGTCTGTGATGAGATAATCTATAGAGTTGAATGGAGCAGCAAAGCTTCTCTGTCCACCTATATAATCATCCTCAGTCGAAATAGCAGCCGACAAAATACCTACAGACGAGTTCATATCACTCGCAAAGTGGTCTGGTAAGGAATGCATAATAGCGTCTGTTTTAGTTGCACGCCCATAGAATACAGATGAAGCAGTCACGGCAATTCCAGAGCTAGTCTTTAGTCCTGAAATTGTCAACTTAAAAAGATCACCTGGTGGAAGTAATGTTATCTCCAACAATATTTCGGTGACCAACTTGGAGCCGTCAGACTGAGAAACGACTTTAGACACATAAGTGGCGACAGAGTCACCCGCATTAGTCGTAAGAACATATGACGCAGTAGAAAGAAAAGTAGTGTCTACGACGACAGCTGCTGACAGCATAACACGCAGGTATTTTTCGTTCAATACGATTACGTCAGTGATCTCAAAAGTATCACCGAGTGTATAGCCAGAGCCATACACGATTGATCCGTAGACAGGGGCAGACATGGAGAGTTAGATTGTGACTATCGTTCCGTCAATAGAGATGATCTGCAACGCTAAATCATCTTTACGTATATCTTCTTGCGAAACTTTATCCTCGTCTTGAGAAGGCATAACTTTCTTGCTGTCGTCTTCTTCGTCGTCCCCGCAGAGATCAATGACAATTAGCAAAAATGCCTCCTTTTATATAATATAGCACAGTTTATAAAACCAGAAAAGACATTTCTAGTAAACTATTTGTCCAAAAGAATCAAATACTTCATCAAAAAGATCGATGTTCGGACCCCAATATGCAAGCACACTAGGGAATGGAGCAGGACTCGGAGCACCGTCAAAGGTAATCCGACCTTTCCAGAAACACAAAACGTCAGCTTTCACAGCCCACTTATGAAACCACCGAGTATCCGTGCGTGATGGCATCAACAAAACAATCTCTGCACCGAGCGCAGCTTCAGTAGCACATTTCTGTAGCCATCCTGAGATAGCACGCCCATATGGCGGGTTAACATAAACAAGACCATGACCAATCCAAGGAGTCTGTAGTCCATCCTCTGGTAGCTCAATAGTACGCTCAGCGTCCACAAGTGACTGTGTATTACCACAAGGGTCTAAACCAATTGGACCCATCTTATACACCAGGTCTAAAATCTCTACTGGTGTACACCAATCAACACGTTCACTGCTTGTGAGTACTTTTAGTGTGTCTTTAGTCGCCATGGTATTGTCAGTCTGCGTAGAGGGCTTTATTAAGTTTGTATTGTAATTCATCTGCTCTCTTTTTCTGCGTTAGATACAACTTTATCAGAGCTTTCAGACCGCCAACCAAACTATGCCCGTCTAGCTCAGGCAACACTGTGATTAGCCTACGGATCTCCTCAATAAGGTTAGCTGTCTGAATCTGCTCTTTGATCAAACGTTGAATAACCTCTTGAGGCTCAGATTCTGGATGAGATCCCATTAGAAAAAGGTGAAACTCGTGTGTCGTCTAAGCCGCTCTAGCGCTACATTTGTGTAGTTCCATGCATGAGCCAAATGAGGATCCCCTCCAACATAAGACCAAATAGTGCGCCCTTCTCCAGTCTCATGGTTTGTAACCTTAAACCTCTTGATTAGACGCATTAGGTGGTCAAACAACCGTCTGCTCACCTCTTGGGGACGCAGTTGATTTGTTTTCTCATCCCTGCACATCTGCACTAAGCCTTCTGGGTCAGGACAAACGACATTGCTATCCGCCCATTCTCCCAAAGCAACACTCAAACTAAGGAAACGGGACAACACAGCCACATACTTAAACTTCAACAAAGGACCAGCCTTTGCCATCGTAAGAGGCACTTTTTTCTTATCCCCCCACGCCACGACTTGCTTTGCCTCGCGCTGATACCAAGCCAAAAACACTCTGCCTGGAAACTCCTGTGCAAACGCAAGTGCTTCATTGTAGTTAGGCATCGCGTCACAAACGCACAAACGAACATCATACTCATCCATCAGTTCGTGAACTCTATGGAACGGAGACACCAACTTACCATTGACCATGTAATCTGGGTTGTTGCGCTCAATGATCTCTACATGGCGAATACGTTTCTTACCTTCATGTAGATCAGCGATGACAACCACATTGTACCCACCCCCCTGGTCAATCCCCATAGCAGTCTTTCCATCACCGACACTTTTGCCCCAAGAAAGACCAGGATCTATACAAGCATCCAGCTGAGCTTTGCCAATCCCCCTGTTAGCCTCATCAATAAAGGGAAGTCCCAACTTTGCATTAAAGAATTCCTCCATGTTGGTAGTGCGCTTATACGAATCCCACACTTCTTCAAGAGAAATAAAACGCGACACAAGCTGACTTACATGATAACTAGGATAGTTAGCACCAGGATTATGAGCGATATACCGTCCATTCTGGGGGTTTTTTATTATATATCTGCACTTAGGACATCTGAGATACAACCCTCGCTTCGGATCATCCACAACGCAGTGAGGAAACGTCCTAGCCAGGTCCACACCCGAGCTACAACCACACTTACTCATATAAATGTGCTGTGTTCCAAGGTCAAATCTCGCAGAAATGTCTTGAGAGGGTATCCCAGCAGTGCTCATAAACAGCTTATACTTATGTACAGAGTGAGAAATACGCTCAAGCGCCTGGTCGATGTCTTGTGCATTGCACAGACGCACCTCATCAAAAGCCACAAAGTCAAGAGGCATGGAGTCTTTGGACGCCTGTCCACCAAGGTGAAGCAAATAAAAAGTAGAGTTTCCAATACGCCGCAGAGACAACTTGTTACTACGCTGCATTAGATTCTGTGTGAGTGCACAAGATTCCAAAAGCGGAGTAAGGCGGTCTGCGGAAAGATTGTCCACCCCTTCTCGCGTAGGGAAATAAAGGCAAGCCTTAGTGCCTGGATTCTGCTGCAACCACCACACAATACGGAGCAACATGTAACTCGTTGCACCGAGTTGTGCAGCCTTCTGCCAGACAACTTCCCTGGAAGGGTCCATATAAATAGGCAATAAATACCTATGCTTATCAAAATCGACAAAGTTACTATCGATCTTGACGCCAGACGTAAGTGCCCAAAGAGGAAAACTGTCCTTACTAAGATGACGAAGTGAATCAATGTTAATGTCTTCAGGCTTTAGGATAGAAGACTTCACTTTGTTGAGTACACGCTTACTCATTAGCTAGCTGGGATCAGTGGAAGTGTGTCAGCACCATCTTTTTTCGTGCCCTCTGATTTGATTTTATCGCGTTTCATAGACTTAGACCCAAACCCCGTTTGAGCCATGCCAACAGCCAACAAACCACCCAAAGCCACGTTGATGTCTAAGTCGTCACGCAAACATTGTTCCGCAATAGCAGACATATGCTTAACCAAGGCAGAGTTAGCTTGAACGTACATATGGTTCCTGCCTCCTGCTGGAAAGACAATAAAGCTGCACGGAACAGTGTGCCCATGCTGGTCAAAGATATGGCTCAAGATTGTCCCTAAGTCGTCTATCAACTTCACGTTCGCAGCAGAAGTGTTAGGGGCGTGGTCTAGTGAAACTGCTGCTGCAATTTGAGCTTGCCGATCAGCATCAAGCTTTTGCTCCTGGTACAAAACAGAAAACATGTCAGCATCTTCAAAGCCCATTCGCTCAGAGATGACATGCTGCGAGAGCCCATACTTTTCTTTGATAAAGTCCACTTGTGCAGTAAACGAAACCTTATCAATCTTACCACGCACGTAGTTACGACGAATTCCCTGAATAGTGGCTTCAACCTCATTCCAATCCTTACGGATCACACAAGGAAATTCAGCCATTCCCAGCTCTTTGCCCGCTCGAAGACGATGGTTTCCACAAACAACAGTGTAGTGGTCTGGCAAAGTCTCGTGAGGGACAACGTTTAGAGTTTCATCGAAACCCTGTTCACGGATATTGTCCTTCAGCTCTTTATATGTATGTCTATTCTGCTTATTAGAGTTTGATGGAGTCTCCACAAGAAACTCAGCAGGAAGCATCACAGCTGTATGAACTTGTATTTTTGTTTTACGTGCCATTTTTAAGCCTATATAAACTAGTAAAAATATCCTCGTTTGTCAATTCCTCACCCACACAAATCCAACCAGGAGTATTATGTCTAGCAAATAGTTCTAGTTTATTATCTCCATGGTATCCCTGCTCCATCCATGCCCGAAACTTATCAGGTTTTTGGCTATGTGCTGCTCTTGGAGCCAACACAACTTGAGGAATGGCGTTGTGATGCAACTTCAAGGGTCTCCCACGCGGTTTAGTAGTCGCCAACAACAATAACTCTGTTGTTGGTTTACTGTACGTAGGAGGAACTCCTTGTCCATGAATAATAGCCCCATCTTTTCTAGTCTTGACCCAAACATGTGCAATACCACGATAATGAAGTCCCCACGATTCTATGGTATGCACAGCGTCTGGCAGACGTGGCGTAGTGGCCCAAAGAAACAAAGCAGCATCTTTAGACATAATATCTTTGACAGGAAGTTCCTTAATCTTGTCTAAAGACATGAGATTATAGTGCTTTCCAGCAGCCGCATTCTTAGTTGCAGACCCATAGTAAGCCCACGGAGGGTCCGCGTAAACAATGTCAAACATCGCAAGCATCCTTGACGCAGGCAACAATATTGACGACGTGCGGCAACACCTCTGGGTGTGCAGGTAATGCTACAACTCGGTTCTCTAACGCCTCTGTATTCGGATACTCAGGGACTTCTTCCCAACGCATACGCACAAGGTCACTGTTTGATAAAGAAAATACAGCTTTTTTAGCTTCAATCTCGTACTTACGTAGTTGTGATATGACATGTTCAGCATCAGAAACCGCAAGAAATAAATACGGAGCCTGCGCACTGTGATCAAACAGAGGGGACAAAACAGGCGCAAAAAGCTCCGCATACTGCGCAATGATGCGCTCCGTCACCCGTTGCCGTTCTCTCAGCTCAGGGATTCGTTGGCATGCTTGTTCACAAAGCACAGCAGGCAAATGCCCCTCATAGCCCAGCACACCGCTTCGCAACTCTCTCAAATCTCCCAACTGTTTTGTATACTTAGTGTGGATCACAGCTCCAGCACCAACAACAGGGGTGAGATCATACACAGAAAACACAGCGTCAGTCTCTTGAAGTGCTACAGGAGGCAATCCGGTATCAAGAAGATAAGGAACATCCTTAAGAGCATCAACCAACCGTGCGTCAACGACGCTGCCTGCGGGCTGTGTGAGAACAGCTAACGTACCTTCAACAAGGTCTTCTGACACTGCGTTTACTGCCTCTGTGGACATCTGGAGTGTCTCCACAGAAATGTCTAGGAGAGCAGGATGCGTCCCAGACCGAAGAGCGGCACTCAACGTAGCAGGAGAGGCAGTTATAGGCATGAGCACAGGAGTGACATGACTACGAGTGCCCAACAGTTCAAAACACATCTGTAAGGCCATCTGGTAGCTGGCTACAACTACTACCTGGTCCGAAAAAAGACCTTCTAGTTTTTTAATAGCCGTTGTGTCTCGTAAATTGTCCTGATTCCATGCTGTGAAATGCAGCATGTTGTTCCCCTCTCTTTGTTATCTATTGTCTAATTCACACGCCACTTAGGAATGTCGTGGGCACTTATACCTCGCCCAAAAAGACTGCCAGACACTGGTTCGTCTAACAGATCCTCTACGTCTGTGATGCCGTCATCATCGTCGTCTACCAGTGCATGAGACATGTAATCATAACAAGTGTCACAAACATTCCACGTCTCCAGCTTTCCAGTAGTCATTACTTGAACTTCTAGTTCAAAAAAATCATCAACACAATTTCCACAAAATCGACAGTTAACGCTATGAGGGTCGTCCTTTTTATTTGGTGGTTTAGACATATATTCCTTTGCCAATCCCCTGTTGTTAAAAATCAAACGAAATAAACAGGTGGCGAAGCTACGTCAGCCTGTTGGAGGCAATCCTTCTTTGCTGTGATATGCAGCAGTACGACCGCCTAACGTTTTCTTCCCTCGTATAAACATATATACAACAAACAGAGCCAAATGTGCACGCGCCGGATCACCAGGGCGATCACCCACATAAGTGGCCACTTCAGCTAAACCAGATTTATCGTCTAGTTGGCTAAGGTAACGTGCATGCGTGTCTGCCTCAAACAACGTGAACGGACCAACCAGCGTGTCGTCCTTATTCTCACGAACCCAAAACTCACGACGAGGATCCCCAGAGCTGGCACCGACATTAGTCATTAGATAAAAATATCACTCTAAGAAAAATCAACGCAGATAAAATCAACGCCACAATTGGGAACAACAGAAAGACTGTTGACGCCATAACCTCAGTTAGCAAACACATAAGATACTTCTAGAAGGTCTAACTTAGCTGCTAGTAACTGTTCCGCTGACTTACGCACTCGTATCTCTTCTTGCGCCGCACCAGAACAATAGCTCTCTAGCCCTGTAGCTGGGTGTGTAGCCAACGCTAACACATCCACATTATTATAATAAAGAGTAACTTGTATCTGTTGTTCATTGTTCGACATCATTTGTATTCCTCATATCTGTTGTAATTACCCAAAGCCCTCTACGAAGACTCGTTTTGGCTCTCCATTCTAATACACCATAAATATGATCTAAGCTAGGTAACTTGCAAATACGCTTGTCTGTGTCTTTTGAACTTACCACTATGTCAGAGGGACTGTTGCAAGCCTCGTTCACAAGTTTCGCTAACTTATAGATTGAGATACTTTCGTCAGATCCCACATTACAGGTACTCTTAATCCCTGATAGTAGTTTCGGTATACACAGTTTAACACACTCAAAGAAATCTTCTATAAATAAAAATGAGCGAACACGACCTAGCGGGGCATAAACTACCAGAGCTTTTCTCTTTTTTGCAGCGGTCAGAAACTTGTGAATAACCCCTGAATTTACCCCATCTCCGTACACATTGAATGGGCGAAGGATAAGCACAGAAGTCAAAGTTGACGTATAAAATAAATATTCTGCTGAAGCTGAATAAACAGGATTTTTCTTTATGAACGACACCAAAGCTTCGTTAGTGTCTTTGAGATCACCCCCACCATAATCATACACAGAATCTGAGGATAACACTAGTGTCGGTATAGATTTTTTGAAGAGTTCCGCAGTTTCCGTCAACAGAAGCTGAGTTCTTTTCGAGAACTTTGTATTGGCACTCAGTGAAGCCCCATACAGACAAAAGTCACAGGCTTCTGTATGGGGCACTAAATGATAACCCTCTCGTATCAAAAAGTCTCTTGTAGGGAAAAGCAGAGGGTGCACACCTACGACTGTAAACTTAGTCGTTCGGGACATGGTCGTCTAAGACCCACCACATTTCTGGGTCTGTTTTGAATAAATCTTCAAGAAGCCCAATGCAAACATGCTTATCTTCCACTACATGCTGCATATATAAATATGATTCTAGGAGACGATCAGCACAAGACACGGGCAACATGTAATACCATGGGTGACGACTACGTTTGAACACCAACAGGGGAGTTTTATCTTCTCCTGCTTGATAACAAGCCTGTTTCCACCATTTCCATGGGAGCGCCTTAGAAGACTTCAGCAACTGTTCTAAAAACCAGTTTTCCTGCCACTTGCATTCCACTGCGAATGGAAACTTAGTGTCTGTAGTGACAATGTCTGCCTCAGCATTCCAATCCGAGCGGAATCTCTTGGTGTGGAATCCACCAGAAGACGGAGTTCTTGCAAAGTCACTACCCCACCACTGCTTAAAAAGCTTTGCTAATTCTCGCTCAGCACGATTACCTTTACTCTTAGCGTTTATTTTTCGCGACATTCTTAACAGCTCTCTGGCTTGGTGTAAATACAGCGTCACGAGGATCCCAAGAGCGATACAACCGCTTGTAGATCGTGCCAGCAGGCACAGGACAAGCAGGGTGCTTAGCCCACTGGCTCACTGTTTTAGAAAGACCATCAATTTCCAGTACAACATTGTCACTCTTGTTTAGCGCCTGCTCATGCCTAGTAGCCCACCGAACATTGCCAGGCACATATCCTTTTTTGTAATCAATGCGCTCAATGGTGTAGGCTGGTGTAGGCTTTGGTCCTAAATACAAGAAGAAAGCCTCAAAACTGTTTCTCCACACAGAGAACACTTCAATGCCTTTCCCACCATAGCGAGGATACGATTTGTTTTTAGGATTATTACACCGCTGGTTCATATGAACCCAACTGGTGTATTCCGAAGACATCTGATTGTTGGCAGTGTGGCCATGCTGCGATTTCTTCGCTGCACTTGAACAAAAGCGACACATACGAGTTTTGCCTTTAAGAAGGTCATAAACTCGTATATTACGCTCACGACCACACGCGCAGACGCACTTGTACTTCTGCTTGTAGCCCACTTCTTCTACTACAAGCCATCGCCCAAATCGACGGCCAGGAGAAACCTCAATCACGTCTTGGAGATCTTTTTGATTTCCGACGCACTAGGCACCACAATGTCAGGAGACTCGGCTGACTCCTGGAGAGCTACCATGTCAGTTATCCTGTGTTGCGCCACAGCTGGGGGAACTTCAACCAATAAATAACTTATGGTTTTCGTGTCCGCGTCTATACGCTTGTGTAAGTCAAAGTTAGCATGAAAAAAGTTCTGGAACCGCGCAGACTCTAAAAGTTGCGACATGATGTTCGCATACATTAATTGTGCAGCTTGATTCTCAAAATCTTCAGAAGTAGAAGTCTCAGACACAGAAATATCCTTTGGTTAAAGCCAAAGTATATGTAAGCATGATTTCTGTGTCAGTTCAAGCACTACAAACCAAATCTTTGCGCATCCTCTAAGCTAACCCGATATACAACTTCTGGCATGATGTTCTTAGCAACACACGACAAATCTCTTATCTGTTTTGTCAACTGCGATGCCTTATCACATACACTTTTTACAGCCAAAGCCTTACTGCTCAACCCGTATCCATCGGTAACAGCAATCAAAAACGCTACAGCATGATCTGCGTTCTGTAACGTCGCTGATAACCCATCAGTCAACTCCTGCAACGCAGGGTCTAACGAGTTCTTCACATGGGCGTAAATAGCCTTTTGTATGTCTGCACCAGTTCGTAAGAATGAAACATCTACAGAGATGTCTTCAACATGTACTTTTTGCATATTATTGTTCCAATATTTGACTCACGCCATTACGCTTAACCACAGTAATCACATCATTGAATAAAGATTTAAAATGGCTCTTATGGGTAACCACGAAAGTCGTATCGTATTCGTCTTTGTGGGCATTGAGTAAAGACACCACAGATTCTGTACCCAGCTCATCCATCTTCTCAAAGGGCTCATCCAAAAATCGAAACGTAAGCTTCTTCTTAGACCGCACAGACGCCAAATCCCCGAGAACAAGAGCTAAGATTAAGTTTATACGTGCTTTTTCACCCTCAGACGCACCCTCATACGTACTAGTACCCTGTTTCATGTCCACCACAATCCTAAAAGCATCTTTGATCTTACTACTTTTTAGCGTGGTCTTAGTGTCAAAAGCAATAGATAAATCATGGGCAGTCAAAAGACCGCAATAGTGAAATGCACGAGAATTGAGATAAGGCACAATGTGTTCCAGCATAAAACTGCGTACACCTTTAGGAGAAAAGCCTCTAACCCAAAACTCTTGATCCTTGAGCTGCTGCTTCAAAGAAGTCTCCAGTTCCTCCAAAGACCCGAGAGCTATGTACTCATCGTCTAGTGTAGCTATGCACAAAGCAACCAAATCCGTAAACGGAGAAGTAGATGCCTCCCAAGTTACCAAAGCTTCTCGCTCCACTTCAAGCTGCTTATTCAGAGTCTCAAGAAGTTCTTTCGATGCCGCCACCTTCGCATGCATTAACTCCACAGACTTCTTTTCTTCCTGTTTAGCTAAAAACTCAGAGGTAACCAAAGACAGTGCCTGTTGGCAAGCAGACAGCTCCTCCTCAAGAGCCGCTATGGATGTGCTCAACTCCTGTTTGGCTGCATATTTAGCTTCTTCAGCCATCGAAAAGGCCAACGCCAATGTCTTCTCAACACCAATCTTATGCTCCTCAGACACCTCCTGCTTACACACAGAACAAGTAGACAACTTAGCAAAATCCGAAAATTCAAAAACGCTGTCTCTCGCAGCCGTACAAGCACTGTCTGCAACTGCCACTTTACTGCACAAAACAGTGTTAGTTGCATGCATTCTGTCCTGCGTCTTTGTGAGCGTTGCCTGCGCTTCCAAAACAGCTTTGGAAAGGGCCTTAAGCTGCGTGTTCAACTCTTTTTCATCTACAACAAGGTTAGAGATACGCACATTCTCGCTTTCCTGAGCATGTACCTTTCCCTCTACTCCATTGATACGTGCGCTCACGGCGGCACACTGTTTGATCTTGTCCTGTTCAAACTCCGCTTGCTTCACAGAGTACATCGCCAAGCGCGTCTCTAAATCACCAATTTTTGTACGCTGAGCCACAAGAGCAGCCACCTGTGCGTCAAAGGTTCTTTGAGTCTCCCGGTACAAAGTACGCGAACGAGCATATGCTTCTGTGAGAATGTCTGTCTGTAGCAACTTCTCAAAGAGTGCTTTCACATCTGCGTCGGCTAATTGGCTCAACGCCACACCAGCCCCTGGCATCATCGCTCGGAACGTAAAGAAGTCTAACCCTACAACAGTAGCAATCTTCTGCTGCGTTATGGACATCGTAGAGCCACTATCCTCAACGTCGTTAATCCAAAGCTCTAGGTCATTAGGCTTCCGAGATTTGTTGTGCTTGCGATATCGGCAGATCCGGTATTTAGTCCCTTGGTCTTGTAGATGGACTTCTACCTTACAGTTCTTACCCACTTGGTTGTGGATAACATCATCGCCTTTGAGACCACGGACTGTCTCACCCCACACAGCCCAACAGATCGCATCTAAAAGAAAACTCTTCCCAGAACCATTTGAGTCTGCATTGTTAGCATCCTCATTGCTTCCAGACACCAAGGTTAACCCTCTAGACTCCAAAGACAGCTCAGCGGATTTAATGGACCCAAAGTTTTGGATCTTTAGAGATATAAACTGCATCAGTCGTCAGAGTTTTCTGTGATCACCGCCATCAAGCGCACATTATACTTGCCAGGTAACAGACTTGCCTCTGGCTTGTCCTTGCAGCGAGCCAAGACTACAGCACTCAGTGCATCTGCGACGTGAATAGAGGGAACTCCCTCTTTCTCTTGAATGTTAAAATCCACGTCCGCTGAGATGTCGATAATTCTCTGATTTTCAGTAATAAGCATCTGTATGTTGTTCACGTCATACTCCTTCTTGCAACAAGGACAAACCCAACGCTGTCAGGCGGTTTACATCTAACTCGTCGGCATGGGTTTTAGTCCAAGCAGCAATTGCCCCCGCTGGATTGAGCTTCTCCGCAGAAAACGATACCTCAGCACTAGCCTCTGGAGAAGTCTCTATAATTTCCACATTCCCACAAGCTTCTGTAACATCACTAGGGAGCATAATGCCCTGCCCATTAACCACACGAAGAAAATGTTGCGCAGTCCAAGACGCCACATCCCACTCACCCTGCCAACCTGTCCAACTTTCACTCCCAGCATCCAAAACTAAGAACTTTGGAGCATTTGTTTCAATGCGGGAGATCTCGCATTTATTACCTTTGATTGTCACGTGCAAAAAGCCACGCTTACTCCCCACATCACCCCAGTTGTGTTGGTGAGTCGCGCCAATGTACCATCCATTTTTACAGACTTTTTGGTGCTCATGGAAATGCCCAAAGAAACAACCCGCAAACTTCTCATGAGGAATGTCGTCAACGCACACATCACGGTCTGAGATCAACACATAGTCGCTGCCTACCTTGGCACCCTGAATACCCAGATGCGACAACAGAACAGGGGACTTCTCCTTGGCAGCACTAATCTCAATACGATCAAACGCACGTCTCAACACATCTGCATCATCTGAGTACGGTGTGTAGAAAAGAGGAGTGTCCCCTAGTGCCACCGGATTCCCATTAAAATCATCAAGGACATGGATGCCTAATGCTTTGAACGTACTCAAGCTGTGGACCAACCCACTACGATCTGCATAGTCATGATTGCCAGGCAGCATATATAAGGTCGCACCAGCAGTCACCATCTGAGTTAATTTGTCGTGTACCAAATTATACACTTCTGTATGTTGGAGCTGTTTTTGATGAAACAGATCACCTCCGAAGACAATAGCCTTCACACAGTTCACGGTTGCATAGCTTGCGATTTCATCCAAGACAGCGTAAGCGTCCAACATGCGTGAGTTGTAGTACGCCCCACCGTGCTGCTGTCTTGATGCGCCATAACGAAAGTTGTGCGCATGAAAGTCCGAGAACAACAAAAACTCTGTCATATCCCAAAGTGCTTTCTGATCGTGGATAAGATCACTTCACAATGCTCTGGGTGCTGCTCCAACCAATCTCTAGTGGCGGCTCTACCGTGTCCAATACGATCACCCTCGTATTGGTAATGTGATCCATTCTTCTCCATAAGGTTCAGATGCACCGCATAATCGACAATGTCAGAGTATGTATCTATCCCCTTACCGTACACAATGTCAATTTCACAGGATTTGAATGGAGGTGCGACTTTGTTCTTTACAATCTTCACACGGGTCTTGTTACCAACAAGATCAGTACCATCCTTGATCGCAGCAAGCCTACGTATGTCCAACCGCTGTGACGAATAGAATGCAAGAGCACGTCCCCCACTCGTCGTTTCGTTAGAGCCAAACATGACGCCGATCTTATTCCTGATCTGATTAATAAAGACCAGAATAACCTTGCTCTTAGCGACCTTGCTAGCGAGCTTACGACATGCCTGGCTCATCATACGCGCCTGTAGCCCAGGCAGCAGTTTTCCCATGTCACCGTCGATCTCTGCTTGTGGCACCAACGCAGCCACAGAGTCGATAACAACAATGTCAAAAGCATTACTAGAAATTAGATCCTCTGTGATCTGTAGAGCTTGCTCACCACTACTAGGCTGCGACACAACCAAGTCATCCATGTTCACGCCAATGTTAGCAGCATACTCAGGGTCGAGCGCATGCTCCGCGTCTATGAACGCAGCCAAGCCTCCCAACCTCTGCGCCTCGGCAACGCAGTGCAACGTCAACGTGGTCTTCCCAGAGTTGTGAACCACAAAGCCGTTTGCAACATAGTTGTTAAAAGGAGATTCGACACGAATATCATATGTCTGACATTCCTCTTCCACCACACTAATGGCAGTCACTTTCTTAGGTACTGAGGCAAAACGCAGATCACTATGCCTATTCATTTCGTGCAACCGACCATGCTCTGTGGATGAGATGACTGCCAAGTTATCTAACTCATCATTTCTGCAATCTTCGTCCACATGATGCACATGATCATCTCTGGAAAGAAATAACAGATCATCCAGAATTCCATCGTTCAGACGACTAACGTATTCATGAAGCGGCAGAGAGTTCATGACAGCTTCTACAACCGCACGCGCACGGGGCAATCGGTAGTATTTGTAAGAGTAACCCCGTAACGTGTCACACACAACTTTGACCCCAGCCGCTGGGTGCTCTTTAACATACAGATACTGTCGGTCAGACTCAGGGACTTTGTCTGACTCAGCTTTTTGTAAATGTGTATTGTTGTGCACATGCACAGTGTCCCCAACCGCTAACTCCTCAGCCGCTACAAAATGATCACCAACCCAAAATTTATGCTCAGGCGTAGCGACGATCTGGTGGCCATCAACACAGATCTCCAAACAAGAACGTGGACCCACATACATCACATCCACAATACGGTTTTTAAAAATCCGTCCATCCTCATTGATCGAGGACACAAAAAACTCAGACTCAGAGGCAACCTCCCGATGATAGTTGCCACGTTCAGGTTTCTGTAAATTATGGAATAGGCGGTAAAGACGCTCTACGGTACCGATAGTACCACCCTTATTATTTTGCCGTTTACAATCCTTAGTACGTGTTTCGTACTGCACAAACGTTTCCGCAGACAAACACGACTCAGGGCCAAACACCTCCACAATGCGCCCTCTCGCCAAGCCACCAATGCCTAATGCAATGTCAATAGCCAACGAACCTGTGGACACTGCGTCCACGTCCAACCTAGCGCCTGAACCATAGACAGACACCGTCCCTTTTCCGTGTGTCTTATTCAACTGCGCGAGGATGTCTTCACGCGCCTTCAGCTTAGCATCGTCAGTCATTACACCATATCCCAGAAATAAAAAAGGGCCTGCTCACTCCCGTATTTGATGAGCAAGCAGGCCCTGTCCTCCGATTACCAGGAAATTAGAGAGATGCAGCTTCTCGAAGTTGCTTTTCCAATGCATCGGCATCCGTAACCGCTGCTGTAGTAGTTAGTGCAGCAGGCTCAGGAGCCAAAGACGCAGGCAAAGCACCACCGACTCCATTGCTCAAAATAGTGGTGATCTTGGCGTAGTCTAGAACCGCTCCCACTTTGTCTAGAGCTGGGAGGACAAACGCTTCAGGCAATGCAAAAACCGAGGCACTGAGGTCAGGCGTAACCTCATACCGCGTCTTAAACTTGTCCTTGTGCGGAAACTTCTTCAAAAACACATTACGACCAGTCTCCAGACAAGTGATGTCATTCTTGTTCTGAGAGATGATCCCCAAAACCTGGTCAAAAATGCTAGGAGGGCACGCATAGATCTGGACCTTGGGATCTCCTGCGGCAAAAGGTGGCTCTGAGTCTGGACGCGACTGCTTATACTCAGCCACATCACTGGCTGTGTAAGCAGCGTCTCCTAGATCAACAACGCCTAGAAGGTACGTTGTCTTCGCTCGGATATCACGCGCCAGCTCCTGCTTGCTCACATCCGTGCGGTCTTCCCTCAAAGTCGTGACAAACGCACACACAGGGCAGTCACCTTCAACACCAGGAGTATTCTTTGGACACAAGAGTGGACCCTTCATGTCTTCCGAGACGCCCCAGTGCTGGGCCACCTCTCGCCAAAACTGTCCTTGGAACATACCGTCCGAAGTCCAACCTGGCATAAGACGGATCTTGTTTGACCCATTTTGAGGTCTCCAAAACCGCGCACCGAGGCCACCGCCCCGAGACATGCGCTCTTCGAGTTCCTTCTTCTGATTGAGAACCTTGGTCATATCTAATGTCATTTGTATTTTCTCCTGTTATTGGTTGTTGTTGTTGTTGTTGTTGTTTTTGTTGTCTAAGTATTGTTGTGTTTTTAATGTTATATCGGACACACCCTCAGCTCGGTAGTTAGCCCCTAACTGAATTAACATGTCTCGGCGGTGCACCATAGCATCACGTGCTGCCTTCAACAAGCCTGAATTCCGCTTTGCATCGAGGTAATCTCCCTGGACAGCCGCATACTCTGGATGCGTAATAACCGAGTTCTCTACCTTCTTCTCTGTCATCTTCACTGCGGCTTGCCTTGCTTCTTCCCGCACGATGTAATCCACCTGTGCATAATGTCTTTCTAACTTAGACTTCAGTTTCAGCTCGTTGTCAAGAGCTAATTCATATGCTGTGGAGTACCAAGCAAACTTTTCTGCGTGGACGGCAAATTCTTCACTTAAATTGCCCGTATTGACGCGCAAATCGGAATTAAGATTCCGCTCGTACTCGGTATCCCCGATCGTATAGTGCGTGACGAGGGAGTCAGAAATCAGCATCACATCCACACATGCTGTGCTGCCAACGTCACGAAGAAGCTAAACAATATGTAACAAGAAAATATAATTAGCGCAGCAGGTAAAATCGAAAATACCAACTTCAACGTAAAAACAAGAAGATTTTTATATGAGATCTCATACCAGCGTATAGGCGCGAGTCCTGTCGTTCCATTTGTCATTATTACCCCAGCTCTTTCTTATCTGCCCAAGAGGACGTACTCCATGCTATATCAGCTACTATTGGAATAGTAAAGTTAAAATTCTCCATTTGATATTTTATGTCTTTCAACAGATTAAACTCATCCTTATGTAGATATATCTGCACTTCATCGTGCACAAAATTCACCAGTTTTGACTTATTTCCCTGCAAAAGTGCATGCACACGAACAACCGCCTGTTTGAATAAGTCAGCCGCCGAACCTTGGATGATGAAGTTCACCCCTTGTCTCTCAGCCCTCATCTCACGCCAACGCTGGGTGTTGTCATTGAGCAGTTTACGTGCATGGATATGCGGCAAATGCCGAACTCTACCAAAATGATTCACGAGATACCCATGCTTACGAACCGCTCGCTTGCCCTTGTTGATGAACCGCTTCACTCCCAGGTAGCGTTGCATGTACGCGTCTATGAAATCCTCACAAACCCTAACCCACGCATCAAAAGAGTAATCCTTGTACTGAGCTGGACGCGAGATCTGTTCAGCAAGCGTTTCTGGTCCAACACCATATATAATTCCGAAGTTGATTCTCTTAGCAATATTCCTAAGATCTTTTAGATCCTTGTAGTCCTTATGCTTGTCATCTGCCAAGACCTTCACCACGTCGTCGTATTGATGACCAAACATCTCAGCGAGCGTTCTAGTGTGCACATCTTGCCCTTTAGCGTATGCATCCAAAAGTAGGGGATCTTGGCTATAATGAGCAGTCAGCCTAACCTCAATCTGAGAGTAGTCAGCAAACACAAACACATAATCCTCTGGGCATATGAACGCTTTACGGATCATCATATTGCGCCCAGGTATATTTTGTAGATTAGGATTAGAACTCGACATTCGCCCTGTAGCAACATTCTGATTGAAGTTGCAATGGAGAATACGATCATCTACTAACTTTTCGATGATCCCATCCACATAGGTACTCTTGAGCTTAAACGCAGCACGCAGATCCACCACTTTCTGAAGAATCTCGTAATCTCCCTTCAGCTTGTCCAGAACTTTTCGATCCAAGGCTATCTGCCCCGTCTTAGTCTTTTTCGTGAACTCGACACCATACGCTTGCAAAGCCTTAGCAAGCTGTTTACCCGAATTAACCTGTAATTCAGGAGCTTTAAGTTCGGTACGAATGTACTCTAGAAGCTCAGATGACTCCTTCTCCAACGTCTCCTGCTGGGAACGAAGGTAATCTGCATCCACAAGCACACCAGTCTCTTCTGCGTCAAACAACGCCTTGGACAGCTTCAGCTCATTACCGTAAAGCTCTTTAAGAGGGTTCTCTTGGACATTGTGGATAGTGTGCTCGTACACTCGCCACGTCAGGTATGTATCTAAACCTGCGTACTCACACATCAACGGGATAGGCACATGCCCATAATTTACATCAGCTTTAGACGCAGCTACATAGGGATGGTCATGTAAGACAGCCTCTTTCACATACTTGTTAAGTTGGCGCTTTGTGTATGCCTGGTACTTTATCTCTTTTTGTAGGTCCAACACTTTCTGGCTAACTGTTTCACGGTAAATAGCGCGTCTACGCGAAGCTTCATCAGCCCTCCACTTATCGATCTCTTTTTCTTTAATAGCAGCGTCTGGAGAAACGATGCCTGGATGTGGAAGACCCAGATCGTCTTTCCAACCAGACGCGATCATTTTGAGTCTCCCAGGCGCGTTCTCATCAAAGAACTGCCACAGCAGCCGTGTGTCGTGCAGTTGGGTATGGACCTGCACTCCCCCTGTCTTGAGGAAGTGCGCGTCAAACTTGTAGTTGTGCCAAATTGTTGTAATATGCGTCTGGTCAAAAAACTGTTGTATTAAGGAACGAATCTTCTCCCAGTTAAGTTGTGTGCATGGAAAACCACCAGTTTCGGATGGAATATGGTTAATCGGCAAATAGAAATGCGTATCAAACCACCCAAAACTCAAACCAACCAAACGATCTTCCTTGTAATAATCAAACCCTGTGGTCTCAGTATCACACGCTACCAAATCCCGTTCCATTAGCAGCGCATAGAACACCTCGAACTCTTGCTCTGTGTGTACCAAGTACAGCTTAGAATCACACACCCCCTCAAATACAGTAAATGGTACTTTATTTATAACCTCATACGAAAGATCGGGTAACATAATTCACCTTCTTCATTTCCTCAGTCACTCTAAGGTCATCTACACATGTGTAAGTGCGACAAACCAGAGGACGGTCTTCGTAGATCCCGCAGCTGTTAGTCTCAGATAAGAACGGGCACACAACCCCTTCCGGTCCTTCCAGTAAGTAAACTGCTCCTGTAGAGGAGTGCTTAATGGCAGCAGCCAAAGCCGGGTAAGATTGTGTGAGCTGTCTAGCTGACTCTTCTGTCACACGAACTGCGGCATCACCGTAGAACCCAGACTCATACTCTTCTTGTGTGAGAAAAACAAGAAAAATACGGCAACACGCACCAGAGCAAGACGAACAGTCTGGCACCTTCTCAGGCTCCAACGGAGGGATAGTGTCATAAAGCACCCGCAATCTAGTCCTCAACGCCATCGACCGTGTGTTTTTAGGCACGGACACTTTGCTCAATGCGGAAAGTGGATTGAACTTAGCAACAGGACTACGTTCCTTCTTAGGCAACTGCACCTTCGCAGGCGTCTTGATGCTAAAGGGTGCGTCTTGGTCTAAACGCCCTTCTTTCGTGAGCGTATCCAACAGCGTTGGTCTATATAACGCTTCGTGCACAGGCTGTTTGCAGGGATTATCAGCCATCATTTTTGCGTAGTTTAGCGGTATGACGCTCTGAGCGTACTCTTAGTATATCTTTACGACCTTGAGCATCAGCCATAGAATACTTTCCCAACTTAGGCACAGAGAGCACTGACACCGCAGTGGCGCTACACTCAGGACACACGGACTCGTGGCTAACTTTCCGTTCTACCAAGTCTTCAAAGACATGTGCACATTTTGTGCACTCATATTCACGAAGTATATATCCCAAAACAATACCTACATTCTAGCAAAACAAATACCATAAGTTTCTTCAACAGCCTTCACCACGATGTCTATCTCATCAGATGAGTACAAACGCACGCGATGAATCAAAGGAGCACTTTTACGATACGCGGACTTGGGAACATCCTCTATTTCAAGATGCTTTGACAACCGTGGCACAACATCTGCGTTCACATCCACTAGACTTTTTGTGGCTAGATCCGTCCAGATTCTAAACATACGATAGCCCAGGTAAATCAGTAGCTGGTAACTAGCTGTCTTTGCCCAAAGCACGCGACCCAGATGCTGATACTTTAGGTTGAACTTCCAGCGCTTCCGCAATCGCCAATTTGAAGGCAGGGTGTTTCCACCAACCAAATCAAACGCTCTCTGCGCGATGCTGTCACACACGCGACCACGCGGAATATGACCCACACGCAAATACCGCAGATCATCTACCGAAAATTCATCGTCCTCCACGCTAATACCCTGTGCTGCCAAAGCCGCCTTCTCCTCGATGAGTTTGCTCGTCAAATGTTCTAACTTCTTCAGTCTCCACAGCCAACGACACAGGCGCAACCACAAGTTGAGCGATCCGATCAAACCGTTGAATCACTTGATGCTCTGTGCTGAGGTTAATGAGGATCACCCCAAGATTCCCTCGGTAATCCGAATCAATAGTACCGGGAGCGTTGAGCACTGTGATTCCCTTACGCGCTGCAAGACCCGAACGTGGTCGAACTTGCGCTTCGTATCCAGGGGCCAAAGCAATCTTCAACCCTGTGGGCACAACAATACGTTCCATGGGTCCAAGCACCATGTCCTTCAACGTGTGGATATCCAAACCACTAGAACCCTCTGTAGCCCTAGAAGGGATAACAGCTTCGGGATTAGTTTTTATAAAACGTATGATAGTCATCCAGTACCCTGTGGTTACTGTATCTGCCACGCTACATAATCCAACGAATAAACATCAATAGCGTCAGATACTGCCTGAGTTATTATGTCTACTCCATCTTCACGAGAAAGACAATCCCCTGGGTCAACATTTATCGGCCAATGTTTAAACGAGGCAACCGACACTACTTGGAAGTGTTGTTTTAACTCTTCCACCGCATAGATCATATCGGGCAAAGCATCCTTTTTATCCCAGAACAAGGTCACAGCGTCTACCCCCCAAGACTTGAGCAATTTTATTTGTTCACCTGAGATCTTCTTGCCAAACGTCGCGTAACATGACGTACCGCTCCCCATGCGACGAACAGCCACAGCGTCTAGGATGCCCTCAACTAAGATCACATGCGTATGGTGCGGACGTACAAAAGGCCACAACGTCTTCCTCTGCTCTGCGTCAGGACAGTTCAGGTATTTGGGCTCCGCATGAGAGATCGTCCTGGCCAACCAAGACACCAAGTGGTTTCTACCACCATACACGGGCCACATTACCCGACGCCCAATGTTGCCACGATACTTATTTTTGACATATAAGGGTGCTGTATACTCAGGCACGTAATGCATCTGGGCATCCAAGACATCTGACACTGTCAGTCCTCTCTGCAATAAATAGGACCAGAAGGGCTTGGATACGTCTGTCACCTCAGACACCAGCGGAAACGCATAGGTAGGTAACGCTGCAATACGCCGAATTGCTGACGACGGCAGTGGGCTGTCCTGATCAAACGCTTCGGAAAAATGCGCAGGCAAATCGTCAGGGGTCACTGGTGTGAACTCAGCCACCAGCTTAGTCATTGCCTGGGCGCGTGTCATTCCCTCCGTGATCGCCACAAAGTCGAAGAGATCGTATTTACCAGAGTTAAAGCTACACTTCTTGCAGTGAAACCTATTTGTGTCGGTATTGATGTAGCATTTGTACTTATGCTCACCACATTTTATACAGCAGACACGGATCTCTGGTCCGTCAGTGCGCTTTACTGAATAATGAAAATCGACGTAGCTATTATAGTCAAATTGCTTCCTCAGTTCAGACAAGATGCGCTTGTCGAATGTACTTGTTCTGGAGGAGTAGCCAGAGGGGAAGGTCATTTTCACAGTTACCACAGGAAGCGTACTTAATCTTCAACCCAATTCTCCAAGACGCACTAGTTCTTGTGAGCAAATAAATCGAAGAATCATGATTGTCTACACCAGAGAATGTAAAAATACAAGAATTATCTGCATAAACGATAGTGAGTTCTTCCCAATAGCGACAGCGTGTACACGCTATTGCGCCAATTGGGATAAATTCTGAGATCTCAGATCCAGTATGCAAACACGGAACGCAGATCAT
>TARA_R100001244_G_scaffold6846_4_pt1 | contig 21317 bp, 17 predicted proteins | sample TARA_R100001244 | Tara Oceans TARA_R100001244 (sample SAMEA2621564) | marine metagenome | biome: marine biome (ENVO:00000447); feature: mesopelagic zone (ENVO:00000213); material: "saline water (ENVO:00002010), including plankton (ENVO:xxxxxxxx)" | depth 790 m
ATCGCTTTGCGAGGCGCGCAATTTACGTTGGCACCTAAGCTAAGTCAATACTCTGCTTCAGTTTTTTCTCACACGGCAGGAAAAATAAAGACTCTGTAGCCGTTAACTGTTGATGCGCTGCAGCGCCTCAGGGGCGTGGCTGTAACCGCGAAGAGCGGCAGGTTTGGCAGTGTTGTAGATAAACCCACACAGCGCCGCTGTGCGCTGGCTGGGTAGCAGGGGCCTTGGCCGCGCGGCCTGAACAGCTCGCGGTCAAGATCGCCGCCACACAAGCTTGACTGCTCATGCGCCACGTCATGGCGACAGAGCCCAATAAATCCCCCGCGCCCCACGCGCCGGCATCTTGCGCCACATGGAGCAAACCCTGCGGCCAATCCCGCATCGGCGCTGTAGGGCTACAACTTGCTACAGCGGCACACGCAAAGTCAGCCGGGCCGCCACCCGATTCTCCTCGTCGCGATCCAGCCCTGCCTCGGCGATCTGCACCCCCTGCTGTTCCAGTGCCGCGAACCAGCGCAGCAGTTGGACGAACGGCGCCGGTTGCAGGCTGACTTGCAGCGAACCGTCGCTGTCGCTGTCCAGTCGCTCGACCGCCAAACCCTGTTCGGCGGCGCTGGCCGTCACCAGCCCTTGCAAACGCGCCGGATCGAGACTGACCTGCGGCGCACTCGCCAGGCTGCGCGCCAAAGGCGCCTGGGCTTGCAGGTAGGCATGCAGGGCGCGCTGCTGCTCGAACGCGCTACGTGCGGCGGCTACGCCCTGTTGCGCCGGCTGCCAAAGCAGCAGGTACAGCAGCACCAGCAACAGAAACAGGCCCAACAACCCCAAGGCCAGCTGTTCACGCGCCGCCAAACCACGCCAACGTTGCAGCAATACCGAGCGCTGCCACTGCGCTGCCAAGGGGCTCTTCAATTCATTCAGGCTGCTCATGTTCATCCCCCAATCACCAGTCGCGCGCTGACCCCGGCCGCCTCGCGACTGGCCGAACCCAATTGCACCGCCAACCCGGCCTGCTGCAACCGCTCGCGCAAACGCTCCAGCTCACTAAAGCCGGGCGCACGCACCTGCATGGCCAAATCGCCGCGGGCCTCGCTGAAATCCAGTTGCTCGACCTGCACTGGTGCGCCCTCCGCGACCATCGCCTGACTCACCTCGGCCAGCATGCCGAGCAAACGGCTTTGGCCACCGCCCCCTGCCGCCAGGTGCTGATCCAGTTGCGCACGCAAATTGACCAACTTGCGGTCCTCGGGAAACAGCTCTTGGTACAACGCCGCGCTGGCCTCGGCATAGGCATCGGCCTGGCGCTGCAAATGCCAACCCTGGGCCAGATTGAAGCCCCATTGCAGCACCAACCAGAGCCCGAGCAACCCCAGCAGTGGCCGCCAGCGCTGCCATTGGCCATTGCTCACCTGGGTGGCAAATTCGCCCTGCGCCAGGTTGCTCTGTACGCTCTGCTGCGCCAGCCAGTGGTAGGCGTCGACAAGCTCCAGGCTGTCATCCAGCGGCGCCAACCCAGCCTGCGACGCGGCGCGATAAGCAATATGTGGATGCGCACAAGCGCCGGCCAGCGCCGGCCACGCCTCGGCGCTCAAGGCTAAACGCGCGACCTCGGCGCCGCCGAGCAACCAGCGCGACTCCAGGTACAGCAACTGCGTGCCTTCGCGCGGTAGCAAATCGGCATCGATGGTAATTGCCTGCGGCGGCGTAGCGCATAGCGCCAACCAGCTCGACAGCCAACTGCGGCGCACGGCAAACACCCGATGACGGCCGTCGGGCAACTGTTCGCCCAGCGCCAGGTGCAACTGCTCGACATCCTCGGCCAGCAACTCCTCCACCGCGAACGGCAACGCCTGGCGCAACCAGCGGGCTTTTTGCGTTGGCAGGCGCACTGCGCAGGCGGTTACCGCCTCGACCGGCAAGACCAGGGTCCAGACCCCAGTTGGCTCGGCCAGCGCGGCGGCGAATGGCAAACGCTGGCTGTCGCCCTGACGCACCCGCCACACCGGCAATGCCGCGTCGGCGCCGGCACAGGCCGCAGGCGGCAGAAACACACACAACTGACTCATGGCTCGACTTCCTCGACGGGCGCGGGCGCTTCACCGCTCTGCCCCAGATCACGGGCTAAGACATACACCTTGCCATCGCGGGTGCGTTGCAAGGTACTGCGTAGAACCTGACGGCGATCACCGACGCTGACTTCGCTGATCGCCTGAAAATACTGGCTACCGACACCCAAGGCCTGGCCCTGCACGGGCAAACCGTTCAACTGGCGAGTGAAGCTCTGCACATCGCTGTAACCCTGGCTGCCGCGCGCCGCCACCAGGCCTTGCGCGGCGCTGAGCGACAGCCCCTCGACCAGGCTCGCCAGCACCCAGGCATTGGCGGTGTTGACGTTCAAGGTCGCGTCTTCCGGCAAGGCGGTAACCAAGGGCAGCAGGCGCTGGTAATCGGCTTCGTTCATGTCCAGTAGCAAACGCAATTCCGAGACATCGGTCAGCGCCCGATTGGCCGTGCGGTAGGCCGGCTGTGCCAGTAAGTATTGATTATCTTCGGCGCCATAGCTGCCGCTCGGCTGCTCATCGACATCCAACCAATCGAGCAGGCGCTCGGCATACGGGGTGTCGATTTGCACGTTGAGCAGCAGACGCCGAAATTGCGCCAGCGCCGCATCATTGGCCTGGCCCTGACGCACCAGGCTGTTGAGGTTGAACCGCCCGCTCGGATCGATCAGGCGCACGCGCAATTCACCGCCTTCGTCCAGCGCGAATGGCGCCTGGGGCCGCGCCCACGGTTCGCCCAGGTGATCCACCGAGGCCTGCGGGTTGCCCTGCTGCAAGTCACGCTGCAACACCGCCTTGGCCAAGGTTTCACCGCCCAGCGCATAGTGCCAGGCCTGGCGCACATGCAGCTGGTTGGCACTGCTGCGAATCGACAGCTGCTGGCGGGCGATAATCCCCGCGCAGACCACCGTGACCACTGCCACCACCAGCAGCACGGTGATCAGCGCCATGCCCCGCTGCGCCCTCATGATGTGGGCTCCGTGGCGCCCGCGCCTTCGTCCGGCGGCACATCGCCAGGTGTCTGCCCAGCTTGCTCGGGCAGCACGTCCGGCAGACGTAGCAGGCGCCGCACCGCGCCATAACGGCGATGTTCCAGCAGCAGTTCGACTGCCTGCGGCAAGGCTTTCAGCTGTTCGTCAGCACTGCTCTGCACTGGCGGCCAACTGCTTTGCCACGCGCCGTCGCCATCCAAGTAACGCAGTTGCAGGCGCGTCACCCCCTCCAGCGCTTGCTGCACGTTGGGCTGGCTGTCCTGAGCCTGGTCGAGCACCGTCCAATAGTGCCGCTGCCATTGCTCGCCGCTCAACTGCCAACGTACCCGCTGCACACTGGCCCGCGCCTGCCCCAACGGATTACGCCAGCCAACACGGCTCAATTCCACAACCGCACTGTCAAGCGTCTCGCCCAGCAAGGCCGGGCGCGCCTCGCCAAACGGATCGCGCACAGGGCGCACCGTCACTTGCAGCAGATCACGCTCGAACGCGGCGATGGCACGCACCAGCTCGCGCAACTGCTGCTCATGCGCGCGGGTGCTGCTGTCGGTGCGCAACACACTGTCGAGCATGCGGTAGGTGCCAAGGCCAAGCAGGGCGAAAATCGCGATGGCAATCAGCAGCTCAAGCAGGGTAAACCCGCCCATGCGCCTCATGGCGAGGCCCCAAGAAAACCGCTTAGGCTGACCGCCGCGCGCTCGCGCAGGTCGCCACTCACGCTACGTTCCGGGCGCGGCGCCACCCACAACGTGACTCGGCGCATGCTCGGTTCGCTGGTCGCCTGGATTTCGCTCTGCCATTGCCAGCGCCGCCCGGCGAACTCCAGCTCGCCCTGGTCGCGGCCATCGCCGGGCGGGGTGTCGGCCAACTGCAACTCGGTCAGGCGGTTATCGGCGATCCACATCGCCAGGGTCTTGTCTTCCAGGCGTGCGGCGGTTTGCAGGCTGCGCGCACTGGCGGTCAGCACACTGGCGGCGACCAGGGCGAAAATCGCCAGGGCGACCAGCACTTCGAGCAACGTGAACCCCGCAGAGCGCTTCATCCGGCAGGCCCCTTGGCGGGGCCAACGGCAACCTTGGGCAAGCGAAAGCCATCGCTGGACAATTGCAGGCGCAAGCCGTCTTTCCGGCGCTCGCTCAAGTGCAGGCGAAACGGGCTGAGTTCGCCACTGGAGAGAATCAACAGCTGCGGCACGCTGTGCGCCGCGCCGCGTTTCTCCCCCTCTGGCAGTGGCAATTGCAGCGCGGCACCGTCCAGCTCGATGCTCAACTGCGCCCAGCCGGGCAGGCGGTGGGGTTTGCCTGCCAACGCCTGCCAACGACCGCTGGCCGGCTCATAGCGCAGCACCTGATAGGTATCGTCGGTGAGCTGCAAACCGTATTCGCGGTTATCCAGCACCGCCTCTTCGGCCAGCACGCCAATCAACCCGGCCAGGCGTTCGGCTTCGTTGTGCAACTCGCGCGCCGGGCCGGCGATGCCGGTACTGAGCATGGCAATGCCGATCAGGCTGCCGAGAATCACCAGGACCACCAGCAGTTCGATCAGGGTGAAACCGCGGGCCTGGCGCATGATTGATCAGAGGTCCCAGTTACCGATATCGCTATCCAAATCGCTGCCGCCTTCCTTGCCGTCAGCGCCCAGCGAGTAGAGGTCGAACGCACCCTTGGTGCCCGGCGCCAGGTATTGGTAGACATTGCCCCACGGGTCGACCGGCAGACGCTTGAGGTAACCGTCCTTGTTCCAGTTTTTCGCCTGTGGATTGCCCGACGGTTTCTGCACCAGTGCTTCGAGGCCCTGCTGGGTGCTCGGGTAGGCGTGGTTATCCAGTTTGTACATGTCCAGCGCGGCGGCGACCGCCTTGATATCGCCCTTGGCCACGGTGACCTTGGCCTGATCCGGGCGACTCATCACCTGCGGCACCACCAAGGCGGCGAGAATGCCGAGAATCACCACCACCACCATGATTTCGATAAGTGTGAAGCCCGTTTGACGCTTACCGAACCGTCGCAAAGGTATCTGCGTTGCCGGTCGTGCGCTTTTCAACGATCCGCTATTCACCTAATTACCCCACCAACTGATTGAGAGACAGAATCGGCAGCAGGATGGCCAACACGATGACCAACACCACTGCGCCCATAAACACCAACATAAACGGCTCGAACAGCCCGACCAGCAGCGCCACCTGGGCACCCAGGTCGTTTTCCTGATTGCGCGCAGTGCGTGCGAGCATCTGATCCAGCTCGCCGGAGCGCTCGCCGCTGGCGATCATGTGCAGCATCATCGGCGGAAACTGGCCGCTGGCTTCCAGCGCGCGGGTCAGGCTGCCACCTTCGCGCACCTTTTGCGCCGCCACCACCACTTGCGCGCGAATCACCCGGTTGGCGATCACTTCGGCGCCGATGCCCAGCGCCTCCACCAGCGGCACGCCGCTCTGGGTGAGAATCGCCAGGGTCGAAGCGAAGCGCGCGCAATCGGTGGCGCGGATCAACCGGCCAACCAGCGGCACGCGCAGCAGCAAGCCATGCCAACGCAGCTTCACCGACTCGTCACGCAGCGCCCAACGCAGGGCGAAGAAGCCCAGCACGGCCAGAATCGCCGCCAGCCATCCCCAACCCTTGACCCACTCGCTCAAGGTAATCAGGCCGCGGGTCAGCGCCGGCAGGGTCTGCCCGGAGTCGACAAACACCCGCACCACGTCCGGCACCACGTAACCGAGCAGGAAGCCGACGATGAGCAAGGAGGCGCACATCAGGATCAACGGATAGAGCAGCGCCAGCTGGATCTTCTGCCGCGACTGCTGGCGCTGTTCGGTGTAATCGGCCAGTTGTTCCAGCACCGGCCCCAGATGCCCGGCGTGCTCGCCAGCCGCCACGGTGGCGCGGTACAGCTCGGGAAAGGCCGCGGGAAATTCCTTCAGGCTGCCGGCCAGGTCATGCCCTTCGAGCACGCGCGCCCGCACCGCCAGCAGCATGCTCTGGATGCGCGGCAAACGCGCCTGGGCAGCCGCCGCGCGCAGGGCTTCTTCGATCGGCAACGCGGCCTGCACCAGAGTCGCCAACTGCCGGGTGAGCAGCGCCAGATCGCGCGCCGAAAGTCCGCGGGCAAAGCTGAAATGCCCGCCGCCACTGGCCTGTTCGCGGGTGCGCGTGGCCTTCACATCCAGCGGCGCCAGTTGCCGTTCGCGCAGCAACTGGCGTACCTGACGCGCACTGTCGGCCTCCAGCACGCCTTTCTGCTGGCGACCGTTGGCGTCGAGGGCGAGGTATTCGAAAGCGGCCATGGTTGTCCTAACTCACTCTTCCTGGGTCACGCGCAGCACTTCTTCCAGGCTGGTCGCGCCTTCCAGCACCTTACGCCGGCCATCCTCGCGGATGCTCGGACCGAGCGTGCGGGCATGGCGGATCATTTCCTGCTCGGACGCGGCACTGTGAATCAAGCTGCGCAAGCGATCGTCGAACACCACCAGCTCGTAAATCCCGGTACGCCCGCGATAGCCCTGCTGATGGCACTCGTTGCAGCCGCGCGGGTGGTAGAGGGTCGGCGCCGTGGCAACCGCCACGCCGAGCAAGGCGCATTCGGCGGCATCGGCCTGATAGGCCTCCTTGCAATGCGGGCAAAGCACCCGCACCAGGCGCTGGGCCAGCACGCCGAGCAGCGAGGACGACAGCAGGAACGGCTCGACGCCCATATCCACCAGGCGGGTGATGGCGCCAATCGCGCTGTTGGTGTGCAACGTCGAGAGCACCAGATGCCCGGTCAACGAGGCTTGCACGGCGATTTCGGCGGTTTCCTTGTCGCGGATTTCACCGACCATCACCACGTCCGGGTCCTGGCGCAGAATCGCCCGCAGGCCACGGGCGAAGGTCATGTCGACCTTGGTGTTGACCTGGGTCTGGCCGATGCCTTCGAGGTGGTATTCGATTGGGTCTTCGACCGTGAGGATGTTGCGCGTGCGGTCGTTGAGGCTGACCAGGCTGGCGTACAGGGTGGTGGTCTTGCCGGAGCCAGTGGGACCGGTGACCAGCAGAATGCCGTGGGGCTTGCGCACGGTGTCTTCCATCACCTGGCGATCGCGCGTGCACATGCCCAAATGTTGCAGGTTCAGGCGCCCAGCCTGCTTGTCGAGCAAACGCAGCACCACCCGCTCGCCATTGGCCGAGGGCAGTGTCGAGACGCGGATATCCACCTCGCGGCCGCCAACCCGCAGGGAAATCCGCCCGTCCTGCGGGATACGCTTCTCGGCGATGTCCAGGCGCGCCATGACCTTGATCCGCGACACCAGCAGCGCCGCCAGCTCACGCTTGGGCTCGAGCACCTCACGCAGGATGCCGTCCACGCGAAAACGCACGACCAGGCGTTTCTCGAAGGTTTCCAGGTGAATATCCGAGGCATTTTCCTTGATCGCCTCGCCAAGGATGGCGTTGATCAGGCGAATGATCGGGGCGTCGTCTTCCTGCTCCAGCAGGTCTTCGGTTTCCGGCACCTGCTCGGCCAGAGCGGCCAGATCGAGGCTGCCGCCAAGCCCCTCGGCCAGTTGCATGGCGCCCGACTCGTGCTGGTAAGCCTTGGCCAAGGCCTGCTCGAACGCCTCACCGGTCAATGCCCGCAACGGCAGTTGGCGGCCGGCAAAGCGCTGCGCCTCAGCCAGCGCCACCAGTTCGACCGCCGGCCGGTGCGCCAGGCAAGGCGGAGTGGCGTCGATCAACAAGACCACCCCATGGCGCTTGGCGAAGCTGAACGGCAAGCGGCGCAGTGGAGCTTCAGTAAGCAGAGCGTTCATCCTAAGCGTGCCTTGAAACGGTAACCTGACATGAGTATCACGGCTAATTTTGGCCGCCGTATGTCTGCCTGGTTCCGTCGGTTAATTGTTATGGGGTTCCCGCCGTAGAGCGGGAGCTCTGCGCTATCTTTAGCACATCGCACGGCGCGACACACCACCCTGAAGGGGGGCTGTCAAATGCTCGCTAACTGTCTATGATCGGCGCGCGATCCACGCCACATAACAATAATTTTTCGGAGTGACGCCTTGCCTCTTTCGGCTCCCCAACGCTGGATGCAACTGCATGCCACCACCCTGGTCGGCGTCGCGGTAATTCTGGCCATGAGCGTCAGCTTGGCCTGGCAAGCCGCAGACTGGCTGCGCGTCGTGCGCACACCGCCAGTCGCCAGCGCGCCAAACGCCGACCCAGAGAGCAGCCATGCCTCCAGCCAGCACCTCGATCAGCTGTTTGGCAGCAGCCGCCAGGACAACAACGCCCCGCCGCCAGTCACCACCCTGCGTCTGACCCTGCTGGGCAGCTTCGTGCACGCCGACCCTAAACGCTCCAGCGCCATCATCCGCAGCGAAGGCAGCGAGCCACAGCGCTACGGCATAGACAGCGAGGTCAGCAGCGGCGTGCGCCTGGATGCGGTCTACGCTGACCGAGTAGAGCTGTTGCGCAATGGCCGCCGGGAAAGCCTGGCCTTTCCGCGTATCCCGTCCAGCGATAACAGCCAGATTTACACGCCCACCGAGACCGCGACGGATGCCCTGGACCAACTCAACGAGCTGGAAGCCGACAACCTTGCGCAACTGCGCGAACGCATGGACGCACTGCGTCAACAGATGGAGGCGTCCGGCACCTTGCCGGCCGACGCCGAACCCACCGAACCGCCTACGGAAAGCGACTGACACGATGCTCCCGATCTTCTCGCGCCTCACCTTCGTCCTGATTGCCGCCGGCCTGGCCGCCGCCCCACTGCCGCTGATGGCGGCCATCGACCCGGTAACGCCCAGCGCCAATCAGCAACAAGACAGCTGGACCATCAACCTGAAAGGCGCCGACATCCGCGAATTCATCGACCAGATCGCGCAGATCACCGGTGAAACCTTCATCGTCGACCCGCGCGTGAAAGGCCAGGTCAGCGTGGTGTCGAGCACGCCGCTGGCCCTTAGCGAGGTCTACCAACTGTTTCTTTCGGTGATGGCCACCCACGGTTTCAGTGTCATCACCCAGGGCGATCAGGCGCGCATCGTGCCCAATGCCGAAGCCAAGGCCGATGCAGGCGCCGGCCGCGCCGCGCCGGATCGTCTGGAAACCCGCTTGATCCAGGTGCAGCACAGCGCGGTGTCGGAACTGATCCCGCTGATTCGCCCCTTGGTGCCGCAATACGGCCACCTGGCCGCGGTGACCTCGGCCAATGCCATCATCATCAGCGACCGCAGCGCCAATATCGCGCGCATCGAAGACCTGCTGCGCCAGCTCGACCAGAAAGGCGACCACGACTACAGCGTCTACGACCTGCAACACGCCTGGGTCATGGATGCCGCCGAAGTGCTCAATAGCGCCCTGGAGCGCGGCCAGGCCAAAGGCGCCTCCGGCACCCAGGTGATCGCCGACGGACGCACCAACCGCCTGATCCTGCTCGGCCCGCCCGCCGCCCGCGCCAAACTGGTGGCGCTGGCGCAATCGCTGGACACGCCCACCAGCCGCTCGGCCAACACCCGGGTGATTCGCCTGCGCCACAACGATGCCAAGGCCCTGGCGGAAACCCTCGGGGAAATCTCCGAAGGGCTGAAACCGCAGGAAGGCAGCGAAGCGGCCGGCAAACCGCAGAACATCCTGATCCGTGCCGACGAAAGCCTGAATGCCCTGGTGCTGCTGGCCGAACCGGACCTGGTGGCGACCCTGGAAGACATCGTCCGTCAGCTCGACGTGCCGCGCGCCCAGGTGATGGTGGAGGCCGCCATCGTCGAAGTCTCGGGCGATATCACCGACGCCCTTGGCGTGCAGTGGGCGGTGGATGCGCGAGGCGGCACCGGCGGCCTCGGCGGGGTGAATTTCGGCGGCACCGGGCTGTCCGTCGGCACCGTATTGCAAGCCATTCAGGACCAGCGCAACGACATCGATAACCCGGTGCTGAACAACCTGCCGGACGGCGCCATCATCGGCCTTGGCACCGACAGCTTCGGCGTGCTGATCACCGCACTGTCGGCCAATGCCAAGAGCAACCTGCTGTCGACGCCCAGCCTGCTGACCCTCGACCACCAGAAAGCGGAAATCCTGGTCGGGCAAAACGTGCCGTTCCAGACCGGCTCCTTCACCACCAGCGCATCCGGCGCGGACAACCCCTTCACCACCATCGAACGGCAGGACATCGGCGTCACGCTCAAGGTCACCCCGCATATCAACGAAGGCTCCAGCTTGCGCCTGGAAATCGAACAGGAAATCTCCTCCATCGCGCCAAGCGCCACCTTGACGGCCCAGGCGGTGGACCTGATCACCAACAAGCGCTCGATCAAAAGCACCATCCTCGCCGAAGACGGCCAGGTCATCGTGCTCGGCGGCCTGATTCAGGACGACGTCACCCAGACCGACTCGAAAGTGCCGCTGCTCGGCGACATTCCGCTGCTCGGCCGGCTGTTCCGCTCGACCAAGGACACCCGCATCAAACGCAACCTGATGGTGTTCCTGCGCCCGACCGTAGTGCGCGACGCCGCCGGCATGGCGGCTCTGTCCGGGAAGAAGTACAGCGATATCCGCGTACTCGGCGATGTGCGCGACGGCTACCGCCCAGGCATCCTGCCGAGCGACCCGACCAAGCTGTTCGACCGCAGCAATCCGGCGACCATCGACCTGCGCGAATAGCGCTCCAGCGCAAAGCCAAAGGCCTCGGTGTTCACCGAGGCCTTTTTTATTCAACGACGCCGTGGAAACGCCTACTTGTCCTCATGCCGCTGGTGCTTGAAGAACACCCCGCTGTCGCCGAAGGCCGAGGCAATGAACGCCGACGTCAGCTGCAACTCGCCGATCTTGCGTGCACTGTTGCGCCGCTGGCTGGCGTAGCTGCGACTGATCGAGGGGAAGATCGATGTCTTGATCTCCATCGATGTGGCATACACGTCGTAGACCTTGGTGCCGGCCTGCAAGGTCAGCAGGTCGGTACGAAAATCGTGCGCGGCACTGCTGAAGCGGTTGCGCAGCTCCGGGTGCGGCACGAAATAGACCTGCGTCGGCGCCTTGACCTGACTCACCGCTGCGCCGGCCTGGGTCACCTCGGCCATGTCGTTGAGCAACAGCAGGGTCGGCTTGCTGCTCACGGCCGCAAACAGCAAGGTGGTCCCGAGGGTTTCGTTGGCCTCCGGCAGCACGTACTGCGACAACTCGTTGGCGAAGAAATTGTGGTTAGCGCCCTGCCCGCTCAGGGTGTACAACGCCGAGACGTTTTCCGACGGTTTGCCGTCGATAAAGGCCTTCCAGGCCAGCCCCGGAGCAAAACCGCGATCCGCCGGGTCACCGGTCACCGACAGGCGCAGCAAGCCGTGCTCGGCGCCCTGGAACAGGCCGCTGTATCCGTTGCCGGGGGTCGCCACGAACTTCACTTTGGCCATCGCCGCGTGCGGATGGATTGGTTTCTGGTAGTCCGCCGGCGCCACGTCGGTGCGCGCGCGCACCTTGTTCCACAGGATCGACCCGATCAAGCCGCCCACATCCACGGGTTGCAACGCCGGCAACTGACCTTCGCCGTACTGGCTGCGCAGCGCACCGTTAACCCAGAGGTTTTCCTGCTTGTTGGCCGCCGGCCAGCTTTCGTAGTCGGCCGGAATGTTCAGGCCCCAGGGTTTGAAGGCATTCTCCACACCGACCAGGCTGGCCGCCAACTGCGGATTGTGGCGTTTGAGCACGTCGACCATGGTGGTGTTCTCCACCCAGTCCAGGCCCTCGGCAGTGTACACCTCGGGACGGTAATCCTTGGTGAAGAAGCGGTCGGTCATCAGTCGACGCGAGGCGTTCATGATGAAAATCTGGAAGGCCGTTTCACCGAAGGCAAAACCCTCCGGGCGCACGGTTTCCGCGAGTTGGCCGACCAAGGTGTCGATCAGTTCGATGTCGTTGTTGTACAGGCGCTTGAGCTCGGCCAGGGTGTGCGGGTCCTTGGTCAGGTCCTCGAACTTAGTAATCGGCTTGAGGCCGATCTGCCGACGAAACTCGTTGTAGCGCGGCACCCCGCGCTCGCGGTCACGCAATACGTCGATGGTCGCCAGGTCGATGTTGCCGACCAGCGGCATGGACAGGTTGCGCAGAACGTTCGGGTAATTGTGCAGGGTCAGCGAGCCCGGGTTGGTGATGCCGAAGGAATACCACAGGCGCTCCGGACGCTCGTCGTTGAGCAGGTGTTCGGCGTCGCGGTCGCGGGTGTCCTGCAAGGCGATCGAACGCGAGACGCTGTTCGAGCCGATGTCGTAAACGTCCACCTGATCGCGCATCAGCGGGTGCATGCGGTACACCGCGACGAACTCTTCGGTGAGGGTATAAGGCACACCGTAGTTGTTCGGGCTGGCCGAACCGACCAGACCGGCCAGGGCATGGTCGAGCGCCGAGCTGCCGACACCGTTGCCCAGGCTCGGATCGAAACCGAGGATGCGCTTGACGAAGGAGTCCGAACGCAGCAAGTCCTCCTGCAACATGCGCACTTCGGCCTGGTACTTGTCGCGCGGCCCGCGCGAGCCGAGCAGCCCCCACCAGTTGGCATACATGGCGCGCTCGGTGATCGGGTTGGCAATCACTGCCGGCGTCCACTCCACGGTGTGGATCTTGGCCATCAGCGCCGAGTTGACCAGCCGAGCGCGGTCGTACAGCCACTGGTCGCTCTGCTCCGGGTACTTCTGCTTGAGCTTGCTGGCGATGGCGTTGTGCTCCAGGGTGAACAGCTGGTGCAGCATGCTCAGGCCGAGCCACCAGTTCTCGTTGAAGCCGGTCACCGGCTTGCCGCTGAGCAACTCGGTCGGCAAGCGGTTATCGGCATTGAGCTTCAGCTTGCCGTCGACGAAGGCACGCACCTTGTCGTTGCTCTCCTTGCTGCTGCCATACAGCTGCGAGCCATCCCACCAGTGGGTGTTGTGGTTGCGATAGGTCTGCGGCTTGCCGGCATCGTCGGCGCCCCGAGTCGGATCGGGCTGAGTGCGGCGCACCGACAGACTGCCCGCCCCCAGCGCATCGCCAGCCGGCAGCGGCACCTGGATCGGATCGTCGACCGCGTTGGGGCCATGGTCCACCCAATCGTGGATCATGAACTGAATCCAGGCGGCAGCGATGAAGTTGAGGCTGGCCGCCGGCTTGAACTCCTCGCGCGCCATCAGGCTGTTACTGACCTCGCGCGGGTTGGGCGTGAGCAACGTGTCGGCCTCGGTCTCGCCGCGCGTCAACGCCGTGTCGACGTTACGCCCGAAACGCCGGTACACCGAGCCTTCGGCCGGATTGGCGAGGATGTTACAGGTGCCGTCTTCGGTACGCGCCGTCAGGCTGCGTGCGTCACAGAGAATGTCGGCGTTGTGCCGCGCATAGTCCTCGACATCGAAGAGGTTGTTCTCGAACAAGGCTTGTCGTTCCATGCTCAGCACGAGCAAGCCCGACACAATGCCTAAGGTGCCCAGCTTGGTCAAAGCTGGCCAGGTAACCCATACCGACATGGCGTTTTCTCCCGATTTTTATTGTTGTGCTCACGAGGTGGATGCCGACACTGCACGGCATCGCGGAGCTTATCGGGGGCCTGGCCAGCCCTGCCCCCTTCCCAGGGAGGGGCTAAGGGCGATCCATGCCGGGGTCAGCCGGCAACTAAGCCAGAGGCGCGCGTGGGTGGGCGGCCAGAATCGCTTCGGTGCGACTCGAAACATTGAGCTTCGAATAGATATTCTTCAGGTGCCATTTGGTGGTGGACAGGGCGATGCCGGTCTTGTCGCTGATTTGCGTGTTCGACAGACCGCTCAGCAAGCACTCGAAAACCTCCGCTTCCTTGTCGGTCAGCAGGCTGACCGGGGTGACGCGGCCATACGCCGGGATGTCGGCGTCCTGGAGAAACTCGGCATAGAAGGCTCGGTACTTCTCCGGCAGGTGCAGCAGGCCGGCGTGTGCCAAGCCCAACACCCCGGCACCAAAGCCTGGCGCCTCGTCGAACACCGAGCGGTTGATATTGACGATGCCGTACTCCTCGACCAACCGGCGCAGCGCGGCTAGTTGCTGATCCTTACTCTGCGTCGGCGCATCGAGCACCAGTAGATTGGCCTCGACGATCAACGCGCGGGCACGCATCTCGCTACGCCGCAGCGATGTGGCCAACACCTTGAGAATCCGCCCGGCGCGGCCCTGCGCGCCGCGCGCCTGCAGCCAGTAAACTGCGGCCAACCCCAGGCGCTCCCAACTCTCGTCGTAACGCTGCGCACTTTCCCAATCGCCGGCAGCCAGGCGTTCGCCCAGGCAATAGCGCTGGGCGATAGCGTCCAGCGCGCCGAGTTTGCCGCTCACATAGGCCTGGCGCATGCTCTCTTGAGCCACCTGGCTGACAAACCGCGCGTAGTTGCCCACCTGCAAGATGCACGACAGCTGATCGAGCAGGCGCCCGGCGCGCACCGCTTGCTGGCGCCGATGCAGCAAGCGCGACAAGGTGATGTACACCGTGGCGATGGCTTCGGTCGCCGAAGACGCATTGACCATCGCCATCAGGTCTTCGCAAAGCTGTTGCGCCTCATCGAGCTGGTTTTGCTCGTACAACACCACCACCATGGCCGTGGCACGGTTGATCCAGGCCGGCGAGGCCGTGTCAGTGTGCTGGTAGTCGTGACACACGCCCTTGCGTGCATGGGTGGCGCGCCCGGCATTGCGGTGGCAAAGCGCGATGATCAGGTCGGTGTAACTTTGTAGAAAACTGTGGCCGCTTTGCCGCAGCAACTCCTTGGACTGCATGGCAAAACGGATCGCGGCCTGCAACTGGGCATCCAGCAGATAGTGATAGGCAATCACCGTCAGGGTGCAGGCACGGACTTCCAGCCCCACGCCGGGGCCCAGCAACTCGCGCCAGCCAGGCGCGGGAGTAAAATCCTTGTCGTGTTGAAACAAACCGAGTTGCAGCAGCAGAAACTGCCGGGTAATCGGAGTGACGAGCGCCGCGCCTTGTTCTTGCTCCTGCGCGTGCAGCGCATCCAGGTAGTAATGCGCCTGGTGAAAGCGCCGCGACAGGGTCAACGCGCCGATCAACGGCGCCAGCAAACGCGAGTTGCCGAGCACCACGCCCTCCGGTAACGGCTCCAGCCAGCGCAGGATGTCGCTGAATTGCCCCGTGCGAATCCATAGCGCACAGCCGCGCTCCAGCAGGTCACGAAACAGCACCTCATCGGCACTGCGCTGCGCGTGCAGCAAAGCCGGCTCATACTCGCCCTGGCCCAGGTAATAATCCGCCGCGCGCTGGTGCAATGCGGCGACCATGGCGTGCTTCTCGATCGCCAGACGGCTGCTGAGAAAGTCCTGCAACAAGGCGTGGTAGCGGAACCAGCCAGGCTGATTGTCCACCGGCAGCATGAACAGTTGCCGCGCGGACAGTTCTTCGAGTAGCAGCGCCGAACCACTGCGTTGCAGCACGTGATCGCAAATCGCCCCGTTGAAACGCTCGAACAGCGCACTGCAGAGAAAAAATTCGCGCAGGCTGGGCGATAGCTGTTCGAGCACCACGTGACCGAAGTAGTCGACGATTTCCGGCTGCGTGCCGTTGAAACGCTCTAGCGCACTGGTGCCGAACCGCGCGTAGGCCAGCAACGCCACCTTGACCCCAGCCACCCAGCCTTCGGTCATGGCGATCAGCGTCGAGACATAGGCCTCGCTGAGGTTACCGCCGCCCAGGTGCGCATTGAGCTGTTGGATCTGCCCTGCAGACCAGCGCAGATCATGCTGATCGATGCACAGCAGGCGGCTTTCCAGCTTCAGTCGGCTGAGGGAAAAACCCGGATGATTGCGGCTGGCGAGAATCAGCCGAACATTGTCAGGCAGCGTCTCCAGCAGCGCCGCCAGCACCTCGCGGATGGTTGGCGCACTGATCCACTGAAAGTCATCCAGCACGATGTACAGCGGCGCCTCGAGACGCGCCAGGGCATCGCTCAGGTAGCCGCTGACCGCCACCGGCGACAAACCCAGTTCGGCACCAAACGGGTTGAACCAGGAGGTATCGAAATCGGCAACCTGGCCGCGAATGTGCTCGATCAACCGGCGGAAGAAGCGCACCGGCTCGTTATCGCGCGCCTGCAACGGGTAATGCGCCACTGCCCGGTGGGCATCGCGGGCCAACCAATGCGCCAGCAGGGTCGACTTACCCGAGCCTGCCGGGGCCAGCAGCAGCGTCAGCGGCACGTGCTCGCTGCGCCCCAGCAACTCCAGCAATTCTTCACGCAGCACACCACGCGAAAGCGTGACGAGCGGATCTTGGCTGTCCATGCGCAAGCAACCTGTCAGGCGTTATTTTTATTGTTTTACGCTTAACTGCAGAGCGTTCGGCGCTGGATGTTAGCGCCGGCCTGCGGCAATGCTTTGAAGTCGGTCATGCTTTGCCTGCCTCCCCATCAAAGGTTGGGCTCACGCGTGCCCAGACGGGCAAGGCGACAAGCGGGTCAGGCGAGGTAATGCATCTTCTTGCTCATGCCACCGTCGACCACGAACTCCTGGCCCGTGACGAAACCGGCCTGGGACGACAACAACCAGGCGACCATGGCCGCCACGTCCTCGACCTTGCCGATCCGCCCAACCGGGTGCTGGGCATGCTCCTGGGCAGAAAATGGTGCCGCGCTGCGCGCGCCAAGATCGCGCGCATCGATCCAGCCGGGGCTGACCGCGTTGACCCGTACATCCGGGCCAAGACTGATCGCCAACGCATGGCTCAGCGCCAGCAAACCGCCCTTGCTGGCGGCATACGCCTCGCAATCCGCCTCGGACTGCGAAGCACGGGTCGACGTCAGGTTGACGATGGCGCCACGGTGGGCACGCAGGTAGGGCGCGCAATGCTTGGCCAGCAACATTGGCCCGCTGAGATTGACCGCCAGCGTGCGATTCCACTGCGTCAGGTTGAGGCTTTCCAGGGGCGGGTTATGCGGCTCCGCCAGCGCGGCGTTACACACCAGCGCATCGAGCCGACCGAACTGCCCGAGCACCTCGGCCACGCCCAGCGCGACCTGGCTTTCGTGGGCAACATCCATGGCCACGAACCAGGCGTTGTCGCCCAACGCTTTCGCCACTTTCGACCCGCGCTGCCGATCAATATCGGTCAACACCACCTGCCAGCCCTCGGCGATCAGCCAGGCCGCAATGCCCAGACCAATCCCCCGGGCCGCACCGGTCACCAGCGCCACCTTGCCGTTGGATGGGCTGGCGCGCGGCGGGCTCCAGTCGATCTGGCCCTGCTCGCTCAAAGCGCAGCGAGGCCGCGAGCGAGATCGGCTTTCAGGTCAGCGATATCTTCCAGGCCCACCGCCACCCGCACCAGGTTGTCGCGGATACCGGCGTTGGCCCGCTCCTGCGGCGACAGGCGACCATGCGAGGTAGTCGCCGGGTGGGCGATAGTGGTTTTGGTATCGCCCAAATTGGTGGTGATGGAGATCACCCGCGTGGCATCGATAAAACGCCACGCCGCCTCTTTGCCGCCCCTGACCTCGAAACTCACCACGGCACCGAAAGCACGCTGCTGGCGCTTGGCCAACTCATGCTGCGGATGGCTGGGCAAACCGGCGTAGTACACATGCTCGATGCCCGGCTGCTGCTCCAGCCACTCGGCCAGTTGCTGCGCGCTGGCGCAATGCGCCTGCATGCGCACGCGCAAGGTTTCCAGTCCCTTGAGGAAGATCCAGGCGTTGAACGGGCTGAGGGTCGGCCCGGCGGTACGCAGGAAGCCGACGACCTCCTTCATCAATTCCGCCTTGCCCGCCACCACACCGCCCATGCTGCGGCCCTGACCGTCGATGTACTTGGTCGCCGAGTGCATGATGATGTCCGCCCCCAGGCTGATTGGCTGCTGCAGTGCCGGGGTGCAGAAGCAGTTGTCGACCGCCAGCAGTGCGCCTTTGCCGTGGGCAATCTCCGCCAAGGCGGCGATATCGACCAACTCGGCCAGCGGGTTGGACGGCGATTCGACGAATAACAACTTGGTGTTGGGCTTGAACGCTGCCGCCCAGGCGTCCAGATCCGCCAGCGGCACGTAGTCGACCTGCACGCCAAAACGCTTGAGGTACTTCTCGAACAGGCTGATGGTCGAACCGAACACACTGCGCGAGACCAGCACATGGTCGCCAGCGCTGCACAGGCTCATGACGATGGACAGGATCGCCGACATCCCGGAGGACGTGGCCACGGCCTGTTCAGCCCCTTCCAGGGCGGCAATCCGCTCCTCGAAAGCGCGCACCGTAGGATTGGTGTAACGCGAGTAGACGTTACCCGGCACTTCGCCGGCGAAACGCGCCGCGGCATCGGCTGCGGTGCGAAAAACGTAGCTGGAGGTCGGGTAGATCGCCTCGCTGTGCTCGCCTTCCGGCGAACGGTGCTGACCGGCGCGCACTGCCAGGGTATCGAAGCCCACGCCGTCGAGATCGCTGTCCAGACGCCCGGCTTGCCATTCAATCGTCATTGCCAATCCCCTCAACCGGCCCGCCGCAACGGGCCGGGCTGCAACCTAGTTGTTGTACAGGTCGATAATCGCACTGACCGCCTGAGACTTGACCTTGGACACATCGTTACGCGCCTGCTCGATCTTGTTCAGGTAGACCTCGTCGACGTCGCCGGTCACGTACTTGCCGTCGAACACCGCACAATCGAAGTGCTCGATCTTGATCTTGCCGCCACCGACCGCCTCGATCAGATCGTGAAGATCCTGATATACCAGCCAGTCGGCACCGATCAGCTCGGCGACTTCCTCGGTGCTGCGGTTGTGTGCGATCAGTTCGTGCGCGCTGGGCATGTCGATGCCATACACGTTCGGGTAACGCACTGCCGGCGCGGCCGAGCAGAAATACACGTTCTTCGCCCCGGCTTCGCGGGCCATCTGGATGATCTGCTTGCAGGTCGTGCCGCGCACGATCGAGTCGTCCACCAGCATCACGTTCTTGCCGCGGAATTCCAGTTCGATGGCATTGAGCTTCTGCCGCACCGATTTCTTCCGCGCCGCCTGGCCGGGCATGATGAAAGTGCGGCCGATATAGCGGTTCTTGACGAAGCCTTCGCGGAATTTAACGCCCAGGTGGTTGGCCAACTCCAGCGCCGAGGTGCGGCTGGTGTCGGGAATCGGGATGACCACATCGATGTCGTGATCGGGGCGTTCGCGGAGAATCTTCTCGGCCAGCTTCTCGCCCATGCGCAGGCGCGCCTTGTACACCGACACGCCGTCCATGATCGAATCCGGTCGCGCCAGGTAGACATGCTCGAAGATGCACGGCGAGAAATGCGGGTTAGTCGCGCACTGACGGGTCGACAGCTTGCCATCTTCGGTGATGTACACCGCTTCGCCCGGCGCCAGGTCGCGGATCAGGGTGAAGCCGAGCACGTCCAGCGACACGCTTTCCGAGGCGATCATGTACTCCACGCCTTCGTCGGTATGCCGCTGGCCGAAAACGATCGGCCGAATGCCGTTGGGGTCGCGGAAGCCGACAATGCCGTAGCCGGTGATCATCGCCACCACCGCATAACCGCCACGGCAGCGCTTGTGCACATCGCTGACGGCGGCGAACACATCATCCTCGGTGGGCTGCAACTTGCCGCGCTGGGCCAACTCGTGGGCGAACACGTTGAGCAGCACTTCCGAATCGGAGTTGGTGTTGACGTGGCGCAGGTCGGATTCGTAGATTTCCTTGGCCAACTGCTCGACGTTGGTCAGGTTGCCGTTGTGCGCCAGGGTGATGCCATACGGCGAGTTGACGTAGAACGGTTGCGCCTCGGCCGAACTGGAGCTGCCGGCGGTCGGGTAGCGCACATGGCCGATGCCCATATGGCCGACCAGGCGCTGCATGTGGCGCTGCTGGAAGACATCGCGCACCAGGCCATTGTCCTTGCGCAGAAATAGCCGCCCATCGTGGCTGGTTACAATACCGGCAGCATCCTGGCCGCGGTGCTGGAGGACGGTGAGGCCGTCATACAGCGCCTGATTGACGTTCGATTTACCGACGATACCGACAATGCCACACATGTGACGCAACCCCTACTGAGTGAAACAGGATAATTCCGAACGCTCTTACGGCAGTTTAGGCTGCAACAGCGCGTCTTTGAACGGCAGCTCAGCGGGTGCGCTGATGCCACTGGCAAGCCACTCGCTGGACATCCCCAGAATGAGGTTTTTCGACCAGTCTGCGACCATTAAAAAGTGCGGCAGCAGCGTCGACTGCTGCCACCATGGATCTTGTTGCACCGGCGCCAGGCTGAGCAGGCCGACCAACACCACGACCAACAGGCCGCCACGGGCGGCGCCGAAGACCATGCCGAGAAAACGATCGGTACCGGACAAGCCGGTGACGCGAATCAGCTCGCCGATCAAGTAATTGATCAACGCGCCAACCAATAGAGTCAGGACAAACAGCAACGCACAGGCCGCAATCACGCGCGCCGACGGTGTTTCGATAAATTCGCTGAGGTGCTGCGACAACGCGCCGCCAAACATCCAGGCGACGACGCCGGCAATGATCCAGGTGAGCAGCGACAGGGCTTCTTTGACGAAACCACGGCTCAAGCTGATCAGACTCGATATGGCGATGATGGCGATAATCGCCCAATCAACCCAGGTGAATGCCACGATTCAGGCTACCGACGGAAAAGGCGCTGCATTTTAGCAGAGCCCTTGCCATCGAGTAAGCAGAGGATTTAGCCGCGCTCCGGCTGAAAGCGCACGATGAAGCCGTTGAGCTTCTGCTGACGATTCAACTGATCACGCAGGCGATCCGCTTCGGCGCGCTCGATCAACGGGCCGACAAACACTCGATTCATTCCGTCAACGCTACGGATGTAGGCGTTGTAGCCCTGGCTGCGCAAGGTTTTCTGCAGGGTTTCGGCACCACTGCGGCTGGACAGGCTGGCCAGCTGCACCGACCAACTGACCGGCAAGCTGTTGGCATCCAGGCGACTGGCGGGCGTTTGCGTGGGTGCCGCAACTTGCGCAGGGGGCGCGACAACAGGCTCGGCCGCAGCGACTGGCGCTTGCTCGTTAGCCGCGGCTTGGTCAGGCACAGCAGCCATGGGCTCGCTCGGCACGGGTTCTTGCGGCAAGACCTGCGGCTCGGGCACCGTCACCGGCTGCATGTCAATCTGCGGCATCGCCGGCGCTTGCGGCATGGCCGGCGCATCGACCACCACTCGGCGCAACTCGTCTTCACGCGACAGCAACATGGGCAGGAATATCACCGCCAGCGCCACCAGCACCAGGGCACCGACCATGCGCTGCTTCAATCCTTTATCCAGCAAAGCCATCCTGCACTTCCCCTTTGGCATGGCGGGCC
>TARA_R100001244_G_scaffold53662_1_pt1 | contig 21182 bp, 22 predicted proteins | sample TARA_R100001244 | Tara Oceans TARA_R100001244 (sample SAMEA2621564) | marine metagenome | biome: marine biome (ENVO:00000447); feature: mesopelagic zone (ENVO:00000213); material: "saline water (ENVO:00002010), including plankton (ENVO:xxxxxxxx)" | depth 790 m
ATACCCTCAGTGATAGAGAAACTAACAGGAGCAGTAGCTGCATCTGACGGAGTGATGACGACACTAGTGGCTTTGCCAGAAGCACCAACAACCTCCATTGGACATGTAAGTACATGAAAAACAATATTGGCACCCACAGAGGGCACAGCAGACAAAGCAGGAGTAACAGTCAATGCAGTAGAAGCAGAAAGAGCAACAGCAACAGTTACATCCTCACCAGCAACAGTTATTTTCTCACCAGCAGCCGCAGTATGTGTGGAATCCAAAACAATAGAAGTTGTCGTGTTAGCTCCACTGGCCACAGTTCTCGTGGCCGGGGCCGGAGAAGACTTAACACCATTGTAATGGACCTTGAGAAACTCAGAGCCACCCATAGCTGCTGAAGTCTGACTGACTCCTTCAAAAGAAACATCCGAAGCAAAACCAGAGCCGCTGTCAAGAATATCAACAGCAAGACCATTTGCATGAAGACCATAGTCCGTACTGGTTAGGTCAATGGCGTTGGCCATAATCTCACACCAAGCACCATCGGCAGCTACAAGAGCAGCGGGCAACGGACTGTCCAACGTGAGAACACCACCCGTGGTGTTGCTAACAATTCGACGAACATAATAGACCGTCTCAGAAAACTGAATGTACAACCAACGATCTGCATGCTCATTAAGCGTCATGGTAGCGCCAGTAGCAATCGTGACAACAGTGCTGCTTCCAACAACGACCGAAAACGCCGACACAATCTGATCCTCAAGAACTAAATAGTCCTCAGTGTTGGCGGGCAGAGCCGTCACAGCAGGAGCAAACGTAAATTTAGTAAGAGACTTACTCCAATCCGTAATATGACTTACTTCAACTGTGGTCGTAAACGGACGAATCACCACCCACATACCATTGTATGTGTCGTCTTCTACAGCTGAAAGAGTCCCATCAATTAGAGTCGTCGTAGACCCTCCTGTGTCTGCTTCAGCAGGAGCTGCCAACGTCTGAGTCAGCTCAGAAGAAAGACCAGCGTTACCGAGAGGAAAACTCAGGGAAGCTTGGGTCGAGGCATTCGTCTTATAGCAAAGAACCTTCGATGCGCCGCTAGGCACATCCGGGTCGTTGGAAGACTGGAAAGCGAGACGACAGGCGTCTGCCAAAGGACCAGAGCGGAAAGCCTCAGTAATATCCGAAGGGCTCGCAATTACTTGCACACCATCAGCACTCCCAGGAGCACCACCGTCTGCTTCACCGACAAGGGCCACAATACTGTTATCAGAAGCAGTAACTTGATTGAGAGCTTCTGCATTTACTTTGGTAATCCCACCAGGGAGGTAGCGAGTAATACCATTAAAGGTTACGTAGCGTGCCATTTAAACTATTCCTTAGTAATCTTTAAAACAAGCGTCCCACTCGTCAAGAGTTCGTGGCGCATGAGGGTTTATACAAAAAGCCAAAAGACCACCACGATGATGGTTCTTTACAGATCTTACACTCGCCCATTGGTTGAAAGTGTGCCGACGCTGCAACGCGATCTGTGCCACTGCTACGACTGGAGCCGCTGAAGCAACTTCTGTAGCCGCTTTTTTTACTGTTCTAGTTGTTTTTTTGCGAACCATATGTGGTTATTCTAAAGTAAAGCTAAAGCAGATTTCATCCGCAGAAGCTAACGTGCCTGAATCTCTAGGAGTCAAACACAGTTGTATTTGTGTAGCCAGATCTTCTAGTTCCACAAGGAAAGAGAAGGGATAAGTGAATTGGAGTGTCATCACTCGCTGGAACACTTCACTGGGTAGGTATTCTGTTCGTGGCGCAAAATCTGAGCCACTAATTTTGAGGGCAATTAAACCTTGCGCCTCTAACGTCCGTCTTTGTGATAAAAGAATCGCCTTAAGAACAGAATAGAGGTAAATTACCTCATCTTGATGCCCTGCAATAACAGAGAGTTGATACTGCGTGGAGTAGTTAGAACCTATCCTTTGTAGATTGGATGCGTCTGCATCATACACGCGAGAAGGTTCACCAAGGGCCAAGATAGGATCATCCACTTTACGGATGTCCACCACACTTGTGGTGTCTAATTGTGGATCGAAAGTACCTACAATGTCAAGAGAATAACTAGAAATCAGCTTGATCAAATAAGTTTTGCCTTGTCCTGAGCCAGACACAACATGCAGTCTTCGACAACCAAGTTGCGGGTCTTCCATAAGATACGTTAGAGCACCCGATTCAAACGTTAATGACGACGCGGTACTCTGCAAGATAGTCAACGGGCCTGCATCTTTTTTAGGTAATCCACTAGAAGTAGAAATCGACGCAGAGTTACCACCCAATGTGTCATATGTAAGAGAAGGCTCAGGCGTATGACCACTTCCATCCAGAGAAGTACCCATCACATCGCCCAAGAAAGACTCACTCTCTGCTTCCCTACTGAGCGTCAGTACAATGGCAGGAACTTTTAGCTCTGTCTTCTTCGGGTAATTTACCGAAAAGTCTATAGGCGTTTCCGTGATGAATTTCTTAATTTGAACGAGAGAACGCTGCGACATGTTCTTGAACAGAGCATCTAACAATCTCTGATCTTTACGAACCGCCTGGAAGCCACTTATAATGACTCGCTGTATCAATATTTCAGGGATTACGGACATAACTATTCAAACAACAAATGCGTAAGCCTAGGAATGATATCTGTTTGCAAGGCTTCTACAACTTCACCACGCAAATTTAGCCCTTCTTTGCCTGGGTGAATCCAAGACGAAGGAGGAGAGTTCACAGACACTGTGCGGAACGTAGGCATCGCCTCTACGCCTACCGGGATAACCCTGCGTAGATGTCTACCGTGCCCCAGAAGTCCAGGCTTCATGTCAAAACGCATAAAACCAACCTCCAACCGCACTTCCTCATTCCCTAACAGATAGATAATCGAAGAGGATTCTCCAATCACCTCCTGAATAGCAACCTGATACAGCTCCCGATTTTTGGTAATACGCTTACCAACAAGAGTTCGCCAAAAATCCACAGCCTCTAAGGTTATGCCACGAACAAACTTCTCCACATCCAAAGCAGACGTAAGCATCTCAGGTAACTCTAAAATATTCAAACGAATGACAGTCAAATTAAATCTTCGTCCTAGTTGTCAACTCGTCCTGTTCGTCTACGCGCTTTGCAGGAGTATCCGCTAGGCTACCATTTGTGAACATCACGTGCTTTTTACGAATAAGAACGCGAGGCGACAAATCTCGATCTCTATCAAATCGATCTAGTGGAGTATGGTACACAAGCCACTCATGGTATCCTTCATACTTTAACACGTATAAAGTACCATCATCAGGAGTGTTTTCTACCCACTGCACCTTTTTGTCGTCGAAAACAAAGTCTGTACCGTGCGTGTAAATAATACCATTTTCGTCTTCACACCAAATCGCAGCAGCCGGTGAATACCACAGCCGGTCTTCACTTGAGGACAAATCCGTCCTAACAAGCTTATTATCAGACATATTTGCTGCATTGCGTAAGATCACTTGTCCTTCATGAAGAGGTTCAGGAAACAAAAAAGTGATCTTATCAAAATCTGTCAAATTGCCTGCGTTGAACGACGGAGAAAAGACCGCATCTCCTGGGACAGCGTAACCCACATTGATCAAACTACGAGAAGGCCCTGAGCTGACGCCAGAAATAAGCCCCTTGATAACACGAGCATTCCGATAAATATACCCATCCCCTGCGCAAAGGTAACAGTTGAGCCTCCGAAGAGAGGCAGGCATGCCATCACGCTCAATCATAGACGCAAACGTATCCTGATTCCGACAAGTGCACGCAACACCAGTCTCGTGGATTACGTATGACCCTCTGGCTTCAATCAGTTCTTCGAGCTTGGCATAATCCCAGTCTGTGTTTATCAGGGACATTTAGACAACCACCAAAGTCGGACCTCTGTACTTACCCTTGAACTCATTGAGGTGGTTATCAATCCAGTCTTTGTACGCAGAGATGGTACCCGTGTAAATACCGTATTGTGCCTGAGAGGTGTAGGAAACCGACTCACTTACACCGTCACGACTAAGAGACAAGGAACCCACGCCAGGGCGCAGCGCCATACCAGCAACAACCAAGGCATTTATAGCAGCCTTCTTGGCAATCAACTCTTGCAGCGAAGCGGCACAGTCACGTAATCCCACGATCATATTGAAACGCCAAAAGTTGGGCAACTCAACAGCACCACGAAGCGCATTAACCCACATAAGGCCAACAAAGTTAAAAGCAATTTCTTGATTGAACGGTACGAGCTGTATGAGTCCGCCTACTTGAGACTGCTCAATCCAGTTCAAATCAATGTCAATAATTCGTGTGTTAGCAATGGCACCATACAAGTTGTCCACACGAAGCAGCTGAGGGTATGGAGTCTGAATCTGTACCCAAGAGCCCGTACCTCTAGGCACAAAGTACGTTAGAGGACTCACAATAGCGTCGTAATCTGTATCTGTAAAAATCGGCGTAGGGGCTCCCACACCAGCAGCAAACTGGACTACGGTTGGATCCCTCTCCGTAACTACATTCGTAGGCTCAACATGCACAGCCAGGGCATCCTGCTCTACCCAATCCACTGCCTCTCTGAGGTACCGTGCCAATGTCTCGTCGTCTAAGATCTTCTTGTCGATCAGCAGCTCTTCCGTCACAGAGGACGTAGGGAGTAACAACAAACTGGAAACACGAGCACACGCATATTCATTGGACGCAGGAGCCAACGAAGCAGCAGGACCAGGCAATCCAGCACGCAAAATAAACGTACCAGCCGCATTGATCGCGACAGACGGACCATCTAGCCAAGACAACAAACGAACTGTGTTACTTTGTCCCCCAGAAAACTGGGTCGGCCCAGACGCAACAGACAGAGAAGCTGCACCTGTGCCACTTGCAACTGCTGTGAAATCAGACAGGGCAGAAATAGCAACCGCGATCAAAGTAGCAGTGTTGTCTGCCGTCTGTGCAACCCCAGAGGCCACAGACAACGCAACAGTTATAGTAGTGCCAGATAACGTAGCAGACAACGCTGACGTACCTGCGGGAACTGTCACAGAAATAACATAACTATTTCCAGAGTCACCAGCCAACGCCGTGTCAGCAGTCGTAGTTACTGTCCCGTTTGCACCAGAACCAATAGCCACAGTAGCGTTCGCTGTGTGATCCTTGTTGTACACGTAATTCAGAGCGCCAAAACCCAAGGGATGCGTAGCAGACAACTCTGTCAACGTCACACCTGTGATCAACTGTGGTTGCTGCTTTGGCGCTTTTACCTCAGTGGCCTTTAGATCTATCCCGAACAGATAGTCCGTTTTCAATCGGGCAACAGTGACAATACGTATGTCAAAGTCTCCGCTCTCTGCGGACACAGAGGAGCTTGTAACGCTCGTAGCTTTTACAAAATACTTACCATGCCTAACAAGACTGATAAGGTCTGCATCTACAATGTCTGGCAGGGCAAACTCCGCTGTTTGCGACTGCGGATCTGCGGAAGCCGTAAACGTCAAGGTCGCCGTGGACACAACAGCATCCCGACTGCGACGGGCCTTGGTCAGCTCAACTGTTATTTTTTCTGTGGTGTACGGAGCACCACCAGAGACAACAACAGTAGCTGTGATCGTGTCACGACCACTTTCGTAACGTGAGTATTCTGTCTCATCCACAGAAACTTCTATTGCAGTAGGAGCACCCACAAAGCCCTCACTCAGGGAAGATCAAAAACATTGATAGTCGAACTTGGAACAGTCACAGTTCGTCTGTAATTCATAGAAGGGATAAAGAAATCTACCTGTGCTCCAGCAATAAGAGACAAACTGAAAAACCCTGCGGAGTCTGACTTCGCAGTTACAAGGTCTGTCACAAGACCAATGCCGTCCTCTCCAGGATGCAATACCGTAGGAGATGAAAGAATCCTTGCAGAAACAGACACGCCCGCAGAAGGGTCACCAGCAGCGTCGTATAAATACCCAAACAATGCAGTTTTAGTAGGTGCAGTCGTCGAACTAGACGACACAGCTGCGCTAGCGACTACATATGCATTTACAAGAGCCTCGCGCAATTCAGAACCGCGCACACGGATAAACAGGTTACCCAACGCATTGGTGTCTGTGGTAGTAAGGTCTAGCTCGTAAAAACCAGACCCAAGATGCGTAAACGTACCATCCACACCACCACTAAGCGACGTAGGGCCTTCTGCGGAAGAGATAGAATCAGCACCAGTACCACTGGCAGTAGCAGAAACCTCAGAGCCAAGGACATTCACAGCAGCAGCAATCAGAGTTGCTGTGTTAGAAGAGCCCACTGCCACACCACTCGCAGTAGCAAGGTTTACGGTGATTGCAGTTCCAACAACGGTCACCGCCAAGGCGTTATCACCAGACGGAACCGTCACCGAGACAGTGTATGAGTTTCCGGCAGTGCCAGGCACAGACACAGTCACAGTGCCATTAGCACCAGACCCAATGTCAGCAGTCGCAGCAACAGGAGCACTTAGACTCTTATTCGCAAAAAACGAGTCAGAAGACTTCTTTAGGTCAACAGTAACGCTGCTGGCAGATAACCCTGTTGCAGAAGAACCGTTAACATCCTGAAGGTAGAGAGTAATACTACCAGTGGCAGACTGTAGCAAAACAGGATATGAAGACATTTGCTACTGTTCCTTTCTTACAGCAGGATACAACTAAAGTCACAGAATATAATAGTCCCCACAATAAAAGACAGCATAGCATGTTTCAAGGAAACGCGCCATACTGCCTTTATTAGTAAGCCGTAAATCGTTTAGAATTAACGACTAGAATTTGTCAGCAGCAGCCATGCTACGAAGAGCGCCACGAGGATGACGAGGATGTAGAGGAGTAGGCTTGGTACCCACCAACTCGACATTAGTCGCCACTACGTTCGCAATAGCAGCCGGATTGCTGTCCACACCGACAGCAATTCCGTCAGCCCATGCATTCAACACATCTTCAGCGTCAGCGCCTGCCGTAAGACTGGCTTCCGCGCCTTCGATCATAAGCAAAAGAGCATTCATGGTTCTACGGATCTGGTCAAGCTCTGCACTGTGCTGATCTGCAACAATAAGTCTTGCTTTAGCCATTCTTTACTTTCCTTCCTTTTTCTTAAAAAAAGACTTCTTTTCGGGTTTGTTCTTGCTCTTGTCAACCTTCGCAGGCGCAGGCTCTGCAACAGGAGCTGCCTTCTTGACCGTCGCGGTAGCAGGAGCTGCTTCCACAACAAAACTAAAACGACCTGGTCGCACGCGCATAATCTCTTCAAATGCGTACTTCATAGACTCAGGAACCTCTGCAACTCCATTCTCATCGAACAGAACAGGGGAACCAGCAATGTCTATCCAGCGCTCTCTAGCGTAGTTACACTTTACTTTCATCATAATATCCATGACTCTCAGTATATACGAGGTATCAATGGGGGTTGCTTCAAATAGCTTCTCTTGTACAGCAACTAAGGATTTTGTTTTAAGACCCTTCGTCTCTGTAAATACACAAGATCCGCAAACTAAAGAGTTTGAGACAATCTCATGTCGTGCATAAATTACCTTTTCACAGATGGAACAATACACGAGAAGCTAAAGGTGTTGAGGGGCTAGGCCAAACCACCTAGCCCCTCAACCAAGCAACCAACTAACGCGCAGACATTGTGCCTACATTTATAAGTCTAATCCACTTCTTAGGAGCGAATAGGATGGGAGTCCCGTAGAGCAAGACCATCCACCTGTAAGCTGGCGACAACACAGCTAAATCCATCTTCATGAGTGGCATGAGTTGTCTAAAAGTCATAACCGAGGGGGTAAGCTCACCCACATATGCCGACGAAGTAAACGGAAGCGTCAAGTTCACATCATCCACAGTGGTCACCCCACTAGCAGTCTGCGAAGAAGCAGGAACCTTCAGAATCAAAGAGTGCAAAGCAGCAGCTGGCACAGAAACTGTAGAACTAGATCCTGCCATAGCAGCACTTCGATAGATCTTGAAAAACTCAGGAGGATAAGAACCTATAGTCCCAGCATTCGTAATCGTAAGCCGCTGACAGTTGCCAGCAAGCACCTGAGCAGCACCCAAATCCGACACAGCAACATTTGTCATCGGAGCCGACTCACCAAAGCGATTACAAGCAGTAACTATGTAACTATGACAAATGGCACCAACTGGAGCACCCTTAGCATGGTCACCAGTTGCCGTAGCAGTGGAATTACCAATAATAGAAGCAACAGCAGCTGGGGCACTAGCCGACGTAGCAGCAGCAGGAGGAGTCGGTCCCTGACGAATAAACACGTCCGGGTTGAACTCAAGCACACCAGCCTGGGTGGCAATCGTCTGCACCGCGCTACCAATCTGACCGTTCACAGGAGCAGGCAGCTGAATACGCTCACGAGGATACAGAGTCTTGACTAGGTCACTCATCGAGCGAGTTCCAAGGAACACGTCGGTGGGAAAACCATAGTTCTCAATAACCTCATTAGCAGCTTCCTCAAGATCCGCCTCTTGAAGACTATTGCCTTCAAGGTCAATGATCATCGTGGAATCCACTAGAGCATCAAGACCGTCCCATTGCTCAGCCTCGCCGTCAAAGGCAAGAGAAGAGTCACCTTCAAAAAGATTACGCTCAACTTGCTCAAGCAACCAGAGAATACCATTCTGGTTCTCAAGCGCGATGAGGTCGCCATGCGCTGGATGCACAAGCGAAGCCTGATGGGTGACCTCACGGGTAGTTCCAAGGAACTTGACCAGCTGGGTACGACGAACATAACTACTATCCGATGAAGCAGGTAACTCACCTTCTTGAAGGAAGGGAGAATTCTGTCCACCATAATCACTAAGTTGATTGTACTCTTCGACAGTACTGTAAGCTGGGCTCTTAGGTACTTTCTTCCAAAACTTAATGTGTGACGCAGAGTAGGTTAGCACCTTAAGAGAAGCTTCTAAACTCTCCACTCTGAGTGCGGAACCACCCGTCTGGCTGCTGACTTGATAGCCAGCCTCCAGAGCTTTGGACAGCTCTGCGATGTCCGATTCGGAACCAACACCAAACCCAGAAAGGCCGTTGTTGCTCCCTTGAAATGCGTTAAGACCAATTGTCATTTCTATAACTCCTTAAACTCTTCTAACGACCGTTTCTGTGAGCCACCATCTTGTCACGCAGCGGCGCGGGAAGATGACTCGTGGTTTCGTAACGGACAACTTCGGTAGCAGAACACAAACCCTTCTGCACCATGTCCACTAGCGTGTCGGAAATCTGGCTCTTACTGAGCTGATCGCCCGAATCACCAGAGAACGACTTTTCAAGTGCACGCATATGGCTCTTAGGCCCACGTGCGGGTGACGACTCAACCTGCTCAATACGCTGAGCTTGAAGGGTAGTAACCTCTGCAAAGTTGGAAAGCGCAGACGCAAGGGACTTCTGGAAGTCTCCCTGGGACTCAGTTTCCTTGGAGAGAGCACTAAGGACACGCGACACAACGCGAGATTCACTAGACGTAATGGCTTTACTCACTACATCTGCAAAATTCGTAAGAAAATCTGATACTTCAAATCCCTTACGAACAGCTTCGTTATCCTTAGCATGGTCGAAAAGAGACTTCATAGCCTCTTCCTCTACCTCTTCTTCCTCGTCATCCTCGTCATCGCCCTTACACATGCCAGCAGCCTTAGCCAACACCATCTCTTCAGCAGTGAGGGCTTCACCCTTCGCTAGCTTCGTAAACACAGACTTTGCCATCGCCGCAGCGCCGTTATAGTCCGTGCCATTCTCTTCGATGTTATCGCCGCCTGCGGCTTCTTGCTTACCACCTGGCCACTCGCCCCGTGCCGAGTCGCCTCCTACACACACTTGCGAAGCAGCAGCTTCACCAGCATCTTCTTCGACCTTAGTCGTAGAAGTACCGCGTGAAGAATGCCCCTTGGCAAGCTCCTGGATATCTGCCAACGCTTTCGCAAGCGCATCCGGCTCAATCATCTTGCTATTTTCACTCATGAGTTCTCCTTATGAACCATACAAACAAAATGCAGCTTTAGCGAATGCCTCAGCCATTTCTTTCGTTAGTGACGCCTCTTGCAGAAGCGCAACAGTTTCGTCGAAGGTCAAACTCTTAGAAGTTCGATCTTCAATCTCTTCAGTGTGCAAGCTTTCCGCAACAAGCGGGCTTCCACTGGCCTGGAGGGCCTTCTCTTCATCCTCTTCTTCCATGTCATCACAATCGTCGTGGTCTTTCTTTAAATCCCACTCTTCAGTAGACAAAGACTTAGCAATTTGTGCCCAAGTCGAAGTATTCACAGGGGATGGCGTAATCGCAACATCCTGAATCCAACACTCTTTAATAGTAGATCCCGCACGCCGCTTAACTTTACCTTGAATAGAGAAACCAATGCGACGACTAGAACTAGAGGAATCCAATGAATTCAACAATTCCCAAATGCTATCAGCTGTCTTGTGGTTTTTAAAAAGGAAACCCTTAACCCAAAGACCATTAGCGGTAAGACGACACTCAGTAGGTTGTCCTACTTTGTTTGAAAATCCATCCTTATGGTCATTATTAAAGTACCCATTTTTCATAAAGTATGAAAAATCAATACCTTTTTGAGACACAACCTCGCCTTGAAGATCACGGGCATCCGTAGAAGCCACGCCCTGAATCCAGCGTTTTCCAGAATCAGACGCACCATCGTCATCACCCTTAGTGACACGGAGCGCCTGTGCAGGCAGCCAAAAATTAAAGGTATCTTTATCTATCCAAGACATAAAAAAAGAGCAGACACGTACTCTGTGCCTGACTCCCTATTTGGAGAACAAAAGTGGTTGAACCGTGCAGTCCAGAAAGTAGTTTACTTTAGTAATAGTGTAAAGTCAAGATATATGTTGACTTTTTATTTCAAGTATAACAGGGGTGAGACACTCTCAGAGAGCGCTTTTGCTACTTTCATATCAAGCTTTAGGGGCACAGGCAGCTCCGTATTACACCCTTTGCACACAACGAACGCCTGTTGATCCTTAAACAACACCACTTTTCCGCGCAGCTTCACCACGCCATTAATGCTCTTCAACACCACCTCGTGACACCGAGCACACACCAATGAAGAAGAATGAAACACGAGCTAATGTATTTGCACTTGAATCACACCATCTTCGGAGTGAACAACATGCTTTCTTGAAGACGAAATATCTGAGGTATCATCCGAAACATCAGAAAACCCAGGAGTTGCTTCCCCCGCTGCCACTGGCGTGAGCCCATCATTCACATACGCCTGATAAACACTTTTATTGAACTCAGTATACAAAGACAGAAAGTTAACCAGGAGGCTAGGGTGAACATTACCTCCCTTAATCAAATCAAACGACGTATACAAACGATCATAAAACTGCAACGAAGCCGGTGCTCCACCACGGTCAAAAAAATCAACACGGTCTGACTTCACCACAGCGTATATTTCCTCAGTAGTATCCGTAATCATAGGGATAACACTACTTGGGGGAGGCAGATGTACTTTAACAGCTTCATAAACATCCGCATGAAACGCTTCTGAAGGGACCAACTGGCTCTGCAATGCAGAGGGCACAGGAAACGTATACGCTTTCTGTACAGCTAGTGGAGAACCTACCTTGGCCATAGCTGCGGAAATCTTAGTGTTTCGAGAAGCAAAATAAGTATCAGAAATGAGTTCCCAACGGTATGCTTTCTTGTTTTTGGTGTCAACAACCAAGTTCTTCTCAGGAGACACTTTGTATACCGTGTCATTCTCTGACACGTACATAGACTTGTTTATGTCCTGAACAACCTCAGCTACTCTTTGAAAGTACGCCGTTACTGACGTATGTGGAAAACCTTTTTCAATGTCACCTTCATCCGACAACTCACCAAAACTAGCACAACAAGACGCATTAGAAGGATGCTCTAACTCTTCTGTATGATCAGAAGTCAAAAAAGGATCCACAAAAAACCAATGGTAAGGAGCAACATGAAACCTTGGGTTCACGTAACCCAACAAAAAATGCAAGTTACCTTCCACAGTACCCAGCGTATGTGAGCAACCAGCACACGCAGGGTGCATGCATGTGTAAGACAACGATTTTGTGGAAACATCACCCAGATGCTTAACCAGGACATGAAGTTTGTCCCATTGTGAGACATCCACGACACCCCGCGAACGCAAGACAGACTCCAACCCAGACAGACATTCAGGAAACCTCATTGGGACAACTCCAGACGCATAGCTTCCTCCACCTGTCTCTCTTCTGCTGGAGTCAAATCATGCAAAGGCTCTGCGTGCAACCAAGCCGAAAATTCTGCTTCCTCCACTTTCTTACTATCTAAATCACTAAGAACTGTGGGGACACCCATACGATCCGGTTTTTTTGCAATAAAAGACTTCTCAACCTGCGCGAAACGACGCCCATACGAAGCCAACAAGATTTCTCGAAGTTTATTGTCTACAAAAAAATGGATATTCTCTGAGGTCGCAAAAGCATCCTTCAACTCTTGGTTAGCCAACTTCTCTACAGAATCAGGGTGTTTTCCCAACACAAAAAGCTTATTCACAATACGTGAGTATGTGTGAGAAATGTGCCACGCCAGTAGGTATTTAGGCTGGATCTTCAACGCCTGTAAAACAGCATTCACATAAGCCAAACCAAATGGCTTACGACCATGCACCGTCTGCATGGAGAACAAGGGACTAGAGTTACTTCTGTTACGCGACTGTTCTAAAAGAAAATCAAAGAACAACGGGTCACAGTTGAACTTACGATTCAACAGGACAACCGTGTTATCCATAAAACTGATGTCAGCAACTGTCGCGGAGATTAAATCAGGGACCAGAAAAAACGCTTGGTCTGCCAACATCAAAATGCCTGCTAGACACTTGTCTTTGTCGGATTCACTCAAAAACAATTTCGTGGCGTATTTTCTGTACGCAGTCAACTTTGAGTCACACACCCTAAGTTGGTGAGATACCCACAACGCCACATTCTCTTTCACGTCTGCGTCGAGATATACATACTTTGTAGTATCTCCCACAGAAAACCTCTCGTACCAAATACGACGAAGATTTTTAGAGTCGTACCTAGTGTTTCTAATAGTGTTTGTTTCGGCAGGAACCGCGATGTGGCGTTTCTTACCATCTTTAGTAAAAAACGATGGGTGCAGATGCGGCAGAGGTTGGTCAGGGCACATCAGTATCTCCCCTGCGTGCCTATCATAGTCTCTATTATTCTTAGGCGCATTGGTGTAACACCAGTAGTTGTGAGACTCATCCACATACCAGTACAAATACATCCCATAATCACCACTACGAAACACATAGTCATGATCCGTCGAGACAGACTCAGGCAAACCAATAGCTTTTTTCACATCAGCAGTTGTCATAACCACCCAGTTTGTACGCAGGAAGACCAGTCCACGGATCTTTAGTAGGAACCAATTCTCCCAATTTAACTAACTGCTTTATTTTGGCAGAAGAAACACCAAAGCGCAAAAGGCTCAGTTTATTCACCAAGCCTTTCTTACCAGCGAACCGCAAAAATGTCCGGGTGGGACTAGACAGCCTTGTCTTCTTCATTGAGATAATCCAACAAATATCCCCTAATGTGCGACCTAAGCATCTTTACCGTGTGCGGAGAATCCTTCTTATGATCAGGCCATATCTCTAAAGCTACATCTTTAACTAAGTCGTCTTTCAATATTGGCAAAGCCGCAAGAAGACGCAACACGCCATCTTTATTGTCTAAATCAAAATTGTACAGCTGCGCCGACTTCTTTAGGTCTGGAGAAGAGGCAGACAACATAACAGACGACAAATCGTCATCAAAGAAAGAATCTAAGTTAAGTTTAAATTCAGACATGGTACTCAACCAAACACAGACTGTATTCTATAATGCAAAATAAACTCTCGCACAACGTCTAAATGAATACTCAAACCTATATGCCACGGACCAGCTCTAGACACAACCCCAACAAGCTCGTTACGACTGTTCAGAACAGGACCACCTGAATTTCCAAAATACACTTGTGCGGAATGTTGCACATACAACACACCCCCACCCGCTCCTGCGTGTGACCGACGGGCCGCATTAGACACAACGCCAGCAGTCAGACTCCAACCCATGCCTGCGGGGTGCCCCATTACCACAACATTCTCTCCAGGTAACGCAGCCACTGGAGACAAGTCTATTGAAGCATGCAAAAACACAGGAAATTCCCCAGGAGCAAGCGTAAGCAACGCCAAATCATTCTGTATGTCTAAAGCAGACACCACAAACATGTGCCAACGTGCGTTAGAAAAATCACCAGCAGTATCCACGTAATCTTGAAACGTGCCGATACGAACCTCTGTATTTGCTTCACCGATTTCCGTGCGGTGCGTCACACAATGTGCAGCCGTGAGAACTTCAGATCTAGATATAAAAGAACCAGTACAATAGATGCGATGCGCATCCGTAGGCGACCCAGGCACAGGAGCAACAAGAGCAGCAACCGAATGACTTAGGTATTCAACTGCTCTGGGAGTTCTAGTAAACTGGGGAGGGTTGCTTAGACAACCCGAAAAAAACAAAAAGAGGCAAAAAAATCCTAGCTTTTTCAAGGGACACTCCCAAATGTGCGTATGTTAGATGATGCTCTATCTCATAAAGTAACAGTAATAAACGAAACCATTGACTTCGTAAAACTAAGAAATAGTTTTGGAGCGACCAGGAACGCTGCTACCGCCAAAACCGGCATTATAATTAAGTTCCTCAGCCATCTGGGCACGAACTATTTTAGACACCAAAGCAGCCTCATCGTCCGTAACCTTAAGCAACGTACTTCTGACATGTGCCAACATGCCACCATCAACAAAAGCAAACTGCGTCGGGAACAGCACGCTAAGGATTGCCTCCTCCTGCGATGTCAGACCAACTCCTGTCTTCGCTTTTCTAATAGCATCCAGAACACAATGTTTGGCATAATCAAAGTCCAAACGCCCGTCAGGATACCTACGAAATATTAGATTACCAGAAACACGATCATGCGGGGTACGATACTGCTGTACCGGAACATTGGGCAAATGCCCCTCTGCATGCTCTGTTAACTTATAGTCAGTTGTTCCCTTTTCTTCTGACTTGCTAAGGAGTTCTTTGTTGCGCTCAATGAACCTAACAGGCACACGAGGCAGATTTCCACTATTCATTCTTTATTCTCCAAATACAATCCAGTCTCTAACGACTTACGCGTTTGTTTGTCCTTTCTGGGAACAAACAAAGACCGAGAGCCAATACCACCAGCTGCTGGCCTAGTTTTCTTACTTTCTTTAGAAGTTTTGCCAGAAAGAGCCTCACCCTTCTTCTTTCCCGCTTCTGATTCTTTCTTTCCGCTACCTTTACTGTCTAGGTATGACTTGTACTCTTCATTAGTTTTAAAATAACGATACTGCGGAGACCCATCTTTGTCAGTACCCGTAACAACACGAGCTACAAAACTTCCACCGCGCATCTCACCGCGTGTTTTTTGACGAACCAGATGAACACTACGACGCTCAACAGCTCCAGCTTTCCGCACAGATTCTTGTTTTATAAACAGTTTCATCGGTTCCAAAGTTCCTTAGCTTCCTTATCTACAGAAGTTACTGTGCGAGCAACGGGTTCTTCGTAATCTCGCAGAGACACAGGAGACGTAAAAGCATGAATTCTACGAACAGGTACGGGCACAGTCTCGTGAGGTCGTGGAGGATGCTTATATCCAATCGACCCAACAGCTGCTTCATATGAAGCAGCCTGCGCAGCTTGTGCCGCCTGTGTCTTCTTCATCGAATTCAAAACTCCCTGTGTTTGAGCACACATTTGTTGCAATGTAACTACCGCTGCACTTTTTGACTTTGCCACAGATTGATCACCTTTCATCTTCTTGAAGATCCCAACAATATAAGCGTAATCTTCTTCTCTACCTTGCTTAGAAGCTTGTTGCTTAGCCAAAGACCACAGTTTTTCGTCTCTTTGTGTAGTAACTAAATTTACAGGCATAGCAAGAAAAAGGTAGAGCTAGATAGTGGAGTTTAGCAGAAAAAGATTACTTGTTCAATAAAGGATCACATAGTATCCGCATATTCTGGCTCCTCAGTTCCACCAGAATCCTGATCTTCCTCACCACCAGCTTGTTGTTGCTGCATCTGTTCCTGCTGCTGCTGCATAGCCTGTTGCTGCTTTTCTTGCATATCAATCTGGCGTTCTTGCAACTTGATCTGCTTAACCTGCATGTACGTCGGGTTCAATATATAATCCCCATCCGTCACATCGGGCAAATCCTCCGCACGACGAATCTCGTTCAAGGTCATGTATGAGGCCACTTGCTCCTTACGCAGCTCGTGTTTCTCGTGCTCCGTGAGTTCATCCAACCCAACAAAGTCAAATACGAAGTGATCATCTATCTTAGAAATAACATTTTCATTGATCAGTTTCGCAATAAAACGCAGAAGAGGCTTTAAACCACGGTCTCTAGATGCCTTAAGCTTCCATTCAGCACTGCTTTCAAACAAAGGCTGCTGCTGAACACCACCCTTCAAATCAAAATTCACCTCAGCAGGGTCAATCAGAAACACGGCAGTAGTAATCTTAATCAAGTACTCCAACCACGCCCCATACTCCATCTCACGATTTGAAGGATGAAGATTTACCCAATCCAGTCCCTGATCAGCTTGGAATATTGGAGTTTTCCAGGAGTTTTCAACCCCCTCAACATTAGCTCGCCACTGCCGACGAAGTCCTTCAAGTTGGTCTGGAGTTAGATTATCACCCCGAATATTCAAGATACCCTTGGGTGCACTCCCATTCACAAAGAATTTACGATTGTACTCCTCTGCGTATAAATGAGACGTAATAACAGTGATAAGCTGCTCTAGCTCACTGTACCCATATCCCTGCACATAAATGTCTGTTCTAGGATTACGCACCCCAAAGCTTAATTCAGCCCTAGAATACACATTCTCAATTTGTCCATTCACTACCTGCACGAACGCAGGCTTGTCCACACCCTTGCGATTGCATAAATCCAACAACTTAAATGGCGCGTCTCCCCTAGACCCTGAGTTAAACTCACGCCCATTCATAAGCGTAGAGCTATGCGAGTGCAGCCCAATATTGTTTAGTGTTTCTGGTACAGCAATACGCATTGTAGCAGCATCCACAGCCAAAAACTCAAAAGGAAGCCCACGGCGATCAGGTACAATTTCCACACACGCCTGGTCATAAATAAGACTATCTCTCACGATCTTTTTAAGAAACGTCTCAAAATCATCTCTAGGGATATCACTGTGTTGGTTAGTTTCAGAAGATCCACAGCTGTAAATAAACTGCTCTAAATCCTGGATAAACTTGCGCTCGCCTTTAGTGGTCATGCGACCAGAGTCTTTATGCTTTACGGCATATCCAATAGACTTTGTTAGCCGGAACGGAGTGGAAAACTGTGCAACCTGATTGCACCTAGTATTAATAATCGCACCAACAACACTCAACTGGTGAGGAATCTTCTTCAACGTATCATACGTCAAAGAAATATTTCTATCCTTGTAACCCATCGCGTATTGTATGGACAACGGATCTGTATAAGCAGACCGTGGCGCATGCTTAGCCTTTACAGGGGAATACCTACCTTTAGCAATCTCATCCCGGACTACAACAGGCACTTGATACGTTTGGTTGTTCCATTCAGTAACTTCGTCAACCCACTGATTAGAAGAATCATCTGACATCTTACTCACCTAATTCCCGCACTGACTTTTGTAACTGTGTGCATAACCAATCATGAAACTTACCACGTTCTCTACCTGAGATACTCGCAAGGCCCTTCTTAATGTCTGTAACATCATATCCTAAGACCTCTGTCACGTACTGCTCTTCTGACGACCTAGGTTTGTGTACTTCAGCTTGCTGTTCCAACTGTTGATTTAACGACTTCAAAAACTCTGTACACGCTGAATATACACTAACCTGAGAATCTACAACATCAACAAGAAACGCCTTGTTTATCTCTTCTTCTTCCTCTTCATCTACCTCTTCCGTCTTTTTATCTTCCTTGGGAGTCACACCTCGGTCACGAGACAACTGCGCGTATTCTTTTCGCTCTTCCTCTAATTCATCATCTACAGCTTCTTCATTTCCACTATGCCACTCTTTGCCAACATCTTTACGGTCATACGCAGCACTACCCCCAAGCACACCAATGGGTTGTTTTGCGTAGCTCTCAGCATACGAACGAGAACTGCGCCGTTCGTTAGGCGTTGTGACTCCAACAAACTGTGCTTTATTTAAATCAATATACAAAAACATGATGATTCCTATGGGGTAACTGCGAGGAGTCTAAGTACAACGACTGCGCCTTACTTACAGTTTTGTGGTGTGTGAAAGGATCTTTTGGCGATGCGACATATTTGCCCTTCTTGCCCTTCTCGCCTTTCGTCTTAACTGAAACTTTAGCATGAGCAGCAGCCAATGCTTCTTGTTTAGTGTTAAAGTGAGAAGCCTCTACCCTGCCAGCCTTGTTGTGTGCCCCGTGGTGTATCACAGCAGCATAATCACCGCTGGGGTCATTGGGTACGTGTACCACCGAAACGTAGTAGAACGCCGGATTACCACTATCATCCTTGCGGGTATGCGATTCCGCAAAAATACGATCTTTAGAAGACGAAATTGCCTTCGCATGCGCCTCTCGTACTGCATCAGAGGCCCGCATGAACCCCACCTTCTTCTTCGCAGCCTGTTGTTGCGTACCTTTTATCTTTGTGTCGCCCCACATAGTACTTTGGTCATGCCACCGCTTGTCTTCAGTAAGACGGAAAACAGCACGCTTAGCTTTTTCGGCAGTGGGATAATACCCTTCTTTATACTTACCGCGAAAGGTTGTTCCTTTACCGTGCTTATTCTCTCCAACAACCTTATACCGGCGATTCTTTCCAGATCCAGAAGGAATAGCATGATATTGCAAAGTACTTCCAGCATGCTTCTTATGATGCAAAACATCACCAGAAATAATACCACGCTTTTCTCGGGACGTAGAAAACGTATCACCAAGCTTACTAACTGCTTCCTTATACTGCTTGGTGTGTACTCCTGCGTCTAGTTCTTTTTGGGTATGAGACTGTACTGTCAATTTCGCAGAAACATGGTGCTGCGCTAGCTCCTTATTTACTCTCGTATACCCTTCTTTATCCTTCTTCTGTTTCACAATTTCAGACACACGCTTCTTAGCAGCTGTCTTAGTAGCATAGGGTGTGCTCTCTGTCTTAGACGTAGGACTCTCATCACCGTGATAACCAGAGTGCTCAGACACATACCAATGGTTACGAACTACATGAGCGTGCACATGATGGTACGAGGACTTACCACCCTTACCACTGGTAAGGTATGTATGTTGCTCCGCTTTGGATTTGTCCGACGACAAGTGATCGCGATACCGCTGATGTAGTCCTTTTGTCTGATCGTCTGTTAACGCAGCAGGCTTAGAAGCCTTATTATCAGGAGCTTTAGTCTTAGCAGCAGCGGCATCAGGAGCAGAACGCTCTCCTGTTGGTGTTGGCTCGAACCTTCTGTCCTCAAAGTCAAAGGTTCCTTCAATACCGTCTTTAAATGTTACTTTATGCTTACCCTGAAAATTTCCGTTCTCGAACTTTCCTTCATACAGAGTGCCCTCTGTAGTTGTTAGCTTCCCTTGGCCGTGAAAATTTCCTTCCTCGAACTTTCCTTCATACAGAGTGCCATTAGTATGTGTTACCTTCCCCTCACCGTGGAGCTTTCCGTTCTCGAACTTTCCTTCACTCACGCCATCTGTAGTTGTACGCTTCCCCTCACCGTGGAGCTTTCCGTTCTCGAACTTTCCTTCATGCACGTCGCCAGCTGGATCTGTTAGCTTCCCCTCACGAAGCTTTCCGTTCTCGAACTTTCCTTCATACACATGGCCCTTGGACGACGTTACCTTCCCCTTGCCGTGAAGATCTCCTTCCTTAAACTTTCCTTCTCTCACAGCGCCCTTGGACGACGTTACCTTCCCATCACCGTGGAGCTTTCCTTCCTCAAACGCTCCTTCATACAGAGTGCCATTAGTATGTGTTATCTTCCCTTGGCCGTGTAGCTTTCCTTCCTCAAACGCTCCTTCATGCACGTCGCCCTCTGGATCTGTTAGCTTCCCCTCACCATGAAGCTTTCCGTCCTTGAACTCCCCTTCTTCCACAACAATGCCCTTGGACGACGTTATCTTCCCCTCCTTACCATGAAGATACCCGTTCTCGAACTTTCCTTCCTCCACGGTGCCATAATCCATTGTACGCTTCCCCTCACCGTGGAGCTTTCCGTTCTCGAACGCTCCTTCATACACATGGCCAGCTAGATATGTTTCCTTCCCTTGACCATGCAGCTTCCCGTCCTTGAAATCTCCTTCAGACACCACATAAGCTGTTGTTACCTTCCCCTCACCGTGGAGCTTTCCTTCCTCGAACTTTCCTTCATACAGAGTGCCCTCTGTTGGATCTGTTAGCTTCCCTTGGCCATGTAGCTTTCCTTCCTCGAACGTTCCTTCCATTGTCACAGTGCCCTTTGCATCTGTTATCGTCCCTTGACCGTGAAGCTTATCGTTCTCGAACTTTCCTTCATGCACCTCGCCATCAGGATGTGTTATCTTCCCTTGACCATGAAGAGATCCTCTCTTGAATTCCCCTTCATACACCTCGCCATTAAGATAGGTTCGCTTCCCCTCACCGTGGAGCTTTCCGTGCTCGAACGCTCCTTCATGCACGTCGCCAGCTTTAGTTGTTATCGTCCCCTCACCCTGAAGCCATCCGTTCTTGAATTCCCCTTCATGCACAGTGCCATCTGTAGTTGTTATCGTCCCCTCACCGTGGAGCTTTGCGTTCTCGAACTTTCCTTCATACACAGTGCCCTCTGTAGCTGTTATCGTCCCCTCACGAAGCTTTCCGTTCTCGAACTTTCCTTCATAAGTGCCATCTGTAGCTGTTAGCTTCCCCTCACCGTGGAGCTTTCCGTTCTCGAACTTTCCTTCAGCCACAGTGCCATCAGCATCTGTTTTCTTCCCTGGACCGTGAGGCTGACCTTTGGCATTACGTTCTCCAACATGTGTCCCACCATCAGCCAGCTTATGTGTCTCGTCAGCAGCAGCGGCAGTAGGCTTAGCGGCAGTAGGCTTAGCGGCAGTAGGC
>TARA_R100001244_G_scaffold21048_14_pt1 | contig 20936 bp, 14 predicted proteins | sample TARA_R100001244 | Tara Oceans TARA_R100001244 (sample SAMEA2621564) | marine metagenome | biome: marine biome (ENVO:00000447); feature: mesopelagic zone (ENVO:00000213); material: "saline water (ENVO:00002010), including plankton (ENVO:xxxxxxxx)" | depth 790 m
GCGCAGCGAAGCCCAACAGGGCGGGCGGATGCCAGCGCGACTAGATCCAGCCGCCCCACTGCAACAGCAACAAGCCGACATTGGTGGTGACCACCGCTGCCAGGGTGGTGATCACGATGATCGCCGCCGCCAGTTCGTGGTTGCCACCCACGGCGCGGGCCATGACGAAACTGGCCGCCGCCGTGGGGCTGGCAAAATAAAGGAAGAGGATCGCCAGATCCGCCTCGCGAAAGCCGTACAGCCAAGCACCAACGGTGGCCAGCAGCGGCAGCCAGACCATCTTCATCAGGCTCGCGCTGAGCGCCGTGCCGCTGCTGCGGCGCAGCGAGGCCAGGCTGAGGGTGCCGCCGATGCAGATCAGCGCCAGCGGCAGGGTCATCTGCGCGAAGTACTCGGCCGAGGTCAGCAGCCAGTCCGGCAGCGCGATCCGCCAGTAGGCGAAGGGAATCGCCAGCAGCACGCCGATGATCAGCGGATTGATCAGGATGCTCTTGACGATGGCCAGCGCTCCGGTCTTGGCGCCGGGGCTGTAGATGGCCAGGACGATGGCCGAAAGCACGTTGTAGCAGAGGATCACCACCCCGCCGAGCACCGCGCCCAACGACAGGCCGTAGTCGCCGTACAGGCTGGTGGCCAGCGCCAGACCGATGATGCCGTTGTTACCGCGAAAGGCGCCTTGGGTGTAGATACCGCGATCCTCGCGGGGGATGCGCCAGCTCGCCCAGCCCCAGGCCAGGGCGAAGCAGACCAGGGTGGCGACGACGAAGAACAGCAGCAGGGTCGGCTGCAAGGCCGTACTCAAATCCGCTTTGACGATGCCGAGAAACAGCAGGGTCGGCATGGTGCCGCGAAAGACCAGGGACGAGGCGGTGTTGATAAAGGCGGTGTCGATCCAGCCCAGTCGCTTCAGCGCTACGCCGAGAAACAACATGGAGAACACCGGCGCGGTGATGGCAAGCGTTTGCTGGAAGACGGCGAGCATGAAGGCACCGGATGAGTTGTCTGACAACCTATGTTAGCCGGCTAACCAGTGCCCTGCTACCGTAGTCCGGATGCAATCCGGGGTCAGTTGTACCGGCCTCCGGGCTGCGCGTGAGATCAGCGGCGTACCGGGCGCTTCTGCAATTTGCGCTGCAAGGTGCGCCGGTGCATACCCAAGGCGCGCGCGGTGGCGGAGATATTGCCTTCGTGTTCAGCCAATACGCGCTGAATGTGCTCCCATTGCAGGCGATCCACCGACATCGGGTTTTCCGGCACCAGGGTATCCAGGTCGGCATGCTGGGTGAGCAAGGCGGCCAGCACATCGTCGGCATCCGCCGGCTTGCACAGGTAGTTGCAGGCGCCGCGCTTGATCGCCTCCACGGCCGTGGCGATGCTCGAGTAGCCAGTGAGGATCACCACACGCATCTCCGCGTCCAACTCCAGCAGCTTGGGCAACAGCACCAGGCCGGAATCGCCCTCCATCTTTAAATCGAGCACCGCATAATCCGGCAGATCCTGCTCGGCCAGGGCCAAGCCTTCTTCGGCCGAGCCGGCGGTAGACACGCGCAAGCCACGACGGCTCATGGCCCGCGCCATCACACGAGTAAAGGTTGGGTCGTCATCGACCAGCAGCAGGTGCGGCTGCTCTTCGCCGTCGAATAAGACTTCCGTTTCGTCAGTCATCTGCAATTTCTCCTAACGGGCATAGCGCCCTTATCCGTCGCTGCGCGCCATGGCTTTGATCTCAAGCCCGGCCATAAGCACGCGGCAATTTCAGCTCGGTGAGCGTGCCGCCTTCTTCGTGGTTATACAGCTTTACCGTGCCGCCGACACGGGTGACGCTGGCCTGGCTGAGGAACAACCCCAGACCGAACCCTTTGCCTTTGGTGGTGAAAAACGGCCGGCCCAATTGCTCGGCAATGGCCAGCGGTACGCCGGCACCAAAGTCGCGGATACTCAGGCGCAACCACTGGTGATCCCAGTCGAGGCGGATATCCAGCTTGTCCGGGCAGGCATCGGCGGCATTGTTCAGCAAATTGAGTAGCGCCTGCGTGAGGTCGGCCGGCGGCATCAGCCGCGGCGGCGCGCCAAGTCCCAGGCATTGGTAGCGATAGCTGGCCTCGGGGCGCATCAGGTGCCAGCGGTTGAGGGTGGTTTCCAGCCACTCCACCGAGGACTGTTCGATCACCGCCTGACGGCGGTCCGCCTCGGCCGCGCGCACCAGCTGTTGCAGGGTGTCCTTGCACAATTTGACCTGTTCTTGCAGCACCGCCAGGTCTTCTTGCAGCAGCGGGTCCTGGTGCTCACGGCGCAATTCCTTGATCAGCACGCTCATGGTCGCCAGTGGCGTACCCAACTCATGGGCGGCGCCGGCAGCCTGAGTAGCGACGGCGAGCAACTGCTGATCGCGCAGGCCTTCCTCGCGGCGCTCGGCGCGCAGCTCTTCCTGATGGCGCAGCTCCTCGGCCATCTTGGCGACGAAGAAGGTGATCAGCGCCGCGGCCAGGGCAAAGCTCAGCCACATGCCATACACCAACAAGCTTTCGCGAGGCCCGGGTGGCAACTCCAGCGGGTGCGACCACACCAGCAGCAGGGTGTAGCCGGCCAATGCCAGGCCCGAGAGGGTGATGGTGTACAGCCAGGGCAAGGTCGCCGCGGCAATGGTCAGTGGCACCAGGTAATAGGAGACGAAGGGGTTGGTCGAACCGCCCGAGTAATACAGCAGCAGGCTGTGGATGATCAGGTCGCAGCCGAGCTGCACCGCGTATTCCTGCTCGGTGACTGGCCAGGGGCCGCGCAAGCGCAAGGCGGTGAGCAGGCACAGCACCAACGAGATCGCGAGGGTGACGCTCAGCTCCAGCCATGGCAGCGGCAACGACCCCGACTTGTAGGCAAGCCCCACCGAACCGGCCTGCGCGGCCAGCACCAGAATACGGATCAAGGTCAGACGCCAGAGGTTTTGTCGGCTGGCCGACAACAACTGCACGGGTGCGAGCATGGGCTCTCCAGAAAGGCTCGGTGGCCGAGCCAGGCGAGTATAACCAAGCCGTTGACGCACCCGCTGCGGCAACACGCCGCAGGCCAGCGAGCGCCACGCAAGCCGCTGCAACCGCGATGCCTGTGCACGTACACGGCTCGCGGCTAAAGCCCCTCCCACGCGATGTGCACGCGGAGCGTTGCGCCGCGCTGCCATCGCGCCAATGGGCCAGTGGTCCAATACGCCGTACACCATTAGGAGCGGCTGCGCAGGTGAACCGCTACGCTTAGCCGGCAACGCCGCTGAACTGGATTTAACCCGAACAGTCGAATCGCTACGTCTACGTTAAGGACCTGCGCGCCACTGCGCGCTCACTGACCCGCAAGGAACCGTCATGCTGCCACTGCCCCGTCTTGCCAACGCCTTCATCCTCAGCGCCGTTGCCCTGTTCAGCCTCTCGGCGCAGGCCGAAGAGGCGCGGTACAACCAGATCAGCCTGCGGGCCGAGGTCAGCCAGGAAATCGCCCACGACCTGATGCACGTCACCCTCTACAGCGAAGCGCAGCACAGCGACCCAGCGGCCTTGGCTGCTGACATCACCCGCACGCTGAACAGCGCCCTCGCCCAGGCACGCGGCACCAAAGGCGTCACGGTCGCCCTCGGCAGCCGCAACAGCTACCCGGTGTACGACGAAAAAGGCCAGCAGATCACCGCATGGCGCGAACGTGGCGAACTGCGTCTGGAAAGCGCCGACTTCGCCGCGCTGTCGAAGCTGACCGGCAACATGCTCAAGGACCTGAAAATGGGCGGCATGGATTTCAGCATCGCATCGCCAACCCGTAAAATCCACGAAGACGCCCTGCTCAAGGATGCCGTGGCCGCGTTCAAGGCGCGCGCACAGTTGGTCAGCGCAGCGCTCGGCGGCAGTAGTTACAAACTGGTCAGCCTGAGCCTGAACAGCGGCGGCTTCCAGCCACCGATGCCGATGCGTATGGAGGCGATGAAAGGCGCGGCGATGATGGATGCCGCCACACCGGAGATCGAAGCCGGCACCAGCCAAGTGACGGTTAACGCCGATGGCGTGATCGAAGTGCAAATGCCCTGAAGCATGCGCCGCAAGCGCGCAGCGCCGTTGTCGACCGATAGCGGCGCTTTGCCAGCTTTTTCGCAGAAAATTGCCTAAATGCGACAGCAACTTACAACTCCCCCACAGTTGCTACGCTCAAGCCTTCATGCCCCTTGCCTCCGGCATACGCCCTGCATAGTTTCTCCCAAGGTCTTCACAAGAGACCCCTCACGATGACAACCACAATAAACATGAGGTCACTATGCGTAAAAACGCCGTCATCCAGGCCATGGCCGTTGCTGGGCTGATCGCCAGCGCGCCGTTTGCCCAGGCCGCCAGCAACCTGGTGTTCTGCTCCGAAGGTAGCCCCGCCGGTTTCGACCCGGGCCTGTACACCACCGGTACCGACTTCGACGCCGCCGCAGAAACCGTGTTCAACCGTCTGAGCCAGTTCGAGCGTGGCGGCACCGCCGTGATTCCAGGCTTGGCGCAGAAGTGGGAGATTGCCGACGACGGCCTCAGCTACACCTTTCACCTGCGCCCGAACGTGAAGTTCCATACCACCGAGTACTTCACCCCGAGCCGCGACTTCAACGCCGACGACGTGTTGTTCACCTTCCAGCGCATGCTCGATAAAGAGCATCCGTTCCGCAAAGCCTACCCCTCCGAATTCCCCTACTTCACCGATATGGGCATGGACGCCAATATCGCCAAGATCGAAAAACTCGACGACCTGACCGTCAAGTTCAGCCTCAACGAGGTCGACGCCGCCTTTATCCAGAACCTGGCGATGAGCTTTGCCTCGATCCAGTCCGCCGAATACGCCGATAGCCTGCTCAAGGCCGGCAAAGCCGCCGACATCAACCAGAAGCCCATCGGCACCGGCCCGTTCGTGTTCAGCCGCTACCAGAAGGACGCGGTGATCCGCTTCAAGGGCAACCCGCAATACTGGCAACCGGATGAGGTGAAGATCGACAACCTGATCTTCGCCATCAACACCGACGCCTCGGTGCGCATGCAGAAGCTCAAGGCCGGCGAATGCCAGGTCACCCTGTTCCCGCGGCCAGCCGATCTCGAGTCGTTGAAGCAAGATGCAAATCTGCAAATGCCCGAGCAAGCCGGGTTCAACGTCGGCTATATCGCCTACAACGTCACCCACCCGCCGTTCGATAAGCTGGAAGTGCGCCAGGCCCTGGACATGGCGGTGAACAAGCAGGCGATCATCGACGCGGTCTACCAAAGCGCCGGCCAACTGGCCAGCAACGGTCTGCCGCCGACCCAGTGGTCGTATGACGAGAACATCAAGGACGCCGCCTACAACCCGGAGAAAGCCAAGGAATTGCTCAAGGCCGCCGGCGTTGCCGAAGGCACCGAGATCACCCTGTGGGCCATGCCGGTGCAGCGCCCGTACAACCCCAACGCCAAGCTGATGGCCGAAATACTGCAAAGCGACTGGGCCAAGGTCGGCATCAAGGCCAAGATCGTCACTTACGAATGGGGCGAATACCTCAAGCGCGCCAAGGCCGGCGAGCATGACGCCATGCTGATTGGCTGGAGCGGCGACAACGGTGACCCGGATAACTGGCTCGGCACCCTGTACGGCTGCGACGCGGTGGACGGCAACAACTTCTCCAAATGGTGCAACGCCGATTACGACAAGCTGGTCAAAGCTGCCAAGCGGGTGACCGACACCGCTGAACGCAGCGAGCTGTACAAGCAGGCTCAGGTGATCCTCAAGCGCGAAGTGCCGATCACCCCGATCGCCCACTCGACCGTGTATCAACCGATGCGCAAGAACGTGCAGGACTTCAAGATCAGCCCATTCGGGCTTAACTCCTTCTACGGTGTCAGCGTCGAGCAGTAACCCTCAGACTGTTGCCTGGGCGGTTATCCACCGCCTGGGTAGCCGGGCGACGGCGGCCTACCCGGCCGCCGCCTGCACGTACCGAACCGCATGAGGGATTAACCGATGCCCGCACCCCTGCTACTGCCGTTCCTGCGCCTGCTGCTGGCAGGCACCCTTGTTTGCGCCGCCCAGGTACAGGCCGCCAGCGACAGCCTGGTGGTGTGCACCGAGGCCAGCCCGGAAGGTTTCGATATCGTCCAGTACACCGCGGCGACTACCGCCGACGCGTCCGCGGAAACCGTGTTCGAGCGCCTGATCCATTTCGCCCCAGGCAGCAGCGCACTGGTTCCCGGCCTGGCCGAGCGCTGGGAGGTATCCGCCGATGGCCTGAGCTACACCTTTCAATTACGCCAGAACGTGGCCTTCCACCGCACCGCCTGGTTCCAACCCAGCCGCCCGCTGAATGCCGACGACGTGCTGTGGAGCTTCCAGCGCCAGCTCGATCCGCAGCACCCCTGGCATGCGCTGTCCGTGCGCGGCTTTCCCTACGCCGAAGCGATGGCCATGGCAGCGCTGATCGAGCGCATCGAGAAGCTCGACGAGCAACGCGTACGCTTCGTCCTGAAACACCCCGAGGCGCCCTTCCTGGCCAACCTGGCCATGGGCTTCGCCTCGATCTATTCCGCCGAGTACGCCGAACAGCTGCTCGCCCAAGGCAAACCCGAACAGCTCAACAGCCTGCCGGTGGGCACCGGGCCGTTCGTCTTCGAGCGCTACGCCAAGGATGCGCAGGTGCGCTTTCGCGGCAACCCGGAATACTGGAACGGCGCGCCAGCGCTCAAGCGCCTGATCTTCGCCATCACCCCCGAACCGAACGTGCGTCAGCAGCGGCTCAAGGCCGACGACTGCCAGATCGCCCTGTACCCACGGCCGGTGGATATCCCCGCGCTGAAAGCCGATCCCGAGTTGCAGGTACTGGAGCTGGACTCGCTGCTGACCGCCTACATCGGCATCAATACCCGCCATCCGCCGCTCGACGATGTGCGTGTGCGCCAGGCGCTCAACCTGGCCTTCGACAAGGCCACTTACCTGCGCGCGCAATACGGCGACGGCGGCGCCAGCCCGGCGGTGGCGCCTTACCCGAATACCCTGTGGGGGCATGACGAACGCCTGCGCGGCTGGCCACATGACGTGCCACGCGCCAAGCGCCTACTGGCCGAAGCCGGCTACGCGCAGGGCTTGCGCCTGTCGATCTGGACCCGCCCCGGCGGCGGCCCGACCAACCCCAATCCGGGTATCGGCACGCAACTGCTGCAAGCCGACCTGGCCGCCATCGGCATTCAGGCGGATATCCGCATGTTCGAGTGGGGCGAGCTGATCAAGCGGGCGAAGAATGGCGAGCACGACCTGGTGTTCATGGGCTGGGCCGGCGACAACGGCGACCCGGACAACTTCCTCACCCCCAACCTGTCCTGCGCCGCGGCACAGAGCGGGGAAAACCAGGCCGGCTGGTGCAACCAGGCATTCGACGGGCTGATTCGAGAAGCCCGCCAGCGGGTCGAGCAGAGCCAGCGCGCGGCCTTATACCGCCAGGCCCTGGCGATTTTCCACGAGCAGGCGCCGTGGATTCCCCTGGCCCACCCCAAGCAATTCAGCGCCCTGCGCAAGGGCATCGAGGGTTTCACCCTCAGCCCCATGGGCTCGAACAACTTCGCCAGGGTGACACTTGAATAAACCTCTAAGCGGATTTATCGCCGAGGGTCTTGGGCTGACAAACCACCCTGTTCGCGGATAAATCCGCCCCTACAAAAAGGCTCTGTACCGGTTAAATGTTGATGCAGACCGCCCTCACGTGGGAGCGGCTTTAGCCGCGAAAGATCTTCAGTTTTCAAAGATTTTCGCGGATAAATCCGCTCCCACAAAAGCGCGACTTCTCCTGCGACATGTAACTGGGACATAGCCTACAAAAAACCATCGACCGGCCCACCGCCGAGCAGATGAACCTGATGAGGAGTACCGACACGCATGCTGTCCTTTATCGCCAGACGCCTGGGGCTGCTGATCCCGACTTTCTTCGGCGTCACCCTGCTGACCTTCGCCCTGATTCGCATGATCCCCGGCGATCCGGTGGAAGTCATGATGGGTGAGCGCCGGGTCGACCCGCAGATGCATGCCGAAGCCATGGAGCGCCTGGGCTTGAACAAGCCGCTCTACGCGCAGTATTTCGACTACATCGGCCAGCTCGCCCAAGGCAACCTCGGGGAATCGCTGCGCACCCGTGAAAGCGTGTGGACGGAGTTTCTCAGCCTGTTTCCGGCGACCGTCGAGCTGGCCCTGGCCGCCCTGTTGTTCGCCGGCATCCTCGGCTTGCTCGCCGGGGTGATCGCCGCGCTCAAACGTGGCTCGCTGTTCGACCACGGGGTGATGGGCATTGCCCTGGCGGGCTACTCCATGCCGATTTTCTGGTGGGGCCTGCTGCTGATCATGTTCTTCTCCGTCGGCCTCGGCTGGACCCCGGTGTCCGGACGCCTGGACCTGCTCTACGACATTCCGCCGGTGACCGGTTTCATGCTCATCGACACCCTGCTTTCGGGCGAAGAAGGCGCGTTTGTCGACGCCCTACACCACCTGATTCTGCCGGCCATCGTGCTCGGCACCATTCCCCTGGCGGTGATCGCGCGGATGACCCGCTCGGCGATGCTCGAAGTGCTGCGCGAAGACTATGTGCGCACCGCCCGCGCCAAGGGCTTGTCGCCAACCCGCGTGGTGTTCGTGCACGCCTTGCGCAACGCACTGATTCCGGTACTCACGGTGTTCGGTCTGCAAGTCGGCGCGTTGCTCGCCGGCGCAGTGCTGACCGAAACCATCTTCTCCTGGCCGGGTATCGGCAAATGGCTGATCGAAGCGATCGGCGCGCGCGACTACCCGGTGGTGCAGAACGGCATCCTGCTGATCGCCTGCCTGGTGATCCTGGTCAACTTCGTCGTGGACATCCTCTACGGCCTGGCCAACCCACGCATTCGCCATCAGCGCTAAGGAAAACGCCATGCATAGCCGCATTCTTTCCGTAGGGTGGATGACGCTTCACCCATCCACCATCGCAACGCCCAAGCGGTGGATGAAAAGAGCGTCATCCACCCTACGCAGGCCCGCTCTGGAGGCTCGCCCATGAACACCACCACTATCGACCAGAGCCTGCTCTACCCCTCGCCGCTGAAAGAGTTCTGGCAGGCCTTCTCGCGCAACAAAGGCGCGGTCGCCGGCCTGCTGTTCATGTGCGTGCTGGTGTTCTGCGCGCTGTTCGCCCCCTGGATCACCCCGCACGACCCCAGCGAGCAGTACCGCGACTTCCTGCTGACCCCGCCGGCATGGCTGGACGGTGGCCAGACGCAGTTCCTCCTCGGCACCGACGAATTAGGCCGCGACCTGCTCTCGCGGCTGATCGTCGGCGCGCGGCTGTCGCTGTTGATCGGCCTGGCCTCGGTGCTGCTGTCGCTGCTGCCGGGCGTACTGCTGGGCCTGACTGCCGGCTTCTTTCCGCGCCTGCTCGGCCCGACGATCATGCGCCTGATGGACATCATGCTGGCGCTGCCCTCGCTGCTGCTGGCGGTGGCCATCGTCGCCATCCTCGGCCCTGGGCTGATCAACACCGTGATCGCCATCGCCATCGTCTCGCTGCCGTCCTACGTGCGCCTGACCCGCGCCGCGGTGATGGGCGAACTGAACCGCGACTACGTCACCGCCGCGCGCCTGGCCGGCGCCAGCCTGCCACGCCTGATGTTCGTCACCGTGCTGCCCAACTGCATGGCCCCGCTGATCGTGCAGGCCACCCTGAGTTTCTCCTCGGCGATTCTGGATGCCGCCGCGCTGGGCTTCCTCGGCCTCGGCGTGCAACCGCCGACGCCCGAGTGGGGCACCATGCTGGCCTCGGCGCGCGACTATATCGAGCGGGCCTGGTGGGTCGTCACCCTGCCCGGCCTGACCATCCTGCTCAGCGTGCTGGCCATCAACCTGATGGGCGACGGCCTGCGCGACGCGCTCGACCCGAAACTCAAGAATGCCGTCTGAGGAGCCCCGGATGATCAGCACACATAACCGTAGTGCGGACATGGCGCAGCCTTATCCGCCGTCTAGCGCCGTAGGCTCAACCTGCATGCACGTATCGGAGGCCGGCGTATGAGCCTGCTGGATATCAAGAATCTCAGCGTGCGCTTTGGCGATGCCAATGCCGTGCCGGTGGTCGACGGCCTCGACCTCAGCGTGGCCAAGGGCGAGGTGCTGGCCATTGTCGGCGAGTCCGGCTCCGGCAAATCGGTGACCATGATGGCGCTGATGGGCCTGATCGAGGCGCCAGGCCTGGTCCGCGCCGACTGCCTGCAATTCGACGGCACCGACATGCTCAAGCTCAAGGGCCGGCAACGTCGGCACATCGTCGGCAAGGACCTGGCGATGATCTTTCAGGACCCGATGACCGCGCTCAACCCCAGCTACACCGTGGGTTTCCAGATCGAGGAAGTGCTCCGCCAGCACCTCGGTCTGGCCGCCAAGGCCGCCCGCCAGCGTGCCCTGCAACTGCTCGAACGGGTCGAGATTCCCGCCGCCGCCAGCCGTCTGGATGCCTACCCGCACCAGCTCTCCGGCGGCATGAGCCAGCGCGTGGCGATTGCCATGGCGATCGCCGCCGAGCCCAAACTGCTGATCGCCGACGAACCGACCACCGCCCTGGACGTGACCATCCAGGCGCAGATCATGGACCTGCTGCTCGACCTGCAACGCGAACAGCACATGGGCCTGGTGCTGATCACCCACGACCTCGCCGTGGTCGCGGAAACCGCCGACCGCGTATGTGTGATGTATGCCGGCCAAGCGGTGGAAATCGGCGCGGTGCCCGGGTTGTTCGACGCGCCCGCGCACCCCTACAGCGAGGCGCTGCTCAAGGCGATTCCCGAGCACAGCCTGGGCGCCAGCCGCCTGGCCACCCTGCCCGGCATCGTGCCCGGACGCTACGACCGCCCGCACGGTTGCCTGCTCGCGCCACGCTGCCCCTATGCCCAGGACAACTGCCACGCGCAACGACCGCGCCTGGATGAATACTCGCGCGGCGCGGTGCGCTGTTTCTATCCGTTGAATCAGGAGGTGGCGTGATGACGGTGGTTCTCACGGCGCGCGAGCTGACCCGCCACTACGCGGTATCGCGCGGCCTGTTCAAAGGCCACGCCCGCGTGCAGGCGCTGAACGGCGTGTCCTTCGACCTGCACGCCGGCAAGACCCTCGCCGTGGTTGGCGAGTCCGGCTGCGGCAAATCCACCCTGGCGCGTGCCCTGACCCTGATCGAGGAACCGTCGTCCGGCTCGTTGCAGATCGCCGGGCAGGAAGTCAGCGGCGCCAGCAAGGCCGAACGCCAGCAACTGCGCCGCGATGTGCAGATGGTTTTCCAGAACCCCTACGCCTCGCTCAACCCACGGCAGAAGATCGGCGACCAGTTGGCCGAACCGCTGCTGATCAACACCACGCTGTCGCGCCTCGAACGCCGCGACCAGGTGCAGGCGATGATGCAGCAGGTCGGCCTGCGCCCCGAGCATTACCAGCGCTACCCGCACATGTTCTCCGGCGGCCAGCGCCAGCGCGTGGCCCTGGCCCGGGCGATGATGCTCAACCCCAAGGTGCTGGTGGCGGACGAACCGACCTCGGCGCTCGACGTGTCGATCCAGGCCCAGGTGCTCAACCTGTTCATGGACCTGCAGGAAGAGTTCAACACCGCCTACGTGTTCATCTCGCACAACCTCTCGGTGGTGCGGCATGTCGCCGACGAGGTGCTGGTGATGTACCTCGGCCGGCCGGTGGAAATGGGGCCGAAGGCGCTGATCTACAGCCGCCCGCTGCACCCCTACACCCAGGCGCTGCTCTCCGCCACGCCAACCCTTCACCCGGACCCGACGAAACCGAAGATCAAACTCACCGGCGAACTGCCCAACCCGCTGTCGCCGCCCAGCGGCTGCGCCTTCCACCAGCGCTGCCCCTATGCCACCGAACGCTGCGGCGTGGAGCAGCCACCGCTGCGCCTGCTCGATGCACGGCAGGTGGCCTGTCACCACGCGGAGACGATCAACGGCTAACGGACGGTTGCAGCGCTGGGGCGGCGCCAGCAGCCAGCGGTGCGGCCGTCGAGCGCGGGTTAGCTGGCGTCGAGCAGCGCGCGCAAGCGCCGCAGCACGGCCAGCGACTCGGCATTGTCGCCGTGCACGCAGAGGCTGTCGGCGCTCAGGCGCAACGGCTTGCCGTCGATATCCGGGAAAGGCTCGCCCTGGGCGATGGCCAGGGCCTGTTCGAGAATCCGCTGCGGGTCGTGGTGCACCGCGCCGCTCAAGCGCCGTGGGGCCAACTGGCCATCGGCGAGGTAGGCACGGTCGGCGAACGCCTCGAACATCAGCGGCACATCGGCTTCGTCGGCCAGGCGCAACTCGCGGCTGTTGTCGGTCAACGCCAGCACCATCAGCGGCAACCCCTTGCGGTAACTGGCGCAGGCCTCCAATACCGCGGCCAGCAGCGCATCGTCGCGCACCAGATCGTTGTACAGCGCGCCGTGCGGTTTGACATACGCCACCTGAACCCCCGCCGCGCGGCAGAACGCCTCCAGTGCGCCCAGCTGATAGAGCACCAGCGCGGTGACTTCTTCCGGCGAGCAGGCCATCTGCCGCCGGCCGAAACCGACCACATCGGGATACGCCGGGTGCGCGCCAATCCGTACGCCATGCGCGACCGCCAGGGCGACGGTGCGCTGCATGGTCAGCGGATCGGCAGCGTGAAAGCCGCAAGCCAGGTTGGCCTGATCGACCAGCGGCATGGCATGGCTATCGTCGCCCATCGTCCAGGCGCCGAAGCTTTCGCCCATGTCGCAGTTCAGCAGGATTCGTCTGTGCATGCCGACAAGCTTAGAACCACGCCGTCGCTACGGAAAGCCTTCGATTGAGCAAGCTGGCTTCTACAACGGCGATAACCAACCGTTCCTCAATACACGTCGCGGCGATAGCGGCCCTGCTCGATCAACGCCAGCACGCCGGCCTCACCGAGCAGCTCATGCAGCACCTCATCCACCCCCGCAGCCATGCCGGCGAGGCTGCCGCAGACATACAGCGAGGCGCCGTCGGCCAGCCACGCGCGCAGCGACTCGGCGGACTCGCGCAGGCGATCCTGCACATAGATTTTCTGCGCCTGATCACGGGAGAACGCCAAGTCCAGGCGCGCCAGCTCGCCACCTGCCAGCCAGCCTTGCAGCTCGTCACGGCAGTAGAAGTCATGGGCCGCATTGCGCTCGCCGAACAGCAGCCAATTGCGCGTATGGCCGGCGACGATGCGCGCCTTGAGCAGGCTGCGCAGCCCGGCCAGGCCGGAGCCGTTGCCAATCAGAATCACTGGCCGCTCATCCTCCGGCGCATGGAAGCCGCTGTTGCGGCGTACCCGCGCCAACAACTGGCCGTGCAGGGGCGCAGAGTCGGTGAGCCAGCCGGAGCCGAGGCCGAGCGAGCCGTCGGCATGCCGTTCCTGGCGCACGAGCAACTCCAGCACGCCGTCGCTGGCCAGCGAGGCGATGGAATATTCGCGCGCGCTCAGCGGCACCAGGGCATTCAGCAGCGCCTGGGCGTGCAAGCCGACCAGGTGGGCGAAGCTGTCCGGCAGCTGCTTGCCGGCCAAGGCCTGCTGCAATGGCTGGCGCACGCCTGCGAGTTCGACCGGCTGGCTGCCGTCCACGCCATGGCCCTGCAACCAGGCCTGCACCTTGGCCTCGGCCTGCCGCGGCAGCACCTCGAGAATATCGCCCGCGGCCCACTCAACGGCTTGCTCGGCACGCAGCCCCAGCCAGTAAGTCGGTGCACCTTGGCTGTGTGGGTTGAGCAGCTCGCGCCGAGCCAGCGTCCACAGGCCGTAGGGCGTTTCGCCCTGGTACAGCGGCTGGGCTCCGGTCAACTCGCCGAGCTGGCGCTGCCAACTGGCCAGCGCCGTGGCATCGCCCGCATCGACCTGCACCGCGTCGAACAGGTGCTTCGCGCCTTGCGCGGCCAACCAGTGTTGGACGCGCTGGGCGAACCCGCAAAAATGCTGGTACTGCCGATCGCCCAGGGCGAGCACCGCATAGCGCAGATGCTCCAGGTCCAGCGCCTGGCCGAGCAGCTTGCGCTCGAAGCCGCGCGCACTGTCCGGCGCCTCGCCATCGCCAAAGGTGCTGAGCACGAACAGCGCGTTATGCGCCTGACGCAGCATCTGCTCATCCAGCTTGGCCAGTGACTGCACGCTGACCGGCAGGCCGGCGGCTTGCAGTTGCCCGGCGGTTTGCCAGGCCAGTTGCTCGGCGAAGCCGCTCTGGCTGGCGAAGCCGATCAACCAGCCATCCGCCTGCGCCACGCCCGGCTGCAAAGCCCCGCGTGCGCGCAGCATGGCGCGCTTCTTGCGCCGACGGTCGAGGTACAGCAGCCAGCCGGTGATGGCGAACAGCGGCATCGCCAGGCTGGCGAGCATCATCAGGATGCGCCCCGGCATGCCGAAATAACTGCCGACGTGCAGGGCATACACGCTGGTGAGCAATTGATCGCCGAACGACTTGTCGGCATACACCTGGTGACGCTTGAGTTCACCGCTCAACGGGTCCAGCGTCAGCTGGTTGAACGCGCGCTCGTGCGGCGCATCGCTGCGCAGGTAAAACACCGTCGCCGGCTGACCAGCCGCAGGCGGCAGGCGCAGGTTGTAAGCGCTCAGCTGCGCTCCCGCGTGGCTCTGAATAGCGTTCCACAGCGCCGGGTAATTGACCTCCGGCACCTCGCCAGCCGGCGGCGGGCCACGCCGGCCGCGCTGCTGGCCGCCCGGCTCGTCGCTGAGTAACGCGGTCGCGCCTTCGCGGTACCAGTCGTACGACCAATACAACCCGCTCAGCGCGGCCAACAGGTACAGCGCCAGGCACCAGGTGCCGGCGACCGCGTGCAGGTCCCAATTGAAACTGCGGCCCTTGCGCGCCCAGTCGAGGGTCAGCCAGGCGCGCCAGCTCGACACCTGGCGCGGCCACCGCAGGTACAGCCCGGACAGGCAGAAGAAAATCAGGATCAACGTACAGGCCGCGGTGATTTGCTTGCCGTACTCGCCCATGGCCAGGAAGCGGTGCAGGCGCAGCATCAGGTCGAAAAATCCTTGGCCGCTCGGTTCGGCCAGCAGTTCGCCGCTGTATCCATCGAAGTAGCGCGACGGCCCGCGACGCTCGCCCGGCGCCGGCGCGAAGAACACCCGCGCGGCGTGATCGCCCTGCACCTCCAGCCACAGACCGACGACACGCTGCTGGCTGGCCGCTTCGAGCTTCGGCACCAGTTGCGCCGGCGTGAGCACGCCGCTCTCTTGCACCTCGACGCTGAGCACGTCGGGGTTGAACGCGCGCATCAACTCATCCTGGAACGAGTAGGCGGCGCCGGTCACCCCCATCAGGGCCAACACCAGTCCGGCACTGATACCGAACAGCCAATGCAGCTGGAACAGGATTTTCTTCAACACGGGAAACTCGACCACAGAGACGTTGAGAGCGAATGTCGACCACCGGCACAGCGCCGGCGCCCGGCAAAACAAGAGCGAATTCTATTTGAGAATCAGTTACGGATATTGCTGGATTGCCGCCTTTACGCTTTATTTACGCTCTGTGCCCGTTAACTGTTGGTGCAGACCGCCGTCACGTGGGAGCGGCTTTAGCCGCGAAATATCTTCAGTTTTCAAAGATTTTCGCGGATAAATCCGCTCCCACAACAGCGCGGCTTCTCCTGCAACACATAACGGGGACATAGCCTTTTTTACGCCTCGCCGTGCGGGCGTTTTCGCGCCCTGCTCGCCGCGCCCAAAGCGCACCGCCGAATACGCCAAAGCCCCGCCATCAGGGCGGGGCTTGGCTGCAGCAGGCGGAGGAGCTAGAACGCGTAGTTGGCGGTCAACATGGCGGAGCGGCCGTCGCCCGGCACCAGGCCACCCGAGTTGCTGCCAGTGCCGGCACTGGTGCGCACGCGGTCGTAGTATTCCTCGTCAAACAGGTTGTTGACGTTCAACTGCAAGCCCAGCGCCTTATTGACCTGGTAACCCAGCATCGCGCCGTGCACCCAGTAAGCGTCGATCTTCGCGCGGCTGGCTTGCGCCGGGGTATCGCCGGTGGCCACGGCCACATTGCGGGCGTCGACAAACTGCGCGCCGTAGCCGATTTCGAAGTCGGCCGGCAGCTGGTAGGTGGTCCACAGGCTGAACGAACGCGGCGGGGTGTTGGCCAACGCCTGGCCTTCCTGCACGGCGTCTTCGCCCGGTGCGGCTTTCAGCACTTCGCTGCTCAGCTGGGTGTAAGACGCAAAGGCCTGCCACTTGTCGGTGATTTTGCCGGAGGCTCCCAACTCGAAGCCCTGCACGCGTTGCTCGCCCTGCAATTCGAACGTGCCGTCTTCCAACTCGACGCGGCCATTGGTTTTGTCGACGCGGAAGATTGCTGCGTTAAGCGCCAGGCGCTGGTCCAGCAGCTCCCATTTGGTGCCCAGTTCCCAGGTCTCGTTCTTTTCCGGGTCGAGGTTCTGGTTGCCCACATTCAGGCCGCTGCCGGTGGTCGCCAGGTTCTGTGCCGAGGGGTTGTAAGAGTTGCCCCAGGCCACATAGATGGTGCCGTTCTCGACCGGTTTGTAGGCGAGGCCGACACGGCCGCTGAGCATCTCGTCAGACGATTCCAACTGGGTGCGCACGCCCGTTGCCAAGGTGCGGCTGTCATTCTCGCCCTCGTAGCGCTCCCAACGCAGCCCCAGGCTCAAATCCCATTGTTCGCTCAGCGCCAGGGTATCGAAGGCATACAGCGCCTGATCGGTCAGCTCGGCATCCAGGGTCGAGGTGTTGCTGCGGTTGCGCGGCCCGACGTAGTAGCCCGGCGGGTTGTTCAGGTCGTAAACCGGGCTGAGATCCAGGTTATTACTGAAGTTGGTGCGTTCGAGGGTTTCCCGGGATACCTCAACACCGGTGACCAGCGCGTGCTCGATAAAGCCGGTGGCGAAACGCCAGTTCAGGTTGGTCTGGTTGATCGCCAGCTTGGTGGTGGTGTCGCGGCCGTTGCCGCTGCCCGAGCGATACTTGAACTGGCCCGGGCCGATACCGCCGCCCACCGTCTGCACGTAGCTGCGGGTGGTCACCGTGCGGTTATCCACTTCGCTGTAACGGCTGATGCTGTTCAGGCTGACCAGGTCGTTGAAATCGTGTTCGAACTTGGCGGTCAACGAGTCGACATCGACCTCTTCGGTATCGATATTGCGGAAGCCGAAGTAGTCATCGCGATCGACCCCGGCGAGTACCTTGCCGGCGATGGCCGGCAAGCCGTACTCCGGCAGGTTTTCGTCGGACTGATGCAGGTAGCTCAAGGTCAGGCGCGTGGCGCTGCCCAGGCCAAAGGCAACCGAGGGGGCAATCCCCCAGCGCTCGTAGTTGATCTGCTCACGACCGGCCACGTCGTTTTCGTGGGCCATCAGATTGAGGCGGAATGCACCGCCGTCGATACCGTCCAACGGCTGATTGATGTCGGCCGCCAGACGGCGATAACCGTCGGTGCCCAGGCCAGCTTGCAGGTTGTTGGCCGCGCGCAGACTCGGCGCCTTGCTGACCATGTTGATCGAGCCCGCCGTGGCGCCAGCGCCGGCATACACCGAGCTCGGGCCTTTGACCACCTCGACCATTTCCAGGTTGAACATGTCGGAGCGGGTCATGTTGGCGCTGTCGCGCAGGCCATCGACCATCAGGTTGTTGGTCGCACTGAAGCCACGGATGTTGATGCTGTCGCCGTAGTTGCCGCCCTCACCCGCGCCGAAGGTAATCCCCGACACGTTGGACAGCACCTGGCGCAGGCTCAGCGCGTTCTGCTCGCGGATCACGGCCTGCGGCACCACGGTGATGGTCTGCGGGGTGTCGAGCAGCGGCGCGGTGTATTTCGGCGAGGACGCGCTATCGACTTTATAACCCTCGTCCTGCTGCCCCTGAACCGTGACGCTGCCGAGCTCGACTGGGCTCTTCTGCGGGTCGACAGCAGTGTCGGCAGCCAGGCCGGTGCTGGCCCAGGATGCCACTGCGAAACCGATAGCCGAGGCCAGTAGACGACGCTGCGGCAGGTTGCCGATGCTGTTGTGACACACGCGCATGAGAATCACTCCAATTTAAAGTGGCGCGATTCTATTCGATAATCATTAGCAATCAACAATTACTTACAAAGTCTTGGAACTTTTTTCTGTGGCGCAGGTAATTCGCGCGCGCACGCCACTCAGTCGACGCCAACGGCGCTGCCCCACCGGCCATGCACTGAGCCAGACAACAGCCCTGCATGGCGCCGGCAAACGCGATGCCGGCACCGCCAACGCGCGCGTTATTGCGCTTTTTTCCGCGAGTTTTCCCGCTGCCAAGGGCCGCGCACGGTCGCCCTTTACATAATTTACACCTGGCGCAAAGCCACGCCGTTACTGGCCTCCAGCCATATCGAAGGGGGTTAATGAGAATTCAGGGCAAATTAGAATTGAACCTCATATGCAAGTCATTATCATCCGGCAGCACTTTCCCCCGCCCCAGCACTCGTACCGAACCGCTGCCAGGAGTTTCCCGATGTCTGTCGTCTCATCCCGTACTGCGCTCGCCAGCGCCATTACCCTCGCCAGCGCCATGAGCGTCCACGCCAACGAGCCCATCGCCCTGCAGGATGTAGTGGTCAGCGCCGCCGGGTATGAGCAGAAAATCACCGAAGCGCCGGCCAGCATCAGCGTGCTGAGCCAGGAAGACCTGCAACAGAAGCGCTACAGCAACCTGGCGCAGGCGCTGGAAGATGTCGAAGGCATCGACGTGCGCCAGGGCACCGGCAAGACCGGCGGGCTGAACATCAGCATTCGTGGCCTGCCCAGCGACTACACATTGATTCTGATCGACGGCCGGCGGCAGAACACCGCGGGCAACGTCACGCCCAACGGCTTCAACGAAACCTCCACCAGCTTTATGCCGCCGATGTCGGCCATTGAGCGCATCGAAGTGATTCGCGGGCCGATGTCGACCCTGTACGGCTCCGACGCCATGGGCGGCGTGGTCAATATCATCACCAAGAAAGTGGCCAAGGAGTGGGGCGCGGCCATCAGCCTGGACCACACCTTCCAGGAAGACCGCGACTACGGCGAAACCAGCAGCACCAGCCTGTACGCCAGCGGTCCGCTGATCGATGGCCTGCTTGGCCTGGCGGTACGCGGCAGCCTGTTCGACCGTGGCGCCTCCGACCTGACCTTCGCTAACGATACGACGGTGAGCAAGCGTGGCGCCTCGCCGGTGGAAGGCCGCAACCATACCGCCGGTGCACGCCTGACGCTGACCCCGAATGCCAACCACGACTTCTCCCTGGACGTGGAACAGGGTCGCCAGGTGTACAACAACGACGACTGCCAACTCGGCACCCTGGATGGCAAGAGCAACGGCAGCGCGGTCGACGGCTGCGCCATCGACGCGCCGAGCGTGATCAACGGCTATGACGACGAACTGGTCTTCGAGCGCGATCAGTTCGCCCTCAGCCACACCGCCCGCCTCGGCTTCGGCACCCTGGACAGCAGCCTGACCCACAACACCACCGAAACCGTCGGCCGCACCATTCCCGGTACCCGTGGCACCGCCTACACCGGTTACCCGAACATCGTCGCCGGCAATCAGCGTGAGCTGAAGTCCACCGACCTGATCTTCGACAGCAAGCTGGTCAGCGCGCTCGGCGACTCGCACATCGCCACCCTGGGCGGTCAATACTGGGATGCGCAAGTCAGCGACGGCATCGCTTCCGAAGAATTCCAGCAAACCTCCTGGGCCTTGTTCGTCGAAGACGAATGGCGCCTGCGCCATGACCTGGCGCTGACCCTGGGCGCCCGCTACGAAGACCACGAAGCCTTCGGCGGCCACGTCAGCCCACGCGCCTACCTGGTGTGGAACACCACCGACAACTGGACCCTGAAAGGCGGCGTCAGCCGTGGCTACAAAACCCCGACGCTGAACCAACTGCACGATGGCATCAACGGCGTCACCGGCCAGGGCCGTACCATCACCATCGGCAGCCCGGACCTGGAGCCGGAAACCACCACCAACACCGAATTCGGCGTGTACTACGACAACCTCGCCGGCTTCGACGCCAACGCCACGCTGTTCCACAACACCTTCGAAGACAAGATCGACGGTGGCACGCCGCTGGCCAACTGCAACTTCACCGCCAACCCCAACCAGCCGGGCTGCGTCAGCTTCGGCAGCAGCTTCACCCAGGAGAGCTTCGCCCAGAGCATCAACATCGACGAAGCCGAAACCCAGGGCCTGGAACTGGCGGGCGGCTGGCAGTTCGCGCCAGCCTGGAAACTGTCGCTGAACTACACCTACACCGACAGCGAGCAGAAGAGCGGCATCAACCAAGGCGCACCGCTGACCAACACACCGGAGCACATGGCCCATGCGCGCCTGAACTGGAACACCACCGACCGCCTGACCCTGTGGTTCAAGGGCGAATACCGCGGCGAGCGCGCGCGCTTCACCGACACCTACGAAAACCTCACGGCCGCCAATAAGGCGCTGCAAGACCAGGTCGGCGACCTGCAAGCCTATGAGGTGTTCCACCTCGGCGGTTCTTACAAGGCGTCAGACAACCTGACCCTCAACGCCACGCTGTACAACGCCTTCGACAAGGACTTCAGCAAGGGCAAGACCTACACCACCAACACCGGCGCGACCGGCTGGGCGTCGAGCTATATCCAGGCCGCGCAATCCACCACCGGCACCCTGGAAGAAGGCCGCCGCCTGTGGCTGTCGGCTAATCTGACCTTCTAACCTTCCGCGCACTCAACAACCGCCACCCTCCTTGCGAGGCTGGCGGTTTTTTTACATGCGTGGATCAACCTTGCCCGCGTGTACCGTGCCGGCTTAACAGGCCGTTCTAAAGGCTTTGTCCCCATTACGTGTTGTATGAGCAGTCAGGCTTTTGTAGGAGCGGTCTTGACCGCGAGCAGCACTGCTGAAGCCCAAAGAGCTCGCGG
>TARA_R100001244_G_scaffold21048_10_pt1 | contig 20915 bp, 21 predicted proteins | sample TARA_R100001244 | Tara Oceans TARA_R100001244 (sample SAMEA2621564) | marine metagenome | biome: marine biome (ENVO:00000447); feature: mesopelagic zone (ENVO:00000213); material: "saline water (ENVO:00002010), including plankton (ENVO:xxxxxxxx)" | depth 790 m
AAATCAGTGGCGTACCGGCATCGGAAATCAGCGCCACATCGTCACCCGCCAGCAAGCGCGCCAGAAATCGACCTCCGTGATCGCGCTCATTGTGCTCATGGCAAGCAGCCAGAGGCGTGCCAATCCCGAAGTGCTGCATCAACCGCGCCGAGTGCCGGGTGTCTTCGGCAGCGATCAAGGCCACATCATTGAGCACCTTGAGCGCCCGCGCACTGATGTCGTCGAGATTGCCAATCGGTGTAGCGACTACATAAAGGCTGCCAGGAGTGGGATTTAATGCACCGGAAGCGGTCACAGCACAGGCCTCTCAAATCACGAAGGCGCGCATTGTAGCCCGTTTAGCCCCAGCTCGCGTTTTAGCGAGCGCTAGCCAAGCCAGGAAAAACCCATGAGCAAAGAGAGCGTAAGCGCTGCAAATGAGCACCCCGCAGCCTTTTTTGGCGCTGCGGCGCCACTGCGCAGCAGATCGTGGACCGGTTCTCGCCCTTCGACATCGCGCCACCGCCAGGGCTTGGGTACAATTCGACGCTCATTTGATCAAGTATCAGGAACGCTTACATGATCGCTTGCCTGCGCTCGCTTTCCGTCCTCGGCCTCGTCGGCCTGCTCGCCGCCTGTGCCAGCTCTCCCTCATCCAACCTGGGCGAACTGCCGCGCACCCCACAAGCCAATATCGAACAACTGCTGCAACAAGCCGGCGAAAGCCAGCCGGAACAAGCGGCGTTGCTGCGCCTCTCCGCCGCGGACCTGGCTTACCAACAGCGCGACATCGGTCGCGCCGCCGGGATTCTTGAACAAGTGCCGCTGGACAACCTGAAACCGGCCCAGCAGATCTACGCCAGCACCCTGGCCGCCGAACTGGCGCTGGCCCGTGACAAGCCCAAAGCCGCCCTGCAGGCACTCAGCCACCCAAGCCTGGAGCGCCTAGGCGAACTGCCAGTCGAGCAGCAGGTGCGCAGCCAACTGGCACGCGCCACGGCCCTGCAAGCCGATGGACAAACCCTGGCCGCCGCCCGCGAACGCGTGTTTATCGCCCCATTGCTGAATGGCGAAACCGCCGCACGCAACCACGAAACCATCTGGAGCCTGATTTCCAGCCTGCCACTCGAACAACCGCAAGCCGAAGGCGATACCGACCTGGCGGGCTGGCTGGCCCTGGCGCGCGCATCGAAGACCGCCGGCACACTGGAACAACAGCAAGCCGCCATTGACACCTGGCGCACGCAACACCCACAGCATCCCGCCGCCCTGCAACTGCCGCAGCCGCTGAGCAAACTCAAAGAGCTGTCCAGCCAGCCGCTGACCGAAATCGCCCTGCTGCTGCCCCAGGAAGGCCAGCTTGCCTCCGTGGCGCGCGCCCTGCGCGACGGCTTTCTCGCTGCCCACTACCAGGCCCAGCAAGCTGGACAGAATCCCCCCAACATCCAGGTGTACGACAGCTCGCGCATGAGTTCGCTGGACGAGTTCTATCGCCAAGCCCAGGCTGCCGGGGCGCAACTGGTCATCGGCCCACTGGAGAAAACGCTGGTTACCCAACTCAGCGCCCGTGAACAACTGCCCATCACCACGCTGGCCCTGAACTACAGCGAGAACGGCCAGGAAGGTCCCGCGCAACTGTTCCAGTTCGGCCTCGCCGCCGAAGACGAGGCCCGTGAAGTAGCGCGTCGCGCCTGGGCCGACGGTATGCGCCGGGCAGTCGCCCTGGTGCCGCGTGGCGACTGGGGCGACCGCGTACTCGACGCTTTCCGGCAGAGCTGGCAGGCCCAAGGCGGCAGCCTGATCGCCGCCGAACACGTCGATCAACCGGTCGAGCTGGCGCAACAGATCGCCGACCTGTTCCAGTTGCGGCAAAGCGAAGCCCGCGCCAAACGCCTGCAAAGCACCCTGGGCGTTGCGGTAGCGGCACAGCCCTCGCGGCGCCAGGATGTCGATTTCATCTTCCTTGCGGCTACCCCGCAACAGGCGCAGCAGATCAAGCCAACCCTGGCCTTCCAGTACGCCGGCGACGTGCCGGTGTATGCCACGTCCCACCTGTTCACCGGCAATCACAGCCAGGCGCAGTACCTCGATCTGAATGGCATTCGTTTTTGCGAAACACCCTGGCTGCTGGACGTCAACGATCCACTGCGCCAGCAAGTCGACAGCCAGTGGCCGCAAGCCGGCGGCAGCCTTGGCCGCCTCTACGCCATGGGCGTCGATGCCTATCGCCTGGCGCCACGCCTGAGCCAACTCAAAGCCCTGCCGAATACCCGGCTCGAGGGCCTGTCCGGCAGCCTGAGCCTGAACCCGGCGCAGCGCATCGAACGCCAACTGCCCTGGGCCGAGTTCCGTGACGGCCACGTGCAACGCCTGCCCGACAGCAGCAATTGATCGATCACAGCAGCACGCAAAGCAGCGGTAACGCCGCCGAAGCGTTGGCCCGCCAGCACTTGGAGCAACACGGACTGCGCCTGCTGGCGCAGAACTGGCGGTGCCGGCGTGGCGAGCTCGATCTGGTCATGCTTCACGCCGATACAGTAGTATTCGTCGAAGTTCGCTACCGGCGACATACCGCCTGGGGCGGCGCGGCTGAAAGCGTGGATGCGCGCAAACGCGAGAAACTGATTACCGCCGCCACGTATTTTTTGCAGCAGGAATCGCGCTGGGGCAAATACCCATGCCGTTTTGACGTGATTGCCATCAATGCCGACGGCAACTCACCCCCGCGACTGAACTGGATTCAAAACGCCTTTGAAACCTGAGCGGCCGCCACACTAAAGGTTATTTCTCCGATGGATATGCAAGCCCGTATTCGCCACCTGTTCCAAGCCAGCATCGAAACCAAGCAACAGGCCATGGAAGTGCTCATCCCGTTTATCGAGCAAGGCAGCATGGCCATGGTTCAGGCACTGCTCAGCGAGGGCAAGATTCTCTCCTGCGGCAACGGCGGCTCAGCCGGCGATGCCCAGCACTTTTCCTCCGAGCTACTCAACCGCTTCGAGCGCGAGCGCCCTAGCCTGCCCGCCATCGCCCTGACCACCGACAGCTCGACCATCACCTCGATCGCCAACGATTACAGCTACAACGAGGTGTTCTCCAAGCAGATTCGCGCACTCGGCCAGCCGGGTGACGTACTGCTGGCAATCTCCACCAGCGGCAACTCGGCCAACGTGATCCAGGCCATCCAGGCCGCGCATGACCGTGAAATGACCGTGGTTGCCCTGACTGGCCGCGACGGCGGCGGCATGGCATCGCTGCTGTTGCCGGAAGACGTGGAAATCCGCGTGCCTTCCAAAGTCACCGCGCGCATCCAGGAAGTGCACCTGCTGGCCATCCACTGCCTGTGCGACCTAATCGACAGCCAACTCTTCGGGAGTGAAGAATGACGCGTTCACCGCTAATCCTTGCCGCTCTGGCATTTACCCTGGTTCTCGCCGGCTGCGGCAGTCGCAGTATCGGCAACAAGATCGATGACCAGTTTATCGCCCCCGAAGTTAGCTCCAACGTGGCCCGCGCGCATGCCGACCTGACCAGCCCGACCTCGCACATCGTGGTCACCAGCTACAACGGCGTGGTGCTGCTCGCCGGGCAAACGCCACGTAGCGACTTAAAAGCCGCTGCCGAGCAGGCCGCTCGCAAGGTTCAGGGCGTCAGCAAAGTGCACAACGAACTGCAGGTGCTGCAGCCCACGTCACTGCTGGCACGCAGCAACGATTCGCTGCTGACCACCAAGATCAAGGCACAAATGCTCACCGACAGCAGCGTACCGAGCACACGCATCAAGGTGATCACCGAGAACGGCATCGTCTACCTGCTTGGCCTGGTCTCACGCCAGGAAGCCAATCAGGCGACCAGCCTGGTACAGAGCGTTTCCGGCGTACAGAAGATCATCAAGCTGTTCCAGTACACCAACTAGCAGCACACCTACACAGACAAAAAAGGCGATCCGAGGATCGCCTTTTTTGTTTACTTGACCACTTTCAAGCTGGGCCGCCCACTCGGGCGTGGCGGCTCACCGTCTGGCGGACCCTGATCGTCGCCATCTTCATCGTCCGGCACCGGCGGCTCCAGATCGAAGACCATGCCCTGGCCATTCTCCCGCGCATAAATCGCCAGCACCGCAGCGGACGGCACATACAGGCTATGCGCCACACCACCGAAACGCCCCTCGAAACTCACCGCCTCGTTATCCATATGCAGATGACGCACCGCACTGGGCGACACATTGAGGACGATTTGCCCATCGTTGGCGAAGCCTGACGGTACTTGCACACCAGAGAACTCGGCATTGACCAGCAAATGCGGGGTGCAATCGTTGTCGACGATCCACTCGTAGAGAGCACGAACCAGATAAGGGCGACTGGAGTTCATCGGAACCTCCTCAAGCGTTAACGCATATCACGTTCAACGGGGGACAGACTGACCTGAAAGGCCTCGCGGGCGAACTGACGGTCCATGTAATCGAGCAACGGCTTGGCGGGTTTCGGCAACTCAATCCCCAATACCGGCAAACGCCAGAGGATCGGCAGCAAGCAACAATCGACCAAACTCAACTCATCACTGAGGAAGTACGGCTTATCGGCAAACAGCGGTGAAACGCCGGTCAAGCTCTCACGCAACTCCTTGCGCGCCTGCACACGCGCCGGCTCTTTGCTGCGCGAATCCAGAATCAGATCCACCAACGCACACCAGTCACGCTGAATGCGATGAATCAGCAAGCGGCTATTGGCGCGAGCCACCGGGTACACCGGCAGCAAGGGCGGATGCGGATAGCGCTCATCCAGATATTCCATCACCACCGTCGACTCGTACAGTGCCAGATCGCGATCGACCAGGGTCGGCAGACTGGCGTACGGGTTGACCTCCAGCAGCTTGGGCGGGTAACGGCCCTTTTCGACACTGATGATATCGGCGCTGACACCCTTCTCGGCGAGCACAATGCGTACGCGGTGGGAATAGTGGTCGGCGGGGTCGGAGTAACAGGCCAACCGATTGGTCACGCCCATGGCGGTCCTCCTCGCTTATAAGGTTATGTGAAGCAGAAAGACCTGCGCGCCCAAAGGGGCGCGCAGGTCAACAACGGAGATACAACCGATTAATGCACGTCCTTCCAGTACTCACGCTTGAGCAGATAAGCGAATACGAAGAAGAAGGCAAGATACAGCAGAACATAGGTACCGATACGCTGGCTTTCCAGTTTCACCGGGTTAGCCGAATACGCCAGGAAGGTCACCAGATTCTGGATCTTCTCGTCGAACTGCTCTTCGCTCAGTGCGCCGGTTTTTGGCTCGATGGTCAGTTGGTCACAGGCTTCATGGGTGATCGGCGTGCCGGTCAACGGGTCGAATTGCTTCTTGCCGTTCTCCACCACCTGCACCTGCTTGCAACCGATCACCTGCTTACCTTGCAGACCGATCAGCACGTTCGGCATACCGACGTTCGGGAACACCTTGTTGTTCGCGCCCAGCGGGCGGCTCGGGTCGTCATAGAAGGTACGCAGGTAGGTATACAGCCAATCGGTGCCACGCACACGGGCAACCAGGGTCAGGTCCGGCGGCGCCGCACCGAACCACGCCTTGGCATCGTCCGCCTGCATGCCGATCTTCATGTGATCGCCGATCTTGGCATCGTTGAACACCAGGTTATCCAGCATCACGTCATGCGGAATGCCCAGGTCATCGGCAACCCGCTCGTAACGCTGATACTGCGCCGCGTGACAGCCCATGCAGTAGTTGGCGAAGGTCCGCGCACCATCCTGCATAGCGGCCTTGTCGGTCAGATCGATGTCCACTTTATCCAGCGGATAGTTGCTCGCGGCGCCCACAGCCAGGGCCGGCATGGCAGCAAAAACTAGTGCAGCAAATAACTTTCTCATCAGCCAGTCACCCTTTCCGGAACCGGTTTGGTCTTTTCGAGCCTGGTGTAGAACGGCATCAGGATGAAGTAGGCGAAGTACAGGAACGTACACACCTGCGACAACAGCGTACGACCCGGTGTCGGCGACAGGACGCCCAACACCCCCAGAATCACGAACGAAACACAGAAGATCAGCAGCCAGACCTTGCTCATCCAGCCCTTGTAACGCATCGACTTGACCGGGCTACGGTCCAGCCATGGCAACACGAACAGCACCGCAATCGCCGCACCCATGGCGATTACCCCGAGCAGCTTGTCAGGCACCGCCCGCAGAATCGCGTAGTACGGCGTGAAGTACCACACCGGGGCAATGTGCTCAGGCGTCTTGAACGGGTTGGCCGCTTCGAAGTTCGGCTTCTCAAGGAAGTAACCGCCCATTTCCGGGAAGAAGAACACCACGAAACAGAAGATGAACAGGAACACCACCACGCCGACAATGTCTTTCACCGTGTAGTACGGGTGGAAGGCGATGCCATCCAGCGGGATGCCGTTTTCATCCTTCTTTTTCTTGATGTCGACGCCGTCTGGGTTGTTCGAACCGACTTCGTGCAGCGCCAGGATATGCAGCACCACCAAACCGAGAATCACGATCGGCAAGGCAACCACATGCAGGGCGAAGAAACGGTTCAGGGTGATCCCGGAAATCAGATAGTCACCACGAATCCACTGGGTCAGGTCATCGCCGATCACCGGGATGGCACCAAACAGCGAGATGATCACCTGGGCGCCCCAGTAGGACATCTGCCCCCATGGCAGCAGATAACCCATGAAGGCTTCAGCCATCAGCATCAGGTAGATCAGCATGCCGAAGATCCACACCAACTCGCGCGGCTTCTGGTAGGAGCCATAAAGCAGGCCGCGGAACATGTGCAGATAGACCACGACGAAGAACGCCGAAGCACCGGTGGAGTGCAGGTAGCGCAGAATCCAACCGTACTCCACGTCACGCATGATGTATTCGACCGAGGCGAATGCCTCTTCCGCCGACGGCGTGTAGCTCATGGTCAGCCAAACACCGGTGACGATCTGGTTGACCAGCGCCAGCAATGCCAGGGAACCAAAAAAGTAGAAGAAGTTGAAGTTCTTCGGTGCGTAATACTTGCTCAGATGGTCTTCCCACATCTTGGTCGCGGGGAAGCGCGCATCCACCCATTCCATGAACTTACTCATTATGCTTGCTCCTGGTCCACACCGATGACGATCACATCATCCGACTCGTAAGTGTGCGGGGGCACCGGCAGGTTCAAGGGCGCAGGCTGCCCTTTATAGACCCGGCCAGCGAGGTCATAACGGGAACCGTGGCATGGGCAGAAGTAACCACCCACCCAATCTGCCCCTAAATCGGCAGGTGCGACTTCCGGGCGGAAAGACGGGGCGCAGCCCAGGTGAGTACACAACCCCACCAGCAGCAGCAACTCCGGCTTGATCGAACGCGTCTTCGGGTCGACATAAGCCGGCTGTACCGAAGACTGCGAGTCGAAGTCGGCCAGTTGTGGCTCAAGCTTCACCAGATTGCTGAGAATCTCTTCGGTACGGCGCACGATAAATACCGGCTGCCCCCGCCACTCGGCAACCATTTGCTGACCTGGCTCGATCTTGCCGACGTTCACCGTCACCGGTGCACCGGCAGCTTTAGCCTTAGCGCTCGGGAACCATGACCCCACGAACGGGACCGCGGCACCCACCGCTCCAGCAGCACCCACCACAGAGGTGGCTGCCACTAAGAAGCGACGCCGGCCTGCATTCACGCCGTCATTGCTCATTCAGTCGTCTCCCATCAGCTTTGTGGCCTGTTGGTCAGGCCTCTACTAGGTAAAAATCGGGTAGCGCAAAAAATTCGCCAAATGGTAAAGAAAAGCCCCTTTTCTGACAAGGTAATTACCCCATCCACAGTGGCTCAACACCTTACAGGGCGCGGCATTTACGTCTGCGGCATGATGTCGCAGAGCAGCCGAACGCGCATAAAAAACGCCCAGCTCCGAAAGGAAACTGGGCGCTTTTGAACGCAGGTAGCGAATTAACGCTTGGAGTACTGCGGACGCTTACGCGCTTTACGCAGACCAACCTTCTTACGCTCAACTTCACGTGCATCGCGAGTCACGAAGCCAGCCTTGCGCAGTGCAGGGCGCAGCGATTCGTCGTAATCCATCAGTGCGCGGGTGATACCGTGGCGAATTGCGCCAGCTTGACCACTCACGCCGCCACCGATAACGGTGACGTAGATATCGAACTTCTCGCCCAACTGGGTCAGCTCCAACGGCTGGCGAACTACCATGCGGGCAGTTTCACGACCGAAGAAGGTGTCGAGGGTGCGATTGTTGATGGAGATTTTGCCAGTGCCCGCACGCAGGAAAACGCGAGCTGTTGCAGTCTTGCGACGGCCAGTGCCGTAATTTTGAGTCGCCGACATAATGAACTATTCCGTTAAAACTTCAGTTCTTGGGGCTGCTGAGCAGTATGGGGGTGAGCAGCGCCCGCATAGACTTTCAGCTTACGGTACATGTCGCGACCCAGCGGATTCTTCGGCAACATGCCTTTAACCGCGGTCTCGATCACGCGCTCAGGGGCTTTAGCGATCAACTTTTCGAAGTTGATCGACTTAATGCCGCCCGGGAAACCGGAGTGGGAGTAGTAAATTTTGTCAGTGGTCTTAGCACCGGTAACACGAATCTGCTCGGCATTGATCACGACGATGTAATCGCCGGTATCGACGTGCGGAGTGTACTCCGGCTTGTGCTTGCCACGCAGACGGCTCGCGATTTCGGTAGCCAGACGACCCAGGGTCTGACCCGCAGCGTCGACGACAAACCAGTCGCGCTTTACTGTTTCCGGTTTAGCAGTAAAAGTTTTCATTCTTTATAGCCTCAGGGGCCGCCCTGATAAATAAGACGGCGGATCTTACTGAATAGTGCGTACTTTGACAAGTCAAAGGCAGCCGAAGACAGACGCTATCGGGGGCTCGGGTCAGCGCGTCCGTAATACGGCAAGATTCTTCGGCGGGCGGCGCATCACTTCCACCGCAGAAAGAGGTGCGCAATTATGCAGATTGCGAAAATAAATTCAACCTGCTTGTATGGTTGTTTTGCGGAAGGAGCACCCAATGGATTATCGCCAACTCGGTCGGACGGATTTAAGCGTCAGCACCCTTTGCCTGGGCACCATGACCTGGGGCGAGCAAAATAGCGCCGACGAGGCATTCGCGCAGATCGAACGCGCCAAAGCCTGCGGCATCAATTTCATCGATACCGCCGAGATGTACCCGGTGCCACCGCGCGCCGAGACCTACAGCAAGACCGAACAAATCATCGGCGACTATTTCAAACAACGCGGCGATCGCAGCGACTGGGTACTGGCCAGCAAGATCGCCGGCCCCGGCAACGGCATCGACTACATCCGCGGCGGACACCTCAAACACAACCGCCAGCACATCGTGGCGGCCCTCGACGCCAGCCTCAAGCGCCTGCAGACCGACTGGATCGACCTGTATCAGCTGCACTGGCCGGAGCGCCCCACCAACTATTTCGGCCAGCTCGGCTATCGCCACCAAGACAGCGACTTCACGCCCCTTGAAGAAACTCTCGACGCGCTCGACGAGCAGGTCAAGGCCGGCAAGATCCGCCATATCGGCCTGTCCAACGAAACGCCTTGGGGCGCCATGAAATTCCTGCAACTGGCCGAACAGCGCGGCTGGCCGCGCAGCGTTTCCATCCAGAACCCCTACAACCTGCTCAACCGCAGCTTTGAGGTCGGCCTGGCCGAGGTCGCCATCCGCGAACAGTGCGGGCTGCTCGCCTATTCGCCACTGGCCTTCGGCATGCTTAGCGGCAAATATGAAGGCGGAGCCCGCCCCGAGGGCGCACGCATCAGCCTGTTCAGCCGCTTCGCCCGCTACACCAATCCGCAATCGGAGGCCGCCTGTTCGCACTATGTCGCCCTGGCGCGCGAGCACGGCCTGGACCCGGCGCAAATGGCCCTGGCCTTTGTCACCGCCCAGCCATTCGTCACCAGCAACATCATCGGCGCCACCAGCCTGGAGCAACTGGATAGCAACCTGACCAGCGCCGAACTCAAACTGAGCGCAGACGTGCTAGCCGGCATCGAAGCCATCCACAAGGATCAGCCCAACCCGGCCCCCTGAAATAGAAAAGCCCGGCAATTGCCGGGCTTTTCATCTCAACGCCAGATCACAGCGAGCGGGCGATGATCTCTTTCATGATCTCGTTGGTGCCCGCATAAATGCGCTGCACCCGCGCATCGGCCCAGGCCCGCGCCACCGGGTATTCCCACATAAAGCCGTAGCCGCCGTGCAGTTGCACGCACTCATCGAGCACCTTGCATTGCAGGTCGGTGCCCCAGTACTTGAGCATCGCCGCGGTCGGCACATCGAGCTTGCCCTCAAGGTGCAGCTCCAGGCAACGATCGACAAACACGCGGCCAACCTGAATCTCGGTGGCCATCTCGGCCAGCTTGAAGCGGGTGTTCTGGAAGTCTGCAATCGACTTGCCGAAGGCCTTGCGCTCGCGGGTGTACTCCAGCGTCCACTTCAGCGCCGCCTCGGCCGAAGCCAGTGCACCAATGCCCACGGTCAGGCGCTCCTGCGGCAGCTCCTGCATCAGGTAGGCGAAGCCCATGCCGGCTTGGCCCAGTAGGTTTTCCTTGGGTACGCGCACGTCCTGGAAGAACAGCTCGGAGGTGTCCTGCGCCTTCATGCCGACCTTTTCCAGGCGCTTACCCTTGGAGAAACCCGGGGTATCAGCCTCGACCAGGAACAGGCTGGTGCCCTTGGCCCCGGCTTTTGGATCGGTCTTGGCCACCACGATCACCAGGTCTGCCAGGTAGCCGTTGGTGATAAAGGTCTTCGAGCCGTTGATCACATACTCGTCGCCATCCAGCACCGCAGTGGTTTTTACGCCTTGCAGATCGGAGCCCGCGCCCGGCTCGGTCATCGCGATGGCGGTCACCATCTCGCCGGAAACCAGCTTGGGCAGGTACTTGTGTTTCAGCGCCTCGGAGCCGTAATGCAGGATGTAGGGCGCGACGATGTCGGAGTGCAGGGAGAAGCCGATACCGGTCAAACCCAGACGGCCGATCTCCTCGATCACCACGGTGCTGTAGAGAAAGTCCGCCGCCATGCCGCCGTACTCCTCCGGAATATGCGAGCAGAGCATGCCCGCCTCCCCCGCCTTGTTCCACAGCGCGCGGTCGATGTAGCCATCCTTCTCCCACTGCTGATGGAAAGGCACGGCCTCCTGCTCAAGGAACTTGCGCACGCTGTCGCGAAACAATTCATGGTCGGAGCTGAAGATGGTTCTTGGGATCATGCTGGCACCTAAGGAAGCGGTCTGGAGACGAAATACACAGACCCAGACTGTAGGCCAGCCGAAGCGTCGGACACACTGGACACATGCGCCAAAAAATAAGACGATCCAGCCGTATCTTGACCACTTTACCCCTAAGGCGGCGTTAAGCGGTTTCGACCGCCAAGCGCTCCCTCTCACCATAAGAACAACAAACGATGACCATTCCGCAGTCCGCACCGCTCAAGCGCGTCAGTATTCTCGCCACCGACGGCGTGTTCGCTTCGACCCTGATGCAGGCCAAAGACTTCTTCCATATGGCCAGCCTGCGCTACGGCAAACAACAGGGCCTGGGCCTGACCCCGACCTTCGAGATTCATCTGGTCAGCCCGGACGGGAAACCGGTGCGCAGTTTCAGCAATGTGCTGATGCCCGTGGATGGCCCGCTGGACAGGGCCGATGTGATCATCCTGCCGGCCTTCTGGGACGACTTCGACGCGCTGTGCCAGCGCCACCCGCAGGTGCTCAGCTGGCTGAAGCAACGCCACGCCGCCGGCAGCGCGATCTGCGGCGAAGCCACCGGAGTGTTCTGGATGGCCCAGGCCGGCCTGCTCGACGGCAAGGAAGCGACCACCTACTGGCGCTTCTTCAGCGAGTTCGCCGAACGCTTCCCCAAGGTGCTGCTGAACCAGGAAAAGCACCTGTCGGATGCCGACAACCTGTACTGCGCCGGCGGCACCACCTCGGCCTGCGACCTGTACATCTACCTGATCGAACGCTTCTGCGGCGCCAGCGTGGCCCAGGGCGTGGCCCGCGACATTCTGTATGAGGTGCAACGCAATTACGCCCCGGGGCGCATCGGTTTTGGCGGGCAAAAACTGCACCACGACCTGACCATCCTGCAAATCCAGCAATGGCTGGAAGAGCACTTCGCCGACAAGTTTCGCTTCGAAGACGTGGCCCGCGAGCACGGCATGAGCATCCGCAACTTTATGCGGCGGTTCCAGGCCGCCACCGGCGACAAGCCACTGCATTACCTGCAACGCCTGCGCATCGAAACCGCCAAGGGCCTGCTCAGCGCCACCCGCAAGAGCATCAAAACCATCAGCTATGAGGTCGGTTACGACGATGCCAGCTTCTTCGCCCGGTTGTTTCGGCAGCACACGGAACTGTCACCCAACCAGTACCGCCGGCAGTTTCAGCACAAGGACAGCCATGCTTAAGGTCGGCGGGTAACAGCGCGCGCATGCCCACCCCACCGCGCAACTCATCCTTGGATGGGTGGGCCGCACGCGGTAGCGCTCTATGATCGGCGCACCCCTACCTACAACAACAATCAGGTCATCGCCATGCGCCGCACTCTTATTGCCATACTCGCCGCTTGCAGCTTCAGCGCTGTGGCCGCCGACGACTGGAAACCCTTCCCCTACGATCAAAGCGCCTACGACTACAGCGGCGACAAGCTGCGCCAGGCCTGGCCGCAGCTGACCCGCGGCTTCGGCACTGATTACCCGTTCCCAGACGCCGACTGGGTGCTGACCATGGCCACCACCTACCCCAAGGCGCTGGAGCTGACCGTGACCGGCGACACCGGCTTTACCGGCAAACCCGAGGAGGCCGAGCGGTACGCCGCCAAGTTGCAGGATGTATGGCGCCTGATGTTCCGTGGCGACTTCGCCGAAGCGAAGCAGCAGGGCCTGGCGCTCGGCGTTGGCGGGCAGATTCCGGCGATGTTTGCCCAGGTGATCTACGCCATGTTCCTGGTGCCTAACCAGGCGGAAAAACACCAGTTGCTGGAAGAGGTGATCACCTACACCGAGCAGGCCGGCGAGCTGATCAAGGCCGACACTGTGGCGCAATTCGGCAGCGTGTATGCCAAGGCGCGCCTGGGTGAAGAACTGTCGGTCCCGGTGGTACTGAAACGCGGCTACACCTCGCAGATCCCTGAAGAGCTGAAAGCCCTGCTGGCCAAGCAACCGCAGCAACCTTTCGCCCTGGCGCTTTACGGCGGCTATGAAGCCGGGGTGATTCGCAAGGTCGGCAAACTGGTTGGGCGCATGACCTACGGTGTTAGCGCCGACAATATGGAGAAGTACTTCAGCCGCAGCTTCAAGGCCCAGGACAACCTGCCCATCGGCCACTATGAATACGCCAACGCCCTGACCTACGTGTACGGCGACGACGAGCAGGCCAAGGCCCTGCAACACCTCAAGCGCGCCGTGGCGATCAAACCGATCAACGCCATGGAAGCCCTGGAAGTGGCCTACGCGCAGAAGATGCTCGCCCAGCACGAGCAGAAACTGGCGCAGCACTAAAAACGCCGCCGACAAAAAAGCTGCCCTGGGGCAGCTTTTTTGTCGGCTATGTGTCGAGCCTACGGCTTGTGCGGCCGCGAGAGGAACTCATGCGACTGCATTTCCAGTAACCGGCTCAGGGTGCGCTGGAACTCAAAGTTCAACCGACCACCGCTATAGAGGTCCTTCAACTCGACCTCGGCAGAGATGATCAGCTTGACGTTGCGGTCATAGAACTCGTCCACCAGATTGATGAACCGTCGCGCCATGTCTTCCTTGGCCACGCCCATCTGCTCGACGTTGGCCAGCAGCACAGCGTGGAAAATCTTGCCCAGCTCGATGTAGTCGTTCTGGCTGCGCGGGCCGTCGCACAGCTCGCGGAACTCGAACCAGGCCACGTCGTCGCCGACCTTGCGCGCCGTGAGGGCGCGGTTTTCGATCATCAGCGCCTCGTTTTCCTGCACCGAGCAGTGTTCGGGCAACAGGCTCTTGAAACTCTTTTCCAGGCTTTCCTCGGCCGCCGCATCCAGCGGCCAGTGGAACAGCTCGGCCTGCTCCAGCGCGCGCAAGCGATAATCCACGCCGCTATCGACGTTGACGATCTCGGTGTGCTGTTTCAGCAGGGCAATGGCCGGCAAGAAACGCGCGCGCTGCAAACCGTCCTTGTACAAGCCGTCGGGGACAATGTTGGAGGTCGCGACCAGGCTGACGCCGTTCTTGAACAGCTCATCCAGCAGGGTGGCAAGGATCATCGCGTCGGTAATATCGCTGACGAAGAATTCGTCGAAGCAGATCACTCGCGCCTCATCGGCGAAACGCTTGCCGATAATGGTCAGTGGATTCTTTTCGCCCTTGAGAGTGCGCATCTCTTCGTGCACACGCTTCATAAAGCGGTGGAAGTGGGTGCGCTCCTTCTCTTTGAACGGCAGCGCCTCGAAGAAGGTATCGACCAGATAGGTCTTGCCGCGCCCCACGCCGCCCCAGAAGTACAGGCCCTTTACCGGGCCTTGGGGCTTTTTGCCGAACAGTCTGCCGAACACGCCGGAGGTGCCCTTGTCTGCGGCGATCAGATCGTCGTACAGGCGCTGCAAATGGCGCACCGCAGTTTCCTGGGCGGCATCATGGAAAAAGTCTGGGCGTTTGAGATCGGCCTGGTAGCGCTCGAGGGGAGTCATATTCGTTAGCCGGGCAAGTAAAACGGGGGCGTCACTTTAGCGATGCCCCTGCGGATTGGCAATCGGCTTATAGATGGCGTACCGGTCCGCGGAAGGGGCTTTAGCCGCGATGCACTGGCACCAGCAAGCTGTCGCGGCTAAAGCCCCTCCCACAAAACCATCTTCTAGCGCGTTATTCCTGAACAGCCAGTGCCTCACGCAGACGCTGGATCGCCGCCTGACAGGCGCTGCTGTCAGCAAACGCGGGGCTCTGCGCCACGCACTCATCGTCCAGCCAGACGCCGAAGCCACCATCCTGCTCGCGTACATCCAGCGCTTCGCCGGACTGCAGGCGTTTATTAACCATGCCCGCGGCCTTGCCATCGGCAAAAGACCTGGACAGCAGCAGCTGCTCACCGGCGGCATCGAGCAGGCGGAAACGGAAGCTGCCGTCGTCGTCACGGAAGCTGACAAAACGCGCACTCTTGCCGGCTTTCTTCTTTTCGCCCGCGCCGCTGACCGCCTTACTGCGGAATGAACGCAGGCCCACGGCTTCGCGCAACTCACCGAGGAACGGCGTGGCGGTCTTGCGCGCCTTGGCGGCACCGGCCAGCAGAATATCTTCCAGGTCGGCCGGCTTTTCGATCAGCGCATGGTAACGCTCACGCGCCTCGCCCAACTCAGCGTCGAGCAACAGGAACAGACGCTGCTTAGCCTCACCCCAGGCTAGGCCGTCGGTGAGTTCGGCGCGAAAATCCGCCTGCTGCGTCGGTGCGGCAAACGCCTGATAAAGGGTGAACAGATGCGAACTGTCCGGGTCTTTCGCCTCGCCGGGTAGCTTGGAGTCGGTGACGATACGGGCGATGGCGTCCTTGAGCTGCTTGGCGCTGCCGAACAACGGAATGGTGTTGTCGTAGCTTTTGCTCATCTTGCGCCCGTCAAGGCCTGGCAAGGTGGCCACGTCTTCCTCAATCACCGCTTCGGGCAGGGTGAACAGCTCGCGGCCAACGCCAAACAGGTGGTTGAAGCGCTGAGCAATGTCGCGGGCCATTTCCACGTGCTGGATCTGATCACGACCGACCGGGACCTTGTGCGCGTTGAACATCAGGATGTCCGCCGCCATCAGCACCGGGTAGCTGAACAGACCCATGGTGATGCCGGCATCCGGGTCTTCACCCTGCTCGACGTTCTTGTCCACCGAGGCCTTGTAGGCGTGGGCGCGGTTAAGCAGGCCCTTGCCGGCCACGCAGGTGAGCAACCAGCACAGCTCGGGTATCTCGGGGATATCGGACTGGCGGTAGAAGGTCGCCTTGTTCACATCCAGGCCACAGGCCAGCCAGGTGGCGGCGATCTCCAGGCGCGAACGCTGGATGCGTGCCGGCTCGTCGCACTTGATCAGCGCGTGGTAGTCGGCGAGGAAATAGAACGAATCCGCATCGGCGGCGCGGCTGGCAACGATGGCCGGGCGAATCGCGCCCGCGTAGTTGCCCAGGTGCGGGGTGCCGGTGGTGGTGATGCCGGTAAGGATACGAGTGGTCATGGCGTTCGCTTATCAACTCAGGCTCAGGCAGCCCGCAAGGTCAGAGACGCGGCAGTAAGAGATCTTTCAAATCCGTCAGCTTGCCGTGAAAAAAGTGGCCGCATTCTGCCACTTTCAGCAGCTCATGGGCACGTCCGAGTGCCGCCGACCATTGGTAAACCTCCTGCGGGTCGATGACTTCGTCGTCTTGCGGCTGGATCACGATCAGCGGGCATTTGCTGGCTGGAGGATTTTCTTCGGTCAGGCGATGCACCGCCGGGGCCAGCATAAACAGCTTGTCGAGCGTCACTCCCTGGGCCTCCAGACGCGCGCCCAGGGCGGCGGCGACAAACCCGCCAAAGGAAAAGCCCAGCAGGGTCAACGGCAACTCGGGGTACTGCGCACGCAGCCAGGTGGCCACGGCTTCGCCGTCATCCACCTCTCCGCTGCCCATGTCATGGCTGCCGGCACTGACTCCGACGCCGCGGTAGTTGAAGCGCAGGGTGGCCAGGCCGGCATCGCGCGCAGTGCGCTGCACGGTTGAGACTACTTTATTGAGCATGGTGCCGCCCTGTACCGGATTAGGGTGGCAGATCAGCGCCACACCACGGGCATCAGGGGTATCCAGCCACAGGGCTTCGAGTTGGCCGCAGGGGCCATCGATAAATACGGGGGTTTCGCGGGTGAGCAACAGGGAACTCCGTGACCTCGCAGTGGGTCGACTCGTCTAGCTGACAGCCTGCGCCGCACACATCTCGGCATTGCATTGCGGTATACAGCGCAGGTTCGAGCCGTTAACGTAAAGCAAAGCCGTTTAGAGAGGAAGGACTCGTGGAACAGACGCTTACCGCCTGGTTGCTACCCGCCATTACCCTGGTAGCCGGCATTGCCATTGGCTTCTTGATTGCCCGCCTTGCGCCCAATGCCGCCCCTAGCCGCACGCAGCGCCAGTTGGACGAAATGCAGGCTCGCTTCGATACTTACCAGAGCGAGGTGGTAACCCACTTCAACACCACCGCCAACCTGGTGAAGAAGCTCACCCAGAGCTACCAGGAAGTACAGGAACACATGTCCGAAGGGGCCAGCCGCCTGGCGCTCGACGAACTGACCCGACAGCGCCTGCTCGCCTCGCTGCATACCGAGGACGGCCTGGAAAAGCGCGAGCGCCTGACGCCGCCGAAAAACAATGAAATGCCCAAGGATTACGCGCCGAAAAGCGCCGATGTACCGGGCATGCTCGATGAAAACTACGGTTTGAAGAACAAGTAATAATTGCCCGCTCCAAAATCCCCGGCCTAAACAGCCGGGGATTTTTGTTGGAGCCGGGCTTGTAGGAGCGGCGGGGACGCCTAGTCCATGCCCGCGAAACAGCTATCGCGGCCATGGGCCGCTCCTACGGGTAACCTGGCTCAAATAAAAAGCCCCGCACATGGCGGGGCTCCTTACAGACAAACGTCAGGCTTAGATCGCGCCGCGCTCACGCAGCAGCGCCAGCACCTGTTTCACACCCTCTTCCACCGACACCGACTGCGTATCGATCACCAGATCGGCATTCAGCGGGATGTCATACGGGAAGGACTCGCCTGGGATGTTGTCGCCAGCGGCGGCATACAGGCCCTGCGGATCACGCTCGGCGCAGACCTGCGGCGATGCCTGCACATAGACAGTGATCAGACGCTCGGTGCCGATCAGCGCCTTGGCCTGTTCACGGCCTTCGGCGTCTGGCGCGACGAACGCCGCCAGAGTCAGCAGGCCGGCTTCGTTGAACTGACGCGCCACATGCGCGGCACGCCGCCAGTTCTCGGTACGCCCGGCACGATCCTGCGGCAGGCCCTTGTTCAGGTCATGACGCAGGTTCTGGCCATCCAGCACGTAGACCGCACGGCCCATGTCGAACAGCTTGCGCTCCACGGCGTAGGCCAGGGTGCTCTTGCCGGCGCCCGATAGGCCGCTGAACAGCACGGTGGCCGGTTGCTGGCCGAAGCGCGTGGCACGCTCTTCGGTCGACACATGAGCCAGCTCACCATGATGAGTGCCGCCGCCGGCACCAACCGGTTCGGCGATGATCATGCCAGCACCGACGGTGCCATTGGTCAGGCGGTCGATGACGATAAACGAGCCGGTGGTGCGGTTGTGCGCGTAGCCGTCCAGCGCGATCGGCGCATCCAGGGCGATACGTACCTGGCCGATTTCGTTGAGCTGCAAGCTGCTCGCCGCACCCTCTTCCAAGGTATTCACATCGACCCGGTGGGTGATGCTGGCAATCGAGCCCGGCACGTAGCTGGTGGCGCGCTTGATGTCGTATTTTTTGCCCGGCAGCATCGGCTCTTCGGCCATCCACACCAGCATGGCGTCGAAGCTGTCGACCACCTGCGGACGGTTGTCGCCATGCACCAGCATGTCGCCACGCGACACGTCGATCTCGTCTTCCAGGGTCAGGGTAATCGCCTGGCCCGGGCCGGCCTGTTCCAGCTCACCTTCGAAGGTGACGATGGACTTAACCTTGCTGCCCTTGCCCGACGGCAGGGCAATGATTTCGTCGCCCTTGCGCACGATGCCGCTGGCCAGGGTGCCGGCGAAACCACGGAAGTTCAGGTTGGGACGGTTGACGTACTGCACCGGGAAACGCAGGTCGTTGAAGTTGCGATCACCCGCCACTTCCACGGTCTCGAGGATTTCCATCAGCGACTGGCCGGTGTACCAGGGCGACTGCTCGCTCTTGTTGACCACGTTGTCGCCTTTCAGCGCCGACATCGGCACGAAGTGCATCGAGCTTGGCTTGAAGGCAATGCCTTCGACAAACGCCAGGTAATCGCTCTTGATCTGCTCGAACACGCCCTGGTCGAAGCCCTTGAGGTCCATCTTGTTGACGGCGATGACGATGTGCTTGATGCCCAGCAAGGAGGCAATGAAGCTGTGCCGCTTGGTCTGGGTCTGCACGCCGTAACGGGCGTCGATCAGGATGATCGCCAGGTCGCAGTTGGACGCGCCGGTCGCCATGTTGCGGGTGTACTGCTCATGGCCGGGGGTGTCGGCGATGATGAACTTGCGCTTGGTGGTGCTGAAGTAGCGGTACGCCACATCGATGGTGATGCCTTGCTCGCGCTCGGCTTGCAGGCCGTCGACCAGCAGCGCCAGGTCGATATCTTCACCGGTGGTGCCGACTTTCTTGGAGTCTTTGGTGATGGCATCCAGATGGTCTTCATAGATCATCTTGGAGTCATGCAGCAGGCGGCCGATCAGGGTGCTTTTGCCGTCGTCGACGTTGCCGCACGTCAGGAAGCGCAGCAGCTCTTTACGCTCGTGCTGGGCCAGGTAGGCGAGGATGTCCTCGCTGATCAGTTCGGATTGGTGCGACATATTAAAAGTACCCCTGACGTTTCTTCTCTTCCATCGAGCCGGAGGAGTCATGGTCGATAACTCGGCCTTGGCGCTCAGAAGTCTTGGCCAGCAACATTTCCTGAATGATTTCCGGCAGGGTGCTGGCGGTGGATTCCACCGCGCCAGTCAGCGGGTAGCAACCCAGGGTACGGAAACGCACCATCTTCTTGTGGATGCTGGCTTTTTGCTCAGGGGTGAGGTGTTCGAGGATGCGCTCGTCGTCGATCATGATCAGCGCGCCGTTCATCTCGATCACTTCGCGCTCTTCGGCGAAGTACAGCGGCACGATCGGGATCTGTTCCAGATAGATGTACTGCCAGATATCCAGCTCGGTCCAGTTGGACAGCGGGAATACACGGATCGACTCGCCTTTTTTGACGTTGCCGTTGTACACGTTCCACAGCTCGGGACGCTGGTTCTTCGGGTCCCAGCGGTGCTTGCTGTCGCGGAAGGAGTACACGCGCTCCTTGGCGCGGGATTTCTCTTCGTCGCGACGCGCGCCACCGAAGGCGGCGTCGAAGCCGTACTTGTCCAGCGCCTGCTTGAGGCCCTCGGTCTTCATCACGTCGGTGTGCTTGGCACTGCCGTAGGTGAAGGGGTTCATGTCCTGCGCCACGCCATCGGGATTGGTGTGGGTAATCAAGTCCAGGCCGTACTCTTTGACCATCTTCTCGCGGAAGCGGTACATCTCCTGGAACTTCCAGCGCGTATCGACGTGCATCACCGGGAACGGCAGCTTGCCGGGAAAGAACGCCTTGCGCGCCAGATGCAGCATCACGGCGGAGTCTTTACCGATGGAATAGAGCATTACCGGGTTGTCGAATTCGGCGGCCACTTCACGAATGATGTGGATACTTTCCGCCTCCAGCTGTTTCAGGTGGGTCAATTTATCGAGCATGGTTACTCACGGTTTGCTGTGTAATGGGGCCGGCGGGCCGTGGACGATGGCGCACTCTAGCACAGCGCCCTCTTCTATTCAGGACGCCAGTTAGATCGAAAAGATCTAGCTTTATGCCCAGCGTTTCGCCCGGTCTGGCGGCTAAATCGGATTCGGGCAGTCGATAAACCGATGCTCGATGGCAAAGCGTCGTGCCAGGTACTCGCCAAGCGCCTGCACGCCATAACGCTCGGTGGCGTGGTGGCCGGCGGCGATAAAGCTGATGCGGTTTTCGCGGGCGCTGTGGAAGGTTTGCTCGGAGGCCTCACCGGTCAGGTACAGGTCGACGCCAGCGGCAATCGCCTGGTCGATATAACCCTGACCGCCACCCGTGCACCAGCCAACCCGGCGGATCATCTCCGGGCCTTCGACCAACAGCGGCTCGCGGCCCAGCACCTGCTGCACGCGCCAGGCAAAGTCGCGCGGGCTCAGCGGCTC
>TARA_R100001244_G_scaffold9274_1_pt1 | contig 20818 bp, 25 predicted proteins | sample TARA_R100001244 | Tara Oceans TARA_R100001244 (sample SAMEA2621564) | marine metagenome | biome: marine biome (ENVO:00000447); feature: mesopelagic zone (ENVO:00000213); material: "saline water (ENVO:00002010), including plankton (ENVO:xxxxxxxx)" | depth 790 m
TCCACTCACGCAGGAAGCTCTCGTATAGTTGACCCCATAGGGATTGAACCTATGACCTTTTCCTTATGAGGGAATTGCTCTACCAACTGAGCTAGGGGTCAAGTTTCTTCGTCTTTCCGAAGAGTCATTCTTTGACTGGATTAAGCCGTTTATGAACTACGCATCCACGCAGTAGAGAGGTGACTATAAAACCTTTGGCATCCAACCCTTCGCACTAGAAGAAATCCTAGTGTTATCATCCCCTCTTCAAATATAAATTTTACCCGACTCCATCTTCAGAATCATCAGATTCTTTAGGAATCAAGCTATCTGGTAGGTATGCGCTTAAAGAATACATATATAATTTGTGGGCATATTCAATTAGAGAGTCCTCAGAATAATCACCCTTAATAGACTTAACCGCCAAGCCTAAACAACTAAGTCTAACCTCTGCGTCTAATTTCATTAATTTAATACGCTCGTCTTTTTGTCTTTGCATCTCTGCTTTCGATTGCTTACTCATATCACTTTTCTTGTTTATTAATTGTTAACCTAAACACATATATAGGTGAAGAAAGGGATTAACTAAAACCCCTCTCATTCATTTAAACCTATGTTGTAAAATTAAACCCTTATTTAGAACGGTAAATCTTCACCCCCACTACTTGCAGGTTCTGTTTCAGTTTTCGTAGAACTTCCCGTACCAATCTTCCAGGCATTTACATTGTGGAAATACTTACCTCCGTGCTCTCGTGACGTGATATCGAAGAATACTTCAACATCTTGACCCACCTTTAAGTACTCTACTACTGAGGTTTTATCCCCGAACGTGGTGAAGCAAACATCTTTAGGGTATTCTCCATCCGTGGTAATAACGAAGTCTCTCTTCTCCCACTCGTTGCCCGTTTTACTCGTACCTGTAACCTTGTCGAAAATCTTTTTGACTTTCCCTTTCGCTCTCAAATCCATAAGATTCTTTTTTTCGTTGTTAATTTAATTCTTGTTTCCCTAGTTTTTCTTGGTCTCGCAATATTATAGCCGTTCGCATAGCTCTCTCAATGATTATATCTTCTCTAATAATCTCCGACATCATAACTACCAATTCATCTTCGTTAGCATTAACGAACATACTTATCTCGCAATCGCCCTCGCTTGTGTAGTTATTAATCAGAATGAAAGATGAGTCACACTTGGCACATAAATCATTTATATTTTTTTCTAAACTGTCCATGCACAAATATAGTTAATAATTGCGCGGTTGTCAAGAGTTAGTCTTGATTTTCTTCACAAGAGTTGTAAACCGAATCCCCTTGAGCTGACACTAAATCCTTAGTGTAAATCCATACACGTTCTAAGTCTTTATTCATAATCTTCCCACTTTTACGCATATCAATTATATCCTTAATGGCTTTAATAATCCTCTTCTTAGGAGTCCCTTGAGTGTAAACATCGCTAAACCCATCATTTATGTAAGTAACATCTTCCCCTATAAAAGTTTCAATTAACACTTGGAAATATTTAGACACCGAGTTGTACTTGTGTAAGTATTCACCCAAGAATCCTTGACAATCCATCATCTCGTTTCTCCTACACATAATCTTCACACCCCAATTACGTTCAGGCATACGAGAGAAAAAGTCTAAGTAAGCTTCTGGTTCTACGTAATCTCTAAAGTATTTATGTTGCAAGTGCATATCCCTTAAAGGTCTACGTACAGGCTTAATGTAAATTACTAATTCTGTTGAATTATCGAATCCGTTTTCAATAATATCCTTATTCATTGCTGGCATAATTGCTCCCATCTTTTTCGTCTTTATCTTCTTGTTCAAATTCCTTTAACATATCTGCGTACATCTCAAGTAATACTGATAACTTATTAGAGTCCTCACTACTCATGAGTATTTTATTTTCCAACTTCCACCAACCGTCACACTCTTTCGTGAGCGTATATAGCATCCAGTGAAGCTCTTCTGGTCTAAGCATATCGTTTAAAATATATAGTTAGGTGTAGGTATTTTAAAATCATAAACCTTTCCCTGCTCAAGACTGCTTAATATACCTACTAAATCTTGCGTCTCCTGCATTAAAAGCATTGCCTGCTCCTCGTCTTCAAACGCGTCTTTGTAAGCGCTTAGAACGGCTGTGTAATAATCAAGCCCTTCAGTAAAGCAAAGTTCGTCTATAATTCTTTCCGCTTTAACTTTACCAACTTTTGGTATTCCAACAATATTATCTGTGGAATCCCCCATAAGAACTTGAATCCAATGATTGTACTCTGCTAAATCTTCGCTAACATCGTAAAGCTCTCGCTTTCCCCAGTTATAGTGAAGACCCGTAATACAGTCTAAATCTTTATCTATTGTGCATATACAAGTATCATCACTAATTTCCATCTGACATATACCTAAAGCATCATCAGCTTCCATTCCATTAACAACAATACAATCCCACTTGTCAATAAAGTATTCCCTAGCTTCGTAAAAGAATTGAGGCTTCTCAAGTTTCTTTCTGTTGCCTTTATATTCTCTAGTAAAAGCTACATCTTTACGGAAGTTACCTCTACCCGTTAAGAATCCTATATACTTCTCTGCCCCAGTAGCGTGAAATACCCCGTTGAAAAGGTCGTCTATTGTTTCGTACATTTCATCCACTCTACCGCCCTCATGTTTCCACGAGGCGCGATATAGTAGAATATCTGCATCTATAAGCGCAATCACTACGCAAGGGCTTTATTAAGAGCTTCAGACTGCTCAGTCGTAAGAGCGTAGTCTTTCATCTTAGATTTAACAACATCACCCTTTCCAGATTCAATAGCTTTAAGCATAGCTTTGTACTTAACATCCGTTAAAGAATCTTTCTTTGTGTGTGACTCGGTTTGCGCTGCGACGTACTTATTATCATCCCACATTCCTAAGAATATATCAGCGTTAAACCCTAACTTAGACAATCCCTTAGTTAAGGCATCAGTAGATACCTTTTTAAAGCACTCGTCATCAAGCCTTCCTTTACTGTTGTGCGTTGCGATAGAAGAGTTTATATCGTATTGATATGTATTACCGTCTTCAACATACCAAAGTACCGCTTGATAGCACAACAATCCCCCTATGTCAACTGAATAAAATTGCTCGTTGGATATTCCCCAACCTCTACCTATCTGACCGAACGCTCGTGTAAGCTCTCGCACTTGATAATGCGCGTTAATACTTGTAAACTTTCTTCCGAAGCCTACTTCTTTTGTGAACGCGGGGTCTGTACCCATTACTTTGTTCCACAGATCCATGTTACTGTTTTCAATCTTACTCATAATTTCTACTTGTTTTGGTTAATTCTTTTAATCACTTTAAGTTTACCGCTTAAATACATTCTCCAGTACCTACGAGACAACGTGGATTCGTCTATATTTACCCCGTAGTAAATTGCTAAGAACTTACGCACAACATTGAGGCAGTAGCCTCTTATGTGTGCCTCTTTAATTGCGTTAGATATTAAACACTTCTCAAACATATATCATACGTTTTTAGTTATTATTACGAAACCTTCGTTAAGTATCAATTCAACCTTCTTTTTTAAAAACCACCAACCATGACCGTTTTCAACTTTACCTCCAAGCTCATGATAGCTCACGTGATAGTCGTCAAGCCTAACTCCAAAATCAATTCCACACTCGATTATCGTTCCTCTAACTTTTACATCTCTGTGTACGCACATCACAAAAACCCTATCACCAATAATTATTTCCTGTTTTAATTTTAACATAACTCTACAATATGTTTAAGATATAATACTTTGTTATATAGTGCTTAGATTTAAGCATAGGGTATACTTATTTCTGAGCATACCCCCTAAACCTTTACAACTATAAACAAATATACTAAATACCTAGTTAGTAACCTCTTTGAAATGACCGCAATCCGTACAGTGTAAGTAAACCATATCACTCTGACCGTACTTTGAGTACGTTCCACCACAAGAACACGCGAGCTTGCAAGATGGTTCGCTTAAACCTACACTACTTACCCCTGCATCATCTTGCCAATAGAACGGGTCTCCGTTACAGAAATCACACGACATTGTACCTTTCTTTACCGCGAAGCACACATCGCATAATGACGAGTTTTCACTCGTAATAACCTTAGTTGATGGTTTTGAACTGCTCCCGTAGTGAGTATATGAACCGTAACCACCCCAACTATTAAAAGTATCAACTGCTTCATGAGTGTATTTCTGCTCTCCTAGCGTTTCTATTAATTCCCTTACCATAACCATGCAATTATACGCATCGTCTATTACAACCGTTTCTTTATCCGTGTGAGGTGAGTAATAACCACAACTCATATTAGCACAACATACACCTACCGCTTGAGCCACCTCATGTACATCAGTAAGCCCCCCAGTAGTAATTTTATAACCTCTATTAGTGATTGTCTCTTTTATCTTACTCTCAAATACATTCCCGAACATAATTACCCCAGAACTTTCAGATACAAAATCACTATTACCTTGCCTATCGCATTGTAACGCGTAACCTACATCCGTAAAGAAACTTAAATCTAAGCTGGAACTACCAACGCATCCTATCTCCTCTTGCGCGAAGAAAACAACTTTGATGTTATCGAAGCGTTTAAGCATCTCAAGAGCCACCCAAACACCTACCTTGTCATCACCACCAGTACCTACTTGCTCCATTTTATCCCCTCTCATAGCAAACAATGTCCCATCTTGCTCGTGAATCTTAAAGTCTGGATATATATCGTGTACTGTATCCGTATGCGATACAACGCAAGGGAAAGCATCAGCATCACCTTTAACGAAGTACATATTATCACTCTCATCTACATACCCCTCAGCTCCGTACTCAATACACTTATCCCAAATGTAGTTTAGTGTCTGTTCATACTCGTAAGAGGTTGCTTGCGTACCTAAGACATCTATAAGTCTTTTTACGCTGTCTATATCTTTTTTCATAACTATGAATGTTTTTAGTTTTAGGTAATTTTACCCGTTAATTTCTTTTGTCAACTTAGAAATCTTGTTGTTAATAGTTACACCACGCTTACCAGTAGCGCTCATAATACTCATAAGCATCTTATTACTTTCGTGTGCAATAATTACCCCTCCGTTGAAGTTTATAGTAAATGTTTCGCTTTTCAACCTGCTAACACCTGCGTAATCAACTATACTCATGTCCTTGTGAATAACTACGCTACCCTCGTCCGTCATAACAACTTTGACATCGAGCTTAAACAGGCGCGACTTCAAGTACTCGCTGTAATATGTTTTAGATTCAAGGCAAAGCTTAGTTTTATCCTCACTCTCGTAAACTTCAACCATTTTATCTTTCCTACTATACCATACCCTTGTAGAAGCGCACATAACGGCTTCGTTTATGTGTAAATACCCGTTATCAGTACTTACAACATCTTTATCGTGGTAATACTTATCAACATCAGTAATGAGTTCAGAGTGTTCGTGTATATATGAAATCCAAACACTTGGTAAATTATCATCATTCGTAATAAACCATTCCCCCAAAACCCAACACCTAATTCTTTGAAGCGATTCATCCGAGTAATCACCACCAATCTCATCGTAACACTTATACCTATCAATATCCGTAGGTATAGCGCTCGTGTTGTTAACTAAAAAACAAGCCCCTTCATTATTTTCAAAAGAATACCTAAAAGTATCTAAGTACGGGTAAGAATCAAAGTTATGCCCGCTATCCATGAAGTACATTAATTCCCCTTTAATGTTTTTTCCGTCTGGAGTTGTAATCTCAGACATATACGAGTGACCTTGCCTAGTCTTGTAGTGCCACCCACGCTCACACGCGTAAGCTTTAAACATTTCTTCATCGGAAGAATCAATAGTGTATATCCTATCCATGAATGTTACAGGCTTTCCGTCAAGGAGAACGCCTTTCCACACTAACGCGCGACCAGATATCCCCTCACCTCTATCAAGAATAAGCACTTCTAAATCGTTTTCCGTGTAAATATCAAAGAAATCTTGACAATCACTACTCCTCATACACGACTCGTACAAAGAACCACAACCACCACCATCATCAGCATCACCACCCCAATCATCACTCCACTCGTAATTCTCCCCTAAATAAGCATATCTAATATCGGACGACATCGTCAGTATCGCGCTCGTGTCCATGGACATGGTTTTAAGCCTGTTTGTGAAGACTTCTATGTGTTGGTTAGTTATTCCGTACTCCGAGTAACTATCCTCCTTTATAATGCGTGATATCAACTTACTCACACGAGTACGTATACGCCTTGTATGGTCTGTAAGAGCCTCGTCTTCGCTCCATCCGTGCCTTTCTATTAGTGATTTAGTAGCAAACGCTACTCTTCCTTTGACATCCACGCTCATAGATATATAGTTAGCTCTCTCACTCTCGTCGAATAAGTGCTCTTCGCTAATATTACCCTCGCTGTAAGAAAGTAATAACTTTTGTACGTTGTTGTCTGATAGCGCTTTCATGCGCTCTAACACTGTGAGGATAGTTTCCCCGAAAATAACTTTTGCCATAATTCCGTTAATTAATTTTTGTTAATAACTACTTTGCTGATTACCTTTGCTGGTTTCACCCACTTACACGACCACCACCACTGATTTTCTTTACACCTATGGAGGGAGTTACCCAACTGTGGCTCATTTCGTGTTATGGTTATAATTCTACCGCACCAATCCATCATGTCGCAATTCCAATTATCTTTATATAATCGCTCTAATTCATCGCGAGATAATACTTCGTACTGATTACCTATTATAATGCTCATAATTAAAGTATATTAAGTTCGCACCATTCCTTCGCGCTCTCTTGCGCTTTACATACATCTTCCCCGATTGAATTATCGGTAAAACAGTCTACGTTTACCCACCTTTCCAATCCTTCAACGCGATTATTAAACCATACATTAAAGGTTGCGCTCTCGTTCCACGAGATTTTGTAGTAATTACACTCGCTCGTGTACACTACATTTCCGAACATTGTTTCTTCTTTTATCATAACTTGTTTCTTTTCACACTAATAAACGATTTGTTAACACCTATGTACTTCATGAATGAGTTGAAAGACATTGCGCCTTTAATTGCATCATTTGATGGCGATGAGTTTTTATACATCGAAAGACTTAAATCGTGAGGAATCCCGCCTTTTTCACAAAATGATAAAATTGTATGCTCGTCGCTAAGGTATAGAGGTTTATTATCTCCAGAACCCCACCTTATGCCATGCTTAAAGATTATATTCTGTGCTGTAACGCTCTCGTACGATGATGTTACGAGAACCTTAATATTTTTAGTTATCTTACTCATGGCTACCCCTCCGTTATTTTAGTTAATCCGTTGATTGTTGTGTGCTTCACAATTACCCCCGTAGAAAGTTGTTTATATTCTACATTCGTATTTCTTCTTCGCTCGCTCAAGTCTATGCGCCATACATACGCCATAGATACTACATACGCGAACATTGTTATAAATAATAAAAACATAATTCTTACCGTTTTGGTTAGTAGTGCGTGAAGGAATCGAACCTCCGTTTCACAGTTGAAAACTGTCCGTCCTACCATTAGACGAACGCACCAGAAAAAGACAAAAAAATACCCCCTGAAAAATCGGCTTTATATTGTTGGTTTGCCAAAAAAAAGTTTCGTGCACATATATGCACATACGATTAGAAACGTGTATAACGCCTAATTAAACGCACGCGGGCTTGCGAAAAGACATATACGCCCCCCCTCCTGCGAAAAGACATATACGTATGTGCGCCCGCGAAAATAAGAAACGTACGCGCTCCTGCGAAAAGATATATACGTGCGTTATAAACACGCGTTATAAGAAGCAAGCCAGCCATTTCTGACCGACTCGCTAATTTTGCAGCTATTTACGCCTTTTGCGCCTGCTCCTCGAAGTACTTGTTTCGGTTCGCTAAACAGCTCTCAAGACGCGATTTTTGAACGACTTTGATTCTGCATATTTGCGCCTTACCACTCTTCGCTTCCAGTGCGTTGAATCCGTCTCTAATTTCGGTGTCGAATGGCACAATCATCGTAATCTCAAGACCGAAGCTCTTGCAGTCTTTAGGGGCTAAGCCTGCATCCTTACCGGCGCTCGTGAATGTACGTTGAATCCTTTTGGCAGCGGCTAAAAGCAGCCCTTCGCCTTCGCTGATGGCAAGCGATCTAGGCTCTTCGATAGCTTGCTTGTAATACACAGCCTCATAGCTCGCTACTTTCTTAAGCAAATCTTCGACCATGGGATTTGTAGCGCCCAGGCTAGCCTTTAGCCCGCCGATAGACTTCGACAAAGCGTCGATTTGTTTCTTCAATTCTGGCGCTGACATTTGCGCAATTGCTTGGGATAATTCTGATTTGTTCATAACGAAATATTTAGTAAGTTAGATATGTATGTAATTACGGCGCTTACATACGTGGCGCTTATACGTGTATGCTAGTGAATGTACGCAACAAGCAAGAACATTGTAAGCATAAAAGCAAAAGCGCTTAAGCAGGCGATTGCACTTTCTTTGATTTGTTCTTTCTTAGTCATAACGAGTATTATTGGTTAGTCGCCGTTGATACATTCGTTGTACCGATTCGACAGGACAAACATACCTAAATCATTTTGGCGTTGGATTGACTTAATTCGCTGATACTCAGTTGATTACGGTAGTATGCAAGCATAACATCGACCTCATTTGGCGTGTATAAACTACTGATAGCCAGCCAGTTACAAGCTTTTAAGGCTTAAACTTTTCATTCCTTATTTAGAATTAATCTAAACTATAATCGTCTGATAGTCAGCAAGATAGGTGTTATGCACTGCATACTATCTATTAGGCACTGCATACTATATAGCTTAACTCGTTGAGGCTCAAGTAGTTACATCATATATTGGATAGTCGGCACGCATACTATCGTGATTTGGTTGATAGGGCTGAAAGCCTTGCTATCATTGGGCTAAAGGTACATATAGAAACGTGTATATCTTCGAGAATGAACGAACTTCGATAAGGGTTATATTGGATAGCTTAAATTGATTAAAGGCTCTAAAAAGCGCTTAAAAAGCTAAACAGTTTTATTTTGAAAATAGTGGTTGAAATATTTGTTTTTAAGTATAATTTTACACGTCTGTTTGCTTTAGACCTTCAAAAATATAAATTTAGACTAATCTAAACACTTTTGCATTGAATATTTAGATGAGCCTAAAAAAAATTGGGCAAATATTTAGACAAGCCTAAAAATATATTGACTATTATATTACAATGTAGATATGTAGATAACTATATATGTTTTCAGTTGATGAGTACATATACTTAACTATATATATAGCTTTGATCATGTGTGCATATTCCCTAAACATTCATATATAGATATGTAGATATGTAAGACCGTCGATATGTTTAAAATAGGGGGGGAAGCAACCAACGAATACGTGAACTCTCATTGAAGTGTTGAGGTCTAATAATATAACCTTATCTTTATTGAAAATATATACCCCTCAAAAAAAATATATAATATACACAGTAACGTATAAGTAGTGTTGAGGTGTACTAACATAAAAATAGAGGTATAAGTATACCCCCTTTACTTTTTTAAATCAACTCACCCTCGTTTACAGACTGTGTATCGAAGTTAAAGAGAACTTCTCTTTTCGTCCTCGCGATGCTGCGGGTCTTAGACAACTCTTTGGCGAAGGTACAGAAAATAAATGATACTTAGTATAGATAATTCATATTTTTTTATTATATTTGCGACTATGAGCGAGAAAGGAAAAGGGAAACCAGTTACTAAATACGTTTCCGAGAAAGGGAAACCTTCTAGGTATAAACCTGGAACGTCTGGTAATCCATCAGGTAGGACAAAAGGGTCAGTAGGAAAGATAACTAAGATAGGCAGAGATACTATTGCTCTTGCACTTCAAGGTAATGTTGATGAAATATCTTCAGCGCTTCAAGAGTTAAGGGCTAGTAGTGCTAAAGACTTTATTGATTGTATAGTTAAGTTACTCCCCTACGTTACACCTAAATTATTAGCTGCTCAAGTAACTGAAGAGAGACACCACAAGATTGAGATTAATTTAAGCCCCGACACTTCAGCTATGGATATAAAATCCATGTTAGGTGAAGATAGTGTTGAGGATATAGAGTTTGATGATTTATAAAAAAGAAAGATATGGATAAGATTAACACAAAAAGTAAAGATTACAAGGATGTGCTAGGGGGTTTGCCTGATTTAACTAATAGAGATAAAGATACTCAAGACGTTCTAGCTGATGTTGTAGATAAGGTTAACAGCGTTATTGATTTAGGGAACTTAGTTGAAGGGTTTACTTTCGATTACATTTCCTCATCTGGTAGAACATCTGCAAAGTTGAAGATAACGCACACGTCTTCAGGGAAATACTTTCAGATAAACGCCGCGAATTAGAGTCGTAGTTTAGATAAAAACACTTCAACCAATAAACACCTTAGAGAAACGAATCAATGGGTAGGAAATCAAAAGATGAACTAGCACAAGACGCATTATCGGGAGACGTCAAGCAAGCACTAAAGAAAAAGCTTTGTGAGTTATCGTACTTTGAATTTTTTAAAGAAGCCTTTAAGGTGGTTGAGCCAGCCGTTGAACTGGATATTAACTGGCATCACCGCTATATATGTAAGATATTACAGGACGAAGCTGAGAGAATCATACGAGGGGAAGACAAGCAGCGAGATATTATTATCAATATCCCGTTCCGCGCTTCTAAGTCTCTTATGTGCACCATTCTTTTTCCAGTGTGGTGTTGGATTCGTGACCCCAAGCTTCGATTTATTACTGCTTCTTATAGTGCATCTCTGTCTATTGAGCACAGCGCTAAGTCAAGAGACGTAATAACATCTAATTGGTTTCAAGAGAACTGGGGAGAGGACTTCCAGATTAAGCCAGACCAAAATACAAAACAGAATTACGTTAACAACGAGACAGGTAGTAGGAGAGCTACATCTGTTGGAGGTACTGTTACAGGTGCTGGAGCTTCGATAATAATTGTCGATGACCCTATATCTCCAAAGCAAGCTGCCTCTCAAACAGAAAGGAGTCATGCGAACGAGTGGTATACGAGTACGCTGTACTCAAGGCTAGATAACCCTAGAACTGGCGTGAGGATTATAATCATGCAGAGGTTACACGAAGACGACCTTAGCGGTTATCTTCTTAGGGAGAATCCTGACAACTATAAACATATTTGTATTCCCGCTGAAAAGGAAGGCAACTTATCACCTAAAGGCTTAGAGAAGTTTTACAAAGAAGACTTATTTTGGGATTCAAGATTTTCAAGAAAGATTCTTCAAGACTATAAATACCAACTTGGTAGTTATGAATATGCTGGTCAACTTCAGCAACAGCCTGCTCCTGCGGATGGGGGAATCATTAAGCCTGAATGGTTTAACTACGAGAAGACTTTTGACGAGGATTTAGTATGGCATTTCGTTATTGACCCTGCGTACACATCAAAGCAAAGTAATGACCCTTCAGCGATGTTAGTGTTTGCAATTAAAGAAAATAATTACTATATTCGCAAGGTTGAAGAGAGATATTTAGAGTTCCCAGAGCTAGTGAAATATATAGTTGACTTTTGCCAAAAAAATGGTTATACTAATCGCTCAAGGATTTATGTCGAACCAAAGGCTAGTGGTAAGTCCGTAGTACAGACTCTACGTAGGTCTACGAGATTAAACATACTAGAAGCTAAGTCTCCAACAAAAGACAAAGTAGCTAGAGTTAGGGATGTTGTAGGTATGATAGAATCTGGAAGGGTAACTTTAATAGAAGGGAAATGGACAGATAATTTCGTTTCACAATGTTCTCAGTTCCCTAATGCGAGACACGATGATATGGTTGATTGTTTGCAGATGGCGTTAGATAGAAGTAATAAAGGTTCAAGGATAACAGCGTTTAGATAAACAACAGAAACAAAAAAGGAATAGTAGATGAGAGATTTTCACGGACACGACATACCCGAATGTTGGGAAGATGTATCAATAGATATGTACTCGAAGTACGGTGTGGCAGTTGAAAAGTTTAACAGTGAATTAGATAAAGCTGAAGAAGGCGAAGATTCGCTAACGGTTACAATAAGGGAGGTTGAGCTTCAAGCTTCAATATTTAAAACCATGAGTGGTATAAATAACGAGGACTTAGGTAGTGTCGATATAGGATTCATTTCTTCTTACGTTGAAGAGTTAAGTTTCCTTTCAGAGATACGCCAAACAACAGAGTTAAAGAGCTTTGTGTTTGAGGGTGAGTTATATGAGATACCTGAAAAGGTGAACATGAATACTCAATTTGGTCAGTACTTAGAAGCTATGCAGGTGGAGATGGTATTTAGAGAGGCAGGTGAAGGTTCTCTTGATTACTTACCAATACAGCTAGCGCATATTTGTATGAACGGTGAAGATTATCACCCTAAGAAAAGGGACATATTAGCAGAGAAGTTTAAAGAACTTCCAATTACAGTAGGCTTGGACTTCGCTTTTTTTTTGAGCAGTCAGTCGCTGACTTACAGCAAAGCTCTTCAGTTGTACACAGAAGGGATAGCCCGAAAGAGCGAAGGGTATATGAAAAGTATTTTAAGACGTTTGGTTGGATTAAAACGCTTTATGAACTTGCGGAAGCTAATGTCTTTACGTTCGGTGGGCACAGCGCTGTTGACAGTGTTAAGCGTACACCTACGGGAGAAGTGTTCATGTATTTATCGTTACTTCGTGCGAGAGGTAACTACGAAGTAGAGGCTAGCGAATTAAGAAAAGAATAAAACCATCATGGCAGTAGTAACATTAGCAACTATAAAAACAAAACTCAGCGACGCTGTAACAAGCACTGCTGGGTTAGAATCTTTAGAGTTTACTCACATATCAGAATTAACAACTAAGCACAATGTTAGTTATCCTTGCTTAGTGTTTGATATTCCAGATACAACAGAGTTAAACTTCAATAGAGATGTAGAGAAGTACGCGATAGAGGTTTACGTGCTAGACTTAAATTCTAGTCACGCATCTTTCGATGCTCACTACGACTCAACAAAAACTTTAATGAGGACTTGGTATAAAGCTTTATTAGACCAAAACAACTTAGATATAATTATTGAGCGTGAAGATATTGATATTGAGAGAGTTCAGAATATAACTCCAGACATCGTTAGCGGCGTTATGGTTAAGTTAGGGTTAACAGTATCATTCTACTAAGGTATGGCTGAAAGTGGTTCTATAAATAGAAGAATGGCAGGTATCGCAGGTTATATAACTCGTGTACTACGTCAAGAGCTTGAGGTTCGTGGTCACAATGTGACTAGGGATTTAAGTAACTCTATACATACAAGGTGGAATCACGGAACTAAAAGCTTTGACATAACTATGCAAAAGCACGGGCAGTCATTAAACAGTAGAGATATATATAAGGTTTTTCCTCCCGTTGATAAAATACTTCAATGGATTAAAGATAAAGGGATAACCCCTTACTCTGACATAAAAGGTAAATCTAAAGCTGACAAACAAGAAAGATTAGCTTTCGCTATACAGAAGAGTATGGGTAAGAATGGGTACGGGTTAGAGGATAAAAATAAAAACCCTATTGGGTGGATACAGATGGCTATTGATAATGCCTCAGGTACTATTGTATCAATCTTGCAAGATGAATTAAGAACTGACTTAGGTATCACGGTAGATAGAAATCTATCAAGATTCTATAAAAAATAAAAAAGAACAATGGCTGAATTACACATAACATTTAGCAACCCACCAACTGACGGCATTATACATACTGCTGATAGACCAATAATAGTGGAAGCCTCTTACGCAGGGGGCGGAACTACGCCTGTGTTAATAAACTTACAACCACAACTTTATGACAACGCATCGGCTACGTGGTTAAATACGGGGCAGCCTTTAGTTCAAGCTAGAGATAAAGACTTAAACGGTAGTGGGTTTGAGGTATTCACATTTGATGTTTCTGGATTTTGCAGGTCTTATTGCTTAAAGTATTTTGACCAAAACGCATCATCAGACAGAAAGCCAGTATTTAAGTCTGATAAATACATAGTTGAATTTAGGTTTGTCGCCACTAAGTGGGTTTCAAATGACGGCGTACTAGAGCACCACGACCCTTCTGGGTCTAGTGTCACTAGCCTTGAGTATAAGGTTATAGACGCTACTATTGATGACTTCATTACTATTGATGATAATAACGAGAACTTATCAGGGGATAACGTTAAGTTTATGGTTCAATCAGATACAACTGGGTGGAGTAGACCCTCTAATTGTCCTGGTAACTTAGAGAGACGGTTTGACCAAAACCAAAAGGTTTGGACGGGAATACTTCTAGGCAACCACGACCCTGGGTCGCTATCTCACAGGTTTAGCATACCTTATACTGCTGGTGTTGGTAGTTTAAGTGTTGTTGAAGCTATAAGTTCAGTTGCTGTCAATTCTTTTTACGCAACTTCTTTATCGAAGGACGCTATAAATGAGGGTTCGATACTATCTGGTAGCGCTCTCTTCGGCAACTCAATACCAGATGATTTAGCTTTCACTACATCATTCAACATATCTCCAGAGCTTATTGGAGACCAGAGGTGGAGGATGCTTAAAGGTATGAGGCATAGAACTACCACGCCTATATATTGGATTAACGACTACAACTTTATAGACTTCTATAATTTTGAAGGGTTTAGATTTGAAGAAGAGAATAGTGAGAAGAACCATTTCTTTAGAAAGAAAACAAACTTCACTAACTCTATGGAAAGCAACTTCGGTACAGCTAAAGGGACTACCGTAGTTGGTGGGACTGTTGGTTCTAAGGGTGTAAGTAAAGAAGGCGCTGAGTGGTTATCAGAAATTGGTAGAAGTACCGAGGTTTACATATACGACTTAGAGACATTTAACTACATACCTATATTGATAGACGAACTAAACGTAGTCACGTTAAACGATAGCGGATTATTATCAGTAGAGGTTTCATACATAAAGAGTACTAAAAGTAGAGTAGGATAAAAGATGGCTAATAACTTAAAATTACGTATACAAAACGGTACTAAGGTGTTATCTGGAGATTTCATACCCGTAGGTTCTAACGAAGACTTTAATGACTGGACTGACGGAACTCCTGTTGGATGGACTCCAATTAATATAGATAATTCTGACGCAGTATCTCAATTAGATAATATTGATTTCGATACTGACGTTGATGGTGATGGGGATGATATAATTCCTTTATTCGGAGGTCAAATTAACCTACCCGAAGCGTGGACTACAAAGCTTAACGGATTAGTTAACAACGGATTAGACTCAAGCGGAAACCCGATAGAAAGCACTACCGCTTTCCTTCCCGCTTTAAAGTTTGATGTAGCTGATTCTGTCGGCACTATAACTAGAGAGAAAGCAGACTACTTTACTTATGCTAACAACGACTCAGATGGTCAATACACGTTTGGTAGCTGGTTTGTGAAAAATTATATACCTAATAGAAATGACCTTAAAACGGGTGTTCAGCACAGGGTTTCGCACACTATGGTACAGCTTTGCGCAAAAAACCAAGACATTAAAGCCTTTCAGCAGTGGGGTCAATTTACTGATTATGACACAAGTAGAAATACTCAGTTTATAGCTAAGAGTGTATTCCAGAAGGATTCGATAGGTGGGTTCGCTTTGATATCTATAAATTTAAATCAAGCACTAGTCTCTACCAACTGGAGAGATGGTGACGTTCTGGTTATAACTACAAATACTATTGACGAAGACGCTGAATACGATAAAACATATAAGCGAGAAGCATTGGTTGAGGTTAACTTAACGGAAAGAAAGATAGATTCACAAGATGTACTTATACATAAGAAGTTATACGTTAATTCAAACGACTTAACTATAACTATAAGGAGTCTTGACGGACAACTAACCAACTCTAGGATTGAAATTAAAGATATAGTGTTCCATTCTGGAGAAGACTCTTACGTTGACGTTGAAACTCTTGGTGGTGTAACTATTTATCACGACAACACTAGAACTGCTCACGCCCCCCCAGAGATAAGTCAACACCTCAAGGAATACTCAATAGGTAAAACTATAAACCTCGCTGTGGATGTTGTTCTTTCAACTATGAATACAGTATACGATAATGTGATAGTAGATTTTGGAGGTGTTAATTCATATCTGATAACTGCGACAGGTGCTCACACCTTTTCAATGATTGCTGACGGTCAGTTTGTTAGAGTTAGGTTAAGTGGTAAGGATGGTGCTAATGGGACGATAGCTCATTTTAGTGAGATATCAGTATCGGTCAGTTCAACTACAACTAACTCAATAACACAAGTTGGAGACCCTACTGTAAGTCCGTTCACGTCAGAGGTTCGTATACACAACTCTGCTGAAAACTCAAAGAGGGTTGATTATGGTATAGCAACGTCTTTAGATTTTAAAGTTGGAGAGACTTATAAGATTGACTTAGATGTAAATTCAATATCGGCTAACACTGAGATTAAAGTTCTAATAAATAGGGTAGAGCAATCTACAATAACATCTTCAGGAGTATCAACTATAAATTATACACCGACAGAGAAAGTATCCTCACTTCAACTTAGAGTAGCGTCAACCAATAATGGCTCTACTGATGTGAGTCTAAACTCAATGAAGACATTCCTGAATAAACTGAAGATTTCTAACGTTTACAGTGAGCTCGATTTTTACGAAGACACTGTGATAAATTCAACATTCGCAGTTAAAGATGCAGAGTATTTATCTACAAATAATGGCGATTACAGTAAGACAATCAATATTCCTGCAAGTGTAAATAATTTAAAAGCTTTTAGCGGTCTTCATGAAATAACACAGAAAGATAATTTAGGAATACGCAATGGTGTACCTTTTATTCTAACTGAAGATGGTCAAAACATATTAACAGGTAAAGCCTTTTTAGTTGGGGTTAAATACGCAATGGATAGCGCTGAGTATTTAGAGATTGAACTTAAGGGTGGTAATAATGATTGGTCTGAAGTTATAAAAAATAAGGAGTTAAGCGATTTATCTATGGGAGTTGAGTCTATTTCCACTGACTCTATAATAGTATCAAATTCATTGGGGTCACTATCTAACGTGTGCTATCCTTTGCTTGACTTAGGTGAGTGGGGTATTAATGATGGCGCTTATACTTTAACCCCCGAACATATAAGACCCGCTTATAAGATTAGTAAGGTTTTTGATTCTATTTTTAACGAATCTGGATACTCAATTAAGTCTAACTTCTTTGAGGATAATAATGACTTTGATAACGACTTCTCGCCTGAGTTTCACAATAACTGGAAAAAGTTTATAGGGGTAAATGGAAATCCTAAGAGGAGTCAGAAGTCTATAACTGAGAGTGTTTTAATGGTTTCAACGACGACAGACGCTCAATCACTAAATAACTACAACGGAGTTCTTCCTAAACTTATAGATTCAATGGATTACTCTGGTCAGTTTGGGAATATGTATTGGGGGGATATAGACTTAGAGCTAGACAACCCACTACTTAGCGCAACAGGTCATTACTTAGCCTTAATAGAGCACGCTGTTGTTAATTTTGAAACAACACATATTGATGGATTAAATCAGGTAAGCTCAAGCTCAACTCCTTTTGGTTTTTTAGAGAACGACTATTCTGGAGATTTCTCTTATCCTAATAACGGGACTATGTTTAATGTTGAGCTTTCTGGGGTCTACGATATAGATTTAACGATGAAGCTAGATATAATTAGGGGTGCGCAAGGTAATTTTTTTACAGGATATGTTTATGCTTTCTTGGTTAAGCAAGGAACTAGTTTGAATGAGTTTTTCAGTATATTCAGACAGTCCTCTTATAAAACAGTACACGCAGGGGAAGGTAACGGGTTAAAGGAATTTGCTATATCTCAAAACCAATATCTAACTGCTGGAGCTAACTACCAATTATATGTTTTTCAACAGGATATTAACGAGGGTAGTGTTTACGGGTTTAACCATAGCTTCATATTAAAGTCTTGTGACTTATCAATGAAGTTGTCTGAAAACATAATGCCTGACAATGTAATGTATGAATCTTGGAATGACATGATTCCTGAGTATAAGGTAGCAGATATATTGCCATTTAAAACTCAGCTAGAATTTATATCCGAAGTTAGCAAGATATTTAACCTTACATGGCAGACAAACCCAATAACTAAAGTTATAGAGGTAGAACCTTATAATGATTTTTACGACTGGAGTGGGGATAAGTTTGATTATTTAGACTGGAATGATAAGGGGTATATTGATAGTTTTAAATCTGACTCTATACTAAAAGGAGCTTTAAGCTATACTTTTAATAGCGACTCATCAGACGGCTCTCTATCGTATTACTCTCTAAGTGATGATATACAATTTGGAGACAAGAAGGTTATTACTGGGGTTTACAGTAAAGACGACCATAAGCATGAACTGAGAATATATTCATCAGCTAAGATGGGCGAGGATAGGTTTATATCTAATATAAACAACCCTAATAGTGATTCAGGTTCTGCAATAAGGTTAATGAAAATTCATAGTGGCTCTGAGTTCAAAACATACTACTCTTCAAACGGAGACAAGCCAGCGGTGGTAAAATCATTCGGGCATAAGTTAGCTATATTTGACTCTGTAAGGGAAACCCCTCAAGGTACAGATATAAGATATTCATTAAAAAAAGTTTGGAGTAGTTCTTCTAATGAGTGGGTTATGGAAAATAGGGTTGAGGGGGCTTACGCTTACGCTTATACTTATACAGACGTAGACTCCACTAAGCCTGTATTAACCTTCTCTGAACAGACCGTTACGGATGCGGACAACGCACCAGCTACGGTAGGAGGGTTATATAACACGTATCACCAGAAAAGGGTTGAAATGCTAAAATTCTCAGACAGGATAGCAATAGCATTAGTTAACCTAAGCTACAACGATATACACGAGCTAAACTTTAGAAGGTTAGTTAAATTAGACGGTGCTTTGTATATGATAAACAAGATTAAAGATTATACTCCTAACTCAGATGAGCCGACAGAGGTTGAGTTGATATTAGTAACGCCTCGCGGTAACAAAGAAAAAATATAAGCTATGAGTAGCAAGAAGAGATTATTAGATTTAGGTATAGACGTAACTGGCTTTGATAAGCTAGTTAAGTTAACTAAAGCCCTTGAAGATGAGAAAAGGGTTTTAGCAGGGTTAAATAAAATTAAACTTGAGGGCGCTAAGTTAGATAAGAGGCAGGCTAATACTCAAGCAGAGGCTACCGTAAAAGTCAAGATGCACACAGCGAGTATAGGTAAGCTTCAAAACAAGATGCTTGGGTTAAATACTGTTCAAGGTAAATCTAACAAGGGTTTAATGGGTATGATTTCTACGTTTGGTAGAATCACTGGGGCTATATTCCTTGCTCAAAGAGCTTTCTCTTTAATCTTCGGAGCTGTAATGGCTACCGTAGATGCTTATGCAGAGTTCGAGAAGACGTTGACTAACGTTATGTCCCTTATGACTCAATCTCAAGTAGATTTATTCAAGGATGATATGTGGGACACTGGAATAAGTTTAGTGAATAAGTACGGCTTCGCAGTTAAGGACGTTAATAAAGCTATGTTTGATGCTGTATCAGCAGGTGTTAGCGCGTCAAACTCTATGGGGTTTATGAAGACAGCTTCCATGTTAGCCGTTGCTGGTGTGACTCAATTAAAGGATGCTACTCTAGGATTGGTAACTATATTGAATTCTTACAAAATGGAGACCAGTGAAGCTCAAAGAGTTGCTGAAGTCCTATTTACCACACAGAAGTTCGGTGTAACAACTGTTGAACAGTTATCTAAATCTATTGGTATAGTAGCACCATTAGCAGCTTTAACGGGAATATCGATAGAAGAACTGGGGGCATCTATGGCTACAATGACTAAAGGTGGTCTTAATACCGCTATATCGGTTACGGCTTTAAGGTCTGCTTTAGCTACGATGATGAAACCCGCTAAAGAGTCGAAGGATTTATTCGTTAAATGGGGAGTACCTATGGGTACTGCTCAAATGAAAGCTGTTGGATTTACTGATACAATGAAAAAGCTACACGTAGTTCTAAGGGATAGTCCTTCTGATTTTGAGAAGATGTTTGGAAACATTCGTGGACTAACGGCTGTCGTGTCTATTGGTGGTGATAGGTTTGAGGATTATAAAAACATACTTAAAGAAATTACCGAAGATACTGGCGATAATTCATCTTTAATTAAGGGTCAAGGAGAACAGATGGAGACAACTCAAATGTCTTTAGACAGGCTTTCAGGTTCTTGGGAGACATTTAAGATAGCCATAGGTGAGGATACTAGTGGTATTATAAAGGATGTATCAGATGAGTTATCAGTATTACTAAACATAGCATCAAGCGATGATATGACTACGTTTGACACTATAATTTTCGCTCTAGGTAATCTAATGAATCCTATTGACTTAAGTATTGCCGGTAAAGTTCAGGTTGAATATAATGCCTTCGTTAAGCACGCTGAAAAATCAGTAAAGAATTGGAGGAAATTAGGCTTAGAGGACTTAACTTCAACAAGGGATATATCTGATGATAAGGTAGAAATAGCTAAAGGGTTCATAACAGAGTATAGGCGTTATTACAGTGTATTATCCTCAGAAGACCAAGATTATTTTGCTAATTACAATAATCAACTTGTTGGTATGCTTGAGCGTAAGCAGAAAAACACAGACTCAGCAGCCTTAAAAGCTAAGAATAAGGCAAATAAAATAGGTAAAGAAGCTCAAGCGTTTGACGCGATAGAATTATTCCTG
>TARA_R100001244_G_scaffold35590_8_pt1 | contig 20405 bp, 21 predicted proteins | sample TARA_R100001244 | Tara Oceans TARA_R100001244 (sample SAMEA2621564) | marine metagenome | biome: marine biome (ENVO:00000447); feature: mesopelagic zone (ENVO:00000213); material: "saline water (ENVO:00002010), including plankton (ENVO:xxxxxxxx)" | depth 790 m
CAAGCATTAATCGACGGGTCTCGTGTTCAGGCTCAAGGGCACTAACCTGACCGGCCATCAGTAGGGATGCCAACATAAAACCACTGACTGAACGACGCCCGACTCGGGTTATCTTCACCATCTTGTTTACTCCTGCTGATTATCCCGGGCGGCGTCTTCGTCCACCGTGGGCCCGACCGGATCGCTGGTGTCATCAACACCATCGGCGTCCACTTCGGCTTGATCCAAAATCGCTTTCGGGAGTTCTTTTTTAACACGAACGCCCAACTCCACAAAGCGATTGGCTTGCGAGATAAGGTTGCCGCGACCACGGGTGAGCGTATTCATCGCCGAATCATAGGTTCCCTGCGCGGTGTGCAACTGGCTGCCCAGCTTTTCCATCGCTTCTACAAAAACCCGAAGCTTGTCGTACACCGCACTGGCACGGTCGGCAATCCTACGCGCATTCTGGCTTTGACGCTCGTATCGCCAGATATTTTCAATGGTTCGCAAGGTCGCAAGCAATGTCGTCGGTGTAACCACAATAATCTTTCGCTCGAATGCTTCTGCGAATAGGTTCTCGTCCTGCTGAAATGCAGCCACAAACGCCGGTTCAATGGGCATGAAAAGAAACACGAAATCCGGAGAGTGCAGGCCGTGAAGCTGGCTGTAATCTTTCTCGCTCAGGGCGCGAATATGATTACGCACCGCCTCAACGTGCTGGCGAAGGGCTTCTTCCCTGGCAGTCTCATCCTCTTCCGTTGCCCACTGCTGGTAGGCCAGCAGGGACACCTTCGAATCCACCACCAGGTTTCGGCTGTCCGGCAAATGAACGATGACATCGGGGCGCAGCAACTGGTTGTCATCATCTCGGTAGCTGCCCTGGGTTTCATACTCAATACCCTTGCGCAAACCGGAGCGCTCGAGGACGCGCTCCAGAATCAGCTCGCCCCAGTTGCCCTGGATTTTCTTGTCTCCTTTAAGCGCCTTCGTGAGGTTGGAAGCTTCTTCGGTGATCTGGCGGTTCAGTTCCTGCAGGGATTTGATCTCACTCCTTAATGCCTGTCGATCCCGAGTTTCGGTGGTATAGACGTCCTCTACCCGTTTACGGAAATCCTGGAGTTGATCCCGGAATGGGTTCAGCAGGGTGTCGATGCTGGTGCGGGTCTGCTGGCTGAAGCGCTCGCTCTTCTGCTCGAAAATACGATTCGCAAGATTTTCGAACTCCTGTTTCAATGCATCACGATTTCGTTCCAGTAACTCCAGTTTCTCCGTGGTTGCACGGCGCTCCTTGTCCAGCGTTACTTCCTGCTCGCGCTGGGCAACCCTGGCGTCGCCAAGCTCGCGGGAGAGCTCATCGGCTCGCTGCTGCTGGGACTTCCTCTCGGTTTCGAGTTGTTCTATGCGATCCAGCCGCGCCTTACTTTCGGACTCCAGCCCGGCCACCCGATTTTCCAGCGTTGCCGCACGCTGTCGCCAATGTTCGGTGTCCCGGCTCGCCTGCTCTGCCTCGGTTTTGCCGTTTTCGAGAGCAGCTTCAAGCTGATGGAGGCGCTGTTCGTCCATCGCCCGCGTGTACTCAAGCTCCCGGAGTGCGGATCTGGCACGGCCCCCCTTAACCATTGAAAACACCAGACAGCACAGCGCTAGCACCAACAAAATCAGCAAAGTGACGGTTTCCGGCCTACGCCCCACTATATCGATGATTGCCTCGGGCACCCCGATCTCCTCTAAATGACTGACTCAAACATTACGATAGAACAACAGTTTACCGTATTCGTGGAACCTTTTTGTTCGGACTCACGTCAAAGGTTTGCCATTCACTGGTTCTAGTGGACCAATTGGCAAATTTCCCGACCCAAGGCATCCGGCTCTGGACTCGGAACGTAATATCATCTAAAACGGTGAATGTGGCCTGTTTGCCGACAGAATGGCCGGTTTGCTGCCGGGTGCCAAGGTCCAGGAGCAGTATAAGGGACAGGAATTCAACATGCTCAAAGAGCTATGGAGAAAATTGGGATCTGAATTCTCCCATTCCGGGTGTTCGGACGTGGAAGGCCGTGAATACCGCAGGCCTGGCGCTCAAGCCAGCCACGGTGGTTTTCGCATTCTTCCCCATATGACCCACACCGGGGAATTCCACCTGGAAAGACTGACTGGCATCCTGAAGGGGCGCTACGGCAGAACCTTTCAGAACAATGGTGACGAATCCATCCGCGATCTGATTCACTTCGCTTCCCGCATTCAGGATCAGGATGTCCAGAGAGAACTGCTGCTGTTTTACCTGAACTGCTCCCCTGTGGTGCAGGAATACCTTCGTTCCGAAGAAGTTCTTGCTCAAAACCACTTCCTTTCCCGGACATCCGGGAAAAAATAATACCCGCCGTTAATGATCTGTAAACCGACTCAACAGTTATGTTGTTGTATACTGCCGGCCTGTGATTACAAGTGGCTGTTCTAGCACACCCGAATTATCCTTGCAGCACTCTGTAATTAAAGTATCAAAGTCGTGGATTCAGGGGTTTCGGATCTTGTCTATACGTTCAGAGTTTGGAAAGTTGGCCGCGGCCGGCCTTGTGGTATCACTCATCACCGGCTGCACTGCGGATCGTTACTTTATGGTGCCGAAGCAGGATCTTGACGCGCTGAATACCTCCGTTATTAATCAGGGTGAAGAGGTCGTTCGCCTTGAGAATCGGACGGATGAGAGTTTCCAGGCGCTGACCCGGCTGAATGAGGAATCCACGAAAACCATCCTCGATGCCATCACCGAACAGGTCGAGAAACCCGCCTGCCCTCCTACCCCCAAACAGCAGGCCTGCACAGCGGGGCAGTCTGGCTCCAAGAGCGACGGAAGGGCCGACCGACTCAAGGGCAAGGTTGTTGTTGGAGAGTTGGAGAAATTCTACCTTGCTGGCCCCGGCCTGATCTACGACGCTCGCATTGACAGCGGGGCCGAAACCTCTTCATTGGATGCCCGAAACATCACCCGGTTTGAACGGGATGGGAATAACTGGGTAAGGTTTGACGTGCCGGTACCTGACTCCGAAGACATGGTAACGCTGGAACGGGAAATCTCACGCCGGGTCAGGATTATCCAGTCCAGCACCGATGAATCGGAACGCCGTGTGGTTGTGGAGTTGCAGTTCATGATTGGCAACCACCGGCAACAGGCTGAGTTTACACTGACCAACCGAGAGCACCTCTCACACACGGTGCTGGTTGGCCGCAACATTTTGAGGGACGTCATGCTGATTGATGTGGGCAAGGAGTTCGCCACCGAACTGCCCGACAAACTGCCAGCCGAAGAAAATGGGGACCAACCTTGAGTAGCCGCTCACGCATTCCGTTTTTCTTCGCTATCCTCCTTCTCATTGTGGCTGGACTTTCGATAGCCACTTGGCGGCACGTCGAGCTCGGCATTCCCTGGTTTACGGGGGAGCAAAAGCCGGTCTGGATGGTCGAGGCCCGAGTGGACTTCGATGGCACCGGAGAACCCGTACTCGCCAGCCTGAACATCCCTGATCAGCCACCCCAATTCCGTATTATTTCGGAGCAGGCTGCATCTCCCGGTTACGGTTTTTCCATCGTGGATGACTCCGGTGAACGCCGGGCTGAGTGGTCAAAGCGCAACGTTAGCGGCCCCCAGACGCTCTACTTCAAGGTTCAACTGATCCCTGATGACAGAGCCCTTGGCAGCCAGCCCAAACGACCGCCCAAACCTGAACCGGTCTTCTGGGAAGAACCTCAGGCAACAGCCGTGGAAGAGTTGTTGCAACAGGCCGCTGAACGCTCCAGCACGCCTGAGAGCATGACCCGGGAACTGATCAAGCTGCTCCAACCGGACCAGGGCGCCCAGAACACCACCCTGCTCGTGTCCGAAGCAAACTACATTGATCTGCTGACCCGGATGCTCAACCATGCAGGCATTCCCGCTCGAACGGCAGACGGCCTGGCCCTGGAAGATGCCAGGCGACGCCAGCAACTTCGTCCATTCCTGCAGATCTACGACGGTTCCCGATGGCTGACCTTCAATCCCCGCACAGCGGAACAGGGGCTTCCGGAACATGTCCTGCTGTGGCGACAGGCTGCAGCTTCCCTGCTGGATATTGTCGGCGGTGACAATTCAGACGTTAGCTTTTCCATGCTTCGGCAAACCATCCCGGCACTGCAATTGGCGCAGGCTCAGTCCAGCGAGAATGGCCTAGGCTTCCTGAGTCTTTACCAGCTCCCCATTGAAGAGCAAAGCATGTTCAGAATGCTTCTGCTGCTTCCCCTTGGGGCGCTCGTGGTGGCCTTTATGCGAATTGTCGTCGGCATACGAACGTCCGGCACGTTCATGCCGATACTGATCGCCGTGGCCTTTGTTCAGACGACGCTGATTCCGGGGCTGATAGCCTTTATTTCCGTGGTGGCCATTGGCCTGCTCATGCGTGGCTACCTGTCGAGCCTTAACCTGCTGCTGGTCTCGCGAATATCCGCGCTTATCATTCTCGTGATCTTTATCACGGCCGGGCTGAGCATCGCGGGTTATCAAATGGGCTTCAACACGGGGATGACCGTCACCTTCTTCCCTATGGTTATCATCGCCTGGACGATAGAGCGCATGTCCATACTCTGGGAAGAGGAAGGCGCCCGGGAGGTGTTTGTTCAGGGAGCCGGCAGTTTGTTTGTCGCGGTCTGCGCATTCCTGATTATGAGCGCGCCCCTGGCGAGCCACCTGACGTTTAATTTCCCGGAACTTCATTTCGTGGTTTTGGGGCTGATCCTGCTGATGGGACAGTACACGGGCTACAAGCTCACAGAGCTCCGTCGTTTTTATCCGATGAAGGCGTATAACTGATGGGCTGGATTTCGCCCTTCAAGCTGAACCAACTGGGCATGCTGAACATGAACCGGCGCAATGTGGACTACATTGCGCGGTACAATAGCCGTTCTTCATACCCCTTGGTGGACAACAAACTCAAAACCAAGCTGGTGGTTGCCGAATACGATGTTCGCACCCCCAGGCTGCTTCAGGTGGTGCGTCAGCAACACGAAATCTCCCATTTCCGGGAAATGGCAGAGGACCTGGACGGCTTTGCCATCAAACCGGCCAAGGGTTCCGGAGGTAAAGGGATTACCGTGATTACCGGCCGGGACGATAACGATTACGTCAAGGCCTCGGGCTCGCGGGTATCCTCGAGCCACCTTGAACGCCACCTGTCCAACATTCTTGCCGGGCTCTACTCGCTGGCCGGCACGCCCGACGTCGCCATTGTCGAGAACCTGGTGGAATCGATTCCATCGCTCGCCAAGTATTCCTTCCAGGGTGTACCGGATATCCGCATCGTCGTTTTTCAGGGCTACCCCGTGATGGCAATGCTTCGGCTTGCTACAACCGCTTCAGATGGCAAGGCCAATCTACACCAGGGTGCCGTAGGTGTTGGACTCAATATCGCCAATGGCCACAGCCTGAATGCGGTACAGTTCAATCGACCGATCACTCTGCATCCCGATACAGGCCTCGCCCTGGAAAACCTGGTGATTGATGACTGGCAGGAAATGCTGGTAATGGCATCACGATGCTACGAGGCAACCGGGCTGGGATATATGGGTGTCGATCTGGTCGTGGACGCAAACGAAGGGCCTTTGCTGCTTGAGCTGAACGCCCGCCCCGGCCTGGCCATCCAGATGGCCAATGGTCGCGGTCTGTTGCCGCGCCTGAGGCAGATCGAAGCCCTCCGAAGGACGCACTTCACCCCGGAAGAAAGAGCCGCATTCGCCATGGATACCTTCACGTCCAAAACCTGACCTTCAAATAGCAGGCACAAAAAAACCGGGGCGAACCCCGGTTTTTTTACTTTCTCACACTTCTCAGAGCTTACCTTCGGCAATCAGCAGCTTGCGCTCATGGGTGAGGCCTTTCAGCAGCCCCCAGGTCATGACCAGCAATACTGCTGTAAACGGCAGTCCTGCCGTAATGGCAGCCGCCTGGATAGCGCCCAGTGCGTCTTCACCGCCACCGAAAATCAGTGCTGCGGCAATGGCACCTTCCATTACCACCCAGAACACACGCTGAGCTGTCGGCGCGTCGGTTTTACCACCCGCGGTAATGCTGTCGACGACCAACGAACCGGAATCAGAAGATGTCACGAAGAACACCAGCACCAGCACGATACCCACGAAGGATGAGATGGCAACGAACGGTAGGTTAGCGAACATCTGGAACATGGCCAGGGACACATCCGTCAAGCCATTCTCAGCCAGAGCACCAACACCGTCCTGGATCTGCTCCAGTGCGGAACCACCAAATGCGCTCATCCAGACCACGGTAATAACGGTTGGTACGATCAGCACCGCTGTCACGAACTCACGAACCGTACGACCCTTGGACACGCGGGCGATAAACATACCAACGAACGGTGACCAGGAAATCCACCAGGCCCAGTAGAAGACTGTCCAGCCGTGGAACCAGGCCTGGTCTTCGCGACCAAACGGATTGCTCAGTGTCAGGGCGTTACCAACGTAACTCGATGAGGTTACCCAGATGGTTTCAAAGATGGTCATGGTCGGACCGGCGAAGATGATGAAAAACAACAAAATACCGGCCAGCGACATGTTGAGGTTACTCAGAATCTTTACACCACCGTCGAGACCACGCAGCACCGAAATCAGGGCTACGGCCGTCACGCCGGTAATGATCGCCATCTGCACATTGATACCTGACGAAATCCCGAACAGGTAATCCAGGCCGGAAGCAGCCTGTTGCGCACCAAAACCAAGAGACGTGGCGAGACCAAAAATGGTTGCCACCACCGCCAGGATATCAATGATATGACCGGGCCAGCCCCAAACCCTATCACGGAGCAGTGGGAAGAACGCAGAGCGAATGGTCAGCGGCATGTTCTTGTTGTAGGCGAAAAACGCCAGAGACAGAGCCACAATCGCGTAGATTGCCCAGGGATGCAGACCCCAGTGATACATGGTCGCACCCATGGCCAACCGCGCGCCCTCGGCCGTATTGGCCTCAACGCCGAGCGGCGTTTCATACCAGCCTGTGTAGTAGGCGACTGGCTCGGCGACGGCCCAGAACATGAGACCGATACCCATACCTGCTGCAAAGAGCATGGCAAACCACGACATCGTCGAAAATTCTGGCTTGGCGTCCATCCCGCCGATGCGGATTTTGCCAACGGGCATGAATATAAGAGCAAGGGAGACAACGACAAAAATGTTGGCACTGATCAGGAAAAACCAGTCAAATTGTGCGATGGTCCACCATTTGGCGCCGTCGAGGAGCTCCTTCGCCTCTCCCGGGAAAATCAGCGTCCCGATTACAAACGCAACAACGATTATTGCCGTAATCGGAAAAACTGGCGCGTGTAGGTCCAGGCCAAACGGATTAATATTATCCTGGCCTGCGACGTAATCCGTTTGGTACTCGTCTTTTACAACGTCGCCCACGTTTTGAGCCTCCTGTTGGTGAAAATCTTTTCAATATTCGGATGCAAACGTTACAAGCTCGCCATCTTATTGCTTTGAGTTCAAAACATCAAAGAACGGACAACTTACGCCCTGAAAACAATCTTAGACCAATATTTCAGTGTTCGTACAAATTACTCCTTGATCCGTCTTGCCATACGGGAACGTATCTCCCGCACTTATACTGTTAATATTCTGCAAACATACTACACATCCACTCAGAGGAGTTTATGGCTAAAACCGAAACCTTCCCCTTCCGATATACGCTTTATGCGCTGAGCCTGACCGGCTTTATCGTTTCTCTACTGGCCAGTACCATCTGGGGGGGCTGGTTTTATGTCGTCCCCGTCCTGCTCGGGGGATTGGCGGCAACCGGCACATGGGATCTGCTTCAGCGTAAACGCACTGTTAGCCGAAATTACCCCATCCTCGCCCATTTTCGATATTTTCTTGAATCGATTGGCCCGGAAATACGCCAGTACTTCATCCAGTCCGACACCGACGAACGCCCCTTTTCACGTGAACAGCGCACCATCGTTTACCAGCGAGCCAAGAACGTACTCGACAAGCGCCCTTTCGGCTCACAGTTAGGTATGTATGACGAGGGTTTTGAGTGGATCAACCATTCCCTCCAGCCTTCTGCACTGAAAGACGCTGACTTCCGGATCGTGATTGGCAAACAGTGCGCCAAACCCTATAACGCCAGCGTCTTCAACATCTCGGCGATGAGTTTTGGCTCGTTGTCGGCCAATGCCATCCTGAGCCTCAATGCTGGCGCAAAAATGGGGAACTTCTATCACGATACCGGCGAAGGCTCCATATCCCGCTATCACCGGGAACCGGGCGGAGATCTGGTTTGGGAAATCGGCTCCGGCTACTTCGGATGCCGCAACAAAGACGGCACTTTCAACGAAGAGAGGTTCGCCCGCAATGCCACTCTCGACCAGGTAAAAATGATAGAGGTCAAACTATCCCAGGGTGCCAAACCTGGACATGGGGGCATTCTTCCCGGCGAGAAAGTGACACCGGAAATTGCCGAGGCCCGCGGCGTCGAAGCTGGCAAGGATGTCGTTTCCCCGGCAAGCCATTCAGCGTTCTCTACACCCAGGGAATTTCTCGAGTTTCTGGAGAAACTCCGTGAGCTATCGGGCGGCAAACCGGTGGGCTTCAAACTGGCTATAGGCCATCCCTGGGAGTGGTTCGCCATCGTCAAGGCCATGCTGGAGACAGGAAAAACACCCGATTTCATCGTTGTGGATGGCGGTGAAGGCGGCACCGGCGCGGCTCCTCTGGAGTTCATCAACCGTATTGGAACACCCATGACGGAGGCCCTGTTGCTGGTACACAACACACTCGTGGGCACCAACCTGCGCGAACACATTGCCATTGGCGCTGCGGGCAAGATCACCTCAGCATTCAACATAGCCCGGACCCTGGCCCTGGGGGCAGACTGGTGTAACGCGGCAAGGGGCTACATGTTCTCTCTCGGCTGCATACAGGCGCTCAGTTGCCATACAGGAAAATGCCCCAGCGGTGTTGCAACCCAAGACCCAAGGCGAAGCCAAAAGCTTGATGTTCAGGATAAGAGCCAGCGTGTTTACAACTATCACAAGAACACCCTGGAAGCCTTGATGAACCTGCTTGAGGCGTCAGGGCTCAAGCACCCCTCCGAACTTGGGCCGGAACACATCATCCGCCGCACCTCCAAGACGGAAACCCATTCCTATATGGACCTGTTTCCCTTTCTGGAGCCGGGTGCCCTTCTGGAAGGAGAGACCGGTGAAAGAGTGTTTGATACCTACTGGCCGAACGCTACCCCGGACAGCTTCGATCCGCCGGAGTTTATTCGTCAGCTTCGAGAAACCAAACTGCGATAGAAATGCCCGAAGAATTCGGCGATTGGATGTTTATTTTTATCCGAGGCTGGTGTAGACTTCGCTCCCGCTAAGCCACTGAGATATCTCTCAAGTTTCTCTCTGGCCACTGGCAATTTCGGGGCGTAGCGCAGCTTGGTAGCGCACTTGCATGGGGTGCAAGGGGTCGTAGGTTCAAATCCTACCGTCCCGACCAATTAGATCAAACACTTAGCCCGGACTCGAAAGAGCCGGGCTTTGTTGTTTCTGGAAAACAGCGTTTCTCGTCACCGTTTGGTCACCGTTTCTCAAACGCTTAATAAGCTCGTCACCACCCGGTCACCGTTTCGCGTGCTTTGCAAACATCCCTTTCGTCAGGAACGGCTCCACCAGTCGGCCAAAATCTTCACGTCCCACTTTCTCAAAATCTCGCTCTAATTGCCTGCAGTGAATACATTCTTGCTTCAGCCGTTCCTGAAGCATCTGGTTCTGCAGAAACATCAAGCCCGCCAGATCGCTCAGGCGCGACGATTCCTGCTCCACCCTAGCGAGGACATCCTTTAAGTCAGAGCAATGCTCACGAAGCTCCTGCGAACTCTCCCAACCGTCAAACTCCGGCAGAGTTAATTCATCGACGTATTTCAGAGTCTTAGCCCAACAGACCCGGGCATCCCCAAGCAGGCGCAGTGCATCTTTTTTGCGGATTCACCATCCGCCCTCCCCGACCTAATATCACGCTGAAAAATGTGGCAGTCCGATTCAAACCGCTTTTGCTGATCCTCAAGGCACGAAACAAATCCCATGACAGCACTCCTTTCCTGTTGTGTTCTAACAATATTACCAACAGAAAGTGGCATGGCACTGCACAAGTTGTGGCGAATAATGGCAATCGTACCAACACCGAATTCCCGGCGCTGGCACGTCGCTGATTTCCAGCAAATATTATAGATAAAAATAGGAGTAGTGTTATGAAAGTGCTGAGACTCGCAGAGGTGATCGAGAAAACCGGCCTGGCAAGATCGACTATATATAAGTACGCAGGTCTGGGTAGGTTCCCCAAACCGATATCATTGGGTGGTAAATCAGTAGGCTGGATAGATGCCGAAATTCACGAGTGGTTGCAGGAAAAACAGGTCGAGCGTGATATGCGGCATGGGCCATCCAGAGGCTGGGGCCTTTAATTATTTCTGAAAACGCTATGGACGGTGGGGGCCTCGCATAGACCCACAACTGACCCTCCCGTTCATGCCAGGAGCCCCAAGTCCACAATGTTTGTAAGAGGTGCCAGCCAGCGGAACAGTTACCGCATGCTGACTGATGTTCCCAGCTGCCTGTCTTATCAAAGCACCAGGGGATTTCAGATGCCTTTCTACAGCCTCAACACCACCAGCATGCACGACTTTTTAGTGGAGGCGAAGCCGCAACGGAAATAGCATCGCCATGCCTAGCGTGGTTATACAAAAGCACCTCAATCATCATCTTGGGCTCCACAGACTACACACCGCGCCCCGTTCCAGGCCGAAGCACCACATGACCCACACCTAAAGCCTCCGCGATTTGGCGCATCGTCTATTCCCGTTCCCACTCCATATGGCCCTTTTACGGTTACGAATGCTCCATTCCTCCTGAGGACTTCAAGAACGGGGCTTACACGTAGCGGTTTGCCGATGTTTTCTGGCTCGCGGCGTGGGTGAAGGTATTCTAAAAGCGGAAGCAGTTTCTCCAAAGAAATACCACCCAATTTCCCTTTTTGATGCGCAGCCTCAAGGGTTCCAACGGCTTTGGCTATTTGCCGTGAAGTCCCGACGCTATTTTCCAGCTGCCGAGCCTGCTCAGCTTTTCGGGCAGCTTTATCTAGCTGCACAGCAAAAATTGGTAAAGCTTTGAAAACCGTTTCGCGCTTTTCATTGTTACAGGGCGCGCAGGCAGGCATCCAGTTTTCAAAGCTGTTTAAATTGAAAGAGCCATCTAGCCCGTAACTATCAAGAGCTTGTTCCAAAGTTTCTTTTTTTGATTCCAGACTTTCGGGAATAATGTGATCTACTTGGAACGTAACCATATCGACTGGTTTACGGCACAGATAACAAATCTCGCCATGCACGGTGAAAACCGCATAGCGCTCAGAAGGTTTGAATCTATATTTGGACAACGAACCGATCTCCAAATTTTGTAGAGCGCCTGGCTTACGCGCCGGTTTGGAGCCGCGAAGCGACGGGAAAGCGGTCGCCGTGCAGCCGATTGTTATGAATTTTCCTTCTTCGGAAAGTAATAGTTCTGAAGATATGATTTAGCCATGGAGGTGACAAAGTCGTAGGCTTCATCAATCAACATGGATTTCGTCTTGTTTTTCTTGGTTGCTTCTTTAAAGCCATGGCGCGAGTTGAACCCTGACAAAGAAAAATTATTTGCAGTGTTCGTGAACGACTTCCTCTCTTTCCTTGACGTTCCCAAATCGATTCCTTTTTCTTCAGCAAAGGTTTCCACAGCCTCTATTAACTTGTAATACGTGGTCCAGCTTGACTCCATATCAAGGTACTTGAGTATGAAATACACATCCTTGTTCTCTGCTGCCAAATGCATCAACAAAAACTTGATGCTGGACCTTGATGCATTTTCATATTCTTCACTAATTCTATTATCACTGAAGGGTGGCTTCCCAAGTAAAGCTGCCCCGCCTCGATTTGGCTTGAAATCAACTGGAGACTCTTTGTATAGGAGTTTAAATATTGATGCCTTCCTATAATGTTTGTTGAAGAGTACTGAGGCTCCATTGAATAAGCTGACCAGCTCATACCCCACCTGCCAAGCAACATCGGGGTCGGTTTCGTTTTCACAAAAAAGCGTTGTCATTCTGAAGTCGTCGTTTGGACAGTCCAGCCAGTGATCAACACCGCCATAGATGTTGAAATAGAAGCTTCCCATTTCGGATGCTCTCTGTCTAAATTCTTGAGAGTCCCCATTAAGCATAAACTCCCAATCCGAAAACCTGCTCAATGCTCCCCCTTTTTCATAACTTTAAAGCCCACCGGCAACAAAGCGACCGGTGAGGCGCCGTGTTGGGCCAACTATGACTTGTGTTTTGAGGACTCAGCCACACCTTACAGTGGACGCGGATCAACCGAAGCGGAATCCGAAGAGCCCGCCGTCGTCGGTCGAGTCTGACAACCGAACATCGAGGATATGGTCATTGATGTTGAAGCCTTCGGGTACTTCCGAGGGAACGTCGTCCGTGTTAAGACTCACGATGTACTGGAAGCCATGCTCTTTGGCAAGCCTGGCACCGAGTGCCAATGCCGTTCCAACCTGCCGTTCATCGACACCATCAAAAAGATGGCTGTCGTGAATCAGAAACCCCGGGCTCCGTCCCCGTTCGATGCTTAACAATGTGATCATCATATCGAAGCAAAAGATCTGCATGTTGCTAACGCCTCGGCTCTTCGCTCCCTGGATCTCGATCTCGAATTCCGGCCCATTCTCAGCGGGCGTCAGCGTTAAGCTACCCGCCGCTGTGTCTTCGTACAGGGCCGACGAGATCCGTTGAAACGTTAAAATGGCGTTCTTCACTAGATCCTGCTGCTCGGTGTAGTCCTCACGCAGTCGCTCTAGAAGTCGAGCACGCTCCATCGTGAGCTTCGTGGTGCCTGATTCCAGTGCATCGGCCGTCTCGTATTTCTGACGCAACGTTTCGAGCGCGACCTCTGCTCTGGTGATCTCAGCTTGGAGTGCGCTGAAATGCTCCAATGCACCGCTAGCCTTCAGGATCTGCATGATCTCGCCACGGCGAGCATCAAGCCGTCGCTGCTCTTCGCCGCGATCTGCGATTCGCTCCTTCGCCGCCGCGACCTCTGTCTGAAGGTAAGACCTTCGGTTCTGGACTACCAACTCGTGGAAGGTCTTCACATCGTCGAAGCGACGTTGCACGAGATCCGGAAGGACAACTCCCGCCTCCTGGTATAACCTCTGAAGATCGGGCGGCGACGGAGGTATCTCCTCCTCCATCGCCCGATCCAAATCGATGATGTATCGGTAATCCAGCGTGTTCTCGTCGGCGAGGGCAGCAAGGTCCGTCGTTATACTCGACGCCTCCTGTTCGAGGTCGTGATACTCCTCTACCACCTTAAAGGCGGCCACCTGCTCCTTTAGCCTGTTGACCTTATCTTCGGCAACAAGGACCTTCGTCTTCAGGGTAGACGCCTTTTCTATGACCTGGCCGAACGATCCCCCTTTCAAGCTCTTCTTCAACTCGGCAAGATTCTTCTCCCTGTCTCGAATCTCTTGCCACTTCAGCGGGATGGTCCAGTCAAGCCCAAGCAGGTACGAAAGGTTGACCTGTTGGTCCGCAGTGGCCTGCTTTTCGCTTTGCTTGACCGGTACGTGAAAGCCGCCGCTGCGTTCTCGTCGCACGAAGTACGATATCAGCGATCTGAACGAAGGCGTCCAACTCTCATCGTAGTCTTCGAGGCCAAACATAAGTGCCCCGAGAACAACCTTCCACTTCGTATTGCTTATCCAGTACCGGTCCTCCCGCAGTCGCGGTTGTACCGGCCAAGCTGAGAAGTCACCCTCAACGGCTAATGGGCTCGCCTTCGCTCCCCGTCTCTGCACAAAAGTGCGCTCTGCGACGAGATCAAACTCCATGCCGAACTCGTAGTCTGCGATGGCAGGCGTCCGGAAGAGTGAGTCTTTGCTAGCGTTGGAGCCGAGGAGGAAATGGATCATCTCTACCATGCTCGACTTGCCAGCACGGTTGCGGGTGTGCCGCTCTGTGGCATCCGCACTCTTCTCCGCGATCAAAATATTGAGTCCTTCGGTGAAACGAAGTTCTTTGAACGAGGGTAGGTCGCTGTAGAGCCGATGAATCACTCTTTACCCTCCGCTTCATTGGGATCGCCTCGGGCAACGCGTCCGCCAACATAGCCTAAAGTCCCCATCATGTAGAGAAGGTCGAGTGCGAGGACGAACCAGTCAAACGTGAGATCCGGCGGCCCTGCTTCGACTTGGCGCAGATCAGCCCACAGCCGGGAGACGGTCTTTGGCTCATCAAGGTTTCGAAGGATGAAGGCCCCTATGGATAGAAGCGCCTTGTCGGGGCCTATCCCCTTGGTCGGGAGGATCATGCGGCACCTCCGTCGGCGACTTCCCGCTCGAAGATGTCGCACTCCTCGAAAAAGAACGCCAGAACGGCGAGTGCCGCACTCTGGCGTGAAGGCAGCGGAACGCCATCGCCCGCGGTAAAGCGCTGAAGGTCAGCGAAGATCTCGTCCGGGGTCAAACCCGCATTGCGAACCTTGTTGTATTGTTGGCGAAAGCTCTCGGCGACCTGATCTTTCCCTCCCGGCTGCAATCTGAAGTATTTTCTAACGAGATCAACGCGGGACATGCCAGCCCTCAACAAGATGGCTACATTCTCTGACAGCATATTGCGATCAATTTTGTCACCCGGGGGTGGGCGTAGGTCGGGAACCGGGTTCGGCTCTATCGCTGCAATGTGATCGAGCACGGGCGACAAATTGTCGAGCCCCAGATTCACCATATCCCCCCTGCCGGGTGCGGGGCCGAAGAGCGACGCCAACTCTGCCGGAGCGAGATCGAATACAACTCGCCGAAGTTCCTCGAAGCCCCACGAAACAATCGCAGGCGGCCCCGCTTTATCAAGTTCGACTAACTTGGCGGTCACGTCGGGGCCTAGACCCTGTTTAGAGTTGTGCATGAAGATCCACTGGTCAAAATGCTGTTTCCAGTGCGGGAGTGCTCCATTATAGTCCTCGTCGATCTTCGCCAGAGCGTCTCTAGCCGACATTTCGTTTGGTGCGTAGACCTGGAAGAGCCAGCGCTTCGATCTCACGTAGCCGTCGTTCTTGCGGTCCCCTGCCTTTCCCCACGGCCGGACACGCATGAAGTCGCCCGGGAAACGCTTCTCCATGATCGTGGCGAACCAGTCTTCAAACTCGTTCCCCTTCTTCTCCAAGTAGGCGGTCGTGAACTGGAGTTCACGGAAGGCCCGCTCGAAATTATCCATCGGACTTCTCCTTGTCATGGTTCCCGGGCACAGGCAAACCTTGGCTGGCCCTGCAATTTAACTCCACTACCCACACGGTTATCGTACTTCGCCGTTGACGGATAGCGGGCAGATAATCACTCGTGAATGGCTCCAATGCAAGTGACGAAATTACAGATATCCACTGACTCCAATGGTTCTGGGGGCTGTTCCCGCGAAACTTAGCGCTCAATGTGAGTATGATCACAATGCTCATTTTTCAGCTCAACGCCGCTCAGCACGCGCGGCTGCGGAATGAAGGCGAAGCCGCAATGTAGTATGCGTCGCCGTGACTGGCCTGGCCTGGTTAGGATTTTCCTCGATAAATATCTTCCATTCCCTGAAGATGCTTTTCCAGCATTCCAAGTTCATTCAGCATCCTGTAGGGGTTATTTTCTGCTGCATGTTGTCGGTGTGATTCGTTGACCGAGCACCAAGAGCAATTATGTTCTTCGTCGTCTTCAGCTGCCTCAAGTAATGGTTCCTTGCATGTCTGGCAGGTTTTGCTCGCCTCTACGATCTCGGCGCCGTCGAATACGAAGACGCAACCGCTTTCATCCAGCATGTATTTGTTAGGGTAACTCTTGCCGATAGACGACTGAAAAACCCGACAGTCGATCCTACCGGCCAACTGTTTCGCCTTATCTGGGTACTCCAGCTTTGCCTTAGCCCCCGAAATTATGGCGCTTACACACTCGACTGGAACGAAGAAAATCATATTGCCATTAACATCTTCGATAAAATTCTTCGGCACTACTACTCGGCGTTCTCGCTCGTAACTCCAGCAGGTTTGTTTAGAAAAATATGCTGAAGCCATTATCGTTTTATGAAGGAAAAACGTATGCCTAGGTTTACACGTCATAAACGCTCTTTGGAGCGATGGTGTTATTTCTTCATTTGGTCTATCTATGTAGCTAACATCGGCGATTGATATGTCGTCAAAGCACTTTTTAAGTTGCTCTTCATCGATCTCGACCACAAATCCGCTGGATGTATGGGCATAATGCGCCCACATCGGCACTACTACCGGGCTTTGAGAAAAGCAGGTGGTTGGAAACTGGGGCATTTCCCCAATAGATTCTTGATAGAATGCGAGAAGCTCAGGGTCGAGGTTACGATCAATGCTGAGAAATAACTCGTAGGGATCGTTATAGTCCTCTGGGAGTGAGCATTTGAATCCTACGTATCCATCTCGGGCGAAAGAAATCTCCAAGATATCCGGACCCATATATTTGTATAGCTTCTTGCTCATGAAATAGTAATCCTAACAGTCATTTGACAGGGCTTTCAGCGATTAAAAAACTTTGACCGTTTCATGATTACGCCCTGCGCGGCCACGTGCATTCTCTCCAAATCTCGGTAAAACAACAGCCTAGCTCAGTGCTAGCGTGCTCGCCACGTAATCGTTTGACATCAACGTTTCACCACATCAATAATACTGTATAAATTACCAGTATTATGTGTCTGCCATGCCCTGCTCCCTCCTGGGTGACTACAAGCCCCTCTCGATCCTGAAAATCCCACTGTTCCTGGAGCGGGTTTCTGCCGGGTTTCCTTCGCCTGCAGAGGACTACGTCGAAAAAACCCTCGATCTGAACGAGCTTTGTATCCAGCACCCTGCCGCCACTTTCTTTGTGCGTGTGCAGGGCGAGTCCATGACTGAGGCCGGTATTTTCCCCGGTGACGTGCTGGTGGTGGACCGATCTCTCCAAGCCCGGCATGGGGATATCATCATCGCCAGCCTGGAAACCGAGATGACGGTGAAACAGCTCCACTTATCGCCCCCACCTGCCCGGCTTTTACCTAGAAACCCTGACTATGAGCCCATCGTTATCGGGGACGATATGGTGCTTGAGGTGTTTGGAGTAGTGACCAATGTGGTCCGCTCGTTCAACCGTGGTGGCGTGTCATGAATCGACGGATTGCTTCGATACTCGGGATCGTAAGATGAGCTGGATTCAGAGCCGGATAGAATGACCTCGATTTTTGCCCTTGTGGACTGCAATAATTTTTACGCCTCCTGCGAAAAGCTATTCCGGCCAGATCTGCGGCATACACCAGTGGTCGTGCTGTCCAATAACGACGGTTGCGTTGTGGCTCGATCAAAGGAAGCCAAGGCCCTCGGCATCAAAATGTTTTGTACCACAGATAATGTAACTTGCCTGTTGCAGTCTTAAACCACCCTTTTATACTGAATAAAAATACAGTATTGGAGATTCGAGGGTGGAGTTCCTTCTTGCTACGTCAGAGTTTGAAATCAGGGGCCACTGCTATGAAGGGTTCCCGATTCTTCTCAAAGCCAATCATGATGTGTTTGTCGAAGGAATGGAATTTCTCGTTCATCACTGCTTAAAACGTGGAAGTGTGCAAAGCCGAGGTAGCTGGGAAACGTTTGGAAGAGATCTGTGTGATTATTTCGAGTTCATCGAAGCCAATGGGTTTGATTGGAGAGAGCTTGATCACCGAAATCACGAAACTCTGTTAGCCCTGTATCGGGACATTTCCTTTGATCGATTTAACCTCAATGCCTCAACCGTCAATCGACGACTTCTTCTAGTAATCAAGTTCTATCAATTTGCTCTCAAGCAAGGTTGGGTAAGCACACTGCCTTACGACCTTGAGACAGTGAGAGTGAGGCAGACAAAGGGTTTCCTGACACACACAGATACCTCCGGGGGATATGCAGTAAAGCCGGATGTGCTGCTGAAAACCACGCCAACCAGGATCAAAGTCCTCAACAAAGAGCAGGTCGATGAGCTGCTCAAAACTATCAAGAACAAAACTCTCCGATTGATCGTTCGGTTGGCATTGCTGACGGGTTTGCGAAAAGAAGAGCTGCTGACGTTTCCAGTTACCTCTGTGTCGGCACCTCAGTCGGTCTCGGCCCGGAGTCATGTGAAGGTTGAGCTAGATCCCCAACAGATGAAAACCAAGGGAGACGTTCCACGGACGATCCATGTGCCTATTTCATTGATGGCGGATCTCTGGGATTACCTGATCCACGAACGTCATGAGACGATTAGACAGCGCGGGACGCACCCGAAGACGCTCTTTGTCACGGCAAAGGGAAAACCCTGGAGTATTCGGACCTCACTCAACAATCAACTGAACAGACTGGACTTATCGTTTGCCTGTCATCCCCATGTACTGCGTCATACCTATGCGACACACACACTGAAATCGCTGATGACCCGCAAAAGCAATACGTTCAATCCGTTGCTCTATGTGAGAGATCGACTGGGGCACAGTAGCATCGTGACCACCGAAAAATACCTGCACTTTCTAGATGATATCGAAGACGATCTGCGCACCAGCTATCAGGAGGAAATTGAGGACACGGCCAAGGAGGTAGCCTGCGCATGAAAAAAGACTTTACGTTGGTGAGCCAGGAAACTGGGGTGCAGGACGCCGGCAAATCCACGAGTGCAGCGAAGGTCAGTATCGTCGATCAGATGATACCCTCAAATCCGGCAAACACCGTGGTTTCTTTTCCCGAAAGTGCCTCCTCTATAAGAACCGCTGACTTCGGGCCGTTTTACGGTCAGGGCTATGACGACATCACTGCGGCCTGTCAAAGTGCGATTGAAAAGCTGGTTGCTGAGAGCTTGGAGACGAAGGGTAACTCCCTGGCGGTTACAACCGTTGTAGGTTACTGGCTGTACGGTTTTCGCAAAGCTACGCCGTTTCTTTCTTTGCTTCATACAGCCAGTGGCAAAAACCTCTCCATGGGGGACCTGAACACCCATACAATCAATCAGTTCGTGCAGTACCTGAGAAACGAGCCCATCGGATACGTCACGCAAAAGAGCTATTACACGAAGGCCATAGCCCTGCTCAGAGCCTGTTATCGTTTCGGCTTTTGGCCGGAAGTGGATATTAAAACGGTGTGGCCAGCCAACCCCTTTCCGAACTCCAACAAGCGTTCCAAAGGTCAGAAAGCGCTCAGCAAGAACGAGAAACGACGGGTGGTCAAAGCCCTGCGAAAAGAAATGGAACGGATCGTGGCACACTCTGAGCCGCTAGACAGCTACGATCTCGCGGTGGGTGTGCTTTCCATCGCATTGTCTACGGGTATGAATTGTACGCCCATTCTGGAGCTGGTGACGGACTGCGTGCAGCCCCACCCGTTAAAGTCCAACCTTCGGCTTCTGGTGAGCTTTAAGCGCCGTGGAAATGCCACTCAGGTTGTCGCCTTGAGAAAATCCGAGGAAGTGACCGAGATGGCCAGTATCCATTTGTACGCGGCTGATGCCATTGATCTGATCGTTGAGCGAAACGCGAGCATCCGACGCCAGTTCAGTGACCCGAATCGCTTGCTGGTTTATGAATCCACGAGCAAGCGTTACCAGCAGAAACCAGTCCGGCTGACCAAGAATATGCTTACAGAAAGAGTCAACAGGCTCGTTGATGAACACCAGCTCCAGACCGACGATGGAAGGCCGCTCAAACTGAATATTAGTCGATTGAGACAAACGCTCCTGAACCGCGTCTGGGAAATGTCTGGACAAGACCCTTTGGCGGCGGCCAGAACGGGCCGACACACCATCTCAACAGGGAACGCTCATTATTGGGAAGCTCCTCCGGAGGCCGAAACGAATATGCGGTTCTTGGGCGAGGCCCGCGTTCAAGAACTTCTCAGCGCATCCACCATCATCACCAGTGATCGGACCCCCGTGGCGTCCTGCCAAGATGCGCGGCGGGGGCATCGCGCTCCAAAAAACGGTGAGCCCTGTCAGGACTATTTAGGATGCTTCCGGTGCAAGAGCTTTGTCGTCACCGGCGATGACCTCTATCGCCTGTTCAGCTTCTACTGGGCCGCCCTGCGAAACTACGACAGCTTTGGTGGCAAGCGCTGGACCAAATACCTGAAGCAAGTCGTTCGGCTGATCGATGAAGAGATTGCGCCCCACTTTGATGAGACTCAGGTGAACGAGCAGCGCGAAAAAGCGAAGACGAATCCACACCCCTTCTGGCGAGACCTGAGCATGGCGAGGATGGTGATATGAGCATGGTATCCAAGGCAGTGGTGCTGGCCGACCGTCAACGGCTTCGGGAAACCCTGCCGAGCGGCG
>TARA_R100001244_G_scaffold43936_1_pt1 | contig 20396 bp, 14 predicted proteins | sample TARA_R100001244 | Tara Oceans TARA_R100001244 (sample SAMEA2621564) | marine metagenome | biome: marine biome (ENVO:00000447); feature: mesopelagic zone (ENVO:00000213); material: "saline water (ENVO:00002010), including plankton (ENVO:xxxxxxxx)" | depth 790 m
GCTGCTGGCAGGCTCGGTGGTCGCCGAAGTGCAGCTGTTCTCCGCGGACGGCTACCGCATCAGCCATTACCGCAGCCCGACACCGCCCCGCGCCGAGCACGCGCAGACTCTCGACACCGCCGCCCTGCAACGCCTGCTGGCCGAGCAGCCGCGCACCCAGTTGATCGACGTGTACCGTCGCCCATGGCTGCACGGCCAGTTCATCGAGGATGAGGTGCATGCCAATCTGCCCGGCAGCCTGTGGCTGGCCAACACCGGCGACGGTGAGTTGAGCGAACAATGGCAAGGTTATTTCACCCACCACCTGCGTCAGATCAGCCACGGCGAACCAGCCTGGCCGCTGGTGTTCTACTGCCGCTCCGACTGCTGGCTGGGCTGGAATGCGGTGAAACGCGCCCATCGCCTGGGTTACACCAACCTCTACTGGTACCGGGACGGCATCGATGCCTGGCAACAGGCTGGCCTGCCCTTGCTACCGGCCCAACCGGTCACGCTTCCCTGAGGTGCGAAAAGAAGATTCCAGAACGGCTGCAGCCACACCATAATCAAAACAATGAGGTGAAAGGCCATGTATAAAATTTTAATTGCCGACGACCATCCGCTGTTTCGCGAGGCGATCCATAACGTCATCAGTGATGGTTTTCCGGGCAGCAACATCATGGAAACCGCCGACCTCGACAGCGCCCTGGCCATGACCCTGGAGCATGACGACCTCGACCTGATTCTGCTCGACCTGAACATGCCCGGCATGCACGGTCTCAACGGCCTGATCAACCTGCGCAACGAGGCGCCCACCATTCCCGTGGTGATCGTTTCCGCCGAGCAGGACAAACAGATCGTCCTGCAAGCCATCACCTACGGCGCCGTCGGCTTTATCACCAAGTCCTCGCCGCGGGTGCAAATGACCGACGCCATCCAGCAGATCCTCAACGGCAACGTCTACCTGCCGCCGGATATCATTCGCACGCAGAAAAGCAGCTCGCAGCGTAGCCACTCGGAGCACCACAGCTTCCCTCCCGAACTGCTGCAAGCCCTGACCCGCAAACAACTGCTGGTGTTGGAGCGCATGACCAAAGGCGAATCCAACAAACAGATCGCCTACAGCCTGGACATCGCCGAAACCACGGTCAAAGCCCACGTCTCGGCGATCCTGCGCAAACTCAATGTGCATAACCGGGTGCAGGCGATTCTGTCGGCGGGTGATATTGATTTCGCGGCGTACTTACGGCGCTAAGGAACAGGCCATGTCGGCGCGCTGCGAGGGTATTTCGCAGCCGTAACACGCACGATGGGTATCGCTGCGCCCAAGTACAACGCCGCACTCGGCCCGTAGGATGGATTAGGCGCACCGCAATACAACGCCAGCGACACAGCCAACGCGCCGTAACCCATCAATGCTCGGCTTTACCCATCGCTGCCCCGCTCCAACAAATGACTCATCGCGGTCTTCAGTTTCATCGGCCGGACCGGCTTGTGCATCAGGGTATGGCCGAGTTCGCGCATCTGTTGCTTGAGTTCGTTGCTGTAGTTGGCGGTGATCATCAGCGCCGGTAGCGGTGTGCTGCGACGAGCGTTGATCTGCGCTACGGCGTCGACACCATTGTGGCCGTCGTCGAGGTGGTAATCGGCGATCAGCAGGTCGGCATCGGCGTGGTAGTTGTCGACCTGGCGCGCCAGGTCTTCTTCCGACAGCGCGGTGACCACCTGGCAGCCCCAGGTTTCCAGCAACGTGCGCATGCCGGCGCAGATCGCCGCGTCGTTATCCAGCACCCAGATTCGCGAACCGCTGAGCCGTTCGATCAGCAGATCCGGCGCATCGTTGACCGCGCGGGCCGGTGGTGCGCGCTTGGTCAGCGGCACTTCGATGGCGAACATCGAGCCTTTGCCCAGTTGCGATGACACGCGAATCCGATGGCCGAGCATGCGCGCGATCTTGTCGACGATGGCCAGCCCCAGGCCGAGGCCACGGTCCTGTTTGCGGTGGGTAACGTCGCCGCGCTTGAACTCCTGGAAGATCTCGCCGAGCTTGTCGTCGGCAATCCCGATACCGGTGTCCCAGACCTCGATGGACAGGCTCTGCCGGCGCCGGCGGCAGCCGAGCAGGATGCGCCCGTGCGGGGTGTAGCGAATGGCGTTACTGAGCAGGTTGCGCAGAATCCGCGCGAGCAACTGGATGTCACTGCGCACCAGCGCCGAGCTCGGCAGAAAATCCAGGTGCAGGCCTTCGCTACCGGCGATCTGGTGGTATTCGGCGGCAAGGTTTTCCAGTAATTCGCTGACCGCGAACGGCGCGATATCCGCTTTGATCACCCCGGCATCCAGCTTGGAGATGTCCACCAGGGTGCCGAGCAGGCTTTCCACATCCTCCAACGAGTTGCTGACGTTGCGCACCAGCGCGGCGCTGCCGGCCAGCTCGCGTTTTTCCAGCAGCGCGCTGGTGAACAGGCGGGCGGCGTTGAGCGGTTGCAGCAGGTCATGGCTGACCGCGGCGAGGAACTTGGTTTTTGACAGGTTGGCCTGCTCGGCTTCTCCCTTGGCCTCGCGCAAGCGCGCTTCCATCTGCGCGCGCTCGTCGATTTCGCGGCGCAGCTGGTTGTTCAGCTCGGTCAGTTCGGTGGTGCGTTCGCGCACCCGCTGCTCCAGGTGTTGGTACGCCTGGTGCAGCGCTTCGGCGGTGCGCCGACGCTCGGTGATATCGCGGATCAGCACGAAGATCCCCACCACTTCGCCACTGATCTGCCGGTTCGGCACGTAGGAACGCAGCATGTAGCGCTCCTGGCCAATGTGGTTGGTCTCGGCCACTTCGAAGGTCACGCTCTCGCCGGACAATGCCCGCTCGATATACGGCTCCAGGCGTCGACAATGCTCTGCGCTGTGCACTTCGCGCAGGCTCTGGCCAAGCATCGCGCCACGCGGCCAGCAGTACCATTCCTCATACACCTTGTTGGTGAACTCGTAGACCTGCTCGGCGCTGAGGTAGGCGATCAGCGCCGGTACGTGGTCGGTGATCAGGCGAATCCAACGCTCGCTTTCGCTCAGCGCCTCGGCATGCCGGTAGCGCTCGGTGATATCGGTGAAGGTGTTGACGAAGCCGCCGGTGGGCAGCGCATGGGTGCGCACTTCGAGCATGCGCCCGTCGAACAGGCGCTGCTCCAGCTCCTCGATCGGCTTGCCGGCGGCGTCGCAACTCTTGGGGGTCAGCAGCTGCAACTCGCTGTCGGCCATGACTTCGGCGAACGGCCGGTGGGCGTTGATCGGCGCCAAGCCGCAGAGATCGAGGAAACGGTGGTTCCACAGCTCCAGCTGACCGTCGGCGTTGACCATGGCCATGCCTTGCGAGAGGTTGTCCATGGCGCGTTGCAGCAGGCGCGATTTCTGCGCCAGGGCCTGTTCGCGGCGCAGGGTTTCGTTGAGTTTGACCTCGGTGATGTCGGTGTAGAGGATCACCAGCCCGCCTTCGCGGGTCGGCCGTTCGCTGACCTGCACCCAGCGCCCGTCCTGCAAGCGGTAGAGCATGTGTTCGTCGCGGTTGCTGCGCTGCTCTTCAACCACCAGGCCGGTACTTTTGGTCAGGCGCTTGATTTCCGCCAACCGCGTGCCACTGCCGATGCGCGCACGGCTGCCGGCCCAGAACGATTTGAAGCGGCTGTTGAACAGCACGATGCGTTGCTCGCTGTCGAACAGCACGAAGGCATCGGAGATGCTCTCGATGGCGTCGATCAGGTGCTGGTGTGCGGTTTCCGCACGCAGGCGCGCGTCGCTGAGCAGGTGGTTGCTGGACTTCAGCTCGGCCATGGCCTGGTTCAAGGCATCGGTGCGCTCGCGCACTTGTTCGGCGAGCACCACCGAATGCTGGAAGGCGGCGTAGGAGTCGTCGCCGCGCGAGTGCACCGACTCGACCCGCTCGATCAGCGCGGTATTGATTCGCTTGAGTTTGTGGTTTTCACGCTCGAGCTGGTGGCAGCGGGCTTGCAGCTCAGCGACAGCCACTTCGACCCGGGCGGCCAATGGCAACTCCGGTGAAGGTCTGGTTGATGTGCATACCATTGAACTGCTCTCCGTAGGTGTTGAAACCTATAACTTGCTGACTGCGCAGAAAGCTCGAAACCGGCTCGACGCCGCCGTCATCCTCGATTTCCAGGCGCCGCAGAAAACAGTCGCAGCCGATGGTCAGCAACAGTGGCCCGAGGCGTTCGTGCAGGCCGTCGAATACGCCTTGCAGATTGGGCAGTAACGGCCCCGGCTGCATGGCGGTGAGGACGATGCCGTTCTCCACCGCGCAGTAGAAACTCAAGCTCAGGTCCGCGTTGACCCGCTGAATCGAGCGCACGTAATACTGCTCGCTGATCCGCACCGCCAACGGGTGCGCGGCGAACACCCGATGATCCAGCGCCGCCAGCGGCACCCCGATCAACTCGGCGTACTCCTGCGCCGCCGGCGCGGCGTTCAGCTCATACACGCGCCGGCTGGCGCTGTCGGCCCGGGTGACCACCAGCTTTTCGCCGCACGGCAGAATGTGGTGGGTGCTGAACACCTCGAAATCCAGCCAGGTGTTGAACAACACCACCACTGCCGCGCCGGTGTGGAACTGCCCGCCGTAATAGACATGCGTATGGGTCAGGTGGTTGTCGTCGCCCGCCGAGCCGCCGAAGTGCGGAATGCTGCCCAAGGCCGCGCTGAGCGCGCCGAGCACCACCTCTTCGCGGCTGGACAAACCATCGAGCAAGGTCAGGGCGAAGCTGTGGCCCTTGATCGAGGCCAGCTCGTTGTTGCGGCAATCCTTGACCAGCCGCTCGACCAGTTGCTGGGCGTCGATCAGGCTGAAGCGCTCCATTTCATCGATCAGCGCGCTGGCGATGGAGAAGCTGCGGTGATCGAAGCCCACCGCGCTGACGCAGCCACGGCCATAGCCTTGCGGGGTGATTTCGCCGGCGCTGGTGCAACCGATCAGGTTGACCCCGCCAAAGTACTGATCGAGTGCCTCGCCGAGGCCTTGCAGGTCATATTCGGCGGAGCAGAAGAACAACACGAAGCCCAGGTGTGGATGGATCAGCTGGCGGGCCAGGTCCTGCGCCACCAGTTCGACATCGGTGGCACAAGACATGGCAGTTACGACGCCTTCAGTCAGTTCCCGCTGCATAACGTGCCCCATGCAAAAGCCTACTGGTCATAGGGGATTCTACGAAGCTAACCCGCCACCCCCCATCCAACTTGAGTAGCGCCGGGCTAGTTCCTAAGTAGCGGTGAGCACTTACGTACGGCGCCTGTGGGCGGGTTTATCCGCGTCCACAACAGCATGACGGCACAGGGACATCGCCATAGAAAAGGCTCTGTACCCGTTAACTGTTGATGCAGCCCGCCGTCACGTGGGAGCGGCTTTAGCCGCGAAAGATCTTCAGTTTTCAAAGATTTTCGCGGATAAATCCGCTCCCACAAAAGCGCGGCTTCTCCTGCAACATGTCACAGGGACATAGCCATAGAAAAAGCCGGACAGGGTTGCCTCTGCCCGGCTCGGGTCGGCGCTTTACCAGCTCATCACGGCGCCCACGGCGAAGGTGTCGGTGTCTTCACCCAGACCGCTGCCTTCGCTGGCATCGATCTGGTACTGGTTGTATTCGGCAACCAGTTTGAGGTTGTCGTTGATGGTGCGGAAGTACGCGACGCCACGCGTCTCGTAATCTGCCGCGCTGCCCAGGCCGTTGCCCTCATCCGAGGTCTCGCCATACGACAGGGCGAGGCGGTTCTTGCCCCAGGTGTAGGAGCCCTGTAGCAGGTAGCCATCGCTGTCGATCTCGCGCAGGGTGGCTTCGCCGGCATTGTTGGTGAAGAACGGGTTGATGCCCTCGGCCTGGAAGCCGGAAGCGGTAACCGAGAAACCGGCCAGTTTGGCCTGCACGCCGTAGCCAAGGCCTTGCGAGGTCACCGAATCGACGCTGTTGTCGGTGTTTTCCGAGGTTTGGTAGGCACCGTTCAGCCAGGAGTAAACGGTCGCGCCGCCAAGGTCGAACTGGTAGCTGACTTCGGATTCGAAACGCGGCTCTTCCTGGTAGGACTTGCCGACCGCGCTGTCGTCGTTGGTGTCCACCGGGTCCATGATGCCGACCGCAAAACGCAGGCCTTCGGCCAGGTTGTTGTTGCGGTAGGTGATCTGCGAGGTCGGGAACGGGTACGGGTAGCCCGTGCCGATGTTGCCGAACGATACGCCGGTGCCATCGACCAGGCCCAGGGTGTCGCTGACGTTGCCATAACCGGCCAACAGTTCGTCGAGGAAGATGTTGGAGCGCGAGAACAGGCCGAAATCCTTGCCCACCAGCACTTCGCCCCACTCCCCGGCCACGGTGCCGTAGAACTGCCGAACGTCGATGGCGGTATCGGTACCGTTGGTCTCGCTGTCGTTGATCGTGACCCAGAAGGAAGAGCGGCCGCCCAGCTTCAGATCATCCATCTGCTTACCGAAGTTGAAACCGATCCAGTTCGGCAAAAAGCCCATCTTTACCCGTGACTGGCGCCGGTCGAACTGCTCGCCCTCACGGTCGACATCGCTGTTCACGTAGAAGGCATTGATATAGCCGTCGGTGGAAAACGTGGTGTCGTCCTGGTCATACAGAACGATTTCGGCAGCCGCTTGCTGGGCCGTAAGCAACGCTACGGCGGTAGTCAAAGCCAGAGGCAGAAATCGGGTGTTGGCGATCTTGTTGTTGTGCATAACGCTCTCCGCTGGGTGGGACGACCGTCAAGGTCTGTCGGGTCGGAGGCGATTATCGAAAAGCGTCGGTACAGGCTAAACGCTGCTATAGCACTGGTTGACTGCTGCTTTGGCCTGGCGCGCAGACGCCTGTAATAAGGCGTAAGACGGGGCCACCCACAAGGAAGCAAGCCGAAGGTCGTAACGGTTCTAGTCCGCACGCAGCAAGACTGGCCAAGCGCTCTGGCGAGCGGAACCCAACAAGGTAAAAATGGCCAGGGGCGCGGTTTAAAGCGCGAAACAGCGACAGGTTTGGAGGATTAGACGCCGTGCGCTAGCTGTCTGGCCGCGAGCGCTTTGGGCTGCTGCACGCGGCCTCAACAGCTCGCGGTCAAGAGCGCGCCCAAAAAGCGAAAGGGTAAAACGGTAAACCCCAGGTAACTCAGCTCGGCGACCAGCCGCCGTCTGCGGGGCACGCCGCGTTGGCCAGCACCCGCGAGGCAGCGTGTCCCTCGCTGAGTTGGCGCTGGGCGTGCAGCAGGTGTGCGAGGGAAAAACCGTCGAGCGCCTGCTGCAACGCGTCAACATGGCCTGCTGGCAAACCGGCCAGGTGCAGCTGCCAGTGCTGTTCGGCCATATCCTCTGGGCTATGGGCCTGCGCGAGCAGTTGCTGTTGCAGCTCGGCAGCGTTTAGCGCCACGTGAGCCTCGCCCAAAGCAGCCAGGGCTGCGCCTTGAGCCTGCACAAACGCCTCGATGTGCCGAACAATCTCAGCGGCCGACGCATGCGGCGACTGCACCGCGAAGAGAACCCCGCGCTGCCCGAGAACCTGGCGAAACCCGCAGAACAGCGCATAACCCAATTGCAGTTCGCTGCGCAGGCGCTGGAAAAAGGCGTCTTGATACAACCCCGCCAATAGGCGCCAGCCCGCTTCAGTAGCCGCATCCGACGCGGGTTGTGGGCAGAACAGCAAGAGTGCCGACTCGCTGGCCGCAATGGCGGCGTCCTGCCAGTAACGACCGGCCCGCTGCGGCGCCTGCGGGATGGACGCCGGTAACGGCAAAATCGCCCGGAACAGCCGTTCGACCTCGCCCTGCCCGGCCGGCGACAGCCCAACGCCCAAGCCTTCCAGGCGCGCCTCTCGGCACAGACGCGGCCATTGCCCGGCAGTCCACGTCGAATGCTGGCCGGGCGAGCGCTCGAACAGCTCGGGCAACCGTCGCAGCAACTGCCGAATCGGCATCTCTGCCTGCGCCGCAGGCTCGCCTGCTGCGCAGGCATCGAACAGCACTGACAGCAACAGCGTCGCCACCTGGGGCAGGCGCGCCGCCGGGCCTTGCAACGACCACTGCAACTGAGCGCACTGAGCCGATACCTGCAAGGCAACACCGACCTGCGCCGCATCGAGTTGCACCGCGCGCAGCGCCGCCTCCGCGAATGCCAGCAGATGCGCAGCCGGCACGTGCTCGGCCAGGCAGCAGCGCCAGTGCATCGCGGCCTGCTGGTTAGCAGGCGGCGCGCAGAGCGGTCCAGGCAACCAGCGTATATGCGCGGCGCTGCCGAGAGCCGGCAGCACCATCGGTTGAGCGCTCATGAACGGGTTGGCGGCGGGCAGTTGCCACGCCCAGGCGCGGGCGGGCGCCGTGCCGGGCGGCTCTCGGCGCATGCGCAGAGCAAAACCGCCGGTGGGCCAACTCGCCACCGGCTCAGCACTGGCAAACAGGTTGATGGTGCGCGGCGCCATCTGCACCTGCTCCAGCACCGCGCGCACGGCGCAATAGCCCTTGGCGCTCAGGCCGGCCTGCGGGGGTCGGCCTAACGCCAGGCAATCCTGCCAGTAACGCGCCAGGCCCAAGGGGGCCAGGCTGTGCAAACGGTTGTTCTGTATTACGCGGTAGCGGACCTGCAACTCCGCCCAGTCGGCTTGGCCGGCAAAAAAGCGCAGCCAGTCCTGCAACGCCGCAGCAATCGCCGCGCGCGCAGGCGCGGCCTCATCGATACCGGTGAAACTCAACAGCCACAACGCCTGGCCGGCATGCCGATAGACCACCCGCGCCGCCAGCCCACGGCACAGCCCAACGGCGCGCAGCTGCGCCAGCAGACCACCCGCCGACGCCGAAACCAGCCAGGTATGCAGAAAATCCAGCGCCTCCTGCAACGGCCCGTCCTGAGCCGGCACAGGCAGCTCCAAGGCAAAACACAGCTGCAGGCTCGGCCCGCTCGTCGCTAACGTCATGCGCAATTGCTGCGCGCGCAGCGGCAACAGTGCGGCAGGCGGCAACGGCGCGGGCACTGCCGCACGCTCGAAACAGTCGCCATAACGCTGGGCCAGACCGAGCAGTTCATCGACCGACTGCGGCCCGACCAACACCAACGATAACTGCGCCGCCTGATAGGCGCGGCGATGGAACGCTTTCAGCGCCTGCTGGAAAGCCGCGCACTCGACCGCCAAGGTGTCGCGATTACCCGCGTGAAACGCCGCAAAGCGATGCACCAACGGCAAGGCCTGGCCCAGCGCGGTGCTCAGCAGCGTATCGGCATCCTGGCTGCGGGCGAGAAACTCGGCATGCAGCACTTCGCGCTCGCGTAATTGCGCTGCTTCGTCCAGCAGCGGCCGGGCCAGCATATCCAGCAAGCGTGCCACGGCGGCGCCGAGCCTGTCTGCCGGCACCTCACAGAAATAATCGGTCTGCCGCGCCTGGGTCGACGCATTGACCTGCCCACCACACGCTTGCACGAAGGGCATCAGGCGCTGCTCGTGGGCAAAGCCTGCGCTACCGAGAAACAGCAGATGCTCAAGAAAATGCGCCAAGCCCGGGTACTCCGATGGCTCGTCATGGCTGCCCACGGCGACACGCACACTGATCGCCGCTTTCCCCAGGCCCGGCTGACTGAGCGCCGCCACCTGCATGCCATTGGCCAGCCGCCGGCACTCGGGGAGCGCGGCGAGGGATTCATCGCGAGGGACGCTAACGGACATACCTGGGCTGGACTCTGACGCAATTCGGCACCCTGAGCATCGATTGCCGGCACGGGCCGGGCAATAGTGCTTTGGATCTATTCGCCTGCATCCAAAGGCCTAACCGCAAGAGGCTGCACGACCGCCGCTGAGTGACGACAGCACCGGGCCTCTGCGTTGCCGGCTCAGGCTTACGCCGCGCTCAGCGGCCCTTGCGCACGCCAGCCCGGAAGCACCCCGGAGCGATGTCAAAGAACTCGCGAAAGCAGCGACGAAAATGCGAGATGCTGACAAAGCCACAGGCAACGGCAATGTCGGCAAGGGATTTGTTGGTCTGCTGTAGCAGCTGGCGGGCGCGGGTCAGGCGCAACTCCAGGTAATAGCGCGAAGGCGTGGCGTTGACGTGACGACAAAACTGGCGTTCGAGCTGACGCGTGGAGATAGCGACCCAGGCGGCGATCTCGTCCATCCTCAACGGCTCGTCGATGTTGTTATGCATCAGTTCCAGCGCCAGCTTCAGCGGCTGCGGCAAGGTCGGGTCGCGGTCCACGGCCACCACTGATACGTCCATGACATCCTGCAGCTTGTCGCAGCTAAGAACTTCCTCCACTGCTTGAACCAAGCTATCACCACAATCGCGCTTGACCACCTCAAGCATCATGCTCAAAGAACTACTGGCACCGGCGCAACCGACCCGCTGGCGATCCAGCACGAAGGAGTGCCTGGAAAGCCGCACGCCGGGGAACAGCTCAGCCATCATGGCCCGCCCGTCGGGGTGAAAGGCACAGTCGTAGCCATCCAGCAGCCCTGCTTCGGCGAGAAAATAGGCACCGTTCCACAGCCCGCCGAGCATGGCACCGGCGTTGCCGGCCGAACGCAATTTGGCCCTGAGCAGCGGGTCGGCCTGCAACTGCACGCGAAAACCGCCACAGACCACGACGAGGTGCTGACGACGCTCATCCAGATCGGCGAGGCGACAGCCCGTCGAGATGGTGATACCCAGATCACTGACCACCGCGTCCTGGCAGCCGCCGACGACCAATACTTCATAGAGCGGCGTGGCGCTCATCAGGTTGGCCGTGATCAGCGCATCCACAGCACCGGTGAAGGCCATCATCGAGAAATTATCCCGCAATACGAAGGCGACTCGACGCATCGCCAGCACCGGTTCGTCACGCCTTACCTGCTCAAGGTGCAGTCGGTTCTTGTCCTTCAATACGCTTTCGAACGACGATCTCATCGCAATGACGCCTTCGGCAGGAAAATGGCGGGCTCAGCCTGTTAGCCGGCAAACAATATGGAAAATAACGCCTCACAACTGGCGCTGCCAGGAAGTTCGGCGACTGCGCGTTCGATCGCCTGGCGTTGAGCCTGAGCAAGGCTCACGCCGGCCAGCAAATGAAACTTGGCACTGAACTCGGCTGCACTCATGGCCGTATCGGGGTCGCCCTTGGCGGCAGTGATCGGGCTGTCGAAGCGCTGGCCATCCTTGAGCAGCGCCGACACCCGCGAGAGGATTTCATCGGGGAAGCGCGCCGACAGGTCATCGGCCTCGACGATGTCAATACGCCGACTGACCGCAAGGATATCGCCGGCGTGGAGCGCCGCACCGGTCACCTCCAACGGGCCGACCTGACCGCGCACCAGCAGCGCCGCCAACGGAAAAGCCAAGGCGTATTGGGCCTCGTCGGCGTTGGCCGGCGTGTGGCCCTGCAAGCGCATGGACTCATGGAAGGTTTCGACCTGGATACGCTCGATGGCCTCGCCGCATATCTGCGGATGCTCAGCCAGCAGCGCGCTCAGCGCGGTCAGCGCCGGCTGCGCCCAGCGGCATACCGGCCAAGGTTTGAAGTACTGGGCATCGATCTCCCAGCGCTGGCCAAGGTCGTGCCAGTGGGCGGCTACGGCGCTGGTTTCGACCGTATCGGCCGGCGCGCCGGTGACCCCGGCCCGGGCCAGCAACAAGGCATTGAGGCCGGCATAGGCACCGGCGCCATGGGCATCGCGGAGCATCGAAGGGTGATCGACCAGGCGCATCATCGGGCAGCGTGGGCCGAAGTATTCGGCGATACCCAAGGCATGGCGGAAGGTTTGCTCGTCCAGCCCCAACAACCGAGCGCCGGCGCAGACCACGCCTAGCCCGGAGAAGGCACCGGAGGCATGGTACTCGGGCGCAGTGGCCATCAACGCGACACCGGCACGCAGCGCCGTCTCGTAGCCGATGCACAAGGCGCTGAGCAACTCCTCGCCGCTGATGCTGCGGCCCTGCTGGCGGCAGGCGTCGACCAATGCCAACACGGCCGGCACCACGGTCGCGCCGGCATGGCCCTTGGAGGTGAAGTGGCCCTCATGGGCATCCAGGCTGTCGACGCTGAAACCACCGGCCCAGCCTGCGCCCAGCGGATGCACCGGACGGCCGTCGAACAGCAGACGGCTGGCCAGGGTGCCGGCTGGGTAGTGCTCGACCGCATACTGCCTGAGAGCCTGGCTGGTCTGGTTGTCGCGGGCACCGGCGGCGATCCCGAGGATATCCAGCAGACAGGTTTGCAGCAGCTCACGAGTATGGGCCGGGGCCTGGCCGAAATTGAAATCACGGACAAACGCATAGAGCGACATGCGGTAACTCCACAGACGGGGCGCGAATCAATAGAAAAAAGGCGCCCATCTGGAGCGCCAAAGGATTAGTCGTTGAAACGAGGGACTCAGTTGGCGGCGGCGCGGGAAGCGGCTAGCCAGGCATCGAACTGTTCGCGGTGCGCGGCGACCCACTCGGCAGCATGCCGCTTGATATCGGCAGCCTTGTTCTCACCGTTCTGCATCTTCAGGTTCTGCGCGCTCTCGTCGTCGGTGGTGATTTGCACCTGGGAGAGGAACTTCAGGGCCGCTGGATTCTCTTCGGCGAAGTCCTTGTTCAGCACGGCCTTCACGGTATCCACGGCAAAACCCAGGTTCTTGCCGTCGAAGCTGGTGTTGACGCTATTGTCGCCGCCCGGCAGATCGGTATTGGGCACTTCCAGCCAGACCACATCCTGGCCCTCGACCAGCACGCCGGCGATCCACTGTGGCACCCAGGTGAAGTAGAGAATCGGCTGGCCCTCTTTATAACGGGCGATGGTGTCGGCCATCAGGGCGAAGTAGGAGCCGCGGTTGTGGCTGATGGATTTTTCCAGGTCGTAGGCCTGCATGTGGTGGTCGATCACCAGTTCGCAGCCCCAGCCCGGATTGCAGCCGGTGAGGTCGGCCTTGCCGTCGCCATTGGTGTCGAACAGCTTGGCGATCTCCGGCTTCTTCATGTCGGTGATGTACTTAATGTTGTGCGCTTCGGCGGTCTTCTTGTCGATCAGGTAACCCTGCAATACACCCGGGATCACGTCGCCAGCCTTGACCAAGGTGTCGTCACCGCCGACCTTCTGATAGAAGGTGTCGTGTAGCTTGTCCCACAGGTGCACGGTGAAGTCCGCATCGCCGTAGGACAGCGCCACCATCATGGCGGCGTATTCGGTCTCCTTCGGCTCCTTGACGTCGTAGCCCAGCTCACGCAAGCCAGCCATGGCCACCTCGCCGCGAAAACGCTCTTCGGCGATGCTCGGGAAGATCGGCGTCACCGACACCCCCTGCCCCGGCTGCTCGGCCGAAGCCGCCTGGCCGTAGAGCGGCAGCAGGCTCATGGATGCAACTGCGGCGCAGTGCAGCAGCTGCTGGGTGAATCCACGCGTGTGCAAAGTCATCGTCATCTACCTCTTGTGGTGTTCTTATCGGGTTAACGTACGGACGGGTTTCAGGAACTGGTCTTAGCGGTCTGCGGGCGGCTGCCGAAGAGACGCAGCAACAGACCGACAGGACCGCTGTGATACCAGCGCAGGCTGGGGTCGGCATTGCTACGTTCACCCATGGCCTGGGTGAGCCGGTCGAGGAAGATCGCCAACAGCACCAGGCCGACGCCACCGACCGTGGCCAGGCCCATGTCCAGGCGGCCGATGCCACGCAGCACCATCTGGCCCAGGCCACCGACCGAGATCATCGAGGCGATCACCACCATCGACAGCGAAAGCATCAGGGTCTGGTTGACGCCCGCCATGATGGTTGGCGCGGCCAGCGGCAACTGCACGCGCCGGAGCATCTGCCACGGCGTGCAGCCGAACGCCCGGGCTGCTTCGATCTTGTCTTCCGGCACCTGGCGGATGCCCAGGTTAGTCAGGCGCACCAGCGGCGGCGCGGCAAAGACGATAGTGACCAGCACGCCGGGAACGTTGCCGATGCCGAACAGCATCACCACCGGCACCAAGTAAACGAACGCCGGTAGGGTCTGCATGGCATCCAGAATCGGCCGCAGGATTTTCTCTAGGCTGTCGCTACGGGCCGAGAGAATGCCCAGGGGCACGCCGATCAACGCGCAGAAGAACACCGAGGTCAGCACCAGCGACAAGGTGGTCATGGCTTCCGACCAGACGCCGATCAGGCCCAACAGGGTCAAAGTAATGGCGCACAACCAGCCCATGCGCGCACCGGCTACCTGCCAACCGAGCAATGAGGACAAGAGAATGCCGATCGATGGCGGAATGCTCTGCAAAATGAACTCGAAGCCGTTGAGCACCTGGTCGATCGGCCAGCGAATCGCACGGAAGAACTCACGGAAGTTGTGCACCAGATAATTCAGGGTGCTTTCCACCCAATCCCCGAGGGGAATGGTCAAGGTCTGGAAGGGGTCGAGGAAACTGAACTCTGACATGTGGATACCTGCTCTGCGCTTCTGCTGGAGGGAATGCTGCTAGGACTCAGTGGCGACTCAAGGTCTGCAGCAGCAGGTTCTTGGAAATGGTGCCCTTGAAGGCCCCGCCGTGATCCAGCACCGGCACCGGATAAGGCACCGAGGCCACCAGGTCGAGCACGTCGTGCAGCGGCGTATCGACATAGATCGGTTTATGGTGATCCAGGCGTAACTGCTCCAGCCGCTGCAACCCGGCTGCATTGCCGCTAAGCGCACCAGGCTCGACGACACCGAGCAGCCGATCGCCCTCGCCGATCAGGTAACCAAAAGGCACGCCCGCCTGGAAACCCGGTGCTTGGCCATTGACCCGGCAGATGGCGGTGCTATCCAGCTCGGCCACATCGCCGGCATTGAGCACCCGCGAGCTGTCGAAGCCGTGGAAGAAGTTCTCGACATATTCGTTGGCCGGATTGCACAGCAGCTCCTGCGGGGTGCCAATCTGCACGACCCGCCCGCCTTCCATGATCGCAATGCGATGGCCGATACGGATGGCCTCTTCGATGTCATGGGAGATGAAAATGATGGTGCGCTGTTGCTCGGCTTGCAGGCGAATCAGCTCGCCCTGCATTTCGCTGCGGATCAGGGGGTCCAGCGCGGAGAAGGCCTCGTCCATCAGCAGGATGGTCGGGTCGTTGGTTAGCGCGCGGGCCAGGCCTACGCGTTGCTGCATGCCGCCGGACAACTGGTGTGGGTAACTGTTCTCGTGCCCGGCCAGACCCACCTGGCGCAGCGCCTCGATTGCTCGGGCCTTGCGCTCTTGCTCGCCAATCCCGGAAATCTCCAGACCGAAGGCGGCGTTCTCCAGCACGCTCATGTGCGGCATCAGGGCGAAGGACTGGAACACCATGCCCATTTCCTTGCGCCGCACCTCAAGCAGCTCCTTGTCGGACAGCCCGGTAATTTCCCGGCCATTGAGGTGGATGCTGCCGGAGGTAGGCTCGATCAGCCGGTTGAACAAGCGCACCATGGTCGACTTGCCCGAGCCGGACAGGCCCATGATGACGAAGATCTCGCCGCGCTTGACCGAAAAACTGGCGTCGAAGACGCCGACCACCTGGCCGGTCTTGCGGAAAATTTCGTCCTTGCACTCGCCTTTTCGTAGCATATCCATGGCAACTTCCGGCTGTGCGCCGAATACCTTGAATACATGCTTGACCGAGAGTATCTCGTCAGCTTGGGTCATAACGTCCTCTTCTTATATCTGTGATCAATCGGCAGTGGTCAATCACGGGGGGTGACCAGGCCTTTTGAAAACTGGACTATTTAATGAACGGCAGGTACTCAATTAGACGCTGTACCGCCTAAACCCTACTCGGCACACACGCTGTAAGTGCCGCTTCCTTATGGAATAAAAGTAGAGATTGGCGGTTATAGCGTCCAACGACATTTGTTCGGCCCAAACCATAACTTGATGTTATTGGTTTAGGCGCACGGGCAGGTGCTGAGCTGAAGCAGGCCGACCCGAGTCCGCCACCTGAAGCAGAAAGCCCGCACAAGACGGCTCTACGAAAAAATGAAGCTTTTCAGGTTGCATCGGGGCGCGTAGGTAGAACCGTGCCGACTGAGCCACGCGAAGCCCAACAGGTTTATTTTTCTGGGCCTCGCTCTTCAGCGATCGGCAGCCTGCTCCCGGCGTTTTGCAAGGCCGCACACTAGGTTTCTGCGGCTCGGCACACAGCGCTGCGGGTTGTCGCGGCGCTACGAACGACCAGCACCCCAGGCCGCCCCTCGAACGGCTAGCCGCCCGAGCAGCTTCGGCCTGGAGAAAGTCGCGATCCGCAAGCAGTCATTCGCCGCAGGCGGTGCACGGCGCTCGACTTTTCCACCACATCTGGCTCAGAACGGCAGCGGCAGTTTGGCCATTCGGCCGCCATCGACGACTATCACCTGACCGGTGATAAAGGCCGCCTCATCACTGGCCAGAAAGACGACGACGTTGCCTATGTCTTGCGGCTCACCGGTACGCCCGACGGGATGCAACTTGAGCAGGCCGGAACGGGCCTGCACAGGATCGGGCTGTGCATCGATATAGGCGTGGCTCAAGTCCGAGTTGATCCACCCGGGGGCGATGGCATTACACCGAATGCCGTCGCGCCCCAGATCGACAGCCATCGCCCGGGTGAACCCGTGCACGCCAGCCTTGGAGCCACAGTAGGCCGTATGCCAGGGGTTAGCGCCGATGCCTTCGATCGAGCCTATGTTGACGATACTGCCGCCCCTCACACGCAACTGCGGCAGCAGGGCCTTGACCAGGAAGACCGGGGCGCGCAGGTTTACAACCATCATCCGATCCCAGTCGTCCTCGCTCATTTCGTCCAGCGAGCGCTCGAACATGAAGCCGGCATTGTTGACCAGAATGTCGGCGCCGCCGAACCGCACCTTGGCCGCCTGCGCGATGGCATAGGGCGCATCGCGCTCGGCTAAGTCGGCTTCCACCCAGGCCACCTGCGGATTGGCGCCCAGATCTTCATCCAGCGGTTGACGCTGCGCGACCAGCACGCGGGCACCGGCTTGCAGGAGTTTTTCGGTAATTCCGCGACCAATTCCACGCCCGCCGCCGGTCACGACGGCCACCTTGTTGTTCAGCATCATGTGCATTCCTCAACCCGAAACCGGTTTGGCGCCGGTGACTTCCACCGTCTCGCCGGCGATATAGCGAGCCTGGTCGGAAGCCAGGAAGGCGATCACATCGGCGATATCCTCCGGCTCGGCGATGCGGCCCAGCGGTACGGTCTTGTTCAGCTCCTCGATCGCCTTGTCGGGGTCCAGGCCGCGGCGCTCGAAGCCGCTGCGGATCATCGGTGTGTTGATTTCGTGCGGGCAGACGGCATTGACGCGGATGCCCAATGGCGCGCAGTCCCGACCCAGGTTCTTGGACAGCGCCGCCACCGCTCCCTTGCTCGTGCAATAGGCGACATGGCCAGGCCCCGGATAGGTACCCCAGACCGAGGAGGTGTTGACGATGGCAGCTCCGCCGCGCCGTTTCATATGAGGAATAGCGGCGCGGCAGAGGAAAAACACCGCGTTCAGGTTGACGTCCATCGCCGTAAACCACATCTCGTCAGTGGTTTCCTCAATGGTTCCGCGGGGAATGGTACCGGCGTTATTGAGCAGGATGTCGACGCCGCCAAAGCGTTCGACCGTCCGGGCAATAACCGCTTCACAATATTCCTTCTCTCGCAAGTTGCCCGCCAGGCAGTCGGCCTCGGCGCCGAGTTCGCGGGCCTGGTCGACTATTGCCTGACAGCCATCGGCATTGACGTCCGAAATCATCAGGCGTGCACCCTCGGCGGCAAATAGCCGCACCAGAGCCTGACCGACGCCACCGGCGCCTCCGGTAATCACGACAACTTTGTTCTTGAACCTCATGATTTTGCTTCCTCGGGGTGGGTGATCCGAGGTCGATGATCAATAGTCCGCAAACCGCTGACAAACGAGTTTTGTGCGGCATTCACTTAACTTTTAGTTAAGTTTCTGGCACTGACTTCATCGACTTAGCTAGCCGCAACCTGTCATTCCCAGTTGCGCTTTGGTTAACTGTTCCAACTGCCAGACTCAGCCGGTATGCCCCATGCACAACCCCAGGCACCTACTCCCCCCATTGAATGCGCTACGCACCTTCGAAGCGGCCGCTCGCCATGGCAGTTTCAAGATGGCGGCAGAGGAACTCTGCGTGACCCAGGCGGCGGTCAGTCGCCAGATTCAGACACTGGAAGACTTTTACGGCTTGAAGATGTTTATGCGCGGCAACCGCAAAGTCCAACTCACCAGCGACGGCCATGCGATTTATCTCGCGGCCTCCTCCGCCTTACAGCAAATCGCCACGGCGTCCCGCGAGTTGCGGCGGCGCAATAGCCTGGATTATCTGGCCCTGATCACCACAACCGCCTTCGCCCAGCTGTGGCTGATGCCGAGACTGAAGCAACTGCGGGCGCAGCACCCTGAAATCCAGTTACATCTGCTCAGCGCCGAGGGAAACCCGGACTATCAGGAGCGTTTCAGTGCCGCCGTGACGCTAGGGCTTGAAGAACATCCGCACTACCTGGCCGAGTACCTCTTTAGCGAAGAAATATTTCCGGTCTGCACACCCGGTTTTCTCGAACAGCACCCCCAAATCAGCTCCCTGGAAGGACTGATGAGCGTCACGCTACTGAATCTCAGCGCGAGCCACTGGAAAGCCAGGCTATGGGTACCCGTGGATTGGTCGTTCTGGCTGAAGCAGTTAGGCGTCGATGCCTCCATGCGCAAGGCAACCATGGATTTCAGCCATTTTTCGATGTTGCTGGATGCCGTTCAGGAAGAAGTAGGCGTAGGTCTGGCCTGGCGTCACCTGGTACAGCCGCAACTGGACGCGGGCACGCTGGTAAGGCCGACCAACGAGACCTTTCTTGCCGACGACCGCAAGCACTACTTCGTCTATCGCCGCGATCTGGCCGGCTCGATAGAAATGCAGATACTCCGCGCTTGGCTAGTAGAGCAGACACAAGTGCTGAGAGAGCAATTCATTGACAGCGAAGAGCTGCCGCCGCGGGGCAGACTTACTCCGCCCCAGTAAAAGCCCCGCCTTTACAAGACGAAGCGCAGCAGGGCCAGCAGCAGAAATACCGTGCTGAGCATGACAGCCGAGGGAGCGCTATCGGCCCAGACCGATCCACAAGCGCCCTCTCTCCGCTGCCAAACCAAATGCTCAAAGCCTTATTGCGTATGGCGCTGTACGACCCATGAGGCCTGGGTCGGATAGTGATCCTCTGAGCCACCTGACACGCCTCCCTCCCCAACCTGACGACAGGGCCACTAGGCCTCATCGCTCGCTTCCAGCTTAACTAGCATCGGTTCCACCGCTGCCACTGTTACCGCCGGCTGCCCGCGGCTCTGCTGCGCCAGAATGATCGCAGCGGCCACCACTAGCAAACCACCGCCCAACATGCCGCCACTAATCGGCTCGCCGATCAGTAGCACGGCGATGGTCACTGCCACCGCCGGTTCCAGAGTCGACAGGGTCGCCGCCGAGGACGCCCCTATATGCGGCGAGCCGGCCAGAAATGCCGCAACCGGCAGGATGGTGGCGAACAACGCCAAGCCCAGTGTCGAGCACCAGGCCGGGCCACCGGAGGGCAATTGCGCGCCCCAATAGAGCGCGGCCACGGCAAAGGTCAGGGCACAGCCCAGCAAGACGATGGCCGCGGAGGCCAGCGGCTGCACATGACGGATGCGATGGGTGCCATAGATGATCGAAGCGCCGTAGCTTAAGGCGGCAAACAGCGCCCAGAGCACGCCGCCGATCTCGCCACGAAAGCTCAAGCCGGTGGCCAATAGCACGCCCGCCAGTGCCAGCACCAGACTGAGCAACTTCAAGGCACTGGTGCGCTCGCCCAAATAGACGATCGACAAGACTGTGACGAAAGCAGGGAAGGAAAACATCAGGATCACCGCCAGGCTCACCGAGATCGAGTGACTGGCGCTGTAGTAGCCCAGCGAAGCCAGGCCATAGCCAACCCCCAGGAGCAGGTTCTGCCTGGTCAATTTCCAACTGGGCAAAGCGATCCCGCGCAGGCGCAGGAACAGCAGCAGGATTGACGCGGCGATCAGAAAACGCACCAGCAGCAACCCCACCGGGTCGGCGCCGCCGGCATAGGCATACTGGGCGAACAACGGTTGCAGGCCATAGGCAACAGCCGATAGCGATACAAGCAAGAGACCTCTGGTATAGCCGCTATTCGGTACAAGGGAGGCTGCACTGTGCATGATTCAAACACCCGCTGTCAGGACGCAAAAAACCCACATGACCAGCAGCGGTCATGTGGGCACTTCTTGGGCTATCGAAAAAACTCAGCTAGTCGGCGAGCTTGCGCGCCATGGTTGCGCAGTACCAATCATCGAACTGGCAGACACCGTTCTCGGCGATGTCCGAATAGGGTCCCGGCTGATAGGCCGGCGAGTTGACCCCGGCCTGAGTGCCCTCGACCAGACGACGGTCCTGGTCG
>TARA_R100001244_G_scaffold259_4_pt1 | contig 20342 bp, 23 predicted proteins | sample TARA_R100001244 | Tara Oceans TARA_R100001244 (sample SAMEA2621564) | marine metagenome | biome: marine biome (ENVO:00000447); feature: mesopelagic zone (ENVO:00000213); material: "saline water (ENVO:00002010), including plankton (ENVO:xxxxxxxx)" | depth 790 m
TTTTTCTTTGACCAACCTACTGCCTACTGCGGCTTACGCGGACCGCGACCGAAGCCTGGACGCTGGCCTTCGGCGGCCGGCTGGCTACGACGCTTGACCGGTGCACCGGCCGGCTTGCGCGAGGGCCGTTCGGTCAACTCGATACCCGGACGCTCCTGACGAGGCTTGCTCGGACGTTTTTTGTTCACATCCTGCGGCCGCTCGGCAACAGGCGTGCCTTTGCCCTGGCCACCACGACCCGACTCACCACGGCCTTGGTCCGCACGCGGAGCGCGTGGCGTGCGCTGCACACGCTCACCACCTTCGCCACGCGGAGCACGCTCCGAACGCACCTGTTCGCCGGTTACCGGGCCGCCATGACTCGGACGCAGAGTACGCTGCGGACGCTCACCACGACCGACCGGCTTGGCCGATTTGCGCTGCAAGCGGTCAAGCTTGTCGCGGGTCTTCTCTTTCATGTCCGGCAAGGCAATCGGCTTGAGACCAACCTCCTCACTGAGAATGTCGACCTCACGCTGGCCCATTTCGCGCCAACGGCCCATGGTCAGGTCAGAGGTCAAAAACACCGGACCGAAGCGCACGCGCTTCAAACGGCTGACCACCAACCCCTGGGATTCCCACAAGCGACGCACTTCACGGTTGCGGCCTTCCATCACCACGCAGTGATACCAGTGGTTGAAGCCTTCGCCACCCGGCGCTTCCTTGATATCGGTGAACTTCGCCGGGCCGTCTTCGAGCATCACGCCGGCTTTCAGCCGCTCGATCATCTCTTCGTCGACTTCGCCGCGCACGCGCACCGCGTATTCACGGTCCATCTGGTACGACGGGTGCATCAAGCGATTGGCCAGCTCACCGTCGGTGGTGAACATCAGCAAGCCAGTGGTGTTGATGTCGAGGCGACCGATATTGATCCAGCGCCCCTCTTTGGGCCGTGGCAGGCGGTCGAACACCGTCGGCCGACCTTCCGGGTCGTCGCGGGTGCAGATCTCGCCATCCGGCTTGTTATAGATGATCACGCGGCGCACGGACTCGGCAGCCTCTTCGCGCTTGATCAGACGGCCGTCGATGGCGATGGCGTCATGCAGATCGACGCGCTGACCCAAGCTGGCGACCGCGCCATTGACCTTGACACGGCCAGCACTGATCCAGGCTTCGATTTCACGGCGCGAGGCCAAGCCCATGCGCGCCATGACTTTCTGCAGTTTTTCGCCTGCTGGGCTGTATTCTTCGGATTCACTCATCTGGGCACCTCCCGGTGTTGTCTCTGGTGATTGACGACGGCACGTCGTCGAAGGGGCGGGCATCATACGCGTATCGCAAGCCGCACGCACGGCTTCAGCCTAGTCGGCTGACGGGCGCCCGTCAGCCTTTACGCCGACCGGTGGCAGCCAACCCCAGCAAACGCAGGTCCGCCTCAGCCAATACCGCGCGCCGTGCGGGCTTATCCAAAGCCTTCCACGCCTTGATCTCGGCCTTGCTGCGTCCGCAGCCGACACAGATCTCACGCTCGAACTTGCAGATGCTGATGCAGGGATCTTTTACCCCAGCCATACCGTCCCTCACTTTGCGCCTGTAACGAGAATACCGGGCTGCGTCGCGACAACCACCACAGTCAGTGCCGCGTCGCATCCTCTTCGTCGACTTCCGACAGCGCCTCACCGGCCTCGGCGTGGCCCTCATCTTCTTCCGGCAGGTCGTCGAAATCGGTTTTCAACCCCTGCTCCATCGAATCCAGCTCGGCCAGCAGGCTGCTGAAGCTGGTTTCCTCGCTCGCTTGCACCGCCGGCTCATCGGCCAAAGCCAGATCGGCGCGCGCCTGCAAGCTGGGCGGCGCCGCCAGCTCATCGTCAAACGCCAGCAGCGGTTCGGGCTCCAGCTCGCGCAAGGCGGCCAGTGGCGGTAACTCATCAAGGCTTTTCAGGTTGAAGTGGTCGAGAAAGGCCTTGGTGGTGGCGAACATCGCCGGCTTGCCCGGTACATCGCGGTAGCCCACTACGCGAATCCACTCGCGCTCCAGCAGGGTTTTGACGATATGGCTGTTGACCGCCACACCGCGCACATCCTCGATCTCGCCGCGGGTAATCGGCTGACGGTAGGCAATCAGCGCCAGGGTTTCCAGCATCGCGCGCGAATAGCGCTGCGGGCGCTCCTCCCACAACCGGCCGACCCAGGGGGCGAAGCGCTCACGCACTTGCAGACGGTAACCGGATGCCACTTCGATAAGCTCGAAGGCGCGCCCTTCACAGGACTTGCCCAGATGCGTCAGGGCCTTCTTGAAGACCGCTGGCTCCGGCCGTTCGGCCTCCTCGAAGAGTTCGTACAGACGCTCCAGTGATTGCGGCTTACCGGAAGCCAGCAGGAAGGCTTCAAGCAGACTGGCCAGCTCACGAGGTTCGTTAAGGTTCATGCTTATTCAGCCCGCGCACGCACATGGATTGGCCCGAAAGCCTCATTTTGCACCAGTTCGACCAGGGATTCCTTGATCAACTCGAGCACCGCCATAAAGGTCACCACCACCCCGAGCTTGCCCTCTTCAGCGCTGAACAGGCTGACAAACGGTACGAAAGCCCCGCCTTTGAGACGTTCCAGCACGTCGCTCATGCGCTCGCGGGTCGACAGCGCCTCGCGAGTCACCTGATGGCTTTCGAACATGTCGGCGCGGCGCAATACTTCGGCCATCGACAGCAGCACTTCTTCCAGGCTGACATCCGGCAGCAGCTTGCGCGCTCGCGCTTCGGGCGCATCCAGGCGCGGCACGGTGAGGTCACGGCCGACCCGGCTGAGGCCGTCGATGCCTTCCGCCGCCGCCTTGTAGCGCTCGTATTCCTGCAAGCGCCGAATCAGCTCGGCGCGCGGATCGTCTTCCTCGGCTTCGGCCTCACTGGACCGCGGCAACAGCATGCGCGACTTGATCTCGGCGAGCATGGCCGCCATCACCAGGTATTCGGCGGCCAGTTCCAGGCGCACCGACTGCATCAGCTCGACATAGCCCATGTACTGGCGGGTGATTTCCGCCACCGGGATATCCAGCACGTCGATGTTCTGTTTGCGAATCAGGTAGAGCAGCAGGTCGAGTGGCCCCTCGAATGCTTCGAGGAAGACTTCCAGTGCATCCGGCGGAATATACAAATCCAGCGGCAGCTCGGTTACCGCCTGGCCATACACCAAGGCAAACGGTAACTCTTGCTGGGCTCCAGCCTGGCTGTCGGCGGGCTCGTGGGGCGGTGAAGTGTGCATGCGTAGCCTCGTAAAGCCTGCTCAGCGGTAATTCAAACCCAAGGCCAGACGCACCTCGGCCAGTGTTTCGCGCGCCTCAACGCGCGCACGGTCGGCGCCCTCGGCGAGGATACGGCGCACCAGGTCGGGGTTGTCCTGATAGTCCGCAGCCCGTGCCTGCAAGGGTTTCAACTCCTGCTGCAACGCCTCGATCAACGGCCCCTTGCACTCCAGACAGCCAATCCCCGCACTTTTGCAGCCTTGCCGAGCCCACTCACGGGTGGCTTCGCTGGAGTACAACTCGTGCAATGGCCATACCGGACAAGCGCTGGGGTCACCGGGATCGTTGCGGTGCCCGCGCGCGGGGTCGGTCGGCATGCGCTTGACCTTGTCCTCGATGTCAGCGGCGCTGTCACGCAAAAAAATCGCATTGTTGTTGGACTTGGACATCTTGCCGCCATCCAGCCCCGGCAGCTTCGGCGCCTCGCTGAGCAGCGCCTGCGGCTCGGGCAGCAACACTTTACCGCCGCCGTCGAGGTAACCGAATAGCCGTTCCTTGTCGCCCAAGGTGATGGTCTGCTGATCTTTGAGCAGTGCGCGCGCGGTTTCCAGCGCCTCGCCATCACCCTGCTCTTGATAGGCCCTGCGCAAGCTGTTGTAGAGCGTGGCGGTTTTCTTGCCGAGCTTGACGATGGCCGCTTCGGCCTTGCCTTCAAAACCTGGCTCACGCCCGTACAGATGGTTGAATCTCCGCGCAACTTCGCGGGCGAATTCGATATGCGCCAGTTGATCGGCGCCAACCGGTACGACACCGGCGCGGTACAGCAGGATATCCGCCGCCTGCAACAAGGGGTAACCGAGAAAACCGTAGGTGGCGAGGTCCTTGCCGTGCTGCTGATCCTGCTGCTCTTTGTAAGACGGCACGCGCTCCAGCCAGCTGAGCGGACAGATCATCGACAGCAGCACATGCAACTCGGCGTGTTCCGGGACCTGCGACTGGATGAACAGCGTCGCCGAACTCGGACTGACGCCAGCAGCCAGCCAATCCACCGCCATGTCCATGACATGCTGAGACACTTGGCCGACTTCCGCGTAGTCGGTGGTCAACGCATGCCAGTCGACGATGCAGAAGAAGCATTCGTAGGTGTGTTGCAACTTGATCCAGCTCTTCAACACGCCGTGGTAATGGCCGAGGTGCAAACGGCCGCTGGGGCGCATGCCGGAAAGCACGCGGCGCTCAGAGTCAACAAGGCTCAAACCGGGTTACCTAAACAAGTCATTGGAGGGCGAGTATAGCGAGGCAGGCACCCATCGCGGGAAAAACGGCGACGGAACCGCGCCACCGGGCAGCCAGTCTAAATGCTTACGCCGGCAGACAGGGCGCACTGTGCACCGATCACCGACGGCAGCCCCGCGCGCAATGCACGGGATCAGAAGCCTTCTGGGAGCCTGCTATGAAAATCCCCGTGCTCACCCTCGCCCTCATCGTCCTGAGCGTATGCCTGATTCCCCTGCCAAACACCGCGGCGCAGGCCGGGATGATCAGCACCCAAGACGTGCTCAGCGAACAGAACACCCAGGCAAACCGCGATAAAGTCAGCGAGTTCCTCAACCGCGCCAGCGTGCAGGAAAAACTGCAGGTCATGGATGTTCCCGCGGCGCTGGCCAGCAGCCGGGTCGACGCGCTGACCCCGGCCGAAGTTGCCACCCTCGCCCAACGCATCGACGCGCTACCCGCAGCGGGCGCCTTGAGCGGCAACGATGTGATCATCATTCTGTTGGTGGCGCTGCTGGTGGTGTTGATTCTGTAGCAGAGCGCTAGCTAATACGCCCGGCGCAAACCTCAGGCATCGCTGAACGGCGAGGGATCGCCGCAGCCAACGCGGATCACTTCGGGCTCCTCTTCGGCCAGGCTGACCACGGTTGAAGCCTCCAAGCCACCGAAACCGCCATCAATGATCAGGTCGACCTGATGCTCGAGCATCTGGCGCATTTCATACGGATCACTCATCGGCAAAGCCTCACCCGGCATGATCAGGCTGACACTCATCAGCGGCTCGCCGAGCTCTTCCAGCAGCGCCTGGGCAATCGGGTGGCCCGGCACACGCAAGCCGATGGTACGGCGCTTAGGGTGCAAGACCATGCGCGGCACTTCGCGGGTGGCATTGAGGATGAACGTATACGGCCCTGGGGTGTGCGTCTTGAGCAGACGAAAAGCCCCGGTATCGACCTTGGCGAACAAGCTCAACTGCGACAGGTCGCGGCACACCAGGGTGAAATTATGTTTATCGTCCAACTGCCGTAGGCGGCGAATCCGCTCCAGTGCGTTCTTGTCGCCGATGCGGCAACCGAGGGCATAGGACGAATCGGTCGGGTAGATAACCACGCCACCGGCCTTGATGATCTCCACGGCCTGTTTGATCAGGCGCAGCTGTGGGTTTTCCGGATGAATCTGGAAAAATTGACTCACGCTAATTCCCTGTTCAGATCGCTGTAGGCTGCTGGACATGTTGAAAACGCGCCCAAAGAGGCGAGAGGTCTTCCGGTACCGGGCGGTACATGCCCAGCTCAGACCAGTCGCCTGGTGCATGGAAGTCACTGCCGGCGCTGGCCAGCAGACCGAATTCGCGCGCCAGAATCGCCAGACCACCAACCTGCTCGGCTGGTTGCATGCCGTTGACCACTTCCAAGGCATGCCCACCCGCCGCCGCAAAGTCGGCGATCAACTTGCGCCGCTTACTACGAGTAAAGTCGTACTGCCACGGGTGCGCCAGACTGATCCAGGCACCGGCTTGCTGCAAGGTAGCAACCGCCTGTGGCAACGTCGGCCAATGCTGTTTGACGTCGCCCAACTTGCCCGAGCCCAGCCACTTGCGAAACGCCTCGGCGCGGTCTTTGACATGCCCGGCGCGCACCATGAACTCGGCAAAATGCGGACGCGCCGGCGCATTGCCGCTGTCGCCCAACTCCTGCTGCACCGCTCGCGCGCCCTCCAGGGCGCCGGGCATGCCCTTGCCCTCCAGGCGCTTGCTGATTTCGGCAGCACGCAGCCAGCGACCTTCATGCAGTTCGGCAATCGACTGCAATAACGCGGGTGCCTCGCTGGCGAAGGCATAACCAAGTACGTGGATGGTCGCGCCCCCCCAGGTACACGACAGCTCGATGCCATTGACCAGTTGCATATCCAGCGCCTGCGCCGCTGCTCGCGCCTCATCAAGCCCTTCGAGGGTGTCGTGATCCGTCAGAGCGAGTAGCCTGACCCCGCGTTCGTGCGCCCGCGCCACCACCACAGCGGGCGCCAGCGCGCCGTCCGAAGCAGTGCTGTGACAGTGCAGATCAACATTCATAAGGCGCGCTTTCCCGGTCATTTATGTTTGTTATTATGCCGCCACATGCGGATTCTCGCTGCCGTCACACAACAATTCCTCGACTTTGCGAGTCTGTACTGCTTTTCTGCGTTGCAGTTTCATCCATACAGACTGTCGCACCGACCTTTATAAGGATAGAGATGCTCTACGCCATTATCGCCACCGATGTCGAAAACTCTCTGGAAAACCGCTTGGCCGCTCGCCCCGCTCACCTCGCGCGGCTGGAGCAACTGAAAAACGAAGGCCGCCTGATCCTGGCCGGCCCTCACCCCGCCGTCGACAGTAACGATCCAGGCCCAGCAGGCTTCTCCGGCAGCCTGATCGTGGCTGAATTCGAATCGCTGAATGCCGCGCAAAGCTGGGCCGACGCCGACCCTTATCGTGCCGCCGGCGTGTATGCCTCGGTGCTGGTAAAACCGTTCAAGCGGGTGCTGCCATAAGCCTGCACACACGTGCTGCGTACCCCACAAAAAAGTAGGAAATAGGAGTTCCGATGCGCCCAGGCCCGTTGTCTTTGCTGTTTGCTGCGTTGCTGCTACCCGCTTATCTGCATGCCGAAGAAAGCCTGCCACAAGCCGTGGCGACAACCTCGGAGCAAGCGCAAATCGATGACCTGGAACAACGCCTGGCAACCAGCGAGCAGCAGCGCGAAACACTCAACGCCGAGCTGCAAGCCGCTAATGGCGAGCGCGAAAGCGCGCAATTGTTGCGTCTGCGCCAAGACAACCAGCGCCTCAAACTGCAGCTGAAAAAAGCTCAGGCCGAAGCGCCAGAGCGCCTGTTCAGCGAGCAACAGATGTGGTTCGCCGTGGGTGCCGGCGCCGGGCTATTGGGCGTCATGGTTGGCGCAATGTTGCGCGGCAACCGTCGTTCGCGGCGTGAATGGATCAATTGAAACTGGCATGAGCGCCCTTCTATTAATCGACGACGATGTCGAATTGTGTGAGCTGCTGGCCAACTGGCTGACCCAGGAAGGTTTCCAGGTCAGCGCCTGCCACGACGGCCACAGTGCCCGCCGCGCGCTGGCAGGCCACACGCCCGATGCAGTGGTGCTCGACGTGATGCTGCCTGACGGCAGTGGCCTGGAACTGCTCAAACAGTTGCGCCACGACCATCCCGAGTTGCCGGTATTGATGTTGTCTGCCCGCGGCGAACCGTTGGACCGGATTCTCGGCCTGGAACTGGGTGCTGACGATTACCTGGCCAAGCCGTGTGATCCGCGCGAACTCACCGCCCGCCTGCGCGCGGTGTTGCGCCGCAGCCTGCCGCCGGCGACGTCCAGCCAACTGGAGCTCGGCGACCTGTGTTTCAGCCAAGCGCGCGGCGTGGTGGCTATCGGCGAGCATGAAATCATTCTCACCCTCTCCGAAAGCCGCATTCTGGAAACCCTGCTGCGCCAACCTGGCGAGCCGGTGGATAAACAAGAGCTGGCCCAGTTAGCCCTGGGCCGCAAGCTGACCCTCTATGACCGCAGCCTGGACATGCATGTCAGCAACCTGCGCAAAAAGCTCGGCCCGCACCCGGACGGCCGCCCGCGCATCCTCGCCCTGCGCAGCCGTGGCTACTACTACAGCGCCTGAGTAAAGCGGCTCACCCACGCCCTTTACCCAAGCTTTACCCTTGCCTGACTGCCCTTGACCTTGACCGCCCTAGACTGGGCACATCCGGCACAGGCCGGTTTCGAGACAAGGAGATACACCATGCGCAAGACTCTCACCGCTGCACTGCTCGCCCTGACCCTGCCAACCCTGGCCATGGCCATGCCCGAAGGCGGCCCACGCCACGGCGGCGGTCACGGCGAGCATGGTTCGCGAATGTTCAAGGAGCTCGACCTGAGCAAAGAGCAACACCGCGAAATCCGCACACTGATGGGCGAGCAGATGAAAAGCCGCCACGAGATCACTAAACGCTACCTCGACAAACTGCCGGCGGCCGAACAGAAAGCCATGCAGGACGAGCTGAAAGCCGCCAAGGACAAGCAGCAAAGCGCCATCCGCGCACTGCTCAAACCCGAACAGCAAACAGCCTTCGATGCGCAACTGAAGAAAATGCAGGAACGTCGCGCCGAACGCGAAGCCTTCAACGCCTGGAAAGCTCAGCAAGCGACCAAGGCCGAATAAGCCACTCACGCCGCAATCACCCACCCATCAAGCCACGCGCTTGGTGGGTGTTGCCGTTAACAAGGAGTCACTGTGCGTTCATTGTTCTGGCGCATCTTTGCCAGTTTCTGGCTGGCCATTGCCCTGGTTGCCGGGCTCTCCATGTTGCTTGGGCGGGCACTGAATCAGGATGCCTGGATTCTCAGCCAACACCCCGCCCTGGATGGCCTGGCCGAGACGTGGACCCAGCGCTACGAAGAACACGGCACACACGCAGCCCAAGCATTTCTGGAGCAGCGCAAGAAGGACTTTCGCATCCATGTACAGGTGATTGGCGACAACGGCCAAGCCTTGGTCAAAGGCACCTTTTCGCCGCGTGCGGCGGCCTTCGAAGCACGTCAAACAAATGACAAACGCCTGCCCTGGCGCCGCCTGAACGAGGACTACAGCAGCCCGCAGACGGGCGAGACCTACCTGTTCATCTACCGCATTCCCCACCCGGAACTGGCCGCCTGGCACCGTGGCAGCCTACTTTGGCCACTCAGCGCGCTGGCCATCGCCCTGGTGGTGCTGAGCCTGTTCAGCCTGCTGCTGACGCTGTCCATCACCCGCCCACTGAACCGCCTGCGCGGCGCCGTGCATGACCTCGGGCAAACCGCTTATCAGCAGCACAGCCTGGCGCGCCTGGCCAACCGACGTGACGAGTTTGGCGTGCTGGCCAACGACTTCAACCGCATGGGCGCACGCCTGCAAGGGTTGATCGGCAGCCAGCGCCAGTTACTGCGCGATGTTTCCCACGAACTGCGCTCGCCGCTGGCACGCTTGCGTATCGCCCTGGCCCTGGCCGAACGCGCCGAGTCCAGCGAGCAGGAGAAATTTTGGCCACGCCTGACCCTGGAATGCGACCGCCTGGAAGCCCTGATCAGCGAGATCCTCGCTCTCGCTCGTCTCGATGCCGACCCTGGTGCAGCACAGCCGATCGACTTGGCGGCGCTACTGCGCAAGCTGCAAGAAGACGCACAGCTCGGCGCGCCTGAACAAAAAGTCGTGATCAACCTGGAACCTGGATTGAGCCTGTACGGCTGGCCGGACATGCTGGAACGGGCGCTGGACAACCTGCTGCGCAACGCCCTGCGCTTCAACCCGGCCGGACAACCGATCGAACTCCGGGTCGAGCGCCAGGCTGACGAGGTACGCCTGAGCGTGCGCGACCACGGCAGCGGAGTCGCCGAAGAACACCTGGCGCGCCTGGGCGAGCCGTTTTTCCGGGCGCCGGGGCAAAACGCCGCCGGCCACGGTTTGGGGCTGGCGATCACCCGACGCGCCGCCGAACGCCATGGCGGGCGCCTGGAATTGCGTAATCAACCCGAAGGCGGCTTCAGTGCCAGCCTGCTGCTACCGCTGAAGGCCCACAGCTAGTGAGGTTCTTCTCGGCTTGGCGGTGACACAAGACAGTGCTTGGTACACCCTCGTAGGCTGCGTTACGCCGCGCCAGTTTCGGCTGCTGGCGCGGAGCACTGCACACGCGTCTAACCCAGCCTACGCAGCCGGCCAGGCACTGACGAAGTCGGCCAGGTCCACCTGCGCGGGAATGCGCAACTCGCGCTCTGCCGTACCGAGGTAGAGGAAGCCGATGATCTGCTCTTCAGCGGATAATCCCAGCCCCGCCGCGACCCTGGCGTTATAGGCCAGCTCGCCGGTGCGCCATACCGCGCCAAGCCCCTGGGCATGCGCCGCCAGCAGAATGGCGTGGGCCGCGCAGCCGGCTGCGATCACCTGCTCCTGCGCCGGCACCTTGAAATGCGCCTGCACATGCGCGATAGCCACCACCACCAACGGCGCACGCAAGGGCATGGCACGCGCCTTGGTCAGTGCCTCCTCGCTGACGCTGGCAGAATCCGCGAGCAGGGTCTCGGCAAACAGCTCACCCAAGCGCTCACGCGCCGCGCCCTCAACGGTCAGAAAACGCCACGGCCGCAATTGGGCATGATCCGGGGCGCGCAACGCGGCACGAAACAACAACTCGCGCTGGGCGATATCCGGTGCAGGCTCACGCAAACGTGGCGCGGAAACACGGTTGAGCAGAGCATCGAGAGCGTCCATCGGCCACCTCCTGAAAAGAAAGAAACGGGAATTCTAGAGCGTGACGCTCTTGGAAGGGGAAAAACTCTCCGCAGCGAGCGCCACATACTGCGGCGCCCCGAACGAGTGGGCGAGTTGGTTCAGCCTCGACCGCGACATTGACTAATTAAACTAGGCCACACGCTCCGGTGACACGCTCGGTTGTACCGGTGGCGTCAGGGGCGGCAAGCCATGAGCCAGACGCGCGCTGTCACAGTGCGGATTGTGCTCGCCATTGAACCAGGATGCCTCGAACTCGCGACAAGTACTGGAGCGTTGCTCGTACAAGGTGCAACGCACGCCTTGACCGACCTCGCCAAGCAACGCTACGCAACGCGTCGGCTTGCTTTCAGTGCCACGCATGGCGACCCGGTGCGGGGTGATCAGCACAACCTGCTCATCCGGCACACTGCCGCCAGCCGATTGGCACTCTCCCCAGAAGAAAGACACACGAAAATGCGCGCAGCAGGCGCCACACGACAGGCAAGGATTAGCATTCGACATGATTTAACAGGGCTCAGAAACCGGCAAGGGCCGGCACCTGACGGCCATTCTATGCAGCGCCAAGCGCTTGTAAAGAGCCGACCGATCACAGGTTTACAGGCCTTTTGGCGCGCGTAGAATGGCGCCCTTTATGGCCCTCAACCCGAGCCTGCCCTCATGGCCCTGCCGACGCTGCGCATTATCGGTTTCATCCTCGGCATTTTCCTGATTACCCTGGCCATCAGCATGATCATTCCCATGCTCACGCTGCTGGTCTTCGAACGCACCGATGACCTCGATGCCTTTCTCTGGTCGAGCCTGATCACCGTAATCGCCGGCCTCGCCCTGGTACTCCCGGGCCGCCCGGAAAACGCTCAGCTGCGCCCGCGCAACATGTATCTGCTGACCACTGCCAGCTGGCTGGTGGTGTGCATCTTCGCCGCGTTGCCGATGGTGTTGATCCAGCACATCAGCTACACCGATGCGTTTTTCGAGACCATGTCCGGTATCACCACCACCGGCTCGACCGTGCTGGTCGGTCTGGACCACGCCTCGCCGGGCCTGCTGATCTGGCGCTCGATGCTGCATTGGCTGGGCGGCATCGGTTTTATCGGCATGGCCGTGGCCATTCTGCCGCTGCTGCGAGTCGGCGGCATGCGCCTGTTCCAGACCGAGTCCTCGGACTGGGGCGAGAAAGTCATGCCGCGCTCGCACATGGCCGCCAAATACATCCTGCTGGTCTACCTGGGCTTTACCCTGCTCGGCGGCCTGGCTTTCTGGCTGGCCGGTATGACCCCGTTCGAGGCGCTCAACCACGCCATGGCATCGATTTCCACCGGCGGTTTCTCCACCTCGGATTCATCCCTGGCCAACTGGTCGCAACCTGCCGTGCACTGGGTCGCGGTGCTGTTCATGATCATCGGCAGCCTGCCCTTCACCTTGTATGTGGCGACCCTGCGCGGCCATCGCAAGGCGCTGATCAAAGACCATCAGGTACGCGGCTTCATCGGTTTTCTGCTGCTGACCTGGCTGGTGTTCGGCACCTGGTTGTGGCTCAACTCCGATTACCACTGGCTGGACGCCTTTCGCATCGTTGCCGTCAACGTCACCTCGGTGGTCACCACCACCGGCTTCGCCCTGGGCGATTACACCCAGTGGGGCAGCTTCGCGGTATTGCTGTTCTTCTACCTGACCTTTATCGGCGGTTGCTCCGGCTCCACCGCGGGCGGCCTGAAAATTTTCCGTTTCCAGGTCGCGTACGTGCTGCTCAAAGCCAACTTGCAGCAACTGGTGCACCCGCGTGCGGTGATCAAACAGCAGTACAACAACCACAACCTCGATGAAGATATCGTTCGCTCGCTGATCACCTTTTCCTTCTTCTTCACCATCACCATCGGCGTAATCGCCCTCGGTTTGGCGCTGATCGGTCTGGATTGGGTCACCGCACTGACGGCGGCAGCCACCGCCGTGTGCAACGTCGGCCCGGGCCTGGGACCGATCATTGGCCCGGCCGGTAATTTTTCCAGCCTGCCAGATTCTGCCAAATGGCTGCTGACCATCGGTATGCTGCTCGGCCGCCTGGAAATTCTCACCGTGCTGGTGCTGGTCACCCGAGCGTTCTGGAAACACTGAGGCAGCGCTGACAGGCCGTTGAAAAACCACCTGCTAAGCGGCAGCCACTGCGAGGCAGTTGCACAGATCCACCTAGAATCACTTCATCAATCGCCGTGGAAACCAACTTAGATGGCTGTGCCGACCTTACGAATCATCGCGTTCATCAACGGCATCTTCCTGATCACCCTGGCCATCAGCATGACCGTGCCGATGTTGACCTTGGTGCTGTTCGAGCGTGCGCATGAACTCAACGGTTTTCTCTGGTCGAGCCTGATCACGTTTATTGCCGGGCTGGCCATGGTCATTCAAGGCCGCCCGCAAGACGTGCAGCTGCGCCCGCGCGACATGTACATGCTGACGGTCTCGAGCTGGTTGCTGGTGTGCATCTTCGCCGCGCTGCCGTTCATGCTGGCCCAGCACATGGACTACACCGACGCCGTCTTCGAGAGCATGTCCGGCATCACCGCCACCGGCGCTACCGTGCTGACCGGCCTGGACGATATGTCGCCCGGCATCCTCATCTGGCGTTCGTTGTTGCACTGGCTCGGCGGGATCGGCTTTATCGCCATGGCCGTGGCGATCCTGCCCATGCTGCGCATCGGCGGTATGCGCCTGTTCCAGACCGAATCGTCGGATCGCTCGGACAAAGTCATGCCGCGCTCGCACATGGTCGCCAAATACATGGTGGCCGCCTACGTGGGCATCAGTTTGCTGGGGTGCCTGGCGTTCTGGGGCGCGGGCATGAACGTCTTCGATGCGATCAACCACACCATGTCGGCGATTGCCACCGGCGGCTTCTCCACCTCGGACCAGTCCTTGGGCAACTGGACGCAACCGGCCGTGCACTGGGTGGCCGTGGTGGTGATGATTCTCGGCAGCCTGCCGTTCGTGCTGTATGTCTCGACCCTGCGTGGCAACTACCGTGCGCTGTTCAAAGACCAGCAGGTACGCGGCTTTCTGACGATCTTGCTGAGCACCTGGCTGGCGCTCGGCACCTGGTATTGCCTGAGCACCGAGCTGCACTGGCTGGAAGCCGTGCGCCACGTCGCGGTAAATACCACCTCGATCATGACCACCACCGGCTTCGCCCTCGGCGACTACACCCTGTGGGGCGGCTTCGCCGGCATGCTGTTCTTCTATCTGGGGTTCATCGGCGGCTGCTCCGGCTCCACCGCTGGCGGCTTGAAGGTATTCCGCTTCCAGGTCGCCTACATCCTGCTGAAAGCCAACCTGCTGCAATTGGTGCACCCGCGCGCGGTGATCAAGCAGCAGTACAACAAGCACCGCCTGGACGAAGACATTGTCCGCTCGATCCTGACCTTCTCGTTTTTCTTCACCATCACCATCGCCGTGCTCGCGCTGGGCCTGACCCTCTGCGGCCTGGACTGGATCACCGCACTCAGCGGCGCCGCCAGTACGGTATCCGGCGTGGGCCCGGGCATGGGCCCGATCATCGGTCCAGCCGGCAACTTCTCCAGCCTGCCGGATATGGCCAAGTGGCTGCTGACCCTGGGCATGCTGCTCGGCCGCCTGGAAATCCTCACCGTGTTAGTGCTGCTGATGCCTGCCTTCTGGCGCCATTGAGGCGGCTATTGGCTACAGTTCCTGCGTAGCCGGGATGCAATCCGGGTTAGCACGGCAAGCATGTCGATGCCGGTTGGCGCCCCCTTCACGGTCTCGCGCCGTTACAAACGCGCGCGGTACTCGCCGGGGGTGCAGTCGAACCAGCGGCGGAACGCACGAAAGAAGTTGCTCGGATCGGCAAAACCCAACAGGTAGGCGACCTCCAGCAGCGTCAGGTTAGGCTGCGCGAGGTACTGCTCAGCCAATTCACGGCGCGTGTCGTCGAGCAGGTGTTGAAAGCTGGTGCCCTCCTCCTGCAAACGCCGCTGCAGGGTGCGCTGCGACAAATGCAACGCCTGCGCCACCGCCTCGCGCTTGGGTTCGCCCTGCGGCAACAGGCGACACAGCACTTGCCGGGCACGGTGGGTCACCCGGCTCTCGGAGAAACGCGCGAGGTACTCCCCGGCAAAGCGATCGTGCAACTGCGCCAACGACTCGTTGGCGGTCGGTAGCGGCATCTCCATGTCCGCGCGCTCGAACAACAACGCATAGTGTGCGGCGTTGAATTTCAGCGGTGCCTGGAACACCTGGTTGAACGGTTCCAGATCGGCGGGTGGGTCGCCTTGAAAAAGGATTTGCTGCGGGCGGATCGGCTTGCCGGTCATCCAGCGGCAGAAGGCCAGGGCATAGGCCAAAGAGGCTTCGATACTCTGCCGCGCCGGCGGCAAACGGTCGCCGTGAATCGCCAGAATCAGCTCATAGCCCTTGGGCGTGGCGCGAAAACTCAGGTCGGCGCCCTCGCCGATGATGCGCTGATAGCGCACCAGGCGGGCAAAACCCTCTTTCAGCGTACGGCTGGACATCAACGCATAACCGACCACGTGAAACGAGGCCGGACGCACGACCTTGGCCATGTTCAGGCCAATCGCCGGGTTACCCGACAATTCGACCGCGCGCCGCCACAGGCGGGTCATGCCGTCTTGCGGAAAGCGTGCATCGGGGTCTTCCAACGCCGCGTAATCCAAGCCCAGTTCGGGGAAGATCGCACGGCAGTCGACGCCGCCCATTTCCAGAGCCTGGACGATGCCCAAAGCCCAGTTCGACGAGGTAGTACGTTCGCTCATGGCATTGTTCTTATTCGAGTCATGAAAAGCTGCAGCCGTCAGCCTGGCAGCGAAGGATACTAAACTGGCACTTAATGTCACTGGCCCAGCAAGACACTCGACCTAGACTGGAAAAACACCGCAGCCCACTCAATCGCGGCGGCCAAAACAACAACAGGAGGTGTGCCATGGCCACTCAAACCACCGAGCGCTACACCAGCTTTGCCGAGTTCTACCCCTATTACCTGCAAGAGCACAGCAACGCCACCTGCCGCCGCCTACACTACGTCGGCAGCCTGCTGGTGCTGAGCATCCTCGCTTACGCCATCGTCAGCCAGCAGTGGCTGTGGCTGCTGGCGATGCCGCTGGCCGGTTACGGTTTTGCCTGGGTCGGCCACTTCATCTTCGAGAAGAACCGCCCGGCGACCTTCCAGTACCCGCTGTACTCGCTGATGGGCGACTGGGTGATGCTCAAGGACGCCTTTACCGGACGCATCAAGTTCTAGCCCACGGGAAAAAGCCATGAACGATCGAGCCCAATTCAGTCATATGCAGGACGGCAGTGCCGAGGACTGGGCAGTCATCGCCCAGGACTTCGCCGCCTATGCCGCGCAGTTGCCGGAGCGCATCCTCAGCCACCTGAAATTGCTCAATGGCGACTTCGGCGGTTTTCCGGTAGACCGCCTGACCCACTCGCGGCAAACCGCGACCCGCGCCTACCAAGATGGGCGCGACGAAGAATACGTGGTCTGCGCCCTGCTGCATGACATCGGCGACACCCTGGGCAGCTACAACCACCCGGATATCGCCGCCGCCATCCTCAAACCGTTCGTCAGCGCGGAGAACCTCTGGATCGTCGAGAAACACGGAATCTTCCAGGGCTATTACTTCTTCCACCACCTGGGCATGGATCGTTACCTGCGCGAGCAATTCAAGGACCATCCGCACTACCAGGCGACCATCGACTTCTGCGCCAAATACGACGCCGCGGCCTTCGATCCGACCTTCGACAGCCTGCCGTTGAGTTTCTTCGAGCCGATGCTACGGCGCGTATTCGCCCAGCCGAAGAACTCGATCTACCAGGCCGTTACGGAGCCGTCACGCTGACCACTGGCCAGCCTGGCATCGCCGTTCGGCAGTGCTGCTTGGCTGCTACTGCCACGCTTGGTTATGATCCCCGCTCAGTCGCACACCTGGTCTAAGGTTTGCAGACGCTCCAGACGTCCAGCAGAGACGTCAGAAAATCAGCAGGGATCGTTTCCATAGCATGAATGCAACCAGCATGAACCGGCTCCACGCATTGCCGGCCCCGCCGCTGCGCGAGTATTACTCCCGCGTACTGGCGTATATCGCCATCGCCGCGAGCATTGCGGCAGGCACCTACGCTCAGCATTTCGGCTACAACATCCTGTGGATGGTGCCCTATGCCCTGCTCTACCCACACCTCGCTCACCACCTGAGCCTGCGCCTCAAACGCGACCACCCGCAGAAAACCACCTTGACCCTGCTGTTTATCGATGCCCTGCACTGCGGCGCAGCGCTCTCCCTGCTCGGGTTCTCCGTGGTGCCCAGCCTGATGTGCTTGCTGACTCTGGCCTTCAGCTCGCTGGTGATCGGCGGCCTGCGCCATATGGGTCTGGCCATGCTGATCGCACTCAGCAGCACCTTGCTGACCGCTGTGCTGATCGAACTCAGGGTCAACCCCAATACGCCCGCCATGGTCGCGCTGGTCAGCATCGCCTTCACCACCCTATATATCTGCATCACCGCCTACTTCGTGCACCAGCAAGGCCTGCGCCTGGCGCAGGTGCGCAGCGAGATCAGGCGCGAACAGGAGAAAGCCGCCCGCCTGGCGCGCAACCTGGCCAAGTACCTGTCGCCGCAAGTCTGGGAGTCGATTTTCAGCGGCAAGAAGAGCGTGCGCCTGGAAACCCAGCGCAAGAAGCTCACGGTATTTTTCTCCGACATCAAAGGCTTTACCGAGCTCTCCGAAGAACTGGAAGCCGAAGCCCTGACCGATCTGCTCAACACCTACCTCAACGAAATGTCGAAGATCTGCCTGAAATACGGCGGCACCATCGACAAATTCATTGGCGACAGCGTGATGGTGTTCTTCGGCGACCCCGCCAGCCAAGGCGCGAAGAAAGACGCCGTGGCCGCAGTGTCCATGGCTATCGCCATGCGCAAGCACATGAAAGTGCTGCGCCAGCAATGGCGCGCCCAGGGCATCACCAAGCCCCTGGAGATCCGCATGGGCCTGAATACCGGTTACTGCACGGTCGGCAACTTCGGCGCCGACACGCGCATGGACTACACCATCATCGGCCGCGACGTGAACCTCGCCAGCCGTCTGGAAAGCGCGGCCGAAGCCGGCGAAATCCTGATCTCCCACGAGACCTACTCGCTGATCAAGGACGTGATCATGTGCCGCGACAAGGGCCAGATCAGCGTCAAGGGCTTCACCCGCCCGGTGCAGATCTACCAAGTGGTGGATTTCCGGCGCGACCTCGGCGCCACGTCCAGCTATGTCGAACATGAACTGCCCGGCTTTTCCATGTACCTGGACACCAACGGTATCCAGAACTTCGACAAGGAACGGGTGATTCTGGCGCTCAACCAAGCCGCCGAGAAGCTGCGCGACAAGGTCATTCTGTAGGTTGTACCCCGTAGGGTGGACATGCCGAAGGCTTGTCCACCACAGACGATTGGCGAACAAGGCTGCGCCATGTCCGCCCTACACTTCCAACGCCTCGCCCAGTGCCGGCTCGCCGTCGACCGAGGGCTGCAACGCCAGAAACTCCAGCGCCGAGGTGCGCCAGGACTGCGCCGCCGCCAGTTCGGCGCAGCGCGCTCGGTCCAGCTCCAGCGCCGCCAGACAGGCCGTACCCAAATCCTCGCCCATCGCCCCGCTGATGCCCTGCTGCAGCACGTCCAGCGGCCCGGCCACCGGGTAGGCGGCCACCGGCGTGCCGCAGGCAAGCGCCTCCAGCATCACCAAACCGAAGGTATCGGTGCGCGACGGAAACACCAGCACGCGGGCCTGCCGATAGGCCTCGGCCAGCGTCTCGCCGTGCCGATAGCCAAGAAACTTCACCTGCGGATAACGCACCTGCAAGGCCTCGCGCTGCGGGCCATCGCCAATCACCTGCTTTTCCCCCGGCAGATCGAGGTCGAGAAACGCCTCGAGGTTCTTCTCCGGAGCAATCCGTCCGACATACAGAAACACCGGCTGCACGGTATCCACCGGCTGCGGTCCTGGACGAAACAAGCGCGTATCGACGCCTTTGCGCCACAGCGCCAAGCGCTGCAGACCCCAGCCGGCGAACTCCTCACGCAGCCGCTCGGTACTGACCAGGACCGCCTGACTGGGGCGGTGGAAAGCACGCAAATAGGCATACCCCCAACGCAACGGCAGCCACGACCAGCGGGTATGGATGTACTCGGGAAAGCGCGTGTGAATGGCACTGGAAAACGCCAGCCCACGCTTGCTCAACCAGCGCCGGGCCGCCCAGCCAAGCGGCCCCTCGGTGGCCAGGTGGACACTGTCGGGCCGAAAGTCGCGAATCGCCGCACCGACTCGCCAAAGATTCCAGACCAGCGGAATCTCGGGGTATGTCGGGCAAGGCACCGCGCGAAAATCCGCGGGTGACAGCAGCTTGACCTGATGCCCCAGGCCGCGCAGCTCACTGACCAAGGCCTGTAGGCTGGTAACCACGCCATTGACCTGCGGTGACCAGGCGTCCGAAACGATCAAAATCCTCATGCTGCGGGCTCGGCAACCGTCAACGGTTCAGCGGGTTGCGGCGTCTGCCGGGCCTGGTCATCGGCCAGGCGATACAGCTCGATGCGCCCATCCAGGTGTTCGATCAACGCCGTGCACGACTCGACCCAGTCACCGCAATTCATATACTCGACCTCGCCCATCGGGCGGATCTCGGCGTGGTGGATATGCCCGCAGACCACGCCGTTGAACCCACGCTTGACGCACTCGTGGGCAATCGCCTGCTCGAAATCGCTGATGAAATTCACCGCGCTTTTGACCTTGTGCTTGAGGTATGCCGAGAGCGACCAGTAGCCATAGCCATAACGGCGGCGCCAGTAATTGAGCCAACGATTGAGGGTCAGGGTGAACTCGTAGGCCGAGTCGCCGAGAAAGGCCAGCCAGCGGTGATAGCGGGTGATCACATCGAACTGATCGCCATGGATTACCAGCAGACGGCGGCCATCGGCGGTGATGTGCTCAGCCTCATCGACCAGCTGGATATTGCCCAGCATCAACGTCGAGTAACGCCGCAGAAACTCGTCATGGTTACCGGTGACGTAGATCACCTCGGTGCCCCGCTTGCTCATGGTCAGCAAGCGGCGGATCACATTGGTGTGCGCTTGCGGCCAGTAAATCCCGCCACGCAGCTTCCAGCCGTCGATGATGTCGCCGACCAGGTACACCCGATCCGCCTGATAGCGTTTGAGAAACGCCGCCAGGTGCTCGGCCTGACAATCGCGCGTGCCCAAATGCACATCGGAAATCCACAAGGTACGGACACGTTGCTTGCGACCGGGTTTTACCAGCTGTGCGCTGCTCATGGGCGGCCTCCGCCAGGGTTTTAGCGAGCGTGCACGCCAGCGGTGAAGCCCGTGTGACGAATCCATGGCAGCGCGATGACAGCCACGCCATTGCGGCGCGTGCTAAAAGCCAAAGCGATTACACCAATAGCCCGGAGCGCTGGACCTCTAGCAGGCCGTTGAAAAATGTAGGCGAGGCAGCCGAGACAAGG
>TARA_R100001244_G_scaffold7631_4_pt1 | contig 20285 bp, 18 predicted proteins | sample TARA_R100001244 | Tara Oceans TARA_R100001244 (sample SAMEA2621564) | marine metagenome | biome: marine biome (ENVO:00000447); feature: mesopelagic zone (ENVO:00000213); material: "saline water (ENVO:00002010), including plankton (ENVO:xxxxxxxx)" | depth 790 m
ACAGCGCAGACCCGATTGCAGCAGACAAGGAGCCGTAAATGCCCGCACGCAATATCCTGGTGATCAACTGCGGCAGCTCGTCGATCAAGTTCGCCCTGGTCAACGAAGCGCATTCACAATTCCCCCTGAGCGGCCTGGCCGAACGCCTGGCCAGCCACGACGCAGTGCTGCAATGGCAACGCGGCGGCGAGCAGGACAGCCTGATGATTCCCAATGGCGACCACCGCGCCGCCCTCGCCCAACTCTTGCCGCTGGTGCACAACGCCGCAGGCGGCAAGCTGCATGGCATCGGTCACCGCGTGGTGCATGGCGGCGAGCACTTCACCGCCGCCAGCCGCCTGGATGACGCCACCCTGCAAGCCATCCGCGCGACCGCGCCGTTGGCGCCGCTGCACAACCCGGCCAACCTGCTGGGCATCGAGGCGGCGATGAAGCTGTTCGCCAACCTGCCGCAGGTGGCGGTGTTCGACACCGCCTTCCACCAGACACTGCCCGAACACGCCTTCCGCTACGCCCTGCCGGAGCACCTTTACCGCGAACATGGCGTACGCCGTTATGGCTTTCATGGCACCAGCCACCGCTTTGTCAGCCACCGCGCCGCCGAGCTGGCGGGCCTGGCGATCGGTGACAGCAGCTGGCTGGTGGCGCACCTGGGCAACGGCTGTTCCACGTGCGCCATCGTCAATGGCCAGAGCCGCGACACCAGCATGGGCCTGACCCCGCTGGAAGGGCTGGTAATGGGTACCCGCAGCGGCGATATCGACCCCAACCTGCACGGCCACCTGGCCCGTACGCTGGGCTGGAGCCTGGAGCAGATCGATAGCCTGCTCAATACGCAAAGCGGCCTGCTCGGTCTGTCCGGCCTGTCCAACGACATGCGCAGCCTGGAGAAAGCCCGCGACCAGGGCCACGCGGGCGCCACCCTGGCCATCGAAGTCTTTTGCTACCGCCTGGCGAAATCCCTCGCGGCCATGAGCTGCGCCCTGCCGCAACTCGATGGGCTGATTTTCACCGGCGGTATCGGCGAGAACTCACCGCTGATCCGCAGCAAAACCGTGGCCCACCTCAAGCTGCTCAACCTGGCTCTGGACAAGGAAGCCAACGCGCGCAACATCCGCGGCGTCGGTGGGCCGATCCACGCCTACGGCCACCCGCGCGTGCTGGTGGTGCCAACCAATGAGGAACGGCAAATCGCCCTGGATACCCTGGCCTTGCTCGATACCTGACTCGTTATGTACGCCGGGCGACGGCAGTGGATTGGCTTGAAACGCCACGCGCCGCACTCCGCGCCAACCTGCCTGTAGCCGCCGCCTGACACGATTGGAGAATCCATGCACACCTTCTTTATTGCCCCCAGCGGTTTCGGCGTCGGCCTTACCTCGATCAGCCTCGGCCTGGTCGGTGCCCTGGAGCGCGCCGGCCTCAAAGTCGGCTTTTTCAAACCCATTGCCCAGCCACATCAAGGCGACGCCGGCCCGGAGCGCTCCAGCGAGTTGATCGCCCGTACCCACGGCCTGCACTCGCCCACACCGCTGGCCCTGGCGCATGTCGAGCGCATGCTCGGCGATGGTCAACTGGACGAGTTGCTCGAAGAAATCATCAGCCTCTACCACCAGGCCGCCGCCGATAAGGACGTGGTGATCGTCGAAGGCATGGTGCCGACCCGCCAGGCCAGCTATGCCGCGCGGGTCAACTTCCACCTGGCCAAGAGCCTGGACGCCGAGGTGATCCTGGTCGCGGCACCGGAGCAGGAAAGCCTCAGCGAACTGTCCGACCGCGTGGAGATCCAGGCGCAACTGTTCGGTGGGCCGAAAGACCCGAAAGTGCTCGGTGTGATCCTCAACAAGATCCGCAGCGAGGACGGTACCGAGGCCTTTGCCGCGCGCCTGAAAGAGCTCTCGCCCCTGCTCAAGACCGACGATTTTCGCCTGCTCGGCTGCCTTCCCTGGCAGGACGAGCTGAACGCCCCGCGCACCCGTGACATCGCCGACCTGCTCGGCGCCCGCATACTCAATGCCGGCGATTACGAGCAGCGGCGCATGCTCAAGATCGTGCTCTGTGCGCGCGCCGTGGCCAACACCGTGCAGCTGCTCAAGCCCGGCACCCTGGTGGTGACGCCGGGGGATCGCGACGACATCATCCTCGCCGCCAGCCTGGCCGCGATGAACGGCATGCCGCTGGCCGGCCTGCTGCTGTGCAGCGACTTCGCCCCCGACCCACGCATCATGGAACTCTGTCGCGGCGCCTTGCACAGCGGCCTGCCGGTGATGACGGTAAGCAGCGGCTCCTACGACACCGCGACCAACCTCAACCGGCTGAACAAGGAAATCCCGGTCGACGACAAGGAGCGCGCGGAAAAAGTCGCCGACTTCGTCGCCAGCCATATCGACCACGACTGGCTGCGCGCCCGTTGCGGCACCCCGCGCGAGCTGCGCATGTCGCCGCCGGCGTTCCGCTATCAGCTGGTACAGCGGGCCAAGGCGGCGAACAAACGTATCGTTTTGCCCGAAGGCAGCGAACCGCGCACCGTACAGGCCGCTGCCATCTGTCAGGCGCGCGGCATCGCCCGCTGCGTGTTGCTGGCCAAACCGGATGAGGTGCAGGCGGTGGCCCGCGCGCACGGCATCGAACTGCCGCCCGGGCTGGAGATTCTCGACCCGGAGCTGATCCGCGAGCGCTACGTTGCGCCGATGGTCGAGCTGCGCAAGGGCAAGGGCCTGAATGCGCCGATGGCCGCCGCGCAGCTGGAAGACACGGTGGTGCTGGGCACCATGATGCTGGCCCTGGACGAGGTCGACGGCCTGGTCTCCGGCGCCATCCACACCACCGCCAACACCATCCGCCCAGCCCTGCAACTGATCAAGACCGCGCCGGGCTACCAGCTGGTGTCGTCGGTATTCTTCATGCTCCTGCCGGGCCAGGTGGTGGTGTATGGCGACTGCGCGGTGAACCCCGACCCGACAGCGGCGGAGTTGGCGGAAATCGCCCTGCAGAGCGCGGCGTCGGCGGTAGCCTTCGGCATCCCCGCACGGGTGGCAATGCTCAGCTACTCCACCGGCGACTCGGGCAGCGGCGAAGAAGTGGAAAAGGTCCGTGAGGCCACCCGCCTGGCCAAACAGCTCGATCCCGAACTGCTCCTCGACGGCCCCTTGCAGTACGACGCCGCCGCCATCGACAGCGTTGGTCGGCAAAAAGCCCCGAACAGCCCGGTCGCCGGACGCGCCACGGTGTTTATCTTCCCCGACCTGAATACCGGCAACACCACCTACAAAGCCGTGCAACGCAGCGCCGACTGCGTCAGCGTCGGGCCGATGCTGCAAGGCCTGCGCAAGCCGGTGAACGACCTGTCGCGCGGCGCGTTGGTCGACGACATCGTCTACACCATCGCCCTCACCGCGATCCAGGCAGCCAACTTGCCGCACTGAGCGGCTCATGGCTGTGCGCAGCCCCCACGGCGGACAAGCCCGGGATGTCCGCCCGCATGCGCGTTTGGCGCCCGTTACAGCGCGAACCAAGCGCAAGCTGCACCCGACATGGCGAAGCCTTGTCCAGCACGGCGTCCCGCAAAAACCAAGCACCTCGAACGCCCGGGCAAACGGACGAAATTACGCCAACACGCGGCGATAAGACGCGATTACCAACGTTTCGCCGGGCTTGCAGTTCAATACGCAGGCGTTAACCTGTGCGCCGACCGAACCGTGATGGACCATCGCGGGCTAAGAACGACGCGGGGCATTCGCCCCCCCTTTTTGGAGGCCTCTGCCCCCATGCTGCATTTCCTGCCTGCTCCCTTGCGTGGCCTAATCGGTGCCAGCCTGCTCGCCCTGAACACCCTGTTCTGGTGCTGGCCGCTGTTCACCGTGACCCTGCTGAAAATCTGCCTGCCATTTGCCGCCGCGCAGCGCATGTGCACCTGGCTGATGAACTTCATCCACGAAGCCTGGATCAGCTGCAACAAGACCTGGATGAACCTGGTGGGTAAAACCCGCTGGCACAGCGACGGTTTACAGGGCCTGGATTACCAGCACTCCTACCTGGTCACCAGCAACCACCAGAGCTGGGTCGACATCCTGGTGCTGCAATACCTGCTCAACCGGCGCATCCGCCCCCTGAAGTTCTTCCTCAAGCAGGAGCTGATCTGGGTGCCGGTGATTGGCTTGTGCTGGTGGGCGTTGGGCTTCCCCTTCATGAAGCGCTACTCCAAGGCCTACCTGGCCAAATACCCGGAGAAAAAGGGCAAGGACCTGCAAACCACCCGGCGTACCTGTGCCAAATTCCGCAACACCTCGGTGGGCATTTTCAACTTTCTCGAAGGCACCCGCTTCAACCCTGCCAAGCATGCTGCGCAACAGTCGCCGTTCAAGTACCTGCTCAAACCCAAGGCCGGTGGCATCGCCTTCGTGCTCGACGCGATGGGCGAGCAGTTGCACAGCATCGTCAACGTCACCATCCATTACCCGCAAGGCAACCCAGGCTTCTGGGCGCTGCTCAGTGGCGAGGTCAAGGATGTGGTGGTGAACTTCAAGGAGCTGCCGATTCCAGCAGCGTTTATCGGCAACAACTACGACCAGGACGATAGCTACCGCTTGGCGTTTCAACAGTGGGTCAACCAACTGTGGGAAGAGAAAGACGCCGAACTGGCGCTGCTGCATCGGCAATATGCCACGCAGCAACGGCAGCACTAAGAACCTGTTCAAAGTCTGCTGCGCTTCGGCCCTGCTGCGTTAAAAACAGGCTCAGAATGCTCATTTACAGCTCGTAAACTGCGCTTCTTCGCCTGTTTTTGCCTTGCAGGTCTCTAGCTCGCGAGACTTTGAACACGCTCTAAGCGGCGAACGGTTTACCCTCGCGCACAAAAGGCTCTGTACCCGTTAACTGTTAATGCAGACCGCCATCACGTGGGAGCGGCTTTAGCCGCGAAAGATCTTCAGTTTTCAAAGATTTTCGCGGATAAATCCGCTCCCACAAAAGCACGGCTTCTCCTGCAACACGTAACGGGGAAAGAGCCACAAAAAAGGCCTCCTGATGCAGGAGGCCTTTTTCGTGGGTTACCGTGCAGATTTACTGCAAGGGACGCAGGTTGATCTCGACCCGGCGGTTCTGCGCCCGCCCCGTCTCGTTGGCGTTGCTGGCGATCGGCTGGTTCGGCCCGGCACCGTAGGACGAGAGGCGCGACGCTACAACGCCATTGGCGCTGAGGTAGGACGCCACGCTTTGCGCCCGACGATTCGACAGGTTCTGGTTCAGCTCCAGCGAACCGGTGCTGTCGGTATGGCCGACGATGTCGACACCGTTCTTGTCGAACTCCTTGAACACCGTGACCAGGGAATTCAGGGTCGGATAGAAGCTGCTGGAAATATCCGCCGAGTTGCTGGCGAAAGTGATGTTGCCCGGCATGATCAGCTTCAGATCATCGCCATTGCGCTGCACCTGCACCCCAGTACCTTGCAGGGTCTGGCGCAGCTTGGCTTCCTGGGTATCGACGTAGTAGCCGTAGCCACCACCGGCGGCACCGCCCACTGCCGCACCGATCAAGGCGCCTTTACCGCGGTCTTTCTTGCTCGAGGTGGCGGCGCCGATCACCGCACCCGTCACCGCACCGATCCCGCCGTAAATGCCCGCCTTGCCGGCTTCACGCTCACCGGTGTAAGGATTGCTGGTACAGCCTGCCAGCACAGCCAGGCCGGCCGTTGCGAGTGCCAGATTTCGCCACTTCATCATGCGTAATTCCTTTGCTTTTTTTCGTGTTGGGACAGGTTTTCCACCTGGGTTTTCGAGCCCGGTAGCGGGCTTAAGTTCCCAGACAGCCTAGCAATATCGGCCATTGATATCTGTTAAACCGCCACAGCCGACGCAGTTGCTGCACTGGCCAAGCACGGCCTTCCACAAGCAAGCCTCGATGGCGAGACCACACACTAGCAGGCGCGAATGAATGGATTCTCACGCATCTCATCGCCCAAACGCGTATCCGCACCATGCCCGGTGACCACCGTGGCGTCTTCATCCAGGCAGTACAAGCGCTGCTTGATCGAACGCTCGATGGTGGCGTAATCGCCGCCCCACAAATCCGTGCGACCGATACCACGGCGAAACAAAGTGTCGCCGGCAATCAGCAACTTGGCCTCGGGGAACCAGAAACTCATCGACCCCGGTGTATGCCCCGGCGTATGCAGCGCCACGCCACAGCCACAGGCCAACGCCTGGTCATCTGCCAGCCACTGATCCGGCGCCGGCACCGGCGTGTAGGGCACGCCAAACATGCGGCACTGCATTTCCAGGTTATCCCAGAGGAACTGGTCCTCCTTGTGCAAGTGCAGGGTCGCGCCGGTTAACTCCTTCATCAGCCCCGAGGCGAGGAAGTGATCGAGGTGCGCGTGGGTATGGATGATGCTCACCACGTTGAGGCCGTGTGCCTCGAGACGCGCCATGATCAACTCGGGATTGCCGCCCGGATCGACCACGATGGCCTTCTTGGTCAGCGGGTCGCCGATAATCGTGCAGTTGCACTGCAAAGGCCCGACAGGGAAGGTTTCGCGGATTAGAGCGGTCTTTGCGGCTTCCATGGGTGCTCCTGTATGATTGATGGCACAATTTTGGCACAGTGCGGTTGAAGATGGCGACGTTCAGGAAGAAAGGCCCATACCAGTGGCACGCCCAAATCAGACGTAAAGGGTGGCCCCAACAGACACGCACATTCAATACCCAGGCAGAGGCAAAAACCTGGGCGACCATGATCGAACGCGAAATGGATGCCGGCGTGTTCGTCAGCCGCAACGAAGCCGAGGCCACCTCCTTCTCCAGCGCGCTGGAGTTGTACGCCAAGGAGGTGACGAGCAAGAAGCGCAGCAGCGCCTCCGAGCTATCGCGCATCCAAGCTATGCAACGCCACCCTCTAGCCCTTCGCTCGCTTGCGAGCATTCGTGGCTCCGACATGGCCACTTACCGCGACATGCGCCTCGAAGAGGGCCTGGCCCCCTCCTCCGTGCGCCGTGAGCTGGCACTGATCTCTCACGTATTCACCATCGCCCGCAAAGAGTGGCGCATGGAGTCACTGAGTAACCCCGTCGAGCTGATCCGCCAACCGAGCGTTGATGATGCACGCGAGCGGCGAATCCTTAGTGCCGATGTATGGACACGCAAAGATGGGAAGCTGGTATGCGAGCACCTGGATGAGCTGGAAATGATCTGCCGCCACGCGCGCTCGGCTGAACTGCCGAGGATCGTCGCCTTTGCCGTGGAGACAGCAATGCGCCGCAGTGAAATAACCGGCCTGCTTCGCGTCAACGTCAACCGGGACAAGCGGGTCGCTCTGCTACCCATGACCAAGAACGGCTCTGCCCGTGGCGTACCCCTTTCCAGCAAAGCTGTGGAGATACTAAAAAATCTCCCCGAGCGTGACGATGGTCGCTGCTTTAAGAGCCGGCCAGACTCAATCACCAAGGCATTTGCGGATGCCATCACCGATGCTCGCAGCGCTTACACGGAAGGGCTAAGCCTTCACCTCAAACAGAAGAAGCTCTCCCAGGGCAAGATCGACAAACACATCAGCGATGACCCGTTTCTGATGGACTTACGCCTTCATGACCTGCGCCATGAAGCCACCTCGCGCCTGGCCGAAATCTTCCCCCTGCACGAACTGACCAAAATCACCGGGCACCAGGACACGCGGATGCTGATGCGCTACTACCACCCGAGGACAGAAGACCTTGCCAAAAAACTTCAGTGACAACGGCCCTCGAAGGCTGAGCGCCGAGGAAATTGATGAGCTGCTCCAAGATATGCAGGCCGCAAGCGCCTGGGTGCGCGCAGAGCTAAAACGTCGACGCGCGCAACGGGAGCAACCCGAACAGCAGCCCGAGGTGCCAAATTTTAGCCGCTAAAATTTTCGAGCTGTCTCTGCAATCAATGCAGCAGGCCTGTAGAAAACACCAAGACCAATAACTTCTTTAAACTGCCCGCATTCTGCCTGGCACTACCAAGGCAACGGACAATCACTGATTCAGCAACGGACTACCGCACCATGGCCCAATTGGAAAACATCGAGGCAATCGAAAAGCGCCTCTGGTCTGCCGCCGACACCCTGCGCGCCAACTCCAACTACGCGGCCAATGAATACTTCATGCCCGTTATGGGCCTGATCTTTCTACGCCATGCTTACAGCCGCTACCTGGCCGTGAAGGATGACATCATTGCCAGCCTGCCCAGCCGGGGCGGCAAGACGCGAGAAATCACCAAAGAAGACTTTTCTCAGCGCGGCGCAATTTATCTGCAACCCCACGCTCAGTTCGACACCCTGGTTGGCTTGCCGGATAGCGCAGACCGCGCCCAAGCCCTTATCAGCGCGATGGAAAGCATTGAGGCCGACTACAGCTCCCTGGCTGGCGTACTGCCCAAGGCGGAATATCAGCAGCTGGAAAATGGCGTGCTTGGTCAGCTGCTGCGCACCCTCAACCCAGAGGAACTGAAAAAGGCTACCGGCGATATCTTCGGCCGCATCTACGAATACTTCCTCACGGCCTTTGCTGACGTAGGCGCACACGATGGTGGTGAGTTTTTCACCCCTGTATCCCTGGTTCGGATGATCACCAACATCATCGAGCCCGACCACGGCAAGGTGCTCGACCCCGCCTGCGGCTCTGGCGGCATGTTTGTACAGAGCGCGCATTTCGTAGAGCGCTTGCAGCAAAACCCCAGCGAGCTGTTGACCTTCTACGGCGCGGAGAAAAACGCCACCACCATCCGCCTGGCCAAGATGAACCTGGCCGTGCATGGCCTCAGTGGTGATATTCAGAAAGCCATCAGCTACTACGAAGACCCGCACGAACTGTTGCACAAGGCCGACTTCGTAATGGCCAACCCGCCGTTCAACGTCGATGAGGTGGACGCTGAGGCAGTCAAGAATGACCCGCGCCTGCCCTTCGGCTTACCCGGTGTAAACAAGGGCAACAAGGTCAGCAACGGTAACTACCTGTGGATTTCCTACTTCTACAGCTACCTGAACGACAAGGGTCGCGCCGGCTTCGTGATGTCATCCCAGGCCTCCAGCGCCGGCCGCGACGAAGCCCGTGTACGGCAGAAACTGGTGGAAACTGGTCATGTCGACGCCATGGTCGCCATTCGCTCTAATTTCTTTTATACCCGTACCGTACCTTGCGAGTTGTGGTTCTTCGACAAAGCCAAGCCTGCCGAGCACAAAGACCATGTGCTGATGCTCGATGCACGCAACACCTGCCGCAAGGTCACCCGAAAGATCTATGACTTCGCCCCAGAGCAACTGGCCAACCTTACTGCCATCGTCTGGCTGTATCGGGGCGAGCAACAACGTTTCCTCAACCTGGTTGCAGAACACCTTGGCGAAACGGTTGCGGCTGCACGCGCCTGTGGCGAACCTCTGATCGCTCTGCGCAACGCAATCGACCTTCTGACAGATCAAATCAAGCCCGCCATCTACGCTACCGGGAATGCAGATATGAACCAGTCCTTGGTCGAGCTGGTAGCAGCCACCACCGACTACTGCGCCGAAGCAGGTGCTTTCGATAACGATGTCACTGCCTGCAACAGCTTCTGGCAGGGCGTAACCCCTACCAATGCCTTGCTACTTGCCACTGGAAACAAGTTCAAAAGTCTGGCTGAACATAGTCGCGATTTAATCAAGGATGTTGACCAGCTCTACAAGCTCGCCAGTCGTCTGATCGAAGACCTTGAAAAGATCTCAGGTGAGACTGGCACGCCAAACCCCGCCGTTCGTGAACTAAACCGCAGCCGTAAATCTGCTGATGACTTACGCAAGTCCGCGGTCGAAGCACTAAAGCTGATACGCCATCACTGGAAAGCTGCCCATTGGTTACAGGAGAAATTCCCATCTGCTGAGTTGCGCGATATTCCTGGGCTGGTCAAGGTCGTCAGCCTAGTGGAAATAGCAGCCAACGACTGGTCGTTAACCCCTGGTCGTTATGTGGGCCAGCCGCCGGAAGAACAGGACGATGACTTCGATTTCGAGCAGGTACTTCGCGAGCTTCATATTGAGCTACAAGGCCTTAATGAGGAGGCAATGGCGCTTGCGGCGAAAATTACCTGTAATTTCGAGGGAATGGGAATATGAACAGGAAAAGCTGTTTGCTTGGCGATTTCTTGACCCTAAAGAGGGGGCACGACTTACCGTCCCAAATGCGCCAAGAAGGGTGCATCCCCGTCGTTTCCTCTGCTGGAATTACGGGCTACCACTCTGAAGCAAAGGCATTTGCACCAGGTGTAGTGACTGGCCGATATGGCACACTTGGAGAAGTTTTTTTTCTTGAGGAGGACTACTGGCCACTAAACACAGCTCTCTATGTTGTGGATTTCAAAGGTAACGACCCAAGGTTTACAGCCTATTTCCTAAGAAATTTATTGAAAAACTATCAGAGCGACAAAGCTGCTATTCCTGGTGTGGATAGAAATGTTCTGCACGCCCTAGAGGTAAAAATTCCAAGCGTTGATATACAGGTACAGATATCCCAAGCTCTCTCTAACTATGATGATTTGATCGCAAACAACCGCCGGCGAATCGAGATACTGACCAGAACCGCCTCCTTGCTTTACCGCGAATGGTTCGTTCACCTACGCTTTCCAGGTCACCAGCTAACAAAAATTACTGATGGCGTTCCCGATGGTTGGGGGAAGCGATCTCTTACCGAACTAGCTGATACTGTTTCCTATGGTTTCACGGCCAGCTCAACTACTGAGCCTGTCGGCCCCAAATTTCTCAGGATCACGGATATAGTCCCAAGCTCCATTAGCTGGATAAATGTCCCTTTCTGCCTCGCGTCTGAGAAAGAAATATCTAAGTATCGACTAAACCCCGAAGACATCGTTGTAGCTAGAACCGGCGCGACAGTAGGTTATGCGAAACAAATTCACTACTGCGAAGTAGATACTGTTTTTGCCTCATATTTGGTCAGGTTTAAATTTTCAAATTCAATCGACCCCCTGATTCCCGGCACATACATGCAATCAGACGAGTATAAAAATCATGTACGCGCGAACGCAGGTGGTGCAGCACAACCAAATGCAAACGCAGTGATCTTAGGGGGGGCGAAAATACTGGTTCCCCCGACATCAATCCAGCGAGCTTTCCGAGAGTGGGTTACTCCAATCAATAATCAGATCGCTGCCCTCGAAAAAAGTATTGAACGGCTATCGAATGCCCGCGACCTCCTTCTCCCTCGCCTAATAAACGGTGAGTTAGCCGTATGACGTTGGAAAATCAGCACCTCGACCGCAAATCCCTGCGTAAGGTGACAGGCAAGTCCGCCAATTGGCAGGAGCTGGCCTCCGATTGCGTCTGCTTTGCCAACAGCGCAGGCGGAAAGTTGCTGATCGGCATCGAGGACGGTGCCGAGCAACCGCCTGCTGAGCAACGGGTAGAGCCGGGACTGCTGGATACCCTGCGCCGCCGGGTTCAAGAGCTCACCGTCAACGTCATTGTCGCCCCGCGCCTGGTAACTGCCGAAAACGGCGGCCAGTACGTCGAACTGACGGTAGCCAAGGCCTTTGGTGTGGCTTCCACCTCCGACGGTCGCTATTTCCTGCGTGTTGGCGACAGCTGCCAGCCAGTGCTAGGCGATGACGTGATGCGCCTGCTTAACGAGCGCCCCGGCGTGCCCTGGGAAGCGTTGAGTAACCTGCAGGTGCCACGCACAGCCGTCGACGCAGGCAAGCAGACTGAGTTAGTGCAGCGCTTGCGTGCTTCGGATCGGGTCAAGGCAAACACCAAGGAAAAGAGCGATCCAGAACTGCTCGATCACTACGTGTAACGGCTTGCAAACGAAAACGTCCCGACCTGCAATCAATACGATTTTCGACCGGAATTAACTGCGACTGACCGGCCCGGCAAACCAGTATTAGCTGCGAATGAACCTGCATTTATCCGCGCTGACCTGCATTCCATGGCTACCAACCAGCATTAATTGCAAATGACGGGGCTTATAGGTAGTGAATCGATTGCCTCGTTAGAGCGCATGTCTGCTTGGCATGCGGGAACATCTAGTCTCTTCCGCCCACGAGCCAGATCATTCCAGGCAAACACATGGGGCCTACAGCTTTGAGGCCCACTACGCTATGTGCGGGCTCGGTCTCGCCCAAAGGGTTCGGTCAACTGACCAAGGTAACCCTTGGGATAGTCCCTCTCACGCAAGCCGACATTGGCGTCGCCCTGCTTTCCTGTACTGTCGTAGAACGTCCCGAATAGCCGATCCCACACCATCAGAAATTCGCCGAAGTTCACCTGGGCATCTTCGAAGTCGCGCTTGTGGTGCCAACGATGAATTTCAGCCACCCCGATGACATGGCGCAGCCAACCCAGCCGGTAATCCAGGTTCGAGTGCTGAAAGCCCAAGTGAACGGTCAGAATGCCGAACCAGGTGGCAACCACTGCCGAAGGCGCGCCGGATGCAAACAGCAGCACCAATCCCGGGCCAGCCATGAGCATCGCATGTAGGGGATGCCGGCGCTCCCCATTCATCCAGTACAAGCGCTCGGCGCTGTGGTGAATCATGTGAAAACGCCACAGCCAGGGTACGTGGTGGCTGATGCGGTGCATGGCATACAGGCTCAGATCGAGCACGACGGCGACCAGCAGCAGCTGAACCCAAAGTGGACTCTCGACTGGGAAGAGACGAACTGTAGCCGGCACTGCATCGCCCAGCCTGGCCAGGATTTCGGCGGTGAACTGGATGACGGAAAGATTCACCAGCATATGCACCAGGTCGGTCAGGGTGTCCTGGTGATCCTCCAGCCAGCCCTCCCGGAAAGGCTGGATACGCTCCAGCCCCGCGACGGCCAATAGACCGACTGCGGCTACCAAGGGTGTGCTGGGCCAGTACGGCACCCCGGCGTACAAGGCCCAGACCATGAAGGCGGCGCTGCCACCAAACACGAGCGGATAGCTCAACCAGCGTAGGGCGAATCGAAGAGAAGTGGACATCGCTCAGCTCCTATGTAGAGAGCCTTCACGGTAGGTGCAGAGGACGACGTTCGACTTGAACGAAAGAGCTATGACTTCTGGAGATCGACCGCAGCCAGGGCGGAGGACGGATCGATGCCCAGCAGCGCCCTGAATGTCCGGGAGAAATGCGCCGAGTCGGAAAAACCTGCCGCATGCGCGGCTTCGGTCAGCCGTCCCCCTTTGGCCAGGTGTTGCAGGGCTTGGGTGAGGCGCAGCCATTTGACATAGCTGCGCAACGGCAGGCCGGTTTGCTCCACGAACCAATGGGAAAAACGCGTGGGTGACAAATGCACCAACGCGGCCATTGCCTCACGCCCCATTTGGCCTTCGCGCAGCGCTGCGGTGACCTTGGTCAAGCGCGGATCAGGGATTGGTGGATCGGCAAGCCGCAACAGCCGACGTACCTGCGCCTGCAACTGGACAGGCGAATGCCCCGACGCCCTCAGTGCCTCGACCATCGCAGCAATATCGGCCGCTACGATCTCCATCAGCCTCACGGCTCCGCTCACCCGCAAGGCACGCGCCTCATCGGACAGCACATCCAGGTAGATCGACAGGACCTGCCCAGCACTGAGCCGGTGCTTCAAGCCTGCCGGAATCAAGATGGCAGCCCCAGATTGCCCACCCAACGGCGTTTCAACCGTTATCGCGGCGTCGAGCCCCACTGCAATTTGATGTGCTTGATGATGGTGCCAATCCTGGTGGGCGGCATGGCCGAGAAAGACGCCGATACCGGGGCCGACCCAGGCATGGCCTGACCAGCGAGCCACTTCTGCGGCATCCGAGCTTCGCATTATCTGCCCCGGTCCAGTTCCGCGCTTGGACTCAGCACACTGCTCAGGAGCAACATGGCGGCACCGCCCACGATGCCGATGTCCGCCAAGTTGAATGCAGGCCAATGCCAGGATTGCCAGAAAAAATCCAGATAGTCGATCACATGGCCTCGGAAGCTGCGATCGATCAGATTCCCCACTGCCCCTCCCAGTATGAGGCTATAGCCCAGCGCTTCGAGCTTGGCCCTGGGCTTACGCAAGAGCAACGCGAGCCCAATCGAAACAACCAGTGCGAGGAGAATGAAGAAGTAGCGCTGCCAACCGCCCGCGTCAGCTAGGAAGCTGAACGCTGCGCCGGTATTCCAGAAATGGACCAGATTGAAGACTGGGGTCAGAGGAACCACGGCGCCGACCGAGAGCGAACCCTCAATTACATATTTGATCGCCTGGTCGGCCAGGGCAACGGCTAGCGATAGCGTCCACCAGAGCCCGGGAGTGATACGGTGCGCCATTCCAAGTGGCGATTTCATTGTTTCGCTCCCTGAAACAGTCGCTGCAATCCGGGTGAGACGGGCATCGGCGCGAATGCACTGATCCTCGCGCGTCCGGTATTGCCGAGCGGTACCCAGATCTTCGAGAACAACACGGCAGCGATGATCCGTGGTGCTTGGCCGAACATTTCCCGGTAGTCGCGCAACTGCCAGCCAGCCCTTAGCATCAACCAATGGCTCCGCGCATGCAGGACGGGCATGTGCTGGCTCAAGATGTGGGCGCGCTCGAGCCAGGGGAATGCCTCGGTTGGCGCCTTTTCACGGAGTGCTGTCCTTGCCTGGAAAAAGGCTTCATCGATGGCATTGCGGAGGGCGGTATTCATCTGGAACTCACTTGCGCAGCAGTTGGAAGGCCATGATTCTGGGCCGATCGTGCAAGTGAACACCCTGTAGCCGCTATAGGGTCAAGCTCTACGATTTGAGCAGAAGCGAATGGCACTTTTCTAGCGCGCCTTATGGAAGCCGTTTGCCTCCCTCCACTAGACCCGAAAGTATTCCGCAGTCCAGGCTTTGTCGTTCGTCATCGCAGCAGCTGCGTAACGTCACCAACTGGTTTTCCAGGGCTTGCAAGGATGCGATCTGGGCCCTGACCTGGGCGATATGGCTATCAAGCAGCGTATTGACCGCCGCGCACGGTTGCTGCGGCTGTGCTTGAACGCTCTGCAAAACACCAATTTCGTCCAACGACATGCCAAAGGACCGGCAACGGCGGATGAACAGCAGTTTCTCCACATGATCCGCTTCGTAGGCTCGGTAGCCATTTGCCTGGCGATTGGGCGATGCAAGCAGGCCCTGGCGCTCATAGAAACGAATGGTCTGAATGTCCGCTCCCGTCAGCTGTGCAAGTTGACCAATGCGCATAGGCTGCTCCTCGATAAACAGCCAGTATATCCAGGCTTGACCCTATACCTGCTATATGGTTTTCAATTGCCAGAATTGAACCTGATAGGAGAGGCGGATCATGAGCTCGTGTGAAAAATCCTGTGGCTGCGGTTCAGTGTCAGCGCCTGCTGAAGCAGCGAGCGCGCCCTCGACCGAAGGAGCCTGGGTCAGCCATTTTTCTGTACCCAAGATGGATTGCCCTTCGGAAGAGCGAATGATTCGGCTCGCGCTGAATAGCTTGCCTGAGCTTCGTTCGTTGTCCTTTGATCTGAGCAGCAGGCAGGTACTCGCTTTCCATGACGGGGCGGTTGACCCAATCACTACCAAGCTGGAGTCCCTGGGTCTAGGGGCAGCGCTACTGGGGACTCAACCAGCTAGTCAGGAAGCAGCCTCGACCAATCGCGCTGATGAGGAATTAGCGGCGTCGAAAGAGGCGAGCACCCTGAAAATTTTGCTCGGCATCAACGCTGCCATGTTTGTTATCGAGATGGGCGCAGGGTTGATCGCTCAGCCGACGGGCCTTATTGCCGACTCGCTGGACATGTTTGCGGATGCTGCCGTCTATGGCTTGGCTCTCTTTGCCGTCGGCCGCAGTGCACAGCTGCAAGTTCGCGCTGCGCACCTGGCGGGTTTCTTTCAGATCCTGTTGGCACTGGGCGTACTCGTGGAGGTGGCTAGACGCTTCCACTATGGCAGCGAACCTGAGTCGATGCTGATGATGGGGATTGGCTTAGTTGCACTCGTCGCAAACGCCAGCTGTCTCTTGATGATCTATGGCCATCGCGAAGGCGGTGCACACATGAAAGCGAGCTGGATTTTTTCGGCCAACGATGTGCTCGCGAACATTGGCGTTATCGTCGCCGGCGCGCTGGTTGCGTGGACGGGCTCTCCCTACCCAGACTTGGTGATTGGTACGGTCGTTGGCCTCATCGTATTGAACGGTGCGCGCCGAATCCTGGCATTGAAAGCCTGACCAACCGATCCTGTATTCCATCGCGATGGGCTCACTTTCTACAAGTGAACATCAATGGTACGGACAGTCCAATAAACCTTCGTTTGTTGGACTCCACGCTCTGAGCAGGCATGTCGTTTTCAGAAGACGACCGCACCATCTGACTGGATGTAACGCCTGGTGTGCATACGGCTCCTGACAGCCCAATATCAGGAGTCGTCTGCACCAATCTCGACTATGCTCAATACTCGTGTGCACCAAAGCGAGGTTTGGGCATGACATCAGACACTCCACCGATTGCCGCGCAAGGCGTGGCCACCCTGCCCGACGAGGCATGGGCGCAAGCCCGGCACCGGACGGAAATCATCGGGCCACTGGCAGCGCTTGAGGTGGTCGGGCATGAAGCCGCCGATGAGGCAGCCCAAGCGCTGGGCCTGTCCCGGCGACAGGTATATGTCCTGATCCGTCGCGCCCGGCAGGGTACTGGCCTGGTAACAGACCTGACGCCCGGCCGATCCGGCGGCGGCAAAGGCAAGGGGCGCTTGCCGGAACCGGTCGAGCGCATCATCCGCGAGCTGCTGCAAAAGCGCTTCCTGACCAAGCAGAAACGCAGCCTGGCGGCGTTCCACCGCGAAGTCGCGCAGGCGTGCAAAACCCAGAAGCTGCCGGTGCCGGCGCGCAACACCGTGGCCCAGCGGATTGCCGGACTACACCCGGCGAAAATAGCCCGCAGCCGGGGCGGGCAGGACGCTGCCCGTCCCTTGCAAGGCGCGGGTGGCATTCCGCCCGAAGTCACCATGCCGCTGGAACAGGTGCAGATCGACCACACCGTCATCGACCTGATCGTGGTCGACGAGCGCGACCGGCAACCGATTGGCCGCCCATATTTGACCCTCGCCATCGACGTGTTCACGCGCTGCGTACTCGGCATGGTGGTCACGCTGGAAGCGCCGTCCGCCGTCTCGGTCGGCCTATGCCTCGCGCATGCCGCCTGCGACAAGCGGCCCTGGCTGGAAGGGCTGAATGTGGAAATGGACTGGCCGATGAGCGGCAAGCCCAGGCTGCTCTATCTGGACAACGCGGCCGAGTTCAAAAGCGAAGCGCTGCGCCGTGGCTGCGAACAGCATGGCATCCGGCTGGACTATCGCCCACCAGGCCAGCCGCACTACGGCGGCATCGTGGAACGGATCATCGGCACGGCGATGCAGATGATCCACGACGAATTACCGGGGACGACCTTCTCCAATCCCGGCCAGCGCGGCGAGTACGATTCCGAGAAGATGGCCACCCTGACGCTGCGCGAGCTGGAGCGCTGGCTCGCGTTGGCGGTAGGCACCTATCACGGCTCCGTGCACAACGGCCTGCTCCAGCCGCCGGCCGCGCGCTGGGCCGAGGCCGTGGAGCGCGTTGGCGTCCCGGCCGTCGTTACCCGCCCCACCGCGTTTTTGGTCGATTTCCTGCCGGTGATCCGCCGCACCCTGACCCGCACCGGCTTTGTCATCGACCACATCCACTACTACGCCGACGCCCTCAAGCCGTGGATTGCCCGGCGCGAGCGCTTGCCCGCCTTCCTGATCCGGCGCGATCCGCGCGACATCAGCCGCATCTGGGTACTGGAACCGGAAGGTCAGCACTATCTGGAGATCCACTACCGCACCTTGTCCCATCCGGCCGTCACCCTCTGGGAACAACGCCAGGCGCTGGCCAAATTGCGTCAGCTCGGGCGCGAGCAGGTGGACGAGTCGGCGCTGTTCCGCATGATCGGGCAGATGCGCGAGATCGTGACCACCGCCCAGAAGGCCACGCGCAAGGCGCGGCGCGACGCTGATCGCCGCCAGCACCTCAAGACGTCGGAGCCACCGGCCAAGCCCATACCGCCGGATGTGGACATGGCTGACCCGCAGGCAGACAACCTGCCGCCGGCCAAACCGTTCGATCAGATCGAGGAGTGGTAGCCGTGGACGAATATCCCGTCATTGACCTGTCCCACCTGCTGCCAGCGGCACAGGGTTTGGCCAGGCTGCCGGCAGACGAGCGCATCCAGCGCATTCGCGCCGACCGCTGGATCGGCTACCCGCGCGCGGTCGAGGCGCTGAACCGGCTGGAAACTCTGTATGCGTGGCCGAACAAGCAACGCATGCCAAACCTGCTGCTGGTCGGCCCCACCAACAACGGCAAGTCGATGATCGTCGAGAAATTCCGGCGGGCGCACCCGGTCGGCACCGACGCTGACCAAGAACATATCCCGGTGCTGGTCGTGCAGATGCCGTCAGAGCCATCGGTGATCCGCTTCTATGTCGCGCTGCTGGCTGCGATGGGCGCGCCGCTGCGCCCGCGCCCACGGCTGCCGGAAATGGAGCAACTGGCGCTGGCCCTGCTGCGCAAGGTCGGCGTGCGCATGCTGGTGATCGACGAACTGCACAATGTACTGGCTGGCAACAGCGTTAACCGGCGCGAGTTCCTCAACCTGCTGCGCTTCCTCGGCAACGAGCTGCGTATCCCCCTGGTCGGGGTCGGCACGCGCGAGGCGTACCTGGCCATCCGTTCGGACGATCAGTTGGAAAACCGCTTCGAGCCGATGCTGCTGCCGCCGTGGGAGGCCAATGAGGACTGCTGCTCGCTGCTGGCCAGCTTCGCGGCGTCACTCCCGCTACGGCGGCCATCCCCGATTGCCACGCTGGACATGGCCCGCTACCTGCTCACCCGGAGCGAAGGCACCATCGGCGAGCTTGCACATCTGCTGGTGGCGGCGGCCGTCGCCGCCGTGGAGAGTGGCGAGGAAGCGATCAACCACCGCACGCTCAGCATGGCCGACTACATCGGCCCCAGTGAGCGGCGGCGACAGTTCGAGCGGGAACTGATGTGAAGTCCGCGCCGCGCTGGCCGCTGCATCCGGCACCCAAGGAAGGCGAAGCCCTGTCCTCATGGCTCAACCGGGTCGCCGCCTGCTACCAGATGGACGTGCACGAGCTGCTGGCCCACGATCTTGGTCACAGCCAACTTGATGACCTGGATACCGCACCATCCTTGTCGTTGCTGACGGCGCTCTGCCAGCGCAGTGGCGTCGAGCTGGAGCGGTTGCGCAGCATGAGTCTTGCAGGCTGGGTGCCGTGGCTGCTCGACAGTCTCGACGATTCGGTACCAGCAGCCTTGGAAACCTATACATTCCAATGCGCGGTGCTCCTGCCCAAGCGCACCCGCAAGGTGCGGTCCATCACTCGCTGGCGTGCCTGGCTACCGAGCCAGACGATTCGCCGGGCGTGTCCGCAGTGTCTGAACGATCCAACGAATCAAGCTGTGCTACTCGTCTGGCAGCTCCCCTTGATGCTGAGCTGCCCGCAGCATGGCTGCTGGCTGGAGTCCTACTGGGGCATGCCCGGCCGGTATCTTCAGTGGGAAATCGCCGATGCTGCGCCGCGCCCTGCCGATGACGCAATCGCCTGCATGGACCGGCGCACCTGGCAGGCGCTGACGACGGGTTTTGTGGAGCTGCCGCGTCGGCGTGTCCACGCCGGCTTGTGGTTCCGGCTGCTGCGCACCCTGCTTGATGAGCTGAACACGCCGCTCTCGCACTGCGGCAGTTGCTCGGCGAGCATCCGCCATGTCTGGGAGCGCTGCGGCCATCCGCTGCGCGCCGGGCAGAGTCTGTGGCGTCCCTACGAGATTCTGGCCCCGGCGGTGCAGTGGCAGATGCTGGAGGCGGCGGCCACCGCCATCACGCTGATCGAGTCAAAGGCGCTGATCCCGCGCGGGGAACAGGCCGCGCTGTTTCAGACGGAGCCGCACACTGGTTTCACCAACGGCCTGCCGGCGAAGGTGCCGAAGCCGGAACCCATCAACCACTGGCAACGAGCAGCCCAGGCCATCGATGAGGCCATCATTGAAGCGCGACACAACCCGGAGACGGCCCGCTTGCTGTTCACACTGGCGTCCTACGGGCGACGCGACCCCGAATCCCTGGAACGTTTGCGCGCCACGTTCACCAAGGAGGGCATCCCGCCGGAGTTTTTGTCACATTACGAGCCTGAATGGCCGTTTGCAGGTCTTAGACTAAATGACGGGTTAAGTGACAGTTTTTGACGGCGAGAACTTTCTGGCTCACACTGTCACATAATCGAACGTATATGTGACAGGTACGACAT
>TARA_R100001244_G_scaffold6394_1_pt1 | contig 20190 bp, 27 predicted proteins | sample TARA_R100001244 | Tara Oceans TARA_R100001244 (sample SAMEA2621564) | marine metagenome | biome: marine biome (ENVO:00000447); feature: mesopelagic zone (ENVO:00000213); material: "saline water (ENVO:00002010), including plankton (ENVO:xxxxxxxx)" | depth 790 m
GGCCAGGTTCTGGTCAAGCCGGGTTCGGTCAAGCCGCACACCACCTTCACTGCAGAAGTGTATGTGTTGAGCAAAGAAGAAGGCGGTCGTCATACGCCGTTCTTCAAAGGCTACCGTCCGCAGTTCTACTTCCGTACGACTGACGTGACCGGTAACTGCGAACTGCCGGAAGGCGTTGAGATGGTAATGCCAGGTGATAACGTGCAAATGACCGTTACCCTGATCAAGACCATCGCGATGGAAGAAGGTCTGCGTTTCGCTATCCGTGAAGGCGGTCGTACCGTCGGCGCTGGTGTAGTGGCCAAGATCATCGCGTAAGCGCTGCTCTAAGAAAAAGCCTCCGCTTGCGGGGGCTTTTTTATTGGGTTGACACTCATAGGGGGCGTCTATAGAATTGCGCCTCCTTTTAACGGGCGTATTGCGCCCGTTGGGAATAGCAGCTTGGAATCTGAGGTCAAAATGCAAAACCAACAAATCCGTATTCGGTTGAAGGCTTTTGACCATCGCCTGATCGATCAATCAACCCAGGAAATCGTGGAAACCGCGAAACGTACTGGTGCTCAGGTGCGTGGTCCGATTCCTCTGCCTACCCGCAAAGAGCGGTTCACCGTACTGACTTCACCGCACGTCAACAAAGACGCGCGCGATCAGTATGAGATCCGTACTCATAAACGCGTTCTGGACATTGTCCAGCCAACGGATAAAACCGTTGATGCGTTGATGAAGCTTGATCTTGCGGCTGGCGTGGAAGTGCAGATCAGCCTCGGCTAAAACCTTGGGGTTTTAGTCGTGTAACGCTCTGAAATGGGCGGCCATAGCGGGTGAAAGCCCCGTACACTCATGAGGTTACAACATGACTATTGGTGTAGTCGGTCGTAAGTGCGGTATGACCCGCATTTTCACCGAAGAAGGTGTCTCCATTCCGGTTACGGTCATTGAGATCGAGCCGAATCGCGTCACCCAGTTCAAAACTGAAGAGTCCGATGGCTATCGCGCAGTGCAAGTCACTGTCGGTGAGCGCCGCGTTTCTCGTGTCAGCAAGGCTCAGGCCGGTCACTTCGCTAAGGCGAGCGTCGCGGCAGGTCGTGGTGTTTGGGAGTTCCGTCTTGAAGAAGGCGACTACCAGGCTGGCGATCTGATCAACGCTGAAATTTTCCAAGCTGGTCAGATGGTGGATGTCACCGGTCAGTCCAAGGGTAAAGGCTTTGCCGGTACCATCAAGCGTTGGAACTTCCGCGGCCAAGACAACACGCACGGTAACTCCGTGTCCCACCGTGTTCCGGGTTCCATTGGCCAGTGCCAGACTCCGGGTCGCGTCTTCAAGGGCAAGAAAATGTCCGGTCACATGGGTGCTGAGCGCGTGACTGTGCAGTCCCTGGAAGTAGTGCGCGTCGATGCTGAACGCAACCTGCTGTTGGTCAAGGGTGCCGTTCCTGGTGCTACTGGCGGCAACTTGGTTGTGCGTCCAGCAGCCAAGGCTCGCGGTTAAGGGGAAGCTGACATGCAATTAAATGTAAATGGCGCTCAAGCTATCGAAGTGTCGGAAGCGACTTTCGGCGGCGATTATAACGAGACCCTGGTTCACCAAGCAGTTGTGGCCTACATGGCCGGCGGCCGTCAAGGCAGCAAGCAGCAGAAGACCCGCTCTGATGTGTCCGGTGGCGGTAAGCGCCCGTGGCGTCAGAAGGGTACTGGTCGCGCTCGTGCGGGTACCACTCGTGGTCCGATCTGGCGTGGCGGTGGTGTGACTTTCGCTGCTCGTCCGCAGAATCATGACCAGAAGCTGAACAAGAAAATGTATCGCGCTGCATTGCGTTCGATTCTTGCTGAGCTGGTGCGTACTGATCGTTTGGTAGTGGTTGAAGACTTCAGCGTAGAAGCTCCGAAAACCAAAGAACTGTTGGGCAAGTTGAATGGCATGGGTCTGACCGATGTGCTGATCGTGTCCGATGCTATTGATGAGAATCTGTACCTGGCTGCGCGCAACCTGCCACACGTCGATGTTCGTGACGTGCAAGGTTCCGACCCGGTCAGTCTGATCGCGTACGAAAAGGTGCTGGTCACCGTTTCTGCCGTGAAGAAATTCGAGGAGCTGCTGGGATGAACCAGGAACGCGTATTTAAAGTGCTGCTTGGCCCGCACATCTCCGAGAAGGCCACGGTTCTCGCTGACAAGAAAGGTCAGTTCGTTTTCAAGGTTGCAACCGATGCAACCAAGCTGGAAATCAAGAAGGCCGTCGAAAGCCTGTTCAGTGTGAATGTTGCTGCTGTCAATACCGTGAATGTTCTCGGTAAGACTAAGCGCACCGCTCGCGGCCTGGGCAAGCGTAACGACTGGAAGAAGGCGATCATCTCCCTTCAGCCGGGCCAAGATCTCGATTTCGCCAGCAGTGCTGAGTAAGGAAGGGGTGCATCATGGCAATCGTTAAATGCAAACCGACTTCCCCTGGCCGCCGTTTTGTGGTCAAGGTGGTCAATCAGGAGCTGCACAAAGGCGCTCCTTACGCTCCGCTGCTCGAGAAGAAGTCGAAGACTGGCGGTCGTAACAACAATGGTCGTATCACCACCCGTCATATCGGTGGTGGCCACAAGCAGCATTACCGTCTGGTCGATTTCCGTCGCAACGACAAAGATGGCATTCCAGCCACTGTTGAGCGTATTGAATACGATCCGAACCGTACCGCACACATCGCTCTGCTGATGTATGCAGACGGCGAGCGTCGCTACATCATCGCCCCTAAAGGCGTGAGTGCTGGCGATCAGCTGGTAGCTGGCATCATGGCTCCGATCAAGCCGGGCAACAGCCTGCAACTGCGTAACATTCCAGTTGGTAGCACTGTTCACGGTATCGAACTGAAGCCGGGTAAAGGTGCTCAGATCGCTCGTTCCGCTGGTGCTTCTGCTCAGCTGATTGCGCGTGAAGGTGTCTACGTGACCCTGCGTCTGCGTTCCGGTGAGATGCGTAAAGTGCTGGCCGAGTGCCGTGCGACCCTGGGCGAAGTCTCGAACTCCGAGCACAGCCTGCGTTCGCTGGGTAAAGCCGGTGCCAAACGCTGGCGTGGCGTTCGCCCAACCGTTCGTGGTGTTGCCATGAACCCGGTTGACCACCCACACGGTGGTGGTGAAGGTCGTACCTCTGGTGGTCGTCATCCGGTGTCTCCATGGGGCTTCCCGACGAAGGGCGCGAAGACTCGTGGTAACAAACGCACCGACAACATGATCGTCCGTCGTCGCAAGTAAATAGAGGGATACGACAGTGCCACGTTCTCTGAAAAAAGGTCCTTTTATTGATCTTCACCTACTGAAGAAGATCGAAGTGGCGGTGGAAAAGAACGATCGCAAGCCAGTGAAAACCTGGTCGCGTCGTTCGATGATCCTGCCACAAATGGTCGGTCTGACCATTGCTGTGCATAACGGTCGTCAACATGTTCCAGTTCTGGTGAACGAAGACATGGTCGGCCACAAACTGGGCGAATTTGCCGGCACTCGTACCTATCGTGGGCACGTGGCTGACAAGAAAGCCAAGCGTTAAGGGGTTAGGAAATGGAAGTAGCCGCTAAGTTGTCGGGCGCTCGAATCTCCGCCCAGAAAGCCCGCTTGGTCGCCGACCAGATCCGCGGGAAGAAGGTGGGCGAAGCGCTCAACCTGTTGGCTTTCAGCAGTAAGAAAGCCGCCGAGATCATCAAGAAAGTGCTGGAGTCGGCTGTAGCCAACGCCGAGCACAACGAAGGCGCAGATGTTGATGACTTGAAGGTCAGCACCGTTTTCGTCAACGAAGGGCGTTCGCTGAAGCGCATCATGCCGCGTGCCAAAGGCCGCGCTGATCGCATCGTCAAGCGGTCTTGCCATATCACTGTCAAGGTTGCGGACAAGTAACGGAGTCGATCAGATGGGTCAGAAAGTACATCCCATTGGCATTCGCCTGGGAATCGTCAAGGAGCACACCTCCGTCTGGTACGCAGACGGTCGGACTTATGCGGACTATTTGTTCGCTGATCTGAAGGTGCGTGAGTATCTCCAAGACAAATTAAAAAGCGCGTCCGTAAGCCGTATCGACATTGCTCGTCCGGCTCAAACCGCACGTGTCACCATCCACACTGCTCGTCCCGGTATCGTTATCGGTAAGAAAGGTGAAGATGTTGAGAAGCTGCGTCAGGACCTGACCAAGCAAATGGGTGTGCCTGTGCACATCAATATCGAAGAAATCCGCAAGCCGGAGCTCGACGGTATGCTGGTTGCGCAGAGCGTAGCTCAGCAGCTGGAGCGTCGTGTGATGTTCCGTCGCGCCATGAAGCGCGCTGTACAGAACGCCATGCGTATTGGTGCCAAGGGCATCAAAATCCAAGTGAGCGGTCGTCTCGGTGGTGCTGAAATTGCACGTACCGAATGGTATCGCGAAGGTCGTGTGCCGTTGCACACCCTGCGTGCCGATATCGACTATGCCACGTACGAAGCGCACACCACTTATGGTGTGATCGGTGTCAAGGTTTGGATCTTCAAAGGCGAAGTAATTGGTGGTCGCCATGAAGAACTGAAGCCGCAAGCACCCGCGCCTCGTAAAAAAGCTGCTAAGTAAGGGGTACGCCAAATGTTGCAACCAAAGCGTACGAAGTTCCGCAAGCAGATGACCGGCCACAACCGTGGCTTGGCTCAGCGCGGTAGCAAAGTCAGCTTCGGCGAGTTCGCGCTGAAGTCTGTTGCCCGCGGTCGTCTCACCGCCCGCCAGATCGAGTCCGCTCGTCGTGCTCTGACTCGTCACGTTAAGCGTGGCGGGAAAATCTGGATTCGCGTGTTCCCTGACAAACCGGTTACCAAGAAGCCTCTCGAAGTGCGGATGGGTAAAGGTAAGGGTGGCGTTGAATATTGGGTAGCCCAGATCCAGCCAGGCAAAGTCCTGTATGAGATCGAAGGCGTTTCCGAAGAGTTGGCGCGTGAGGCTTTCGCCCTGGCTGCTGCAAAGCTGCCGCTCGCCACCACTTTTGTTAAGCGGACGGTGATGTGATGAAAGCGAATGAACTTCGTGAAAAATCAGCACAGCAGCTGAACGAGCAACTGCTCGGCCTGCTGCGCGACCAGTTCAATCTGCGTATGCAGAAAGCAACTGGCCAGTTGGGGCAGTCTCACCTGCTCTCGCAAGTTAAGCGCGACATCGCTCGTGTGAAAACTGTGCTCAACCAGCAGGCAGGTAAGTGATCATGGCTGAAGCCGAAAAAACAGTCCGTACGCTGACCGGCCGTGTCGTCAGCGACAAGATGGACAAGACCATCACCGTATTGATCGAGCGTCGCGTAAAGCACCCGATCTACGGCAAATATGTCAAGCGTTCGACCAAGCTGCACGCGCACGACGAAACCAACCAGTGCCACATCGGCGACAAAGTTTCCATTCGCGAAACCCGTCCCGTTGCCAAGACCAAGTCTTGGGCGCTGGTTGAGATCCTCGAACGCGCAGTGGAAGTCTAAGGGCTAAGGGTCGGAGAAATTATATGATTCAGACTCAATCCATGCTCGACGTCGCTGACAACAGCGGTGCTCGTCGCGTTATGTGCATCAAGGTGCTGGGTGGCTCGCATCGCCGCTACGCTGGCATCGGCGACATCATCAAGGTGACCGTCAAGGAAGCAATTCCGCGCGGTAAAGTGAAGAAAGGCCAAGTGATGACTGCTGTCGTAGTCCGCACTCGTCACGGCGTTCGTCGTCCTGATGGCTCGATCATTCGCTTCGACGGCAACGCTGCTGTTCTGTTGAACAACAAGCAAGAGCCGATCGGCACCCGTATTTTTGGGCCAGTGACTCGTGAACTTCGCTCTGAGAAGTTCATGAAGATCGTCTCGCTCGCACCTGAAGTGCTGTAAGGAGATCCGACATGCAAAAGATTCGTCGTGACGACGAGATCATCGTGATCGCCGGCAAAGACAAAGGTAAGCGTGGCAAGGTGCTCAAGGTTCTCGCTGACGACCGTTTGGTCGTTGGTGGGATCAACCTGGTGAAGCGCCATACCAAGCCGAACCCGATGTCGGGCGTTCAGGGCGGTATCGTCGAGAAAGAAGCGCCTCTGCACGCTTCTAACGTGGCCATTTTCAACGGTGAAACCAACAAGGCTGACCGCGTTGGTTTCAAAGTTGAAGAAGGTAAAAAAATTCGTGTCTTCAAGTCGACCCAAAAAGCGGTTGATGCTTGAACACTGCTAGGTAGAAGACCATGGCACGACTAAAAGAGATTTACCGGAAAGAAATCGCGCCGAAGCTTAAGGATGAACTTAAGCTCGCCAACGTGATGGAAGTTCCGCGCATTACCAAGATCACCCTGAACATGGGTCTGGGCGAAGCGATCGGTGACAAGAAAATCATCGAGCACGCTGTTGCCGACCTGGAAAAGATTACCGGTCAGAAAGTCGTTGTGACTCATGCTCGGAAGTCGATTGCAGGCTTCAAGGTTCGTGAAGGTTGGCCGATTGGCGTCAAGGTAACCCTGCGCCGCGATCGTATGTATGAGTTCCTGGATCGTCTGCTGTCCATTTCCCTGCCTCGGGTTCGCGACTTCCGCGGCCTGAATGCCAAGTCCTTCGATGGTCGTGGTAACTACAGCATGGGCGTGAAAGAGCAGATCATTTTCCCGGAAATCGATTACGACAAGATCGATGCCCTGCGTGGTCTGGACATTACCCTGACCACCACTGCCCGTACGGATGATGAAGGTCGCGCTCTGTTGCGTGCTTTCAAATTCCCGTTCCGCAACTGACTGGAGCTGGATCATGGCCAAGACAAGCATGAAAAACCGCGAGCTGAAGCGTCAGCAAACGGTAGCCAAGTACGCTAAAAAGCGTGCCGAGCTGAAAGCTACCATCGCCAATCCGAACAGCAGTCCGGAAGCGCGCTGGGAAGCTCAGGTGGCTCTGCAGAAGCAGCCGCGTGACGCAAGCGCTGCGCGCCTGCGTAACCGTTGCCGGATTACCGGCCGTCCGCACGGCGTTTATCGCAAGTTCGGTCTGTCGCGTATCAAGCTGCGTGAAGCTGCGATGCGTGGTGACGTACCAGGTCTGGTGAAAGCCAGCTGGTAAAAACAGAGCCGGCCTAGTGCCGGCTTTGTCTTTGTTGTGAATCAGGCCCCTTTGGGGCTTGATTCATTTTTGAGCAGTCTCTAGAATGTTCGGCTCGCCTGAGCCTGGGGTTCGTTTTTCCCGGAATATTCAGCGACTCTTAGCCGCAAGGCTAATTCTTTTTGTATCAGGAGCGTCTAGCCCATGAGTATGCAGGACCCGTTAGCGGACATGCTAACTCGTATCCGTAATGCCCAGATGGCTGAAAAGTCCGTCGTAAGCATGCCGTCTTCCACGTTGAAGGTGGCTGTAGCCAAAGTTTTGAAAGACGAAGGTTATATTGCGGGTTATCAGATCAGCGGCGAAGCAAAGCCGCAGCTGTCCATCGAGCTGAAATACTTCGAAGGCCGTCCGGTTATCGAAGAAGTGAAGCGCGTCAGCCGTCCAGGCCTTCGCCAATATAAGTCCGTCGATGATCTGCCGAAAGTTCGTGGCGGTCTTGGCGTATCCATCGTCTCCACCAACAAAGGTGTGATGACGGACCGCGCTGCGCGCGCTGCCGGTGTCGGCGGCGAAGTGCTTTGCACAGTGTTCTAAGGGGGGATAAGCATGTCTCGCGTTGCTAAGAACCCCGTTAAGTTGCCCGCTGGTGTTGAGGTCAAACTCGCCGGTCAGCAACTGTCGGTGAAGGGTGCCAAGGGCACTCTCGAACTGAACGTTCACTCGTCCGTTGAAGTCCTGCAGGAAGCTGGTGAGCTGCGTTTCGCTGCTCGCAATGGCGATCAGCAGACTCGCGCAATGGCCGGTACCACTCGCGCTCTGGTCAACAATATGGTGATCGGTGTTAGCGCTGGCTTCGAGCGTAAGCTGCAGCTGGTTGGTGTTGGTTACAAGGCGCAAGCCAAAGGTCAGGTGCTGAACCTCGCTCTCGGCTTCTCCCATCCGATCGACTATGAGTTGCCGGAAGGTGTGGTTGCTGAAACCCCGAACCAGACCGAGATCCTGATCAAGGGTGTCGACAAACAACTGGTTGGTCAGGTTGCTGCGGAGATTCGTGACTTCCGTCGTCCTGAACCTTATAAGGGCAAAGGTGTTCGTTACGCTGACGAAGTCGTCCGCCGTAAAGAAGCCAAGAAGAAGTAGGGCATAGCAAATGACCGACAAAAAAGTTACTCGACTGCGTCGCGCTCGCAAAGCACGCCTGAAAATGCACGAACTCGAAGTCGTGCGTCTCTGTGTGTATCGCTCTTCGCAGCACATCTATGCCCAGGTCATTTCGGCCGACGGCAGCAAGGTTCTGGCCAGCGCCTCTACCTTGGACAAAGCACTGCGTGACGGCGCCACTGGCAACGTCGACGCGGCCAAGAAAGTTGGTGAGCTGGTTGCTGAGCGTGCGAAAGCCGCTGGTGTGACTCAGGTTGCATTCGACCGTTCTGGCTTCAAGTACCACGGCCGCGTCAAGGCGCTGGCTGATGCTGCTCGTGAAGGCGGGCTGGAGTTCTAAGTTATGGCAAATAACGACCAAAAGCGCGACGAAGGCTATATCGAGAAGCTGGTACAGGTTAACCGCGTTGCCAAAACCGTTAAGGGTGGCCGTATCTTCACTTTCACCGCGTTGACCGTGGTGGGTGATGGTAAGGGTCGCGTCGGTTTCGGCCGTGGCAAATCCCGTGAAGTACCGGCTGCGATCCAGAAGGCAATGGAAGCTGCGCGTCGCAACATGATCCAGGTGGATCTGAACGGCACTACGCTGCAATACGCGATGAAGTCTGCTCATGGCGCCTCCAAGGTGTACATGCAGCCGGCCTCTGAAGGTACCGGTATCATTGCTGGCGGCGCTATGCGTGCTGTGCTGGAAGTGGCTGGTGTGCAAAACGTTCTGGCTAAGTGCTACGGCTCGACTAACCCGGTGAACGTGGTACATGCCACTTTCAAAGGTTTGAAAGCTATGCAGTCGCCGGACTCCGTTGCGGCCAAGCGTGGCAAGAGCGTCGAGGAGATTCTCTAATCATGGCTAACACCGTAAAAGTCACGCTGATCAAAAGCATGACCGGCCGCATCCCGAACCATAAGCTCTGTGTAAAGGGTTTGGGTCTGCGTCGCATCGGTCACACCGTAGAAGTGCTGGATACTCCCGAGAATCGCGGGATGATCAACAAGGCTTACTACATGCTGCGAGTCGAGGGTTAATACATGTACCTGAACGATTTGAGTCCTGCGCCGGGTTCCCGTCGCGAGAAGCACCGTCCGGGCCGTGGTATCGGTAGCGGTTTGGGTAAGACTGGTGGCCGTGGCCACAAGGGTCAGACCTCTCGCTCCGGTGGCACCATTGCTCCGGGTTTCGAAGGCGGCCAGCAGCCTCTGCACCGCCGTCTGCCCAAGTTCGGTTTCGTATCTTTGAAGGCTATGGATCGTGCGCAAGTGCGTACTTCCGAGCTGAATAAAATCGAAGGCGGCATTGTTACTCTGCAGGCGCTGAAGGATGCCAACCTGATCAACCAAAACGTACAGCGTGTGAAAGTCATGCTGTCCGGTGAGGTTACTCAGGCGGTCACCCTTAAAGGTATCGCCGCCACCAAAGGTGCGCGCGCGGCTATCGAAGCAGCTGGCGGTAAGTTCGAGGAATAAATGGCTAAGCAAGGTGCTCTCTCAGCGCTCAGCAATGGCGGGTTATCCGAGCTCTGGGCTCGTCTGCGCTTTCTGTTCATGGCGATCATCGTCTATCGGATTGGCGCACACATCCCAGTTCCAGGCATAAATCCGGACCGGTTGGCGGACCTGTTTCGACAGAATGAGGGGACCATTCTTAGCTTGTTCAACATGTTTTCCGGCGGCGCGCTGGAGCGGATGAGCATTTTTGCGTTGGGGATCATGCCGTACATTTCGGCGTCGATCATCATGCAGCTCATGACTGCTGTCAGCCCGCAGTTGGAACAGTTGAAGAAGGAAGGTGAGGCTGGTCGTCGCAAGATCAGCCAATACACCCGCTACGGCACCTTGGTCCTGGCTTTCGTTCAAGCAATCGGCATGTCCGTTGGTTTGGCGAGTCAGGGCGTAGCGTTTTCGGTCGATTTCGGCTTCCACTTCGTTGCAGTCACCACGTTTGTGGCGGGTGCGATGTTCATGATGTGGTTGGGCGAGCAGATCACCGAGCGCGGTGTTGGCAACGGTATTTCGATGCTGATTTTTGCGGGCATCGTAGCCGGTCTGCCGTCGGCGATTGGGCAGTCTTTCGAGTCTGCTCGGCAGGGCGATATCAATATCTTCGCGCTGATCGCCATCGGTTTGTTGGCAGTAGCGATCATCGGTTTCGTGGTGTTCATTGAGCGTGGTCAGCGTCGCATTGCGGTGCATTACGCCAAGCGTCAGCAGGGCCGTAAGGTCTTCGCGGCGCAGACCAGCCACTTGCCGTTGAAGGTGAATATGGCGGGGGTTATCCCGGCTATTTTCGCCAGCAGCCTTCTGTTGTTCCCGGCTTCGCTGGGTGCCTGGTTTGGTCAGTCTGAAGGTATGGGCTGGCTGCAGGATATTTCACAGGCTATCGCTCCTGGTCAGCCGTTGAATATTTTGCTGTTTAGTGCAGGGATCGTTTTCTTCTGCTTCTTCTACACGGCGCTGATGTTCAACCCGAAAGACGTAGCGGAAAACCTGAAGAAGTCCGGTGCCTTTATTCCGGGTATCCGTCCCGGTGAGCAATCGGCGCGCTATATCGATGGCGTGTTGACTCGCTTGACTATGTTCGGTGCTCTGTACATGACGGCCGTATGCTTGTTGCCCCAGTTTCTGGTGGTGGCGGCCAACGTACCGTTCTACCTTGGCGGGACCTCGTTGCTGATCGTGGTAGTGGTTGTGATGGACTTTATGTCGCAAGTACAATCGCACCTCGTTTCGCACCAGTACGAATCCCTGATGAAGAAAGCCAACCTGAAGGGCTACGGCAGCGGCATGCTCCGCTGAAGTGTCCATAAGGTTCGAGGAGTTGGTGATGAAAGTTCGTGCATCGGTGAAAAAGCTGTGCCGTAACTGCAAAATTATTCGTCGCGAAGGTGTTGTGCGAGTGATTTGCAGCGCGGAACCGCGTCACAAGCAGCGCCAAGGCTGAGTGTGATTGAAGCGTTACAAGCCCGGCAGCTAGTGCGCTGTCGGGTTGATTATTTGTTTTTACAGCGTTAATATCTCGCGCCCTATTTCTTGGCTTCCGGGGCGTAGGTAGCTGTCAATTGGAGTTACACTGAATGGCCCGTATTGCAGGCGTTAACATTCCGGATAACAAGCACACTGTTATCTCGCTGACCTACATCTTTGGTGTTGGTCGCACCACGGCACAGAAAATCTGTGCAGCTACCGGTGTTAATCCGGCGGTAAAGATCAAAGATCTCTCTGACGAGCAGATCGAGCAGCTGCGTGGCGAAGTGGCCAAGGTGAATACCGAAGGCGACCTGCGTCGTGAAGTGAACATGAAAATCAAGCGCTTGATGGACCTGGGTTGCTACCGCGGCCTGCGTCATCGTCGTGGTCTGCCGGTTCGCGGTCAGCGTACCAAGACCAACGCGCGTACCCGTAAGGGCCCGCGTAAGCCGATCCGCAAGTAATCGCATTCGCGCATCGACAGGAATCTAGTCATGGCAAAACCTGCTGCTCGTACTCGTAAGAAAGTCAAAAAGACGGTGGTTGATGGCATCGCCCACATCCACGCTTCTTTCAACAACACAATCGTGACCATTACTGACCGTCAGGGTAACGCCCTGTCCTGGGCTACCTCCGGTGGTTCGGGTTTCCGCGGCTCGCGTAAAAGCACCCCGTTCGCTGCCCAGGTGGCTGCAGAGCGTGCTGGTCAAGCTGCGCTGGAATACGGCCTGAAGAACCTCGACGTGAACGTCAAGGGTCCCGGTCCGGGTCGTGAGTCCGCTGTCCGTGCTTTGAACGGTTGCGGTTACAAGATCGCCAGCATCACCGATGTGACGCCCATCCCGCACAACGGATGCCGTCCTTCGAAGAAGCGTCGCGTGTAATCAGGAGACAGTGAGAAATGGCTCGTTACATTGGTCCCAAATGCAAACTGTCTCGTCGTGAAGGCACTGATCTTTTCCTGAAAAGCGGCGTCCGCGCTCTGGAATCGAAGTGCAACATCGAAGCAGCCCCAGGTATTCACGGTCAGCGCCGTAGCCGTCAGTCCGACTACGGCACCCAGCTGCGTGAAAAGCAAAAAGTTCGTCGTATCTACGGTGTGCTTGAGCGTCAATTCAGCGGTTATTACAAAGAAGCTGCCGGCAAGAAAGGCGCTACTGGTGAGAACCTGCTGCAACTGCTCGAATGCCGTCTGGATAACGTGGTTTACCGTATGGGCTTTGGCGCAACACGTGCCGAATCCCGTCAGTTGGTTTCGCACAAAGCGATCAGCGTCAACGGTAAGACTGTAAACGTACCGTCCTACCAGATTAAAGCTGGTGACGTGGTTGCAGTTCGCGAGAAATCGAAAAATCAGCTGCGCATTGTTCAAGCTCTTGAGCTGTGTGCCCAGCGTGGCCGCGTTGAATGGGTAGAAGTAGACATTGAGAAGAAGTCTGGCGTGTTCAAAAACGTCCCGGCTCGTAACGATCTGTCCGCCGACATCAACGAAAGCCTGATTGTCGAGCTCTACTCCAAGTAAGGGCTAGAAAATAGGTGCATCCATGCAGATTTCGGTAAATGAGTTCCTGACCCCCCGTCACATTGATGTGCAGGTGGTCAGTCCGACCCGCGCCAAGATCACTCTCGAGCCTCTCGAGCGTGGCTTTGGCCATACCCTGGGCAACGCGCTGCGTCGCATCCTGTTGTCCTCCATGCCTGGCTGTGCAGTAGTCGAGGCCGAGATTGACGGTGTACTTCATGAGTACAGCGCCATCGAAGGTGTTCAGGAAGACGTCATTGAAATCCTGCTCAACCTGAAAGGCTTGGCTATCAAACTGCACGGTCGCGACGAAGTGACGCTGACTCTGGCGAAGAAGGGCTCGGGTGTAGTTACCGCTGCCGATATTCAGCTGGATCATGATGTCGAAATCGTCAATGGCGACCACGTAATCGCCAACCTGGCCTCCACTGGCGCGCTGAACATGAAGCTCACTGTAGCTCGTGGTCGCGGCTATGAGCCGGCTGACGCCCGTCAGAACGACGAAGATGAGAGCCGCAGCATTGGTCGCTTGCAGCTTGATGCGTCGTTCAGCCCGGTGCGTCGTGTGTCGTACGTGGTGGAAAACGCTCGTGTTGAGCAGCGCACCAACCTGGACAAACTGGTTATTGACCTGGAGACCAACGGTACTCTGGACCCGGAAGAGGCTATCCGCCGTGCCGCAACCATTCTGCAACAGCAGTTGGCTGCGTTCGTCGACCTCAAAGGTGACAGTGAGCCTGTGGTAATCGAGCAGGAAGACGAGATCGATCCGATCCTGCTGCGTCCGGTAGATGACCTGGAACTGACTGTGCGTTCGGCAAACTGCCTCAAGGCAGAGAACATTTACTACATCGGCGATCTGATTCAGCGCACCGAAGTAGAACTGTTGAAAACGCCGAACCTGGGCAAGAAATCCCTGACTGAAATCAAGGATGTTCTGGCTTCTCGCGGTCTGTCCCTCGGTATGCGCCTCGACAACTGGCCGCCGGCAAGTCTGAAGAAAGACGATAAGGCTACTGCCTGATCGTCATCATCACCGAACGTGAGTTTGGTAAGGAATTGAACCATGCGTCATCGTAAAAGTGGCCGTCACCTCAGCCGCACCAGCGCACACCGCAAGGCCATGTTCCAGAACATGGCGGTATCGCTGTTCGAGCACGAGCTGATCAAAACTACTCTGCCGAAAGCCAAAGAGCTGCGTCGCGTTGCCGAGCCGCTGATTACTCTGGCTAAAGAAGATAGCGTTGCCAATCGTCGTCTGGCCTTCGACCGTACGCGTTCGAAAGCCATCGTCGGTAAGCTGTTCAACGACCTGGGCAAGCGCTACGCCACCCGTCAGGGCGGTTACCTGCGTATCCTCAAGTGCGGTTTCCGCGCTGGCGACAATGCTCCGATGGCTTATGTTGAGCTGGTTGACCGTCCGGTCGCCGGTGCAGCGGTAGACGCCGAGTAAGTTGTAGGTTGTAAAAAAAACCGGGCCTTGGCCCGGTTTTTTGTTGCTGAGATAAATGTTTCCGCAAGCCCATACCTTGGTTTCCAGGCCTTCGGCTGCCTGGCCATTGCCATCGTCATGCCGCTGGCCCGCGCCATGAATGCCGATATCCCGCCAGCGAGCGACGCATTGATGCCGTATCTGCGCGTTGATTGAAAAATAATTTCTATCGCCTGCATTGCTTTCAATGCATTGGTTGGTCTGTCTGTCAGGGTCTAGTCTTTCCTAACTGTTGGCGTAAGCCAGCTGATTGACCTGATAAGGAGAGAATACATGTCGACCGAATCAAAGTGCCCGTTCCATCATGTCGCCGGTGGCGGCACCAGTAACCAGGATTGGTGGCCTAATCAGTTGCGCGTCGATCTGCTTAACCAGCATTCGTCAAAGTCCAACCCGCTGGGTGAGCAGTTCAATTACGCCGAAGAATTCAAGAAGCTCGACTACGCCGCGTTGAAGGCCGATCTGGTCAAGCTGATGACCGACTCGCAGGACTGGTGGCCGGCCGACTTCGGCCACTATGGCCCGCAGTTCATTCGTATGGCTTGGCACAGTGCCGGCACCTACCGCACTGTTGACGGCCGCGGCGGCGGCGGTCGCGGTCAGCAGCGCTTCGCACCGCTCGGCGCATGGCCGGACAACGTCAACATCGACAAGTCGCGCCGCCTGCTGTGGCCGATCAAGCAAAAGTACGGGCAGCAGATTTCCTGGGCCGACCTGTTCATCCTCGCGGGTAACGTCGCGTTGGAGTCGATGGGTTTCCGCACCTTCGGTTTTGCCGGTGGTCGCGAGGATACCTGGGAGCCGGACAATGACGTGAACTGGGGCAGCGAAACCGCCTGGCTGGGCGATGACAAGCGCTTCCACGGCAATCGCGAATTGGACAGCAATCTGGCCGCTACCCACATGGGCCTGATTTACGTGAATCCGGAAGGTCCGAATGCCAGCGGCGACTACCTAGCCGCCGCCCACGACATCCGCGCCACGTTCTATCGCATGGCGATGGACGACGAAGAAATTGTCGCCCTGATCGCCGGTGGTCACACGTTCGGCAAGACCCATGGCGCTGCACCGGAATCACACAAGGGCCCCGACCCGGAAGCCGCTCCGATCGAGTCGCAGGGGCTGGGCTGGATCAGCAACTATGGCAAGGGCCACGGTGGCGACACCATTTCCAGCGGTTTGGAAGTGACCTGGACCAAGACCCCGGCGTTGTGGAGCAACAACTTCTTCGAGAACCTGTTCAAGTACGAGTGGGAGCTGACCAAGTCTCCCGCTGGTGCCAAGCAGTGGATTGCCAAGGATGCGCCGGAGATCATCCCGGATGCGCATGATCCGTCGAAGAAGCACAAGCCGACCATGCTGACCACCGACCTGACTCTGCGTTTCGACCCGGAGTTCGGCAAGATCTCCAAGCGCTTCTACGAGAACCCGCAAGCCTTCGCCGAAGCCTTCGCTCGCGCCTGGTACAAGCTGACCCACCGCGATATGGGGCCAAAAGCGCGCTACCTTGGCCCGGAAGTGCCGAGCGAAGACTTGATCTGGCAGGACCCGCTGCCAGCAGCCGCGCACAAGCCGAGCGCGGCGGACATCGCCGAACTGAAGGCGCAGATCCTGGCTTCCGGCCTGTCGGTTGCCGAGCTGGTGTCTACCGCCTGGGCTTCGGCCTCGACTTTCCGCGGTGGCGACAAGCGTGGCGGCGCCAATGGTGCGCGCATTCGTTTGGCGCCGCAGAAGGACTGGGAAGCCAACAGCCCGGCGCAATTGGCCAGGGTGCTGGCCAAGCTTGAGGGCATCCAGCGGGCATCTGGTAAGGCTTCGCTGGCTGACGTGATCGTGCTGGCCGGCAGCGTGGGGGTCGAGCAGGCCGCCAAGGCCGCTGGCGTGAACGTCGATGTGCCATTCGCCCCCGGCCGCGTGGATGCCGTGCAGGCGCAGACCGATGTCGAGTCTTTCGCCGTGCTGGAGCCCATCGCCGATGGCTTCCGCAACTATAAGAAGGGCACGATCGGTGCGACGACCGAGGCTTTGCTGCTCGACCGTGCGCAGCTGCTGACCCTGACCGCCCCGGAAATGACCGCGCTCGTCGGTGGTCTGCGCGTGCTCGGTGCCAACCACGATGGCAGTAAGCACGGGGTATTCACCGCGAAGGTCGGCGTGCTCAGCACTGACTTCTTCGTCAACCTGCTCGATATGGCAACCGAATGGAAGTCGCTGGACAGCCAAGCGGAAGTGTTCGAGGGCAAGGACCGCCAGAGCGGTGCGCTGAAGTGGACTGCCACGCGCAACGACCTGATCTTCGGTTCCAACTCGGTGCTGCGTGCTTTGGCCGAGGTTTATGCCCAAAGCGACGCCAAGGAGAAGTTCGTCAAGGACTTCGTCGCTGCCTGGACCAAGGTGATGAACCTGGACCGCTTCGACCTCGCCTGAGTCATTGCCGGGCGTGGGCGCCGCTTGGCGCTGCGTCTGGCGAGTCCGTCAACCGATGCAGCGCCTCCCTTGTGGAGGCGTTGCGCTTTTTGCTTGACCCGGAGGGGTGAGGCGCCGAGCATTCGGTTTATTCCACAGAATGTTGCAGGGTTCCAGGCATGAAAGGCCATATCGAAGTCATCGACTACCTCAAGCAGCTGCTCAAGGGCGAGCTGGCCGCGCGCGATCAGTATTTCGTGCACTCACGGCTGTACGAGGATTGGGGTTTCAGCAAGCTCTACGAGCGGATCAACCATGAAATGGAAGAAGAGACGCAGCACGCGGATGCGATTCTGAAGCGCATTCTGTTTCTCGAAGGCTCGCCCGATATGCTGCCGGACACCTTCGTCTTCGGTCAGACCGTGCCCGAGATGCTCAAGCTCGATCTTGCCCTGGAATATCAGGTGCGTGAGGCGCTGCGTAAAGGCATCGAGTTGTGCGAGCGACACCAGGACTATCAGAGCCGCGACATGCTCTTGGTGCAGCTGAAGGACACCGAAGAAGACCATGCCTATTGGCTGGAAATCCAACTCGGCTTGATCGCCAAGATGGGCTTGGAGAATTACCTGCAGACGCAGATGTAAGTGAGACCATGCAACAAAAAGCCCCGACTTCTCGGGGCTTTTTGTTGGGCGGCGTTTGCCTGGGCTAGTTGTTACAGGAGCGTTCAGCGGGCCTATGCACGGTCGCGTTCCAGCAGGGGTTTGAGGAAGTAGCCGGTGTGCGATTGCGGCATTTCGGCGACTTCTTCCGGCGTGCCGACGGCGATGATTTGGCCACCTTTGGAGCCGCCTTCCGGACCGAGGTCGACCAGCCAGTCGGCGGTCTTGATCACGTCCAGGTTGTGCTCGATCACCACCACGGTGTTGCCGTGGTCGCGCAGGCGGTGCAGCACGTCGAGCAGTTGCTGGATATCGGCGAAGTGCAGGCCGGTGGTCGGCTCGTCGAGGATATACAAGGTCTTGCCGGTATCGCGCTTGCTCAGCTCGCGGCTCAGCTTGACGCGCTGCGCCTCGCCGCCGGACAGGGTGGTCGCACTCTGTCCCAGCTTGATATAGGACAGGCCGACGTCCATCAGCGTTTGCAGCTTGCGCGCCAGGGCCGGCACGGCATCGAAGAACAGCCGCGCTTCCTCGATGGTCATGTCGAGCACTTCGGTGATGCTCTTGCCCTTGTATTTCACTTCCAAGGTTTCGCGGTTGTAGCGCTTGCTCTTGCACACATCGCAGGGCACGTAGATGTCCGGCAAAAAGTGCATTTCCACCTTGATCAGACCGTCGCCCTGGCAGGCTTCGCAGCGCCCGCCCTTGACGTTGAAGCTGAAGCGCCCCGGGCCGTAACCGCGCGAGCGCGATTCCGGCACGCCGGCGAACAGTTCGCGGATCGGCGTGAACAGCCCGGTGTAGGTCGCGGGGTTGGAGCGCGGGGTGCGGCCGATCGGGCTCTGGTCGATGTCGACCACCTTGTCCAGGTGTTGCAGGCCGTCACAGCTGTCGTGGGCGGCGGCTTCCAGGGTGGTCGCGCCGTTCAGTGCGGTGGCGCTGAGCGGGAACAGGGTGTTGTTGATCAGCGTCGATTTGCCCGAGCCGGACACGCCGGTGACACAGGTGAGCAAGCCAATCGGAATATCCAGGTCGACGTTGCGCAGGTTGTTGCCGCGCGCCCCCTTGATCTTCAGCGAGAGCTTCTTGTCGCGGGGCGTGCGCTTGGCCGGTACGGCGATCTTCACGCGCCCGGACAGGTATTTACCGGTCAGTGAATCGGGGTGGGCCATGACTTCGGCGGCGGTACCCTGGGCAACGATCTGCCCGCCATGCACCCCGGCACCGGGGCCGATATCGACCACGTAGTCGGCCATGCGGATGGCGTCTTCGTCATGCTCGACCACGATCACGGTGTTGCCGATGTCGCGCAGGTGGCGCAGGGTACCGAGCAGGCGCTCGTTGTCGCGTTGGTGCAGGCCGATCGACGGCTCGTCGAGGATATACATGACCCCGACCAGGCCGGCACCGATCTGGCTGGCCAGGCGGATACGCTGCGCCTCACCGCCGGACAGGGTGTCGGCGCTGCGGTCGAGGGTCAGGTAGTCGAGGCCGACGTTGACCAGAAACTGCAGGCGTTCGCGGATTTCCTTGAGGATCTTCTCGGCGATCTCACCGCGGCGGCCGGGTAGTGCCAGGCTGCCGAAATACTCGGTGGCATCGCCAATCGGCATGCCGCTGACGGCCGGCAGGGTCTTCTCGCCCACCCACACATGCCGCGCTTCACGGCGCAGGCGGGTGCCGCGGCAATCCTGGCAGGCCTGGGTGCTGAGAAACTTGGCCAGCTCCTCGCGCACGCTGGTGGATTCGGTTTCGCGGTAGCGCCGCTCCAGGTTGGGCACGATGCCCTCGAAGGGGTGCGAGCGCTTGACGATATCGCCACGGTCGTTGAGGTACTTGAAATCGACGTTCTGCGTGCCGCTGCCGAACAGGATGCACTTCTGCTGTTCGGCGCTGAGGTCGTCGAACGGCACTTCCAGGCTGAAGCCGTAATGCGCGGCCAAGGAGCCGAGCATCTGGAAGTAATAGACGTTACGCCGGTCCCAGCCGCGGATTGCACCTTCGGCCAGGGTCAACTCGCCATTGACCAGGCGCTTGGTATCGAAGAACTGCTTGACCCCAAGGCCGTCGCAGGTCGGACAGGCACCGGCCGGGTTGTTGAAGGAGAACAGCTTGGGTTCCAGTTCGCTGATCGAGTGGCCGCAGACCGGGCAGGCGAAGCGCGCGGAGAAGATGATCTCTTCGCCTTCCTCGCCTTCCATTGGCGCGATCAGGGCCAGGCCGTCGGCCAGCTTGAGGGCGGTCTCGAAGGATTCGGCCAGGCGCTGCTGCAGATCGCCGCGCGCCTTGAAGCGGTCGACCACGGCATCGATGCTGTGCTTCTTCTGCTTGTCGAGTTTTGGCAGTTCGTCCAGCTCGTAAATCTTGCCGTTAACCCGTACGCGGACGAAACCCTGGGCGCGTAGCTCGTCGAAGATCGCCAGGTGTTCGCCTTTGCGCTCGCGAATCACCGGCGCCAGTAGCATCAGCTTGCTGCCTTCGGGCAATGCCAGTACCTGATCGACCATCTGACTGACTGTCTGCGCTTCCAGCGGTAGATCGTGGTCCGGGCAGCGCGGAATACCGGCGCGGGCGTAGAGCAGGCGCAGGTAATCGTAGATCTCGGTGATGGTGCCGACGGTCGAGCGCGGGTTGTGCGAGGTGGATTTCTGCTCGATGGAGATCGCCGGCGACAGGCCTTCGATGGTGTCGACATCGGGCTTTTCCATCATCGACAGGAACTGCCGGGCGTAGGCCGATAGCGATTCGACGTAACGGCGCTGGCCTTCGGCATACAGGGTATCGAAGGCCAGCGACGATTTGCCGGAACCGGACAGGCCGGTGATCACAATCAGCTTGTCGCGCGGCAGGGTAAGGTCGATGTTTTTCAGGTTGTGGGTACGTGCCCCACGGATCAGAATCTTGTCCACAAACAGCGGCCTCGCATGGCGGGCGGAAACCCGC